>WNGF01010944.1_pt1 | contig 15066 bp, 13 predicted proteins | sample 5400641 | NCBI WGS metagenome assembly WNGF01 (sample SAMN13153371, study PRJNA577476) | soil metagenome | isolation source: 80 cm soil or saprolite under grassland replicate 2 | place: USA:California | collected 2016-06-15
CGTGTACGACTGGGTGATCGCGTGGGATCACGCCGCAGGGCGTGCCTGGGTGATTTCCACGGGGATCCCCGAGCGGGGGACGGCTCGGACCCGGCGTGCCGCCGAACGGCTCGCCTTCGTGCGGGAGCGACTGACGCGAACGGCGACGGAACGACGGCAGGACGGAAAGGGGATGCGCACTCAGGCTGCGGCGCCCTCGTACCCGGTTCCGGAGCTCCCCGGGGTCCGCTCGAATTTCACGCGTCCCGGCTACCTCGAAGCCGTCGCGCGCGTCATCGAGTACATCTTCGCGGGCGACATCTTCCAGGCGAACCTGTCGCAGCGGCTGCAGGCGCCGCTCGTGGGGACGCCGCTCGAGCTGTACCGCCGGCTGCGGCAGCGCAACCCGGCGCCGTTCGCGGCGTTCCTCGATTACGGGGACCTGGTGGTGGCGAGCTCGTCTCCCGAGCGCTTCCTGCGCGTGGACGGGCGGCAGGTCGAGACACGCCCCATCAAGGGCACGCGCCCCCGTGGCATGGGGCCGGAGCACGACGCCGCGCTCGCGCTGGCGCTCGCCGAGAGCGACAAGGATCGCGCCGAGAACGTCATGATCGTGGACCTGCTGCGGAACGACCTGTCGCGCGTGTGCCTGCCCGGCACCGTGCGGGTCCCCGAGCTGTTCGCGCTCGAGCACTACGCTACCGTGCACCACCTCGTCTCGACGGTCTTGGGAGAGCTCGCCCCTGAGCACGATTCCGTGGACCTGTTGCGGGCGGCGTTCCCGGGGGGGTCGATCACCGGCGCCCCGAAGGTGCGCGCGATGCAGATCATCGCCGAGCTCGAGCCCACGCAGCGGGGGGTGTACTGCGGCGCCATCGGCTATCTGAGCCGAAGCGGCGCGCTCGACACCAGCATCGTCATCCGCACCTACCTGGCGCGCGGGCGCGACGTGTATTTTCAAGTCGGCGGCGGCGTCGTGGCCGACTCCGATCCGGAGCAGGAGTACCTCGAGACGCTCGACAAGGCGCGCGGGCTCGTCGCCGCCCTGACCCCATGATCCTGCTGATCGACAACTACGACTCGTTCGTCTACAACCTGGCCCGCTACGTGCGCGAGCTGGGAGAACAAGCCGTTGTCCGACGTCACGACGCTACGACGCTCGAGGAGATCGAGGCGCTGCGCCCGACGCACATCATCATCTCGCCCGGGCCGTGTTCCCCCGCCGAAGCCGGGATTTCGATCGAGGTGGTGCGGCGGTTCGGGCCGGCGATTCCCATCCTCGGCGTCTGCCTCGGCCACCAGTGCATCGGCGCCGCCTACGGAGCGGGGATCGTGCGCGCGTGCCGCCCGGTGCACGGCAAGCCGTCCCGCATCCGCCACGACGGGCGGGGGCTGTTCGCCGGGCTCCCCAATCCGTTCCTCGCCGCACGCTACCACTCGCTCGCGATCGCCCGGGCCAGCCTGCCGCCCGAGTTGCGCGTGACCGCCACGGCGGAAGACGGGGAGATCATGGCGGTCGAGCACGTGGAGCGGCCGGTGGTCGGGCTGCAGTTCCATCCCGAATCGGTGCTCACCGAGTACGGCTACGTGCTGCTCGACCGGTTCCTGCACGGCGCCGCCTCGCGCGCCGAGGCTCTCCCCGACCGGGCCGACCGAGCGCCGACCGCCGTCCATGCCGCCTCTGCCGCCCCTGCCGCCCCTGCCGCCCTGTGATCATCGAATCCATCCTCACGACGCTCGACGCCGCGGGGGCGGTGAACTTCGCCCCCATGGGCGTGGAATGGGGCGAGGAGGAGATCGTCATCAAGCCGTTTCTCGAGACCACGACCTTCCGGAACCTTCGCCAGACGGGCGCCGCCGTCGTCAACCTCACGGATGACGTGCTGCTGTTCGCGCAGGGCGCGATCGCGACCGTCCAGTTCCCGGCGGTTCCGGCGGTGGTGGTGCGTGGTGTGGTGCTCGAGGCCGCCTGCTCGTGGCGCGAGGTGGAGGTACGCTCGCTCGATGCCGCTCCGCCCCGCGCCCGCATTGTCACCGGCGTGGTGCACCGCGGCTTCAAGCGGGAGTTCCTGGGTTTCAACCGCGCCCGCCACGCGGTGCTCGAGGCCGCCATCCTCGCGACGCGGACCCATCTGCTGCCGCCCGAACAGATCCGCGACGAGTTCGCCCGGCTGCAGGTGATCGTGGACAAGACGGCGGGACCGCGCGAGCGCGAGGCGATGGCGCTGCTGGCGGAGTACGTGCGGACCGCCCCCCCCCCGCAGGCGGTCCGGGCATGAGCGAGGCGGTCTTCGTCGAGGCGCCGGCGCGCCTGCACTTCGGCGTCCTCGACCTGCGGGGGGATCTGGGGCGGCGGTTCGGCGGGATCGGCGCCGCGGTGCCTACGCCCTCGCTCCTGCTCGAGGCCCGGCCGGCGGCCACCCTCAAGGCCGACGGGGGGCACCCAGCTCGCCCTGGCCGTCGCGCGCGCCACCGCCGAGCTGCACGGCCTGCCGACGGAGGTCACCGCGCTGGCGCGCGCCGTCGGCCGCGGGCGGCGCTCGGCGATCGGGACGTGGACGTTCGCGCACGGCGGGTTCGTGCTCGAGGGGGGACGCCGTGCCGGGGACGAGCGGGTCGCGCCGCTGCTCGCGCGCCTCCCGATCCCCGAGTCGTGGCGCGCGGTGGTCGTCGTCCCGCGCGGCAAGCCGGGACTGGCGGGTGAGGAAGAGGCGGCGGCGTTCGCGCGGCTTCCTCCGCCCGTGGCGTCCGAGGTGGAGCGCGTCGCCCACCTGGTGCTGATGCAGCTGCTCCCCGCCCTCGCCGACGCCGACCTGCCGTCCTTCGGGGCCGCGCTGGGCGAAGTGCAACGCATCACGGGCGGGTGGTTCGCCCCGGCGCAGGGGGGCGTCTTCGCGCCAGGCGAGACGGGCGCGCTGGTGGAGCGCCTGCGCGATTGGGGCGCTTTCGGGGTGGGCCAGAGCTCGTGGGGGCCCGCGCTGTACGGAATCGTCGACGGCCCGGCCGCGTCCAAGGCCCTCGCCGCACGGGTGGGGGGGCTGCTCGGCCCCGGCGGGGCGGTCTATGAGGGCGGGTTCAGCGCGGCGGGGGCGCGACTGTGGCGCGGAGAAGCCCCCGTTTCAGGCTGAAAATCAACGGTTTTCTCGACTGATTGACAGTGGCCCGAACCGGGGATATAACCACTATCCCTGGCAGCAATCCCAGATGGAGGGAGTGGGACGATGATTGTGGCCTGTTGGGAGCGTGGGCCACCGGGGACGTGTCCCCGAGGGTCTCGGACTCCTACGGGCCAGATTTGCGTGGACCGTTTTTCACCACCCTCATCACTCAACATGAGGTCAGCTATGAACCGATTCAAACTGTGGTCCGGTGGACTCGCGGCGAGCTTAATGGTGCTCGTCACGGCGTCCGCCTTCGCCCAGGGTGCGGGCGAATGGACTATGACGGGTCGGACGCCCGACCTGCAGCGTTATAGCCCGCTCACCCAGATCAGCAGGGCGAACGTGAAGGGCCTCAGGGCCGCCTGGACGTTCTCGACGGGCGTTCTGAATGGCCATGAGGGGAACCCGCTGGTGTTCAACAACGTGATGTACGTGCACAGCGCGTTCCCGAACATCGTGTACGCCCTCGATCTGACCAAGGCGGGCGCCCCGATGATTTGGAAGCACGTTCCGAGCCAGCCGGCCGAGGCGAAGCCGATCGCGTGTTGCGATCTGGTGAACCGCGGCCTCGCCTACCATCCGAGCGGCAAGCTGTTCATCGAGCTGCTCCACGGCGATCTGCTGGCGCTGGACGCGAAGACGGGCAAGCAGCTGTGGCGGGTGCCCAACGCCGATTACCGGACCGGCTCGACGATGACGAACGCCCCCATCGTGATCAAGGACATCGTGATCGCGGGGATCTCGGGTGGTGAGTTCGGCGTGCGCGGCCGCGTGACGGCGTACGACGTGAACAGCGGCAAGGAAGTGTGGCGCGCGTATTCGACGGGCCCGGATGCCGACGTGAAGATCGTCGGCGACGCCAACCCGAACTATCCGTCGATGCGCGGGAAGGATCTCGGCGTCTCGACGTGGACGGGCGACGAGTGGCAGCACGGCGGCGGCACGACGTGGGGCTGGTACTCCTACGATCCGCAGCTGAATCTGTTCTACTACAGCACGGGCAACCCGGGGACGTGGAACCCCGATCAGCGGCCCGGCGAGAACAAGTGGTCGATGACGATCTTCGCCCGGAACCCGGACAACGGCGAGGCGAAGTGGGCGTACCAGATGACGCCGCATGACGAGTGGGACTACGACGGCGTCAACGAGAACGTCCTGGTCGACCTGACGATCGGTGCCAAGCCGGTGAAGGCCCTGGTGCACTTCGACCGCAACGGCTTCGGCTACACGCTCGACCGGACGAACGGCAAGGTGTTGGTCGCCGAGCCCTTCGGTCCGGTGAACTGGGCGTCGAAGATCGATCTCACGACGGGCGTGCCGGTGCGCAATCCGCAGTACGGCACCACCTCGAAGAAGAACACCGAGGGGATCTGCCCCGCGGCGATCGGCTTCAAGGATCAGCAGCCCTCCGCGTACTCTCCGCAAACCGGCTTGTTCTACGTCCCCACGAACAACATCTGCATGGACTACGAGGGCGTGGAAGTGAAGTACTCGGCCGGACAGCCCTACGTCGGCGCGATCGTGCGCATGTTCCCGGGCCCGGGCGGTAACCGCGGCCGGTTCATCGCGTGGGATCCGACGGTCGGCAAGGTCAAGTGGGAGATCAAGGAGAACCTCGCCGCGTACGGCGGCGCGCTGACGACGGCCGGCGGCCTGGTCTTCTACGGGACCATGGAAGGCTGGCTCAAGGCGGTGGACGCCCGGACCGGCACCGAGCTGTGGCGGTTCAAAACTCCGTCGGGGATCATCGGGAACCCGATGACCTACCTCGGGCCGGACGGCAAGCAGTACGTCGCCGTGCTCTCCGGAGTCGGCGGCTGGGCCGGCGCAGGTGTGGCGCTCGGCATCGGCCCCGAGGATCCGACCGCCGCGCTCGGTGCCGGAGCGAACGTGCTCCGGCACCGGGTGTAGTATCTCGGACACCTCCTTCACCTTCTGCCGGATCCGCAGGGAGCATTATGCATCCGACTCGCGCCAAGCTCGCCGCGGCGTTGCTCGCCGCCGCCACCGTCACTCTCATGGCCAGCGCGCCGCGCCGGCCCCTCCCGGAGCTGCGGGTCTGCGTCGATCCGTACGACATGCCCTTCTCCAACAGCCAGGAGGAAGGGTTCGAAAACAAGATCGCCCATCTCGTCGCGCAGGACCTCAACGCCACGGTGATCAACTACTGGTGGCCCAGCCGGCGCGGCGTCCTGCGAAACTCGATCCTGGGTGGATTCTGCGACGTCATGATCCAGGCGCCCGTGGGCCTCGACCCGGTGGCGACGACGAAGCCCTACTACCGTTCCACCTACTACTTCGTGTTCCGCGCTGATCGCGCTTTGCCGCTGCGCTCGCTCGACGACACGATCCTCAGGCACCTGAAGATCGGCGTCAACATGATCGGCTACGACTACACCAACACGCCCCCGGCGCACGCCCTCGGCACCCGCGGTATCGTGGGCCTGGTGGGGTTCGGAAACTTCCTCAACCCCGACCCCAAGGCCGACCATCCGCAGGACATCATCGACGCGGTGGCGAAGGACTCGATCGACGTCGCCGTCGTGTGGGGGCCCCTCGCGGGCTACTGGGTCAAGCGCGCGTCCGTGCCGCTCCGCATGGTCGCGCTCCCAGACTCGGATGCCGTGTCGGGCATGCCGTTCGCGTTCAACATGGCCATGGCCGTGCGGCACCGCGACAAGGAGCTCAAGGCCATCCTCGATTCGGTGATCGAACGCCGGCGGGGCGACATCGCCAGGATCTTGCAGGACTACAACGTGCCGCTGATCCAGGGGCAGCCGTAGCGGCACGAGCCGCGACACGTCACAACCAACGGAGGGGAGACGGGACGTGAGGAACAAGCATTTCGTGCGGGGCGGCCTGATCGGCGTCTGGATCGCGGCCGCGGCTGCGATCGCCTGGGCCCCCCGGAGCGGGACGCCTCCGGCGGCGCTGGTCGCCACAGCGGGGGACAGCGTGCGCGACAGCCTCCTCGTGTCGGATTCGATCTATCAGGGATGGAAGTGGTGGCACGTGTACTGCTTCCGCTGTCACGGCGAAGACGCGATGAACCCCATCCTCCCGAGCGCGCCGGACCTGCGCTGGGCGGTGAGCCCCGCCGGCGCGAACTTCCCGCGCGACAGCTTCGTCAACACGGCGCTCAACGGGCGGCTCGACAAAGGCATGCCGGCGTGGAAGGTGCTGCTCGACACGGCGGCGATCTACGAGCTCTACCTGTACGTGAAGGCCCGGAGCGACGGCTGGCTGAAACCGGGACGGCCGCACCGCCTGTCGGACCTGCAGCCCAAGAGTCAGTGATCGCGGGCGCGCGGCAGATCGCGGGGATGGCGCTCGTGGCGCTCGCCGCCGGCGCCGCCCCCCCCGCCGCCGACCCCGCCGCCGCGCAGCAGCGTCTCAGCCGCGAGCAGGTGCTCGCCGCGCTGACGGGCGCCAGCGCGGACCATCCCGCCGACTTCACGGGGAAGGACCTCTCCGGGCTCGACTTGACCGGCGTGGACTTCAAGCGGGCCAACCTCACGCGCTGCCGGCTGGTGCGGACCAACTTCACCGGGGCGCAGCTCTTCTCTGCTACCCTCACCGACGCCGTCGCGACCGAGGCCAATTTCACCGCAGCGAACCTCGACGTCGCCGTGATGTACCGCGTGGACCTGCGGCACGCGATCCTGCGGGACGCCAGCGCCTTCGCCGTGATCCTCTACGAGGCGGACCTCTCCGAGGCCGATTTCAGCGGCGCCCGCCTCATCGGACCCATCAGCAACGCCAAGGCGCAGCGGGCGAGATTCGTGAAGGCCAACCTCGGCGCGGACCCCGGGAACCAGTCGATGGGTATCATGCGGGTCGATGCCAGCGGCGTGGATTTCAGCGGCGCGGACTTCACCGGCGCAAACCTGCGCAAGATGCTGCTCGTCCGGGCCGACCTCACGGGTGCCGATCTCACGGACGCCGATGTGACCGGCGCCGACCTGACGGGAGCGATCCTCAAGGGCATCCGGGGACGCGACCGCCTCCGCGGGCTCGACAAGGCGCTGCACGTCGACCAGGCGATCTTCAACGACTGACCCGGACGTTCCCTTGACCAAGACGACTCGACGGCGGCGCGCCGCCGCCCTCGCCGTACCCTTCGTCCTCGCGAGCGTCTTCGGCGCCGCGTCGGGCGAGCCGCGGCTGTACGTGACCAACGAAATTCCCAATACCATCTCCGTCGTCTCGCCGCGCACGCACGCCGTGGTCGCGACCATCCCGGTGGGCAAACGCCCGCGCGGCATGGCCCTGAGCCCGGACACGCGCACCGTGTACGTCGCCCTGGGGCAGGACGACGCCCTCGGCGTGGTCGACGTCGCCTCCGGCAAGATGACGCGCACCATCCCCGCCGGCCGCGACCCCGAGCTCGTGGCGCTCAGCCCCGACGGTACGACCGCCTACGTGTCGAACGAGGAGATCGCCCACGCCTCGGGGCTGGACCTCGCGACCGGAAAACTGCTGTTCTCGACGCCGGTGGGCGTCGAGCCCGAGGGGATCGGCATCAGCCCCGACGGCGCCAAGGTCTACGTCACCGCGGAGACGAGCAACACCGTCTCGGTGCTCGACGCGAAGACCGGCCGGGTGCTCCACACGGTTCCTGTGGGCGAGAACCCGCGCACCATCGCCTTCACGCCCGACGGGCGGCGCGCCTGGGTGAGCGCCGAGGCGGGGGGCAACGTGACGGTGATCGACGTCGCGACCGACAGCGTCCTCCAGCAGTTCACCATCCGCGACGGCAAAACGAAACCGGTGCGCATCGCCTTCAGCCCGGACGGCCGACTCGCCTATGTGACCGAGGGCGCGGCCGCGAGCGTCAGCGTGATCGACGTGGCGACGAGCAAGGTGATCGACACGATTCCGGTGGGGCGGCGGCCGTGGGGAATCGCGCTCTCGCCCGACGGCCGGCGGCTCTACACGGCCGACGGGCGGTCCAACACCGTCTCGGTGATCGACACGGCGACGCGGAAGGTCGTCACCGCCATCGCGGTGGGCGAGCGGCCGAACGACCTGCTGTACATACCCTAGGGGCTCGGGACTCGGGGCCCGGGGTTCGGGCGGTCCTGAGCGACCGCTAGTGCCCCGAGCAAGCCGCTCGACTGGGGCACTCCCGAGTCCCGACCCCCAAGTCCCGAGTCCCTACCCGAGCGGCAGCCGCGCGAGCCACGAAGCGGGACGCCGCACCCGCACCCAGCCGTCCACGCCCCACGTCCGGCCCGCCCGCGCGCCCAGGATGACCACCAGGCTCGCAATCAGCACGTAGTGGAACCCCTGCTGCGCCGCGCCCTGCCACTGCACCGCCAGGCCGTAGTTCAGCACCAGGAACAGGCCGACCCCCGACGCCAGCGTCGTGAGGCAGCCCAGCACCAGGCCCAGCCCCACGGCCGCCTCGCCGAACGCGGTGAGCTGCGCGAACAGCTGGCTGTGCGCGATCACGGTGTGCTGCATGAAGTCCCGGAAGAAGGCCACGGGATTCCCCTCGGCGTACTTCCCGACGAGGATCGGCATCACGTGGAGCCATCGCTCGGACGCGGTCGGCACGGGCAGGAAGCCCCACAGCAGCGTGATGCTCAGCTTCGTGAGCAGCGCCTTCGCGAACCACAGGCCGACGGCGATGCGCAGCACGGCGAGCCAGCGCTCGGGGAAGCGCATCGGGGGAACGCCGACAAGACTCGCGTCCATGAGACCGTATCCTCTCGTTGGGAGCCAGGCAAGTTTCATACGGCAAGCGCACGCCGCGCGTTGGCGGGCCAGGCGCAGCTAACGCTACTTCCCCACGCAAAAGCTCGCGAACACCCGATCGAGGACGTCGTCCGGGGTCACCACACCGATCAAGTCGTCGAGCGCCCCCACCGCGGCCCGCAGGTGCACCGCCGCCGCCGCCGCGTCCACCCCCCCCGCCCGCGCCGCGTGGAACGCCTCGACCTCGGCGAGGGCGCGCTCCAGCGCCGTCCGGTGACGCGCGCGCGTCACCACCGGCTCCACGTCCCCGAGATCGAGCAGCCGGCCGAACGCGACCTCGGCGAGGCGACGTTTCAGTTCGGCGAGGCCCTCGCCGGTGACGACCGAGACAACGGGGACGAGGGACGAGGGACGGGGGACGGGTACGAGATCTGCTTTCGTGCGCACGACAACGACCGGCGCCGTGCACTGCGCAAGAAAACGCTCGGCCTCGTCCCCCGTCCCCCGTCCCTCTTCCCCGGCCTCTTCACAGAAGAGAATCAGGTCCGCGGCTGCCAGATACTTCTGGGAAACTTCGATCCCCAGCCGTTCGACCCGGTCGCCGCTCTCGCGCAGCCCCGCGGTGTCCACGAGGCGGAACGGGAAGCCCTCGATCACCGCGTACGCCTCGATGGCATCGCGTGTGGTACCCGGGATCTCCGTCACGATCGCGCGCTCGATGCCGAGCAGCGCGTTGAAGAGCGACGACTTCCCGGCGTTCGGCCGGCCCGCGATCACGACCAGCGCGCCTTCGCGCAACCGCGCGCCCTCGGGAGCGGTTGCGAGCAGCCGTGCGATCCGGTCGCGCGCCGCGTGCCAGGCGCGCTCCACGCGCTCGGGGCTGACGGGACCCTCGTCTTCTTCGGGGAAGTCGATGTCGTAGGCGATCAGCGCTTCGAGCTCGAGCAGCTCGGCCCGCAAGAGCTCGAGCCGTGCCGATAGGCCGCGGTCGAGCTGGTGGAGTGCACGGCGGGCCTGGGCGGGCGCACCCGCGTCGATCAAGTCGGCCGTCGCCTCCGCCTGGAGAAGGTCGAGCTTGCCGTTCAACACCGCACGCCGCGTGAACTCCCCGGGCGCGGCGGGGCGCGCTCCCGCGGCGACCAGGGCCGCCACCGCAGCCGCGGGCACGAGCAGTCCCCCGTGCGTCGAGATCTCGACCAGGTCGTCCCCCGTGTAGGTGCGGGGGGCGGGGAACGCCGCGGCGAGCGCGTCGTCCACGACCTCTCCCGTGGTCGGGTGGACGAGGCGGACCCGGCGGACGGTGCGGGCGGGCTCGGGGCGGAAGGGGCGCAGCACGCGGGCGGCCACGTCGAACGCGCCCCTGCCCGAGAGGCGAATCAGCGCGAGGGCGGAGCGGCCGGGAGGGGTCGCGAGCGCGACGATCGGATCCGACAGCACCCTTCCCCCTTCCCGCTTCCCACTTCCCTTAGGTTCGCTTTCCCTGTTCTCGCAGGCGCCGCACCGCGATCAGGTACTGCTGCGGGATACTGAAAATGTTGCTCACGGCGTAATACAGGTTCAGCCCCGACGCGAACCGCAGGAACAGCAGCGTCATGAACGCGGGCATGACGTACAGCATCGTCTTCGCCTGCGGGTTGGGTGGCACGCCGATCTGTCCGACCTTGGTCAGGACGAACATCGAGAGCCCCATGACGATCGGGATGATGTAGTAGGGGTCGGCGCGCGACAGGTCCGGAAGCCACAGGAACGGCACGCCCCGGAACTCGATGGTATTCGCGAACACGAAGAACAGCGCGAATAGCACCGGCATCGGCAGGAGCATCGGCAGGCACCCGCCAAACGGGTTGACGTTGTGCTCCTTGTAGAGCTTCAGCGTCTCGCGCTGCAAGCGCTCGGGCTCGTTGCGGTGGCGGTCCTGCACCTGCTTGAGGAGCGGCGCCACCGCCTGCATCCGCAGGCTCGATTCCATCGCCTTCTGGTTGAGCGGCCACAGGAGCGCGCGCACCAGGACGCCGAAGATGATGAGCACCCAGCCGTACGCGAGGCTCAGCCGGTCGTGCATCCAGATGAGGATGTTCACGACCAGCACCGACACCGGCTGGATGATCGTCCGCAGGAACCCGCCGTATGGATTGGCGTCGTCCAGGTCGTGGCCCAGATGCGCCAGCCGGCGGTACTCGAGCGGCCCCGCGTAGACGTCGTAGCGGAAATCGCCCGCCGGCGGCACCGGCAGCGTGAGCGACAGGCCGGTCCGGGTGGCCACCGCCGACTTCCCGAACAGCGAGGAGGCGGTCACGGTCCGCGGGCCCCCCACCGCGATCCCGCCGCCGAACCGCGGCTCATTCTCCGCGATGGCGAGCGCCGCCAGGAAGAAGTACTTGGACTTGACGCCCGCCCACTCGAACGGACCGTCCAGGATCTTCCGCTCCCCCGGCTTGAGCGACTGGAACGCGGTGCTCTGGGTCTTCGCCGCCTTGGTGACGACCGCATAATGGTGGAAGTCGTCGATCGAGTCGGCCTCGACCGAGCGTAGCCCTGCGCCGAGACCGAGCAGCAGCGTCGCGCCCCCCGGCCCGAATCCCTCGAGCCGGCCCCGCACCGCGAACAGATACTCGTCCGGAAAGAACCGGTATTCCAGCGTAAACCGTCCCCCTCCCCCTCCCCCCTGACCCGTGAAGGTCAGGGTCACGGTGTCCCGGCCGACGCGGAGTGCTCGGGCGCTTGGCGTGAGGCTCCACTCGGCGAACGCGACGGTGTCGGCGCTCCCACCCCCCCCAGCCGTGCGAGCGTGCGTGAGCAGGGGCCGGCCGTCCGGCACGAGCTGCACCGCGCGACCGGAGTCCTCCGGCGCGAACGAGCGGTAGCCCAGGAGCTCCGCCCGGACGAGTGTCCCGCCGCGCGTGCTGAAGCCGAGGCGGTAGAGGGGGGACGTCACCCAGACGGTCTCCGCTTTGGCGGCGGCTAGGCGGTTAGGCGGATAGGCGGATAGCGGCGACGGCGTGGCAGCAGGCCCCGGAACGCTCTCCTGGACCGTGCGGCTACTATCCGCCTGTGCGCCTATCCGCCTATCCGTCTTCTTCGGCGGAAACAGGACGCTCGGCAGCACGGCGACGATGAGCATCAGGACGATGGCCAGTATGATGCGTCGTTCCACTTGGCGTCTCGGCGTCTCGTCTTACGGCACTGGATCGTAGCCGCCCGGATGCAGCGGGTGGCAGCGGAGGATGCGCTTCACCCCCAGCCACGAGCCGCGCAGCGCGCCGTGGCGCTGCACCGCCTCGAGCGCGTACTGCGAGCACGACGGAATGAAGCGACACTGCGTGAGCACCAGGTGCGACAGCGTCAGCTGGTACGCACGAATGAGCGCGATGACCGCGAGTCGCGGCCAGCGACCCACGGTCATGTGACGCGACTCACACCGTCGGTCAGTTCGGCGCGCAGGACTGCAAACGCGGCGGCATATGCGGAGCGCTTCGCGCGCACGACGAGATCGACGGGGGGGAGCGACGCGAGCGCGTGGCGTCTGAGAATCTCTCTCAAGCGCCGGCGCACCCGATTGCGGGCCACCGCGCTGAACTGGTAGCGGGGAACGATGATGCCCGCCCGCGGATGGCCCGCTCGATTGGGACGCCACGCCAGATCCAGATGCGGAGTGCGCAAGCGGCGACCGTGATCCCAGCAGGCTGTGAGGTCCGAGCCGCGCGTGAGCCGCACGCGGCGCGGATACCGCTCGCCCGTTAGCGACTCCGGTGCTTGGATGGCAGGCGGACGGTGAGGCGCTTGCGCCCCTTCTTCCGCCGGCGGGACAGGACGGCGCGGCCCCACACATCTTTCATCCGCGCGCGAAATCCATGCTTGTTGATGCGCCGCCGATTGCGCGGGCGATACGTCGGGCCCATACGTTCCTCTCGTGAGGCCGGGAAACGTACACCGGGTCCCGAGCGGCGGTCAAGGTTGACTTTTCCACATGCGAGTCGTAGTTTCGGGCCGCCCTTGCTGGACGTCCCACCTTTTGTCATTCGCGGATGGAGCAGTCTACTAAGGAAGCTTGGAAGCGCCTGCTCGACGAGGCGCGGCGCGAACTCCCCGACGCAACCGTGCGGACGTGGCTCGAGCCCGCGATCCCGATCGCGCTCGACGACGGCCGTCTCATCGTCGGCGCGCCGGACCAGTTCGCGGTCGAGTGGAACGAGTCGAAGCACGCCAGCGTGCTCGCGCGCGCGGCGGAGCGCGTGTTCGGCCGCCCCACGGCGGTCGTGTTCCGCGTCAACGAAGACCGCCGGCAACGCCCCCAGATGGATTTCTTCGTCGCGCCCCGGGAGCCCGCGGCGGTCGACAAGACCGTGCCGACCACGCCGCTCAACGAACGCTACACCTTCCAGACCTTCGTCATCGGCAAGTCGAACGAGCTCGCGGCCGCCGCGGCGCACGCCGTGGCCGAGGCCCCGGGGAAGACCTACAACCCGCTCTTCATCTACGGCGCCACCGGCCTCGGCAAGACGCATCTGATGCAGGCGGTCGCGCACGCCGTGCTGGAGAAGTACCCCGGCACGCGCGTGCATTACTTCGGCGCCGAGCAGTTCATCAACGAGGTCATCGAGTCGATCCACGCGCGGACGATGTCCGAGTTCCGGCGTCGCTACCGCAACGATCTGGACCTCTTCCTCGTCGACGACGTGCATTTCCTCGAAGGCAAGGAAATGACGCAGGAGGAGTTCTTCCACACCTTCAACGCGCTGTTCGAGGCGCACAAGCAGATCGTGCTCACCTCGGACCGGCCGCCGAAGGAGATTCCCGGCCTCGAGGATCGGTTGATCTCGCGGTTCGAGTGGGGCCTGGTCGCCGACATCGGCCACCCGGACCTGGAGCACCGGATCGCGATCCTCCGGAAAAAGGCCGAGCAGGACCATCTCGAGCTCACGATCCCCGACGACGTACTGCGCTTCATCGCCGAGCACGTGCGGCAGAGCGTGCGCGAGCTCGAGGGCTGCATCATCAAGCTGCTGCTCTTCGCCTCGCTCAAGAACCGCGAGGTGACGATCGAGCTGGCGCGCGAGGCCCTGTCGGACAAGATCCGGCAGGGGGAGGAGGGCGCGAGCTACGCGCAGCCCACCCCGAGCATCGACCGCGTGCAGGAAGTCGTGGCGCGCCGCTGGGGTGTCACGCCAGAAGGTCTCCGCTCCAAGGCGCGGACCAAGACGCTCACGATCCCGCGCCAGGTCGCGATGTATCTCGCGCGCAACATGCTGAGCATGCAGCTGGTCGAGATCGGGCAGGCGTTCGGCGGCCGCGACCACTCCACCGTGATCCACTCCGTGGACAAGGTGGAGCGCCAGATGGTGCGGGACCGTACGTTCAAGGAGCGCGTGGAGATGGCGCGCCAGGAGTTGTCCGCACTCTAGCCAACATGTGGGAAGCGGCCGTGTTGGCGCGTGTGGGAATGGGTCGGGGGCGTGGGGAAGCCGTCCGATACCAACACTCCTCACAAACGGCCCACACGGGAAACGGAGGGCGCGCCTGGTCGGCGCTCGCGGGTTAGGGCCTTTCACCACATTTCCCCGCGCCCTACTAGTACTACGAGTACTTGTATCTGGATACAGCAGTAGATTCTTTACCCACACAAGAGGGACGAGGCGATCCGGGGGATGAAGTTCACCATCACGCGCGAGCAGCTGCAGGAAGGCCTGGGCGCGGTCGCGGCCGCAGTGCCTGCTAAGACCACGCTTCCCGTTCTGGCGAACGTCTTGCTCGAGGCGACGAAACAGGGAGGGGGCCTGCGCCTCTCGGGCACGGATCTCGACATCGCCGTGAGCACGACGGTGCCGGCGGACGTGGATGCCGATGGCGCGGTGACGCTGCCAGCGAAGAAGCTGGTGGACATCGCGCGCGAGCTGCCGTCCGGCCCGGTCCGGTTCACGGCGGCGGGCGAGTCGCGGATGGGCATCGAGTGCGGCCGGTCGAAGTTCAAGCTCCTCGGGTTGCCGCGGGAGGAATTCCCGTCGTTCCCAGCCGTGAAGTTCGACGGGGCCTGGAAGGCGACGGCGGGCGTGGTGCACAAGCTGGTGGGGCACGTCACGTTCGCCGCGTCGACGGAGGAAAGCCGCCCGATCCTCAACGGCGTCCTGTGGGAGCTTCGCCCCGACCGCATGCGCATGGTGGCGACGAACGGGCACCGTCTCGCCAAGATGGACGTGCCGGCGAAGGGCGGCTCGACGGCCGACCTGAT
>WNGF01006103.1_pt1 | contig 15061 bp, 15 predicted proteins | sample 5400641 | NCBI WGS metagenome assembly WNGF01 (sample SAMN13153371, study PRJNA577476) | soil metagenome | isolation source: 80 cm soil or saprolite under grassland replicate 2 | place: USA:California | collected 2016-06-15
CCGGCACCGCCGAGTTCGTCGAGGTCAACACCTGGGACGATGGTTACTGGGGCGTGTGCGGCGGCCAAGGCAACAACCACCTCGGCCGGCTGCTGATGGCGCTGCGCGACGAGCTGCTCGCCGAGCTCGGCCCCCGGCAGCACGGCGTCCGCCTGGCGGTCGTCGGCAGCGCCGCCCGCTGCTTCACCCCGCGGACCGCGGTGCTCGCCCGACAGCGGATCAGCCTGGCCATCTGGCGGCTCCGCCCCGAGGTCATCATCTCTGGCGGCTGCCCCAAGGGCGGCGTCGACGTCTGGGCGCGGGACATCGCCGGCGTGTACGGCTACACGATCACCCGCGGCGACTTCGTCGAGCACCTTCCCGCCCACCAGCGGTGGGCGCCGGACGGGTACCAGGCCAGGAACGCCCTGATCGCGGCCGACTGCTCGCACCTGCTTCGCGTGGCCGCCCGCGCCAGCCGCACCTACGGTAGCGGCTGGACCGCCGACTAGGCGCAGCGGCGCGGCCGGCTCGTCGTCCGCGAGCGGCTCTGACCGCCTCGGCGACCGCGACAGGCGATCAGCCCGATCACCGACCGGGCTCACCGCGTGGCCTGGCAGGTGGCAGCGGACCACGGCGGACCCACTGTGAAGGAGGCCATGGTGAGCTTGGAGGAACACGACGGTGACTTGTTCGCCAGTGAGGCGCCCGCGCTGGCGCATGGGTGCAACTGTGCTGGTGCGATGGGCCGCGGCATCGCGGTCGAGTTCCGGCGCCGCTGGCCGGCGATGTTCGCCGAGGATCGGCGTCGCTGCGCCGCCGGGTCGTTTGGGCTCGGCGACGTCCTGGTGTGGCCGGCCGAGGACCTGGCCATCTTCAACCTCGCCACCCAGCGGCACTGGCGAGCCCGTGCCGACTTGCGGCGATCGAGCTGGCGACGCGGCGCATGCTGGCGATCGCCGAGCGGCGTGGCATCCCGGCCATCGGCCTGCCTCGCATCGGCGCCGGCCTTGGCGGTCTGGCGTGGCCAAGGGTCCGGGCGGTGCTTACCCCGCTCGCGGCGCAGGCGGCGATCCGCCTGGTCGTGTTCACCTACCAGCCCACCGGAGGCCAGCAGGCCGGCAGCCATGCCGAGGACGGTGCGAGCACCGACAGGCCAGGGTCCGGCAGCGGGCCGGCGTGATCCCCGGCCGGTGGCGCTGACCGGACGGCTGGGGTTGTGTGGCCATGGGTCGCCTTGAGCCGCCTGCGGGCTCTGCGCGGATGCGGCCTGGCGGCGCGTGCATAAGGAGCCGGCCCTGACCAGCGGGCCGGCGATGCCCAGGCCTCGGGACCGGCCACCAGGTCGGCACGGGTCAGGCGCGGGTGGTGCCGGCCCGGTGGCCGCCGGTGACACGGGCGCGACCCGGCCGCGCCGCAATCGAGGCCGTCCGCCCGCCGGTCTCGCCAGGGTAGCGACCACCCAGAACCGTCAAGGCCGCTTCGCGTCGCCTGCGCCGATGCCCGGCCCATACGGCCAACACCAGCTCGTCAAGGCCGCCCGCGCCAACGGTCGGCTTGGCGTCGGGCAAGGCCTTGCCGAGCGCCGCATGGGCACGCGCAGCCTTGACGAACCTGGGACCCGGTCGCTGCAGCGCGCCATCCGGCGGGCAACAACGCCCGCCCGAAACCCCGGAGGTCGGCTTGCACTTTATCTGCGACGTCGAGCGCTTGGACGGCGTCCTCGTCGACGACCCGGTGCTCACGTTCTCCTGCAAGGACACCGTGCCGATCATGATGCTGCTGGTCGACACGCCAGCCCTTGGAACCGTTGACGTTGTCGTGGCCGGCGAGCTGGCGGAGGTGTGCGCGGACAACCTGCGGCGGGGGGGCGACACCGTCACCTGCAGGGGTGTCGTGCACAACGCCACGGTGATGGCCACCGACGTCATGTACGACGCCAGCGCCGGCCTCGCAGTGTTCGTCACCGTCGGATCGTGACCGACCGCCGTCGGCGCTGAACTCGCCCCGCCTGGCCTCGCCCGTTGCGGCGAGGCATCGGGCCGCTCCCACCCGGTCGGCAACCAGCCGGAGGTCACCGTGGCCGAGAAGCGCCCAAGCCGGGACGAGCAGGGCGAGCTGGTTTGCCCAGGCTGTCACGTCGCCTCCACCGCCGAGCGCGGCCCTGGTGCTTGGGGCGAGCCGTGGGACCACCCAGCAGATGGCCTGGGCGAGGCGCCCACCTCCCTGGGCCCAGGCGCCACGAGAACGGAGTAGCAATGGCGCGACAAAACGGGAGCAGGAACTACCCACCAGACCCGGACCTGTGCGAGGCCTTGCGGGTTCTGCGCCGCGGCCTCGGCAAGGACCAGGTCATCGTGCTCACCACCATCCGCCACAACGACCCGGTCGCCAAGGCCAGGGTCGCGGCACCGTACGCCCAAACCTGCCTGGAGGTCGACGCTGGGGCTGCCGGCGGCCTTTCGGCCGGCCGGGCACGTCGGGTGGGACAGGAGGATTGATCTTCAAGCCTGAGCTGGCGGCCGCCTGCCGCGCGGCTGGCCTGCCATCAATGTCGGTCGGCGACGCCCTGCTCATCCGCGACGCCGTCGGCGCCGAGACCGCCTGGGCGGATGGGGCGGCGTTGTCTGGCTGTCGGCGATACCGACCTACGGTACCGGCTCTTCGCTTAGCGCAGTCGCGTGGGCGCGGCTGACCTTGGCCACCTCCCGATCCCACAGGAATCGAGGCTGGCCGCGGAGGACTCGGGCCGGCCAAACGGAGCGGCGCTGCGCGCCGAGCGGTGCCGGCCTGCGGCCGGGAGCGTTCCTGCCATCCCGCCAGGTCCCCTCAGCCTAGTGCCACCCCGGCCCCTGCAAGGCCGGTCCGTTCCTCCCTCGCTCCGCTCGGTCCGGTACTCCCCTCCTGCGGACGCCCTGCGGGCGGCCTTTCCGGGCCCGGGGACCCCGGCACTTCCCGACAGGGGACCGGCAGGACCCACCTGCCCGCCTGAGGGGAGTCTGCATGGACGGCGCGCACACCGTCGTAGTCACGCCCATGGGCACGCTGCTCGTCTGGTCCCACGGGGCCGACGAGTTGCAGGCCCGCACGCTCAGCGCCGACGACAAGGCCTCCTGGGCCTACCGCGACGTGCCGGGCGTTGCCGCGGTCGCCGAGACCATCAGCGTCAACCGACGGCCGCGGACGCTCCGCCTGCGCATCGCAACCGTCGAACGCTTGCAGATCAACGCCGCCGACGCCGCGGCACGCCACAGCGCCTGCGCCTACCAGGAGGAGCCGCGCTGGTCCCATGGCCGCTGGGGGGTGAACTGGTACGGCCTGGAAATGCCCGGCGCCAGCGATGCGGCCAAGGACAAGGTCCGGGCGGGGCTGCTGTCGTTCTTCGCCGGCTGGGCCGACACCGAGCAGGGCCGTGCGCTGCTGCACCAGGCAGAGGAGCAGCGTCTGACGGCGCTGATCGCGCGCCTGGATCGGGAGGCGCTGCAGCTCGAGCAGCAGGCCGTCGGCTTGCGCGCCGAGCAGGCCACGGCGCGCGCCGCCCTGGCGCGCCACCGCGACGCCACCGCCGCCACGGCTCACGGGTCAGACGCCGACGCTGCCTCGACGGGGGAGCGGATCCGATGAGCAACGGCACGCACCGCTTGGCAGCAGCGGGCGTTTCTGGCGGCCTTGCTGTATGCCCGAGAATGGTGGTTCCGCCGCTGGGTCCGGCTGGTCGACGGCATCATCACACTGGCCATCGCAGTGGTCAGCTTCGTGGCCGCATTCAAGTCGATGGGGTGGCCAACAGGTGCCTCGTGGCCGCGTTGGGTGCTCATAGTCGGATCCATACTCGGAACGGTCGTTCTCCGCGTCTTCTGGGAAGTCCGCCGGACTCGACGCGTCCGGGCGGCGATGCGCCGCTACGGTGTCGACGAGGCGCTGATCCAGGAGACCCGCCGCATACTTCAGCGGCCACGTCAACGCTGACCGCGGTGAGCGCCGCCGGCCAGGATCCCAGCTTCCGCACCGACCACGAAGAGGGTTGCGTGAAGGCGTGGGTTGGGCGCCCAACATGCGCGGCTGTGCCTGAGCGCCGAGGGTGTGGTGCTCCTGCCGGTGCCGAGACCACCCACGTGTCCCAACCTCGGCGGCGTCGGCGGAGGCGGTGTTCGGTGGCGAGAGAACTTCGGCGGCGAGGTCATCGTCCTGACCGACGGCGGCATGCGAGTGACCGTCGACATGTCCATCCCGTCCCTGACAACGCCTATGAGGAGGCGCACCCCGTGCCGAGCAACCGCCGGTTCTACAAGACCGTCTACAGGGTGGTCGTGCTGAGTGAGGAACCAACCGAGACGACCGACCTGGCCGAGATCGCCCGCCAGGGACTGATCGGGGACTACAGCGTGGCGGTTACCGACGGCGAGATGGTGGTGCTGGACGGGCCGACCGCTGCACGGGAGTTACGCGCCCAGCACTCCGACCCGGCGTTCTTCCAGCTCGATGACGACGGCGAGGACCTGGACGACTAGTCGCGCCTGATACCAGCCGACCGCCGTAGAGACGAAGGAACCCCCGATGCTGCAAAGTGTCACGATCACCGTCCAGGTTGTGTTTGATGACGAGCACGTCGCGCCGAGCACCCTCGCGGACCAGGTGGAGGGGGCTACCTATGACGTGGGCGCCCGGAATGCGAACGCGTACATCGGCGAGCGGGACACCGCCCGGTGCGTGATCTGCGACGCCGGGATGACCCTTACCGACGTCGACGTCGCCCACCACTTGGACATCGACGGTAACGTCGACCACGACCGGGACGCCGACCATGTCGCCGTCGCCCCGGTCGACTGCTACGCATAGCCGGCCGGCGCGGCGATTCCGCCGGAATCGGCGCTCGCTGGCGTCGCCGTTTGGGCGGTCGCCATCGCCGCCGACGGCCTGATCGTCGGCGTCGCCGCACAAATCCCTGCTTGCTCCAGGGGTTTGTGCCTGCCTGCGTCCTCCCAGCGTAGTGCCACCCCGGCCCCTGCAAGGCCGGTCCGTTCCTCCCTCGCTCCGCTCGGTCCGGTACTCCCGTCCCTTGCGGGACGCCCTGCGGGCGGCCTTTCCGGGCCCGGGGACCCCGGCACTGCCGCGAAGAGGAGCGGCAGGCCACTCGGAGTCTGCCGGACCGGGAAGGAGCCGTACGCATGCTCCCGAGCTCCCCACGAGCGATCCGCGCATGCTTCACCTGGTACGAGGCCAAGGAGCATGACGTGACTCGGCCGCTGCGCGAGGCCGCCATGCGCTGCCCGGCGCGGGTCGTCGCCACGATCGCCACGGCACTGCTTGAGGTCGAGGCCGGCAACCGGCCCGGCGCGCAACTCGAGCGCCTGTGCCATCCCACCCTGTGGCAGACGCTCGACCGACGGCTCAGCAGGCGTGGCGGCCCGGCCGTCACCTGCGCCAGCCTGCGCCGCGTGCTGCTGCAAGAGCACCGACCCGGTCTTGTGGACGGAGTGGCGTTGCTACAGCGCGGCGGCCGCTTGGAGCCGGTCGCGATGCGCCTGCACGCCGCCGCTGGCGGTTGGCAGCTCATCGAACTGCAGTACGTGCCGGCCGGCAGCCTGCCTGACCAAGGCCGGGTGGGCCGGTGATCACCAGGCCGCTGCTGCTTGTCTCCAAGTCGGTGCGGGCGCTGCTGCCGTACTGGCACGAGCCGCTTGGCCAGCTGTTCACCCCCCGCATGCTGGGTGACCTGGATATCACCGAGGCCTGCCGCATCCAGTGGGCCGCCGACAACGACTGCTTTGCCGGCTTCGACGAAGGCCGCTACCTGAACATGCTGCAGGCCCTTACCTACCGGCCAGGCTGCCTGTTCATCACCTGCCCGGACGTGGTCGCCGACGCGCGCGCCACGCTGCGCCGGTTCGACCAGTGGCGGCCAGCGCTGCAGTACGTGTGGGCGACCGTCAACGAAGACGACATCGACCCGGATCAGCCTGTCCACCAGCCGATCGCCTTCGTCGCTCAGGACGGCCAAGAGCGGCTGCCGGTGCCCTGGGAGCACTTCCAGGCGCTGTTTGTCGGTGGCTCCACCCAGTGGAAGCTCGGCCCGCACTCCGCCGCCCTCATCCGTGAGGCCAACCATCGTGGCAAGTGGGTGCACGTCGGCCGCGTGAACACCCTACAGCGGATCCGGTGGTTCAAGGCGCTCGGCGTCGACTCGATCGACGGTAGCGGCTTTGCCAGCTTCACCCGCGCGCGCCTGCCGATGGGCACGGCCGCCCTGCGGGCGCCCACCCAAGGGACCCTGCTGTGAGCCGGCCGTCAGCCATGCCCGCCCAACTGACCCTTCCCATCACCGTCGCGCGGGAGGTCAGTCCGTCGTCGGTGTACGCCCAACGGTGGCGTGACCGGCGCCAGTCGTTCCGGGGACCCGGGGACACCACCTTCAACCCGGACGGCTACCACGTGACGCTCATCCGCCAGGTGCAGGCCAAGCCGTGGGTCGAAGCCAATCACTACACCGGCACCTACCCGTCGGTCACCCTGGCCTACGGGCTGCTGTATCACGGACGGCTCCAAGGGGTAGCGACCCTGGGCGTTCCCGGCGGCCCCGCCGTGCTTCCCGCGGTATTCCCGATGTTGGCGCCCAACGCCGAGGCACTGGAGCTCAACAGATTCGTGCTGGCCGATGTCGTCCCACGCTGCGGGGAGACCTGGATGCTCGCCCGGGCGTTCCGGCACGCCGCCAGGACCGGGCGGCGGGGAATCGTGGCCCACAGCGACCCATGTGCCATCCGGACCTCCGACGGCGTGGAAACCTTCCCCGGTCATATCGGACGAATCTACCAGGCCGGCTCTGCTTGGTACCTGGGCAGAACCAAGCCAAGGACAGTGCTGGTCACCCCCGACGGCCAGGTGCTGGATGAGCGGGCGCTCAGCAAGGTCCGCAACGGCGAACGAGGCCAGGACTACGTCATCGACCGGCTCCGCCAGCTGGGCGCCCCACCCGTGGGTCGGGGGGAGTCCGGCGCCAGCTGGCTGGCCCGAGCGCTGCCCATGGCCGGGGTGTTCCGGCTCCGACGGCACGGCAAGCACCGCTACGTGTTCCTGATCGGCACCCCCACCGACCGGCGGGTCCTGCTCCAGCAACTCCGCCGGCTGCACCCGAGCCCCCTGGCCTACCCCAAGACCCTCTGCTGAGAGGACAGCGGCCAGCGGAAGCCGGCCGCACGTCCCCGACGGCCCCAGCCGATCCGGCGCCGGCCGGCGACCTTGATCTGCAACGACCGGAAGGAGACAAGGAGCCGAGGGATCCGCTGCACACCCGCAGGGAGGGGGAGGTGCTCGTGGTGGCCACGCCGGCCGAGGGCAAGCTGGTCGACCTGGAAGTGCTGGGCCGGGCGCCCACCATCCACCTGCGCGAGGACAGGTGGCGCGGGTGGCCAGCGTGGACGGCGGCGACTCGGCCGAGTTCCCGACCATCGGGGCCTGGCGGCCCACTGCGCCGACGCCTTCGGCATGGACAGCGGCAACGAGCGGGCCGCGGTGCGTATCGGCCTACCGGCGACCCTCCAAACACCATCGATGAGACCAGCTGGGAGCAGGCCACCCGATGGCCGCACCTGCCCCGCCGGGTTCGACTCACTGACGCTGCTGTGAGCCGCACCTCGACGCCGCTGTGAGCCGGGCGGATCTCACTGTGCTGGTGGCTGCCTGCGTCCTCCCAGCCTAGTGCCACCCCGGCCCCTGCAAGGCCGGTCCGTTCCTCCCTCGCTCCGCTCGGTCCGGTACTCCCGTCCCTTCGGGACGCCCTGCGGGCGGCCTTTCCGGTCCCGGGGACCCCCGGCACTTCCCGACACAGGACCGGCAGCCACTCCTTGGCGCTGCCCGAGCCACGAGAGGTCCCCATGACCACACCGTCCCCCCGTGCTCCGCCGCCACCTCACCGGCGCCTGCACCTGATCCCAGCCTCGCCGGCGTCGGCATCTCCACAGCCGCCAACGCGCATACATAAAGGAGTCGCCCATGGACGATCAGCCGTCCAGCGCGCGGCACCACCGTCGACCTCCCGTCCCGCCAGGCTGCGTTGAGGTCGGCCATGGCCAGAAGGGCACCGGTCTCGCCTTCGGCCCGCCCCGGTACGTCACCACCGAGCTCCTGCAGGTCGGCGACCGAGGCGATCGGACGTGGGCCGCGCAAGAGCGGCTGGACCGCAGGTTCGAGAGCTGATCCGCGACCTGCTCGACGAGTTCCGCCTGGAGCTGGCCGAGCTGGATCCGCGGCTGATCCTGACGTTCGTCAACGACTGAAGGAGCACCGCATGCCGACCGCCAAGCCCACCGTCAAGCCCAACGTCCAGTCCCTGCCCGTCGACGAGATCGAGCCGTCGCCCGACAACCCCCGCACCGCCGTCGACGGCGACCTTGGCGACCTCACCGAGCTGACCGAGCTGATCAAGGCCCAGGGCGTCCTGCAGCACCTGGTGGTGTGCCCCAAGCGCGACGGCCGCTACCCGCTGGTGTTCGGCGAGCGGCGCTTGGCCGCCGCCAAGCTCGCCGGCCTCACCGAGGTCCCCGCCGAGATCCGCGACTACAACGACGCCGAGCGGTTCGCGGCGATGTACGGCGAGAACTTCGGCCGCCAGGGCCTCACGCCCCTCCAGGAGGCCTTCGCCTACCAGCGGGCGCTGGAGCGCAAGGGCCCCGATGGCAAGAAGCTGTTCACCCAGCGCACCCTCGCCCCGCGGCTCGGGGTGGGTCAGGCGAAGATCTCCAAGTACACCGGCATCTTCAAGCTCCCCGAGCACGTGGTCGACATGCTCAAGGCCGGCGAGCTGACCATCACCGAAGTGGTCCTGCTGGTGCCGCTGGCCAAGGACCCCGCCAGGGTGGCGGCCGCGCTGCGCGACGTCGGCGAGCACCGCGATGTGGACATGGAGACGGCGGTGCGCAAGCAGCAGGCCGACCTCGACCGGGAGGCCAAGGTCGCCCAGGCGCGCAAGGAGCTGCAGGCCGCTGGCGTGCGGATCGCCCCCGACGACTGGCGGGACCAGGGCGCCAAGCGGCTGGGCGACGGCGTCTACGACCTGGACATGGCCGTCGAGGAGCACGCCGGCGAGCCCTGCCACGCGGCCATGGTCACCCACCACGGCGACGTCGCGTACGTGTGCACCGAGCCCGACCGGCACCGGCCGGCCCCGGAGCCGACCCCGACATCCGACCTCGCCGACGCTGCGACCGTCCCCGTCCAGCCAGCGGCCGAAGCAGCGACCCACAGCGACAGCCAGCCACCGGAGGCCCCCACCGACCCGGCGGCCGCAGCCGCTTCGATCGGGCCAGCCGCACCCCAGGACACCGACGGCGCGCCACAGGCCCTGGCGGTGGAACCGCCGCCGACGCCCACTCCCGAAGAGGTGGCCGCCAAGGCCCGCATGGAGGCGGCCCGCGCCGCCGCAGCGGCCGAGCGGGAGGAGCGGGAGCGGCGCGAGCGGGAGTTCGCCGCGAAGCTGGAGACCGCCTACCAGGCCCGCACCGGCGCGCTGCGCACCCTGCTGGCTGGCCGGCTGTCACGGCCGGAGGCGACCCGCCTGCTCGCCAACTTCCTGGTGCACCTCGCCCACCAGGACCTCGCCTACGACGACAGCTACCTGCGCCATGTGCTCAGCCTCGACGAGCACGCTCAGCCCAGCGACGAGCCGCCGGTGCTGGCCTTTGCCGCCAAGAGCGACGATGCCCTGCTGCGCGCGGCCGTGGGCGTGGTGGCCGACAACGCCGAGGAGGCGCTGGGCGCCGGCGACGAGCCCGACTTCACCAACCCGCTCGTGGTCCTGTTCTACCAGTACCTGACCACGGCCGCCGCCTACAAGGCATCCGACTTCGAGCGCGCTCAGCTGGGACACGATGGCGACGAGGGGGAGCCGGCCGACACGGCCCCAGCCGACGCCGAAGCCTCACCGGCGGGCAAGCCAGGACCCGGCGCTGCCGCCTAGCGTGTCGGCCGTCAGGGGGTCGCCCGCCACGGTCGGGCGGCCCCCGCTTCGTCCGCCGAGCTGCACGCCCCAGGCGGTCTCGCCCCCATCGTCTGCTGCCAAGCATTGTCGGACTTCGTCCGCAACGCCGGGCCAGCAGGTAGCCGCTGATGACCACGACGCAGAAAGGAACCGACCATGACCATTCCCGTGACCCTCACCCAGCGCGGCTGGGGCCGCGACCGCTGCTGGGAGGCACGCATCGACGAGCTCGTCGCCCAGGGCAAGACCAGGACCGAGGCCAAGCACGCCGTGGAGGCACTGGCCCTGGCCGCGCTGAGCGGCGATGCCACCCCACGGCTGCTGCGCGTGCCGGGCAGCCCGCTGTTGCTGCTGGTGTGGCGGGAGCCGCTGGCGGGCTGGTGCGAGAAGGTGGTCTGCGATGCGCCGTCGGCCCCGCCCAAGCCGGAGCGGCTGTGGGGGTCCCCCGGACACGGCAGCCCGGCGGACGCCGAACGGAGTGGCCGTCGGCATCTGGCGCAACTCGTCTACGGCCTGCGCGGTCCTGCGGCGGCATTCTCGGTGCTGCCCGACGCCGCGGACCGCGCTGAGCTGGCTGACTGGATCGGCTTCCAGCGCGCCCACCAGGCGGCCGTGATGCCCAGCGAGGCCGACCCGCACAGCTGGGCTGGCGAGCACGCCCGCGAGCACATCCCGCAGATCCCAGCTGCGACCTAGCGCCGGATCGGAGGACCGATGGCCAGCAAGCGGTTTCGAGGGGAACGCTATGCGCTCGGCCAGCGGGTGGAGTTCCGCAACGGCCGGCACTGGCACCCGGCGGTCGTCACCGGCGGCGTGGCCACCGACAGTACCGGCTGCCAGTACTACCCGCTGCGCGCCACGGCGACCGCCGGCGTCGTCAAGCAAGGCCAGCAGGTGCGGGGCTACCCGGGATTCATCCGACCGCTGCACGACACGCCGTCGCCAAGCGCCACCCATCCCACCGCATCCCAGTAGCGCCCGTTGAGGCGAGGAGGCTGCTATGAACGTGCAGGTCACGCGGCGGACCCGGTTCAAGTACATGATCGACGACAGGGTGCGGGTGATCGCCACCGAGCGCACCGGCGTCGTCGAGGCGTGCAATCCCGACCCCGAGCAGCGGCCGTACCTGGTCCGGTTGGACCCGCGCACCCTGCAGGAGTACCAGCAGCCGGAGCGCGCCGCGTTCCACGAGGCGGCGTTGGAGCGCAACCTGTCGCCGGCGTTCACGGTGGTGTTCGAGGAAGGCGCCCGCGACGTGTACGACCGGGTGGTCAGGCGGCTGGAGGCCGTGCAGAGCGCGTACGTGGCGTTGGCGCCCAGCCCGGAGGCGGCGGAGCGGCGGGCGAAGGCGTCGCGGATGGCCGACAGCTTCTGGCGGTCGCTGGCGTTGCTGGTGATGCGCGCCAGCGCCTACGACGGGGTGCTGCACATCGGCCCCGACAGCTACGCCGGGGACTGCCTGTCGCTGCTGTTTTGCTACCGGCGCAGCGGCTTCGCTGGCGGGCTCATCTTCCACGGTGAGCGCACCGGACCCGCCGGCCAGCGCCACCCCCTGGTGGGGGAGTGGAGCCTGCACAGCTAGGCGGCCCGCCCACCCGAGCATCCGTCGGGCCGCGGCCACGCGCTGCGCGGTCAAGGAGGACGCACAGCGCAGACCCTGGCGATTCCGGCGGAATCAGGCGACCGGCGAGGCGGACAGCCCCACCGCGGCGGCTCGGCCGGTCGCCTGATTCCGCCGTACAAACCCTTGCCCGTTCCAGGGGTTTGTGCCTGCCTGCGTCCTTCCAGCCTAGTGCCACCCCGGGCCCTGCAAGGCCGGTCCGTTCCTCCCTCGCTGTCGCTCGGTCCGGTACTCCCGTCCTGCGGACGCCTGCGGCGGCCTTTCCGGGCCCGGGTCCCCGGCACTTCCCGCCAGGGGACCGGCAGGCCACCCGGGGCCTGCCCGACCACGGGAGGCCTTGCCCATGCCGTTCCCCGGCCCCGATTCCGAGCCAGCCGCCCCCCAGTTGCCGCTGTGGGCAGAGACCGGCTCGGACGACCAGGCCCGCGACCAACCCGCCGACGCGACGCTTGTCATCTCCTGGCCCGTCCACGGCGACAGCCAGTTCGGCAGCCGCTCCGATATGGATGCGCGCCACCGCGTCGAAGACCTCCTCAACGCCACCCTCCACCCGCACGACCTGGGCCAGGTCGACGGCGGCGCCTTCGGCGGCGGCTCCATGGACATCTTCGTCGACATCGACCCCGACACTTGGCCGACCGCGTGGGAGGCCGTCCAGCCGGTGCTCCACCAGGAGGGCATCCTCAGCGACGGCTGCCGCGTGACGCTCCACCTCAAGGGGCATCCCCGCCCGCTCTGGCCACCCGACGACCCGGCGGTCACGCACCCCCCTGCCCCTGCGGCGGCCGATCCCTCTTCCACCGCAACCTCCGCTGCGCAACCTCCGCCTCCGGCCGGTCCACCCCAGGACCCACCCTCCCCATCCGACGCTCCTCACCACCCCAACCCGGTACCGAACGCCGAGACGCCACGTGCATCAGGGCCACCGCCGCGGACCCGCGGACGACCCGGTCTTCGGCTGGGATCCGGGCCCAGCCTTCGTCCGACTCATGGCCGCAGCGGCCCGCCGCCACGGCGCGCACCGGCCACCACCCGTGGCCCGCTTACCCTGGCCCGCAGCAACCTGCAGGTCCTGGAGGTCCTCGCCCGGCTCGACCCTGGCCAGCCACTCCACCCCGGGCAGCGGGCGGTGCTGGAGCAGTGGGCCGGGTGGGGGCCGATGGCCAAGGCCTTCGACCCCTACGAGCGCACGCCGGCCTGGCAGCAGCTCGGCGCGCGGCTGCGCGCGCTGCTCACCTCTGAGGAGGGCGTCGCCGCGCAGCAGGCCACCGCGACCAGCTTCTACACCTCACCGACCATCACCAGCGCCATCTGGCGGGTGCTGGTCGGGTTGGGCTTGGACGGCGGGCAGGTGCTGGAGCCCGGCTGCGGCAGCGGCCTGTTCCTCGCCGCCACCCCGCCAGGCCTGCCGGTCAGCTGGACCGGGGTGGAACGCGACCCGGTCTCCGCACGGATCGCCGCGCTGCTGCACCCCAACGCCCGCATCATCACCGCACCGCTGGAGCGCGTGTCCCTGCCCCCGGCCAGCTTCGCCGCGGCCTGCGGCAACGTGCCGTTCGCCGACATGACGCCCTACGACCCGACCGCGCCGACCAAGCTCAGCCTGCACAACTACTTCATCTGGCGGGCCGTGCGGGCCGTGCACCCGGGTGGGCTGGTCGCGGTGGTGACCTCCCGGTTCACCCTCGACAGCGAGGAGCCCCGCGCCCGTGAGCTGCTGGCCGAGGACGCCGACCTGGTCGGGGCGGTGCGGCTACCCACCGGCGCGTTCCGCCAGTACGGCACCGACGTGGTCGCCGACATCCTGGTCCTGCGGCGGCGTACCAGCCCACCAGCCGAGGGGGCGGCACCAGGTTGGCTTGCCGCCAGCCGCCAGCCGCAGCTGCAGACCAGCGTCAACGGCTACTTCCTCACCCACCCCGAGCAGGTCCTCGGCCGCTTCGAGACCGCCGGCGGCGCCTACCACGGCCAGGTCCTCGACGTCGTCTTCGACGGCGACCGTGACCGCGAGCTCGAGGCTGCCCTGGGCGCCGCTGTCGAGCGGATCGTCGCCGCCGGCGTCCAGCAGCGCCACACCTACACGCCGCGGCGCGACCCCACCGCCATCCCCGACGACGTCGTCTTGGTCGACAAGGCTGGCCGCAAGGACGGCTCCTTCCACCTGGTCAACGACGTCGTCCACCAGGTCAGCAGGGGCCGGCTGGTGCGCGTGTCCCGCGCCGGCGCCGAGCTCCGCGCGCTGATCGGGCTGCGTGATGCCATCGTGGCGCTGCTGGACGCCGAGGCCGACCCGGACGCCACCGACCGGGTGCTGGTGCCGCTGCGGGCGACCCTGAACCGCCGCTACGACCGCTATGTGGCCACCTATGGGCCGCTGAACCGCTGCACGCTCAGCCAGGGCCCACCCGACGAGGACACCGGCCTGCCGACTTGGAGGCGGCGGCGGCCGTCGATGGGCGGGTTCCGCGACGATCCCGACTACGTCACCGTCCTGGCCCTTGAGCTGTACGACGACGATACGCGCACGGCCAGCAAGGCGCCGATCTTCCAGCAGCGGGTCAACCGTCGTCCGCAGCGGCCCGAGCGGGCCCGCGACGCCGCCGACGCGGTCGCGTTGTGCCTGGACGAGCACGGCCAGCTCGACGTTGCCACCATCGCCCGGCTATTGGCCATCAGCCCTGGGCAGGTGCCGGCCGCGCTTGGCGACCTGGCCTACCTGGATCCCGCCGAGCGGCGGTGGGTTCCCGCCGACGAGTACCTCAGCGGCGACGTGCGGAACAAGCTGGAGCTCGCCCGCGCGGCCGCCGCCCGGAACCCCGCCCGCTACGCCGACCACGTCGCCCGGCTGGAAGCCGTCCAGCCGACCGACCTGGGCCCAGAGCAGATCAGGGCCAAACTCGGCGTCCCCTGGGTCGAGGCCCGTGACATCCAGGCGTTCCTGACCGAGACCCTCGGCGGGCAGGGGGTGAGCGTCCGCCACGAGCCGCTGACCGCCACCTGGGAGGTGAAGGTCGACAGCTGGACCGCCAGCAGCGCCGCCGCCACCGCCCAGTGGGGCACCGGCCGCATCACCGCCTACGAGCTGGTGCAGCTGGCCTGCAACGGCGGCGCGCCGGTCATCTACGACCAGGTCGAGGGGCCCAACGGTCATCCCGTCGATGTGAAGAACATCCCCGAGACGATGCTGGCCGAGGCCAAGCTGCAGGCCCTCAACGAGCGGTTCGCGAGCTGGCTGTGGGAGGACCCCGAGCGCACCGACCGGCTGGTCAGCGTCTACAACCGTCGCTACAACGCCACCGTGCTGCGCCGCTTCGACGGGTCGCACCTGAGCTTTCCCGGCATGGCCGAGTGGTTTGCCCCCTACAGCGCCCAGCGCGACATCGTCTACCGGATCGCGGCCACACCCGCCGCGCTGTGCGGCTTTGCGGTCGGTGGCGGCAAGACCGCGGCGATGTTCATGGCGGCGATCACCCTGCGCCGCCTCG
>WNGF01006104.1_pt1 | contig 15056 bp, 18 predicted proteins | sample 5400641 | NCBI WGS metagenome assembly WNGF01 (sample SAMN13153371, study PRJNA577476) | soil metagenome | isolation source: 80 cm soil or saprolite under grassland replicate 2 | place: USA:California | collected 2016-06-15
GCCCTTCCAAGGGAACGGGCCTGCCGTCTGCCCGGATCTCAATTGGACCGAGGATCCCGAACTCCATCCTTACTCCCCCCGGAGCAACCTTTCACAACGACGCTAACAGGTCACGCCAGCTTTGCGAGTCGTTTTCCTCGAGCGGCTGACAGCCGTGTGAAAGCTGACGGCAAGGCCGAAGCAAGGCCGGTCTCCCAGTCTGGGACTGTCGCAAAATCCATCCTCAAGGGGGAAGTTCCATGAGCACCACCACCGGGGTCCCCGTGGCCCTGGTCCAGGCGAGCGCGCTCATCGGTGTGGGCCTGCCGCTGGTCGCCGCGCTCCTCAAGCAGGATCGCTTCAGCAAGCGGACCAACACGCTGATCGCCGTCGCGGTCGCGGTGGTCGCGGCCATCGTGACCACCGCCGCCAAGGGCCAGCTGAGCCTGCAGAACATCGCCGGCAGCTTCACCGCCACCTACACGGTCGCAATGGCCTTCTACCACGGCCTCTGGAACCCGACGGGGCTCGAGCCAGCACTGAAGACACGCACCTCGACCCGGCGCAAGGCCATCCGCAAAGCCCGCAAGCCCAAGCGGACTGCGGTCGAGCACGAGACCGGCGCGGTGGCAGCGCCCTGACGCGGCCGCATCACTGGAGGAGGACAGGTGACCACCGCCCGCCGCGCCGTCCTCGGCGTGCTCATCGGTCTCGCGCTACTCTGCGTCCCGGTCGTGGCGGCCAGAGCCGACGACACCGCGACCCTGACGCTCACACCCGCCGAGGGGCTGCCCGCAAGCTCGGTGCAGGTGGTGGGCACGGGGCACATGACCTGCATGACCGGCAAGTACGGGACGACCTCGGTGGCGCTGTTCTGGGATTGGGATCCGCAGGACCCGCCGCTGGTCGTTGCAGAGGGCGCGGAAGGCGCCTTCTCGGCATCGTTCATCGTGCCCGCGGACGCTGCTCCTGGCGCGCACACCGTGAGCAGCTACTGCTGGTTTCATGGTGACCGGGCGGGCCCGATCACCAGGACCATATTCGTGATCCGGCCGATCTTCGAGCTGTCCCCGGCCGAGGGGCCGCCGGGCACGACCGTTGACGTCCGAGGCGACGGCTTCCCGCCTGTCTGCCAAGAGACGATCGAGTTCCGCTTCGATGGGATCCGGCTCGAGGCCAAGGTCGACTTCCACGCGCCCGCAACCCCAGGACCAGCGGTGGGGTTGACCGGCAGCGTCACGGTGCCGGGCTCGGCCACAGCCGGACTCCACGAGGTCTCGATCCACTGCCCTGCCGGAGAGGGCGATCCGGCGCTGGCGACCGCCAGCTTCAAGGTCGTCCCCGTACCGCCCTCTACGTCACCAAGGCCACCGAGCAGCACGGGCACGAACACCCCGGCCACGACGGGTCAGAGCGCCACCACGGGCGCGACCACCGGCACGACGGGCTCCACGGGTCAGAGCGCCACGACGGGTCAGAGCGCCACGACGGGTCAGAGCGCCACCACGGGCGCGACCACCGGCACGACGGGCTCCACGGGGACCACGGGCACCACGGGGACCACGGCAGGTAGCTCCTCGACGCAGCCTGGCATTGGCGCCCCCGCGACGACTGCTGGCACACCCACGACCAGTTCCCCGCCCGGCGGTTCCCCGCCCTCCACAAGCGGAGTCCTTGGCTCAGGGTCGTCGGGCGGTGGTGGCGGCCCGCCTGGAGGGGTGCACGGACAGACAAGGGCGGCGCGGTCACTGTTCCCGGCCTCGCTGCGCACGCCCGACGAAGTCTCGACCAGCCTCACGCGGGTGTTGCACAGCGCCGCGCTCGCCTTGGTGCTCGTGCTGCTCGTCGGTTTCCCGGCCGAGATCTTCAACAAGACCCTCGAGGAGAACTACGACGAGATCCGAGGCTGGCTTGGCCGCCGGCATCGGCGGCGGCGGCGCCGACCGCTTCCCGAGAGTGCGCAGCTCGCGCTCTTCGCCGTGCTGGGCGCGCTGCTACTCTGCCTGGTCGACCCCAGCGCCGCCGTCGACCGCAAGACCGCCGCGCTCGCGCTCGGCTTCGTCGTCGCGCTCCCGCTCATGATGATGTTCTTCGAGCTGCCGATCGAGGTGTACTACACGCGAGTGTCGGGACTGCTGAGCACGATGAAGGTCCTACCGCTCGCGCTGGCCGTCGCGGCCGCGTGCACGCTGCTCTCCCGCGAGGCACACTTCCAGCCTGGCTACGTCTACGGGCTGTTCGCGGGCTACGCCGCGCTGCGCGGTCGCAGGCTTGCCGGGGCTCAGGAGGGGCGGGGAATCCTCATCGGTGCCCTGTGCGCGCTGGGAATAAGCCTGATCGCCTGGCTGATCTGGGGGAAGTCGGTGAGCCACGCCGCTGCCGGCCCGCACCCGAGCTTCGGCCTGCTCGTCCTGGACGCCACGCTCAGCTCGATGTTCGTCCTGGGCGTAGAGGGCGTCGTGTTCGCCCTGATCCCGCTGCGCTTTCTGTATGGTCACAAGCTCGCGAGGTGGAACCGGACCCTGTGGGCGCTGCTGTTCGCGCTGGGGATGTTCGGCTTCGTGCACGTGCTGCTGGACACCAAGTCCAAGGAGGTCGGCCTCGTCCCGCTCATCAGCGTGATCGCGCTCTTCGTGGCCTTCGGGGTGCTCTCCCTCGCCTTCTGGGCCTACTTCCGCTACCGGCCACACCCAGCCGCTGGCTGAACATCTCTTGCAGAGCAAAAGCGATCGCCTCGACGGGCTCGCGCCATCGATCCCTGCGGAGGCTGGCTGCGCGGACCGGGCGGCCGCGTAGACTCGTCTGCGTGAGCACCGGCGAGACCGCGACCGATCGCGCCCGGCTGCGTCGGGTTCCGACCCACGAGCTCACGGCATCGGAGATCCGGGCGATCCGTGAGCTTCTGTGGGCTGCATTCCCGTCCGGTGACGAGGCGTTCACCGAGGACGACTGGCAGCACGCGATCGGCGGCCTGCATTTCGTGCTCGAGGTGGACGGCAAGATCCTCGTCCACGCGTCGGTGGTCGAGCGCGAGCTGCACGTCGGCGGCCGGCCGGTGCGAACCGGTTATGTCGAAGCCGTCGCAACGGACCCGGACCGGCAGGGCGGAGGACTCGGCACCCAGGTGATGCGCGACGTCACCGCGTACATCCAGGAGCGCTTCGAGCTCGGCGCCCTCGGCACCGGCAGCCACCATTTCTACGAGCGCCTCGGCTGGCTGACGTGGCGAGGCCCCACATCCGTCCGGACCGATGATGGCACGCACCGAACGCCCAGCGAAGACGGCTACATCCTCGTGCTGCCCACGCCGTCTTTGCCCAGTCTCGATCTCACAGTAGCCATCAGCTGCGAGTGGCGGCCGGGCGACGTCTGGTGACGTTGACGTGGCCGGCCGGATCCGCTCAAGCCAGCCGTCTAGTTGTGGATCTTCTCGCCGCGCTCGAGCATGTCGACGAACTTCGCAATCCGCCGGGCTCGGGTCTCGGCTCGCTTGCTGTCCTGGATCCGGTAGAAGATCGCGTACCGGTTGACACTGTCCAGACTTGCGTAGAATTTTTTCGCGGCTGGCTTCTCCTCTAACGCTTCGAGGAAGTCGGCCGGTGGTCGGGCGGTGCGCTGGCCGTCGTATGCCTTGTCCCATCTGCCGTCGGCACGGGCCCGTTCGACTTCGGCAAGGCCGCTCGCTTCCATCGCCCCGGCTTCGATCAGCGCCTCGGCCTTGTCTCGGTTCCGCTTGGACCACGGGCTCCGCGGCCCTCGTCGGGTGAAGCCTTGGAGCCAGTAGGCCTCGTCGCCGCGACGCTTCTGTCCGTCGATCCAGCCGAATACCAGCGCGACGTCGAGTGCCTCGTCGTACGTCGTTGTGGTGAGGTCCGAGCCTTTCTTCGCGATCTTCAGCCAGATGCCTCTCGAGGAATCGTGGTGTTCGAGAAGCCAGGCACGGAGTTCCTCGGGCCCGGCGAACTGCTCAGTCGTGCGTTCCTCCACCATCAGCCGATGTCGTAGGAAAGGACGAGGTCGTAGCCGTCGTCGCTGTGTCCGCCGATGGTCAGCTCGGCCTCGCCGACCAAGGTATCCAGGCCGCCGGTACCCATGCCGGGAACCACCTCGAGTCGGGCCGAGACCGATCCAGCGTCCTGGCTGCCGACGTGTCGGAAGACACAGCTTCCTTCGTGCCCGTCGATGGAGCCGGTGAACTGTTCGAGCCCGAGCACCGGTGCGGCGTCGGCCTTGTAGGCGATCAGGTAGACGAGCGTGCTGGTCCCCTCGAGGTCACCGGTGTACGAGTAGCTGACCTCCGCCCTGGACAGGCCGCGCTTCGGGTAGTACATCTCGCCGGCTGTGGTGCCCTCGCCATCGATGTCGACATACGTCGACTCCGACCAGGAGGCGACCTGGAACTTGCACGTTGCGGTGTGGGAGTAGCTCATGCAAGCAACGTACGGTGACTCCGGTTGCGCGGTCTTGAACAAACGCGACAACGTCTTGGCTGGGTGCAGTGCCAGGAGACCTCATGACAACGAAACCGCCGGTGGGACATCCCGAGGCTATCGTCCGACCCAACATGACCGAGCAGCGGTTCACGGTCGAGCGGCTGGCCCCTCGCGAGTTCCTGGCCGAGTTCGTCGACTACTACTGGCTGGTGCGGTGGAACCTTCCCGAACCCCATCGTCAGCAGGTGGTCCCGCAGCCGAGAGTGCATGTCGCGGCGGAGGGCGGGCGGCTGCTCGTGCACGGTGTCACCCAGAAGCCCTTCTTCCGGACGCTCGACGGCTCCGGTCATGTGCTGGGCGCAGCGTTCCACCCTGGCGGATTCCGGCCGCTGCTGCGGACGAGCGTCGGCAGCATCTCGGGATCTGTTCAGCCTGCGGCGGGCCTGCTGGGCGTCGACGACCCGCCGGTGGCAGCGCGGATCCTCGGCGGACACGACAGCGCGGAGATGGTCGAGGCCCTGGAGGAGTACCTCGTCGGGATCGGTCCGAAGCCGGATCCGACGGGTCGGCGGGTCACCGAGCTTGTCGCTGAGGCGGAGCGCCGGACCGAGATCACCCGGGCCGAGGTGCTTGCCGTGGAGGCCGGGATGAGCCTGCGCTCCCTGCAGCGGCTGTTCGCTGAGTACGTTGGCCTCGGCCCGAAGTGGGTCATCCAGCGCTTCCGTATCCTCGACGCGATCGCGGCGGCGCACTCGGGTGAAGTCACGGACTGGGCCGAGCTCGCCCGCGAGCTGGGCTTCAGTGACCAGGCACATCTGACTCGCGTCTTCACGCAGGTAGTTGGCACGCCGCCGGCATCGTACCGACGAGAGATCGGCTTGTCCTGGCCTCCTCTCGGTTCCAAGCCGAGCTCGGCGTGAACCCGGTCGACCCGGCGCTCGCCAAGGCGGCGCAGGGCCTGCAGGCACGCTTCGGTGACCACGTCGAGGTTGCTGGTGGCTTCGTCCGGCTCGGCGCGGACGGCCTGAGAACCCTTACTGAGGATCGTCGCCAAGGTGAAGAGCTACCTCGCGCAGCGTGTCTGGGAGATCCCAGACTTCCAGGAGGTATGACGGGGCGAGCATCGACTTGGGTACCACGGAGTGGCAAGCTGTGACGGCGAATGATCGGGGAGGCAGGAATGGTCTTCGAGCATGTCACGGTCGATCCGGACAGGATGGTGGGCTCCCTGCATCCGGGATCTTCGCGTGCCGGTGGCCACTGTGGTAGCGATGGTGGCTGACGGGATGACCGTGGATGAGATCCTCGCGGACCTCCCCTACCTTGAGCGTGAGGGCATCACCGAAGCACTCCGCTTCGCAGCGGAGGCGGTGCGCGAGCGGGAGCTCCCGCTTCGTCAGTCGGCGTGAAGCTCCTTGTCGACATCTGCCTCTCGCCTCGACTGGCCAAGGGCTGTGCGCGCTCGGTCACGACGCGGTGCACGCCGCCGCCGTCGGTCTGCACAGTGCTGGTGACGAGGTGGTTCTGGCCGCGGCTGCTGCTGAGGACCGCGTGGTGCTTTCCGCCGACACCGACTTTGGCACGATCCTGGCTCGTGTGCGGGCCAGGAGAGAGCCTTGCCGATACTTCGCGAGATCCCCGACTTCGTCTGGCGCTGTGACGGTTGTGGCAGGCAGCTCACCTCGTCGTATGACGAGGAAGCGGAGGAGGAGACGGATCTTCCGACGCTCGCGGATGACCGCGGACGGACGTTCTGCGATTCCTGCTACGAGCAGCGCTTCGGGCCGGGACCCTCCTTCATCGCTGCTCCACCACGACAGAACCTTTGACGACCGTACGGCACAGGCTTGACCCAGCGACGTCGTTGGGGCGAGGAGGCAACAGCATGCATGCGGCACAACCCGTGACACAGGTGCCACCGAGCGACCTGGTCGAAGGTGAGCAAACCCCTGGCATGACCCGAGAGCAGGCCATCGCCGTTGAAGGGATGTGGGCCGGGCTGGTCCGGACCGAGGCACAGATGACAACGGGGTGGCATCACCATGGCGACTACGACAGCTCGATCTACATAGTGCGCGGTTTGTTGCGGATGGAGTCGGGACCGGGCGGGTCCCATGTGGTCGATGCCAGACCCGGCGACTTTCTGTACGTGCCGAAGGGCGCGATCCACCGCGAGGGCAATCCCGGCAGCGAGGAGAGCCACCTTGTCGTGGTGCGGGCAGGGCGTGGTCCAGCAGTCGTCAACGTTGATGGTCCCGCTCCTGGCTGAGCGGGCTGCAGTGGTTGGGGCGCCCTGCGAGCCCGGCGGTACGGGTTGTTCTCGCGGTGGCGAGCAGAGCATTGTCCCCGTGCAGATCCCTGCGAGGTGCGCCGAGACTCGGCCTCCTCATGCGGCGCCGGCGAGCCAGCGGTCGTAGAGCTCAGCGAAGCGGCCGCCGCTGGCGATCAGGTCGTCGGGTGGGCCGACCTCGACCACGCGGCCGCCCTCGATGATCGCAATCTGATCGGCCTCAGCCACCGTGGAGAGCCGGTGGCGATCAGGATGGTGGTGCGTCCCTCGCGTAGGCGGCGTAGGGCCTGCTGCACCCGCGCCTCGGTGACGCGTCGATCTCGGCGCGGGTGGCGTTGGGGCGGCCGAAGCGGATGTTGTCGGCGACGGTGGCGGATCGATTACTGTCGAGGAAGAGAACAGGAACCTACTCGACGGCACGGCGGTCAGTGTAAGCAGGCCCTCGTGGACAATCCCCGGACTGGCGGTGGGGAGGCGACCTGAAGGACGGCGGCCGATCTGGGTGCGCGCTGTTCGATCAGCTCCCGAAGTGGAAGTTCTACTCCAGGTTGTCGTTCTGGTTGCCGAAGAGGTAGCATGATGCCGATGGAGGAGCGGGAAGTTTACCCAAACGCGCCACTGGTGCTAGTTGCGCTGGAGGTTCGCCACCCGATGGCGGACCCGGTCACTCACGCCCAGCGCCTCAAGATAAAGCGACAACTGGCCGCTCAGGTGCCGATCATGCGGACCGGACAGCTTACCCAGGTGACCGCGGTACAGGCCGCCGGCGCGTCAGCCGCACCACCCGAGGTGCGTGTTGAGGAGTTCCCCAGGTATTTCAGCCGGGACAACACGATGGCCGTCTCGGTGCGGGCCGAGGCAGTTGTGGTCGAGACCACACGCTATTTGCACTGGGAGCAACTGCGGGCTCTTGCCGCCGAGGTGCTCGAAACCAGGCGAGAGGTCGGTGGCGTCGACGGCGTTGAGCGCGTCGGCCTTCGCTATATCAACGAGGTCCGAGTCTCGGGTGAGCCTGTGCACGATTGGGCGTCCTGGGTTGATCCCACACTTCTCGGGCCCGCATTGATCGGCGAACAGGTCGGTTTGGTTGCTGATCAATGGCAGGGCATCACGGCCTTTACGCCCGGTCGCGAGCGGACCGTCGTACTGCGCCATGGCCCCCGGGAAGGCTTCGCTGTCGATCCAGCTGGCGACCTCAAGCGCTCTACGCCAACGCCCGGACCGTTCTTCCTGCTGGACATCGACAGCTTCTGGGCACCGGGCGAGGGTATCCCTGAGTTCGACGTGGAAACACTGCTCGCTACCTGCGACGAACTGCATACCCCCGTGCGCAGACTCTTCGAGTGCCTCATCACTGACCGATTGAGGAAGGAGGTCTTGCGCCGTGCCGACTGATCGCAGTCAGGAGCTGCTGGAGCCCGGCACCGCAGCCACCGACATCAAGCCTCCGCCGCCGATAACGGAGACACGCACCGTCGCCCACGTCCTTACCGAGGACATCGGTCATATCCGCCAGCAGGCTCGTGACCTGCACGAGGTCACCGACGAGCTCCACCAGCGAAGCCACTACGCCGAATGGAACGCCCGCACGAGCCACCGAGGCCGCTCCAGCACACAAGACCTGCTCAACGAGCTCGCCGAGCTTGGCTTCGCCTGGAGGGACATTGCCCGGCTCGTGGGCGTCAGCGTCCCCGCCATTCAGAAGTGGCGCCGAGGCGAGGGCACCACTGGCGAGAACCGCCACAAGGTCGCCAGCCTGCTAGCCGCTTGCGACCTTGTGGCAGAGCACTACGGCATTCAAGAGGTGGCCTCCTGGTTTGAGATGCCATTGCTGCTCGGCGTTCCGCTGACTCCAGTCGACCTGTGGGCCGAAGACCGGCCCGACCTGGTGTTCGACTACGCCAGTGGCCACACCGATTCCGACCAGATCCTTATGGCCTGGGATCCACAGTGGAGGGACCGCTACCGTTCCGACTTCGAGGTCTTCCGGGCCGGTGACGGGCAGCTCTCCATCCGTCCCAAGGAGCGCTAGGCGTGGCGCACGACCTCGAATACCCCGGTGCGCCTGGTGTTCCAGACTGGAGCAGCCTTTACCGAGCTCGAGGCGATGAGGTCGTGCGCTATCGACCGGTCTTTACGGGCGATGTTTTCGAAAACGTTCAGGTGCAGGGCCTCGGGCAGGCGAGGACCAAGAACGTGATCCTATTGCAGCACCCCTGCGCTCTGCGCTCCAACGGCGTGGATCTTCATCCGCGGCTGATGGTCGCAGAGGTCCGCCAGCACAGGGTCATCCCCGTCGAGGACTGGACTGGACATATCAGCAAGATGCCGCTACCCGACCTAAAACCAATTGTGGCTTCTGGCAAGCGAAATCTGGCCGCATTTTTTGACGAGCCCTACCTATTTTATAATAGGACCGGACGACTTGGACCCCGACAAGCGGGTCGCCTGCCTATCCCAGACCGGGGTCAACTTGCTTCTGCAACGGTGGGTACACCACAACAGCCGCGCTGTTGTCCCGACAGCGACGTACCAGGACGTCTCGAGTCCCGCGTTTGAGGAGGCCGACCTCATCGAGGAGTGGGTCGAGGAGCGCCTCGAAGCCGGGTTGGACGTTCGGGAAGCCACTATCGAGGCGTTGAAGTGGCTACGAGAGGATGCTGGCGGAGGGGTGATGCGTCAGGGGCTCCTTGAGGACCCTCAGAGCCGAAGCATCGTTCGTCAGCAACTGCGGGCGGCGCTTCGACAACTCAGATAACCGACCAGGGTCGCTACAAACGCCGCAATGCCGCCGGCGACCGACTCCTGAGTACGTTGCCACCTTCCGCTGGCGGGTCGTCGAGAGGACACGCCACATGGCAGACCCTCGCGCAGGCGGCGCAGGGCCTGCAGGCACGCTTCGGTGACCACGTCGAGGTTGCTGGTGGCGTTCCTGCTCAGGCCCGGAGCGTCCCTCCGGCCGCGACGGGACTACCCTTCTGAGATCGTGACCTCACATCCGGCCGAGCCGGGACGTTTATCAAGCAGGCGCCGGTAGCCCCTCGAGACGCACAGGGCATCCTCTACGTAGCCCGGCTGCCCGGATCAGCCCGCGGATCCTGAATGTCCCCAAGCGGCTGAACGAGCCGCGCGCGAGATCCTACGACTCTGGGAGATGGACCGGTGAGCGATCAGGTGCAGAGGCTTCTCAAGAGGCTCGACGCGGCGTGGACCGCGCTCACGGACTCGTACGCCGGCGTGTCCGATTCGCGGCTGGTCGAGCCCGGCGTCGTGGACAACTGGTCGGTGAAGGACATCCTGGCGCACGTGACGACCTGGGAGGAAGAGGCGCTGAACCACCTGCCGCTGATCATCGCGGGCGGCACGCCGCTCCGGTATGCGGCGCAGGGTGGGATCGACGCCTTCAACGCCCGGGCGACCGAGGATGGTCGACGTCTGTCCCTGGCAGAGGTCCTGCGGCGGCGGGGTGAGATCCACGCCCGACTCATCGACTTCGTTCGCAGCCAGCCTGAGGGCACCTTCGGGGGTCGGACGCGAGCGCGACGTCGCCTGCGGCTCGACACCTACGGCCACTACCCGGAGCACACGGCGGCCATCCGGGCATGGCGGGAACGCCTGCCGGCATGACCAGAGAGGCCACTCATCGAACCTGCAGCAACCTTGTCAGCGAAGTCAGGGGGAGGAGCCGGTCGTGAGCGTCGACTTCGACTCGATACAGTGGGATCGGGTCTGCCGGCTGACGTTCGTCCCCTTCCTGGCCGACAGCCGATGCGCGTTGATCCCGGCCGGCGACGGTCTGGTCCTGCCCTCCGGGGAGGTGCTGACCGGCGAGGACCCAATGCTCGACACGGGACTTCGGGTCCTGTTGGTCGCGGCCGGGTTTCGGCGCCAGGGCTTCCATCCCTTCGCGGTCGAGGGCAGCCACGTTTACGTGTGGGTGCGAGGGCGACGACGGCTATCGGGGGTCGCGGCCCCACGCCGAGATCGACCTGTGGAAGGGCCCAGCCGAGGAGGCGGGCCGCCGCTCTGATGGAGTCAGCGGTCGCGTGGTGCGCCCAGTGCGGCGTCCACCCGGGCCCTACGGGGTCGACCTGTCGGCTGGGCTGGTCGCCGAGGCGCGTCGCCGGCTGCCGCAGTGGGCGGACCGCATCTGGGTCGGCAACGCGCTGGACTGGACGGCCCCGGACGGCCGCCGCTTCGACTTCGTGCACACCCTGCTCGACCTGGTCCCGGCGGCCCGGCTGGAGCGAATGCTGCGCCACCAGCTCGGCCACCTGGTCGCTCCGGGCGGCCGACTGCTGGCCAGCCACTACGTCCCCGCCGGCGACCGGTCCCGGTATGCGGACGAGGTGCTCTCGCGTCTGGGCTTCCAGGTCGACGGCGTTACCAGGCCCGACGACAGCGCCGGTCCCATCCCGACGACCGCCTGGATCGAGCGCCGCTGAGCGCGTCCCATCCCTGACTTGCGGCAGGATCGGCAGGCGTATCCGCGCCGGCCGCTCGCTCAGGCGGCGCCGGCGAGCCAGCGGTCGTACAGCTCGGCGAAGCGGCCGCCGCTGGCGATCAGGTCGTCGGGCGGGCCGACCTCGACCACCCGGCCGTCCTCGACGATGGCGATCTGGTCGGCGTCGATCACCGTGGAGAGCCGGTGGGCGATCAGGATGGTGGTGCGGCCCTGACGGAGGCGGCGCAGGGCCTGCTGCAGGCGCGCCTCGATGACACGTCGAGGTTGCTGGTGGCCTCGTCGAGGATCAGCAGCACTGGGTTGGCGATCCAGGCGCGGGCGAAGGAGACGAGCTGGCGTTCGCCGGCCGACAGCAGGACGCCGCGCTCGCCGACCTCGGTGTCGAGGCCCTTGGGCATGGCGTCGATCACTGGCTCGGCGCCGACGGCGCGTGCGGCCGCCTCGATCTCGGCTCGGCTGGCGTCGGGCCGGCCGAAGCGGATGTTGTCCGCCACGGAACCGGAGAACAGGAAGCCCTATCGTGGTACATGAATCCGCTCGAGCGAGCCCGTCCCAGTCGTGGATCTTCTCCGCGCGCTCGAGCATCTCGTGCAGTGCGTATGGGAGACTTCGGACCTCCTGGAGGTATCAGGGCGACCATCGACTTGGGGTGCTCTGGAGTGGCATGCTGTGACCGCAAGTGATCGGGAGGCAAGCATGGTCTTTGAGCGTGTCACGGTGGATCCGGACAGGATGGGTGGGGCTCCCTGCATCCGGGATCTTCGTGTGCCGGTGGCTACTGTGGTGGCGATGGTGGCTGACGGGATGACCGTGGACGAGATCCTCGCGGACCTCCCCTACCTCGAGCGGGAAGACATCACCGAAGCACTCCGCTTCGCAGCGGAGGCGGTGCGTGAGCGGGAGCTCCCGCTTCACCAGTCGGCGTGAGGCTCCTTGTCGACATCTGCCTCTCGCCTCGCTTGGCCAAGGGGCTGTGCGCGCTCGGTCACGATGCGGTGCACGCCGCCGCCGTCGGTCTCCACAGTGCTGGTGACGAGGTGGTTCTGGCCGCGGCTGCTGCTGAGGACCGCGTGGTGCTTTCCGCCGACACCGACTTCGGCACGATCTTGGCCCGCACGCGTGCGTCGGGTCCCTCGGTGATCTTGATTCGCCGCGCAGAAGGCCGGCGCGTAGACGAACTACTTGCCCTGCTGGCAGCAAATCTTGCGACGGTCCAGACGGCGGTCGATGAGAGGAGCGTTGTCGTGCTCGGTGAGAGCACCATGCGCATTCGTCGGCTGCCGATCCTGTGAGAGCAGGGTCATCTACGTCGGCGCTCAGGCCGCCCCCGCCAGCCAGCGGTCGTAGAGGGCGGCGAAGCGGCCGCCGCGGGAGATCAGGTCGTCGGGGGTGCCGACCTCGACCACGCGGCCGTCTTCGACGATGGCGACCTGGTCGGCGTCGATCACCGTGGAGAGCCGGTGGGCGATGAGGATGGTGGTGCGTCCCTGGCGCAGGCGGCGCAGGGCCTTTTGCAGGCGCGCCTCGGTGATGACGTCGAGGTTGCTGGTGGCCTCGTCGAGGATGAGCAGGGCGGGGTCGGCGATCCAGGCGCGGGCGAAGGAGACGAGCTGGCGCTCGCCGGCGGAGAGCTTGACGCCGCGTTCGCCGACTTCGGTGTCGAGGCCGTTGGGCATGGCGGCGATGACGGACTCGGCGCCGACGGCGCGGACGGCGGCTTCGACCTCGGCCCTGCTCGCATTGGGGCGACCGAAGCAGATGTTGTCGGCGACGGTGGCGGGCCGGCTACTGTCATAGGATGAGAACAGGAAACCTTCCTGCGGCACGTAGCCCATGGCGCGGCGCAGGTCGGTCAGGCGCACCTGGCGCAGGTCGTGCCCGTCGAGCGTGACCTGTCCGGAGAGGGGGTCGTAGAAGCGGGCGATCAGCTTGGCCACAGTGGACTTGCCCGCCCCGGTGGGCCCGACCAGGGCCAGGGTACTGCCCGCCGGCACCAGCAGGTCGACCCCGTGCAGGACCTCCGGCCCGGTCGCCTGGGCCCCGGGCTCGCCCGTGACGGCATACGCGAACCGGACACGCTCGAGCCTCACCTCGCCGCGGGGCGCCTGCAGGGGGATCGGGTCGTGCGCCTCACGGACGCTCGGCTGCACGGCGAGCACCGCGCCGACGCGCTCGGCTCCGGCGGTGGCCGCCTGGAAGGTGTCGTACAGCTCCGACAGCTGCTGCACCGGGTCGAAGAGGCTGCGCAGGTAGAGCAGGAAGGCGGCCAGGGTTCCGATCTCCAGGCCGCCGGCGAGCACCTGGCGGCCGCCGACGCCCAGCACGACCACGCTGGCCAGCGCGCCGGCGAACTCCACGCCAGGGAAGAACAGCGCGGCCAGCCAGATGGTGCGCTGGTGCGCCCTGCGCTCGTCGTTGGTGGCGGCGGCGAAGCGCTCGGCGGTGGTGCGCTCGCGCCGGAACGCCTGGATCGCGCGGACGCCTGCCAGCGCCTCCTGGAGCTGCACGGTGACCACCGTGGCGGTCTCGCGCACCCGCCGCCAGGCCGCGGCCGACTGCCGGCGGAAGCGGGTGGCGGCCAGCGCCAAAAGCGGCGCGACCGTGAGGGTGGCCAGCGCCAGCTGCCAGTCCAGCAGCACCAGGATGACGGCGATCCCGACCAGGGTGATGACGCTGGTGATGAAGGTGACCAGGCCGTCGGTGACCAGGTCGCTCATGGCGTCGATGTCGTTGGTCATCCTGGCCACGACCCTGCCGGTGCGCTCGTGCTCGTAGAAGTCGAGCGAGAGCCCCTGAAGGTGGCCGAAGAGCCTGCTGCGCACCGCGTACAGCACCCGCTGACCGACCGCGGCGACCGTCAGGATCTCGAGCCGCCCGGCGAGCATCTGCACGGCGGCGAGCAGGACGTAGGCGACCGCGACCCGGTCCAGCACCTCCAGGTGCCGCGGCACCACGCCCTGGTCGATGGCGACCTTGACCAGGTAGGGCATGGCCAGTCCGGCGGCGCTCTGGGTCAGCACCGCCAGCGACCCGAGCGTGAGCAGGCGGCGGTGGGGTCGCACCAGCGGCCACAGCCACGCCCGCGCCTGCCGTCCGGAGCGCTGGGAGCGCTCGGGCCGGGCGTCCCTGGAGCGCGCCGCCCAGGCGCGCCATCTCACGAGGCCACCTCGTCGGCCAGGCCGTCGACCTCCGCGCCCGCGCTGACCAGGACCGCCCGGTAACGCGGCTCGCGGCGGACGAGGTCGGCGTGGCTGCCCTGGGCGACCACGCGGCCGCGGTCGAGCAGCACGATCCGGTCGGCGAGCCGCAAGCTCGCCCGGCGGTTTGCGACCAGCAGCACGGTGGCGTCGCCGAGCGCGCTGGGGAGCCCCTGGAGGATGGCCGCCTCGGTGGCCACGTCCACGTGGGAGAGGGCGTCGTCCAGGATGAGCACCCGCGGCTCGGCCAGCAGCGCCCGTGCCAGGGCCACCCGCTGACGCTGACCGCCCGAGAGGGTGTAGCCCTGCTCGCCGATGACCGTGTCGAGCCCGTCGGGCACCGCTTCCACCACATCCAGCGCGGCCGCCGCCTCCAGGGCCTCCAGCACCTGCTCGTCGCCGGCGCCCGGGCGGCCGAAGGCGACGTTCTCGCGCAGCGTCGCGGAGAACAGCTGCGGCTCTTGGTGCACCACGGCAGCCGCGCCGCGCAAGGACTCCAGCGTGAGATCGTTGACGTCGTATCCGTCCACCAGCACCCGGCCGGCGCTCGGCTGGTACAGGCGCGGGATGAGCGCGGCCAGGGTGGACTTGCCGGAGCCGGTGCCGCCGACCAGCGCCACGCGCTCGCCCGGCTCGATCTCCAGGGTCACGTGGGCCAGACTGGGACGGCCCGACTCCCCGTAGCGGAAGCT
>WNGF01006105.1_pt1 | contig 15056 bp, 17 predicted proteins | sample 5400641 | NCBI WGS metagenome assembly WNGF01 (sample SAMN13153371, study PRJNA577476) | soil metagenome | isolation source: 80 cm soil or saprolite under grassland replicate 2 | place: USA:California | collected 2016-06-15
GAACCGCCCCATCATGCGCGGCCAGAGGATGCCGAACTCAAACGACAGGATCGTCCCCGTCACGGCTCCGACGGCGAACTGCACCGCCATGACGACCGACCAGCGGCGTGCGATCCGCAGGGCAACCGGGTCCTTGCGGTGTAGGCCGATTCCCTCCATGACCAGCGTCAGTGTTGGAAACGCAACCCCGAGGGGGACGAGGAGGACGTGGACCGCGAGCGTGAAGGCCATCTGGATGCGGCTGGGCAGGAGGGCAGGTTCCGCGGCGAGCCAGAGCGGCGAATCCATCAACCGAGTTAAGCCTGCACCATTGCCCGCTTCCAGGAGTCGGCGCGGGCCAAAGGGTAGCTGACGTGCGCGGCTACTTCCTGTGGTCGCTGCTCGACAACTTCGAGTGGGCCTGGGGATACCAGAAGCGGTTCGGCATCGTGCACGTCGACTACGCAACGCAGCTCCGGACGGTCAAGGACAGCGGGCACGCTTACTCGAACTTCATCCGCAACGGCGGGGGTCAGGCAGGGTAGACCGAAACGTCGGTGGCTTTGAACGAAAGCCACACCTCGCCGCCATCGGCGAGCCTCAGCTCCGAAAGCGCGGCAGGCGTGACCTCGGCCACGATCGGCACCTCGCCGTCGATCCGGACCCGAGCCCGGTCGCCGTACAGCTCGACGCCGTGGGCCCGGCCCGGCCAGACGTTTCGCGGGCTGCCCTCGGGCCGCGACCGGTGCAGCGACACCGCGCGCGGATGTATCACCGCAAACACGTCGCCCGACTCCGCGCCCGCTGCCGCGACCACGAGGCCGCCGGAGGTGCGCACCGAACCGGGCCCGGCCTCTCCGCGGAGGAGGTTCACGCCGACCAGGTCGGCGACGTAGCGTGACCTCGGGTGCTCGGCGACCTCGCCGGGCGCGCCCGTCTGCACCTGCCTGCCGCCCTCCATGACGATCAGGCGGTCGGCGAGGATGGCGGCCTCGAGCGGATCGTGAGTCACGACAAGCCGCACGCCCTTGAAGGATGCGAGGTGGCTCTTCAGATCACGGCGCACGGCGACGCGGGTCGTCACGTCGAGCGCGCCGAGCGGCTCGTCGAGGAGCAGGACGCGGGGATCTGGGGCGAGGGCGCGTGCCAGCGCGACGCGCTGCCTCTCGCCTCCCGAGAGCGCTGACGGTTTCGACGCCGCGTGACGCTGCAGTCCCACTCGTTCGACCCATTCCATCGCGCGCCGTCCCGCCTCCGCCCGGCCGGCGCCGCGCGCGCGCAGGCCGAAGGCCACGTTGTCGACGACGCTCATGTGCGGGAACAGCAGGTAGTCCTGGAAGACAAAACCGATCGGCCGCTCCTCCGTCGGCACGTAGCTGCCGTCCTTTGTGTCTTCGAGCACCTTGCCATCGAGCGCGACCCGTCCCGACCGGATCGGCGCCAGGCCCGCGATCGTGCGCAGGAGCGTCGTCTTGCCGGCGCCGTTGGGTCCCAGAAGCGCAACCACCTCGCCTTCCTCGACCCGGAACTTCATCTCGAGGTCCAGCGCCCCGAGCATCGTGGTGACGTCGACGTCGAGGCTCACGCCGAGCCCAGCCAGCGATGCCTGAGGCCGACCAGGACCGCGAGGGACACGAATAGAAGGAGGAGGCTGAGGATGAACGAGCCCTTCTGGTTGGTTTCGAACAGCAGGTACACAGCCAGCGGCATGGTCTGGGTCACGCCGGGGAAGTTGCCGGCGAAGGTGATCGTCGCTCCGAACTCGCCAAGGGCGCGAGCCCAGCAGAGAACCGCGCCCGCGGCCAGCGACGGCGCGATCAGCGGGAGCGTGACGCGCGTCAGAACCGTCCAGCGGCGTGCCCCGAGGGCGCGGGCCGCCTCCTCGTAGCGCCGGTCCATCGAGCGCAGCCCGGCCTCGACGGTCAAGACCAGGAAGGGCATCGCCACGAAGGTCTCGGCGAACACGACGCCCGCCGTCGTGAAGGGAAGCGTGACCCCGAAGGTGCTGTCGAGCCAGGAGCCCAGCAGCCCGCGGCGGCCGAACGCAAGGAAAAGCGCGATGCCGCCGACCACCGGCGGCAGGACCATCGGCAGCGTGGTCAGCGCGCGCAGCACCGCCTTACCGCGGAAATCGACACGGGCATAGACCCATGCCAGCGGCAGGCCGAGCACCAGTGCGACCGCGGTGGAGGAAACCGACGCGACCAGCGAGAGACGGAGCGCTTCGAGGGTGTCCGGCGAGGTCAGCAAGCGCCATGCATCGCCCCACGGCGCGCGCACGACAAGCCCGATGAGGGGGACGATGAAGAACGCGGCCCCGAGAGCGGCCGGGATCGCGATCCAGACCGGCGCCCGTTCAGGCCGGGTCGAACCCAAACTCGCCAAGGATTGCCTGTCCCGCGCTGGAGGTGACGAAGTCGATGAAGTCGGATGCGGTGTTCGTGTTCGTCGTGCCTTTGACAGCCGCTATGGGGTAGGTGGCAACGACGTTGTACTCGTCCGGGATCGGCACGCCGGTCACCTTGTCGCCCGCGGCCCTGACGTCGGTCGTGTAGACGATTCCCGCGTCGGCTTCGCCAAGCTCGATCTTGCTCACCACCGACTTGACGTCGGCTTCCAGGCTTTTCGGCTTGACGGTCACGCCGGCCCTGGCGAGTGCCTGGAGCGAGTACTTGCCGGCCGGCACGGTCGGCGCTTCCGCAATGTAGATCACTCCTGGTTTGCCGAGGTCGGCGAGGGCCGAGATCTTCCTCGGGTTGCCCCGTGCGACGACGATCTCGAGTCGGTTGTGCGCGAACACTCTCGACTGGACCGTCGCGAAGCCGTCAGCGGCGAGCTTCTGCATGTTGACCATGTCGGCGGACGCGAACACGTCCGCGTGTGCGCCGTGCTCGATCTGGGTGACCAGTGTCGGCGTGCCGGCGAAGTTGAAAGTCACCGTCGTACCGGGATGGTCCCGCTCGAATCCGCCGCCGACTGCTTTGAAGGCATCGGTCAGCGATGCGGCCGCAAACACCGTTACGGACCGGCTCACCGTCGAAGGGCCGCATGCGGCGGCAATCAGAATCGCGGTCGCGACGAGCGCCGGCCTCACTTCCGTGGCAGCTCGATCACGACGTTGGTCGCCTTGACCGACGCAACGGCAAGCACCCCCGGCTTGAGCTTCAGCTCGTCGGCCGCGTCGCGCGAGATCAGAGAGACGATGTGGTGCGGCCCGGCCTGCATCTCGACCTGGGCCATGACGCCGTCTTTGACGACCCGGGTGACGATGCCCGCGAAGCGATTGCGCGCGGATGCGACGGGCGCTGCCACCGGCCGTGGTTGGGCTGCCATGTACGTGGCAAGCGCGCCGCTGTCGATCAGCCGCTGGCCGCCGGTGGATCGCGACGTCTTGATCTGTCCCGAGTCGACCAGGCGGCGCACGGTGTCGGGGCTGACCCGCAGAAGCTCCGCCGCCTCCCGGATCTTCAGGCGCTGTGGCATCAGCCCAATGTAGCAAATGCGCCAATTTGCCGAGTAATAGCCTGCAACCGCCAGCTTTCTAGGCTGAGAAGCGATACCCCCAGGAATCGGCGAAGAGGCGTTCCCGGCTCAACCCGAGCTGCTTCTCGGCGAGGTCGAGCTCGGAGGTCAGCGTCGTGCCGACCATGGCCGGGTCGTCGCTGCTGACCGTCAGCGGCACCCCGGCTTCGGCGATACGGCCGTAGTCCGGCCTCAACCCGATCCGCGCGTTGCTCGACGGGCACACGCACAGGCAGATAGTGCGCTCGGCCAGCAGGCGGAGGAGCGACGGGTCCTCGAGCGACGACACACCGTGGGCGATCCGGTCTGCGCCCAGGTTCTCGACGGCGTCGCGCACGACTTCGGGCCCGCCGGTCTGGCCCGCGTGCGGCATGAACCGAAGGCCCGCGCCGTGAGCGCGTTCCACGATTGGCAGGAGCGGGGCAGACGGAGCGGACTCGTCGCCGACAAGGCCGATGCCGGCCACGCCCTCAGTGGCCAGCGCGATGTCGAGCGCCCGGCGGTTGCTCTCGACGGACTCCTCACGCACCAGCTCGACCAGCCAGGAGATCTCGACGCCGAGGTCTCGTTCGGCGCGACGCCGGCCGCGGACCACGCCGTCGATCCACTCGTCACCCGGATGCAGCGATGGGTTGAAGCTGATCTCTGAGTAGGCGATGCCCTGCGCTGCCATCGACCTCGCGTGCTCGTTGATCACCCGCTCGAAGTCTTCGCTCGTCTGCAATGCCCGGCAGACCTGGCGATAGATCTCGAGGAAGCCGGGCAGGCTCGAGTACCGGTAGGGCGGCGGCGGCGGAAGGGCGTGGGCAGCCGCCATCTCGACCGCGGTCTCGTGGCGCACGGTCCCTTCGAGATGGACGTGCAGCTCGGCGAGGCGGCTAGCCGGCGCTGCCCTTGGACCTCCTCGGCCGAGGTTTCTCTTCCCCGGCGCGGGCTGCCTTCGCGGCCTTGACGCTGGCCTCCAGGGCGGCCATGAGGTCGAGCACCTTCGTCGGCGACGGCGGCGCGGCAGGCTCTGTTCGCGAGGGTGTCCTCTCCGCGATCGCGTCTAGCAGTCGCTGCCGGTATTCGTCGGGGTAGCGCTCCGGCTCGAAAGGTCCCGAAAGCGTGTCGACCAGCAGGCGCGCCATCTTGAGCTCCTTGTCCGAAGGAACGGCGGCGGCTTCCGGGACCAAGAATTCCGCCGGCACGATTTCGTCCGCGTGGACCATCGTCGTCAGCAGCATCACACCGCCAAACGGGCGCACCCCGCACGGGTAGCGGCGCGAGCGCAGGGTGAACCAGGCGATCGCCATCTTCTCGGCGCCGGCCAGGGCCTGGTGTAGGAGGCGGAATGGGGAGGACCACTCGCGGTCGGGGACGACGTAGTAGCGCGACTCGAAGTAGATCGGGTCGACCGCGGCAACGTCGACGAACTGCTGCACGTCGATGACGCGGCTCCGTTCCGGCGCCAGGGCGGCGACCTCTTCGCGCGTCATGCTCACGTACTCGCCGGGGGCGACCTCATAGCCTTTGCTGATCTCCTGGAAGGCAACTCCCGGATAGTCCGGACTGTCCGGGATTCTCGAGTGCGATTCGCTCGGTTCGTCCGGACTATCAATGGCTTGAGGGGTCTCGGCTTCCCACTCGACTTCGGGTTGGGAGATGCGCACGTGGCGGATCCGGCGCCCTCCGCGATCCAGCTCGTGGAAGCGCACCGTCTTCTTCTTGATGGCCGGGTAGAGACGCACAGGCACGACCACCAGGCCGAGCGCGAGCGAACCGGTCCAGATCGCGGCGGGCATCTGCGTTGCGAATCCTAAGAGGCCGATCTACCATGCGAGAGGGCCAAACGCATGTTTGGAAGGCTGCGGCTCGCGCCGAGCGTTCGCATCGCACTGGAGCGAAGGTGCGGCGGCGCCTGCGAGGGCTGCGGCCTCGAGTGGCGCTGGGCGCTTTACGTGTTTCGAGTCGATGCGACCGCTGGCTGCACCGCGGCCAACCTGGTCGTCCTTTGCGGCAGGTGCTCGGCCGGAAACGAGGGCGATTTCGCGCCCTTTGTCGGCACCCGCACCACGCGAGACCGGATGCTCACGGCGAACAACCGGAGGGCCGGCGCGGAGCCACTGACGGAATCGCGACGGCGAGCCCTGATCGCCGCCCGCGGCGGAGCGTGCGAGCTGTGCGGCGTGTCAGGCGCCGAACGCGTGCTGCAGGTGCATCACCGGCTCGGGGTGCTGCAGGGCGGCGACGACCGCGAGGAGAACCTGCAGGTTCTGTGCTTTGCCTGCCATCACCACCTGCAGCCGTGCGCGACCGGATGCGGCGCCTGGGCGAGCGAGCGATCCGGCGTCTGCCGAAACTGCCAGATGCGTCACGCCCTGGAGCAACTGATGCCCGGCGCGACGTGGGACGAGATCAAGGTTCGTTTTCCGAGCTTCGTCGAGCAGTGGAGGCCGGGCTACGAGCCGCTGCCGGAGCGGGGTCGCGGGCGATGAAGAGGAAGGCGATGAGGATCGCGATCGCCAGCACCGGCGGGGCGTAATCCGCGATGGGGCCTTCGGGTGCCACGACCTTCACGATCGTCGACGCCAGCACGTAGAACCCGCCAAGCACCAGCATGATGCGGAGCCGCCGCGCGGCGAACCGCAGCTGCGTGCGCAGCCCGCCCGGGCGCACCGAGAGCACGCTGAGGCTGACCGCCACGAGCAGGAACAGACCGAGCAGAAACCCCCGCATGGCCGGCCCTGCTCAGAAGGCGCCGGTGCGCACGCCAAGCTCTCTGAGCCACCTCCGGTAGGCGATGGCCGTGCGGTCGCTGCGCAGGTGGAGCTCGGCCTGGAGGTCGAGGGGGAGCAGCTCCGGGCGCTGCGATTCGAGGATCGGGCGGTCCTGGACGAAGATGCGGTCCTGGAACTCGACCATCTCCGAGGTCGGCTCGTAGTTCATCGCCATCCACATCCAGGCCGTGCTGTCGACCGCGTCGTGCGGCGTCACCGCCAGCAGCATCCCGAACGAGTGCTCACCGTGCTTGATGAACGAGGCAACGAGGGGACGGTGCACGCGATACGTGTAAGTGACTGTCGAACCCTGGCCCGTGGCGTAGGGATCGGGCTGGTAAACCTTGACGCCAGTGGCGAGGACTCCGTCGGCGGTCACGGCGGCATCGTAGTCGGCGATCTCGGGGCGTGAGCGGTCGCCCAGGATACCCTCGTGCACGAACGGGAAGTGGCCGACGTCGAGGAAGTTCTCGACGATGCGCGGCCCGCTCGCGTGCACCCGGTACGGTCCGGCCATGAGCACCTGGTGTGACGGCTCGCCCATCAGCTCGAAGGTAGGGACGGGATTCGCGCCGCTGCCGAGGGTGGCCCAGACCACGCCGTGCGCCTCGGTGGCGCGAAACGTCGTCACACGCGCCTTGGCGGGCGGCTTCTGCTCGGGGTGCGCGGGCATGAGCACGCAGCAGCCGTCCATGCCGTACGTCCAGCCGTGGTACGGGCACTCGAGGCGCACGCCGTCGACGACCCGGCCGAGGGAGAGCCGCGTCCCACGGTGCACGCACAGGTCGCGCCAGGCGTGGAACTCGCCGCCGGAGCTCCACACGACCAGGTCTTCGCCGAGGAGCCTCACGGCGACTGGGCCACCGCTCGCCAGGTCTTCGACGCGGGCGACCGGATGCCAGTCCTCGATGAGGACGGGGTCGTCGATCACGGCAATCTAGGAATGGGTCCGGTCGAGAATCGCCACCAGGTTCCGCGCCGACAGCAGGCCTACGGGTGTGCCCATCGCGTCGACCACGGGCAGGTGCCGGATGCCGAGCCTCATCATCTTCATGGCGACCACGCTCACGTCTTCCTCGACGCTCACGGTGGCGGGGTTCGGCGTCATGATCACGTTTGCGGTCGCCTGCTTCGGGTCGACCCCGTCGGCGATCGCCCGCACGAGGTCGCGCTCCGTGATGATCCCTACCAGCCGCCCGTCCTCCATGACGGCAATCGAGTCGGAGTCTTCCTGGCGCATCTCTCGCGCCACGTCGGCAAGTCGGGTCTGTGGATGGACGGTGTAGAGGCGTCCTGGCGGCAGGTCGTTTACTTTCACCGTCATTGCACCTCGTACGTGATCGGGACCATCCGCTGCGAGCTCTTCGGCGGCCGGTTGTAGCTGCGCTTCTGCCGCGGCGGGAGCTTGATCTGCTCGTGGGGCACGTCTTCGTGGGGGACCAGCGAGAGTAAGTGCGTGATCAGGTTCAGGTGCGCCGCTTGCTTGTTGTCGGTCTCCACCACGTACCAGGGCGCTTCCTGGATGTCCGTGTAGGCGAACATCTGGTCCTTCGCCTCCGAGTAATCGACCCACCGGGCGCGCGCCTGCAGGTCCATCGGGCTCAGCTTCCAGCGCTTGCTTGGGTCGTTGATGCGGCTCAGGAAGCGCCGCTCCTGCTCCTCGTCGCTGACCGACAGCCAGTATTTGATCAGGATGATCCCGGCCCGGACGAGCATCCGCTCGAACTGCGGGCAGGTGCGCATGAAGTCGTCGTACTCCTCGTCGGTACAGAAGCCCATCACGTGCTCGACGCCCGCGCGGTTGTACCAGCTGCGGTCGAACAGGACGATCTCTCCGGCCGACGGCAGGTGGGACACGTAGCGCTGGAAGTACCACTCGGTGCGCTCCCTCTCGGTGGGGGCCGGCAGCGCGACCACGCGGACATAGCGCGGGTTGAGCATCGCTGTGATCCGCTTGATGGCGCCGCCCTTTCCGGCCGTGTCGCGGCCTTCGAAGATGGCAACCACGCGCAGGCCCTTGTAACGGACCCACTCCTCGAGCTCTACCAGCTCGACCTGGAGCTTGCGAAGCCGCTTCTCGTATTCCTTCTTCGTGAGGACGACCTTCTGTTTGTCGGTCCACTCACCGTTCTTGGTCTTGCGCTTCGCGTCCTTCTTCTTTGTCTTTGCCTTCTGCGCGATGGCCATCACTGCGAGTTTGACGGCACCCCGCTCACCCGGCAAGAGGCATGTGGCGGCTAGCTGAACAGCGTCTTCAACTGGGCAGGGCTGATGTTGCCGCCGCTGCAGATCAACGCGAGCTTGTGGCCTCGCAGCCGGCCCTTGATCTTCACTGCGCCGGCCAGGGCGGCCGCGCCGGCCGCCTCGACCAGCGTCCGCGTCTTCTCGATCATGGTCGCCGTCGCCGCGTCGACCTCCTCGTCGGAGACCAGTACGAAGTCGTCCAGGAGCCGGCGCATGACGCGCTGGGGAAGCTCGAAAGAGGTCGCTGTCGAAAGGCCCTCCACCCGCGTCCGGTTGGGTGACTCGCGCAGCTCGCCGCTCTTCCAGCTCAGGTAGGCCGCCTGGGCCAGGGCGGACTGAACGCCGATGACCTGGATCTGGGGATTCACCGCCTTGGCCACGATCGCCGCGCCAGAGGCCCCCGAGCCGCCGCCGATGGGGACGATGATGGTGTCGATGTCGGGGCGCTCCTGGAGCACCTCCAGCGTGTGAGTGCCCACGCCGGAGATGAGCAGCGGCTCGTCGCCGGAGTGGATGTAGCGGTACCCATGCTCCTCGGACAGGCGCTGCGCGTTGAGGCGGGCCTCGTCGTAACGCTCACCTTCGAGGATGACCTCGGCGCCGAGGTCCTGCATCGACTCCACCTTGACGGGGTTGGCGGCCGCCGGCGCGCAGATTATCGCGCTGACCCCAAAGAGCCGCGCCGCAAAGGCGATCGACTGCCCGTGGTTGCCGGTCGAGGCGGCGATGACGCCCCGCGCGCGCTCGTCCTCGCTGAGACGGCTGACCAGGTTGACCCCGCCGCGCACCTTGAAGGCTCCGGTCGGGTTGTGGTTCTCGTGCTTGACGTACACCTCGGCGCCGACCAGGCGGTCGAGCGACGGGTAGCGCCGCAGCGGGGTGGGCGAGAGGTAAGGCCGGATCTGCCGTGCCGCGTCGAGCACGTCGGCGAACGTCGGCTCGGGCAGCGTCGACATGGGTGACACATTAGGGACAATGGGACGGTGGCGGCGCCTCAGGTGAAGGTCGGCGTCTTCGTGCCCCAGGGCTGGCGCATGGACCTCGTCGACGTGCGCGACCCCGTCGAGAAGTACGAGACGATGAGCCGCTGCGCGCTCGAGGCCGAGCGGGCGGCCTACGACGCGATCTGGCTCTTCGACCACTTCCACACCGTGCCCGAACCGCACATCGAGTCGGTGTTCGAGTGCTGGACGTCGATGGCGGCGCTGGCGCGCGACACCAGCACGATCCGGCTCGGCCAGATGGTCACCTGCAACAGCTACCGGCCGCCCTCACTCCTCGCCAAGATGGCCAGCTCGGTCGACGTGATGAGCCACGGCCGGCTCATCCTCGGCATCGGGGCCGGCTGGTACGACCACGAGTACCGTGCGTACGGCTACGAGTACCCGGAGACGCCCGAGCGGCTGCGCATGCTGCGCGAGTCGCTGCAGGTGATCAAGGCGATGTGGTCGGAGGACGAGGCGACCTTCGAGGGCCAGTACTACCGGGTCCGGGGCGCGATCAACGAGCCCAAGCCCGTGCAGAAGCCGCATCCTCCGATCTGGATCGGCGGCGGAGGCGAGAAGGTGACCCTCAAGCTGGTCGCCCAGTACGGCGACGCCTGCAACGTGGGCGGTGACCTCGCCACCATCCGCCACAAGCTCGAGGTGCTCCGGCAGCACTGCGAGACCGTCGGACGCGATTACGACTCGGTCTTGAAGACGATGGAGCTCTACGCGGTCTTCGGCGACCGGCAGGAGGTCGATCGTGTCGTCGCCGACCACGCGCGGCGCACCCGCAAGGACGAGGCCTTCATCCGCACGTGGTACCCGCACCACGGCGACGCCGAGCAGATCGCCGACCAGATCGGTGAGTACGCCGCGGCCGGCATCCAGTACTTCATCCTCAACGTCCCGAACGCGTTCGAAGGCGGGGTGATCGGCCGCTTCGCCGACGAGGTGTTTCCAAAGCTGGGCTTGCGGGTCGCCTCCTAGGAATCCTTCCAGCGCGACCGAGCCGAGGAGCCGGCGCCCGAAACGTGAAATTTCGGAACTGCTTGCGCATGTTTCGGGCGGAGCCTGGGTAAGTAGTTTTCCAATCGCTCGCAGTTAGGGCGACCCTAGGTCAGGGCAAGGTTCGCGCCCTCGGAGGCCTGCAGAGCCAGGTGAAACAAGGAGGCTGACCTGACATGACCGACACGACTTCCTCCGGCACTGCGCTCGCCCTCGTCCCGCCGCAGCCGGTGACCGCCATCACCGATGTCCAGGCCGAGAAGCAGGCGCAGCAGATCGACCCCGCCGCCAAGCAGCAGATCGACGCCACGGTCGCGCAGTACATCAGCACGCTCCTGAGCGCCGACCCGCACTCCCCGCAGTTCGACACCCAGCTCAACGCAGTGCACAACCTGGGCGACGCCGACATCCGCGCCTCGGCCGCGGTGTCGAACCGCCTGCTGGACCGCCCCGCCAAGGCCATGGAGTCGGGTCCGTTCGACCCCAAGTCGAACATCTCCAACAGCCTGGTCAAGCTGCGCCGCACCGTCGAAGACCTCGACCCCACCCAGCAGGGCCTCTTCGGCAAGAAGCACCTGTGGGGGACCCTGCCGTTCGGCAACACCCTGCGCGACTACTTCCACAAGTACGAGGCGTCGCAGAAGAGCCTGGACGCGATCATCCACTCGCTCTACTCCGGCCAGGACGAGCTGCAGAAGGACAACGCGTCGCTGGAGCAGGAGAAGGCCAACGTCTGGTCGATCAAGGGTCGCCTGGAGCAGTACATCTACATGGCGGCCGCGCTCGACCGCCAGGTCAGCGCCAAGATCGCGGAGGTCGAGTCGTCGGACCCCGAGCGCGCGAAAGAGCTGAAGGAAGGCGCCCTGTTCTACGTCCGCCAGAAGCGACAGGACCTGCTGACCCAGCTCGCGGTCAACACGCAGGGCTACCTGGCGATGGACCTGGTCAAGAAGAACAACCAGGAGCTGATCAAGGGCGTCGACCGCGCCACCACGACCACGGTGTCCGCGCTGCGCACGGCGATCATCGTCGCCCAGGCGTTGGCCAACCAGAAGCTGGTCCTGAACCAGATCAACGCGCTGAACACCACGACCAGCAACCTGATCGAGTCGACCTCGGAGATGCTCAAGCAGCAGTCGGCCGCGGTCTACCAGCAGGCGGCTGACTCCACCGTGCAGCTGCAGAAGCTGCGGACCGCCTTCAACAACATCTACACGTCGATCGACGCCATCGACACCTACAAGGTGCAGGCTCTCGACAACATGCAGAAGACGGTGGACGCGCTCACGACCGAGATCGAGAAAGCGCAGGGCTACCTGCAGCGGGCGCACGCCGGTCCCCCGGCTGGCGAGCAGCTGGTCAGCGCACTCACGGTGCCCGCGGCCAAAAGCTAATGTTCAAGAGGCCGCTCGGAGTTGCGCTCGGCGCGGGGTACACGCTCTTGCTGCCCAGGGCCGGCTGACGAGACAAAGATAGGGCCGCGCAAGTAAGCTGGCCGCTGCCCGGTTGGAGAGTTGAAGGTGAAGCACACTCGTTGGTCCCTGCGCCTTGGTGCGGCGGCCGCAGGACTCGCTGCCTGCGGATTCGCCACGCTCGCTGTGCTGGCGGCCCCTTCGTCGTGGCTGGCGTTGGACGGCTCGATGCGGTTCATTCCCGCCAACGGCGGCACCTACGACTGGGCGAACTCGGGCGCCGCGAGCCCAACCTACACGTGCCCGGCAGGCGCTGAGAATCTCAGCGGTCCGGGTGGGTTGTTCAACTGCGGGCGCTTCGTCAACAGCACAACTCCTCCCATCGCCCCAACCCTGACCCCAACGGCGGCGGCTGAGCCCAGGATCGTCTCGTCCGTCTTCGCGGTCGACCCGATCGCCAGCGACACCGCCTCGTGCGGCTCGGGCGATCCGACCACCGTTTCCGGCGTCAACGGCGACCCCATCAACACCTACGTCATCACGACCGGGAGCGTGCCGGACAAGACCGAGCTGACGAACGTGTACGGGGTCACGCACACGCGCGACGACGGCCATCCGGAGATCTTCTTTGCGGCCGAAAGGCTCGTCAACAACGGCGAGAGCCACATCGACTTCGAGTTCCTGCAGAGCACGCTTGGCCTGGCGGCCGGCTGCAGCGATCCGCGCTCGATGACCGGGAGCCGCACTGAGGGTGACCTGCTGGTCGCCGTCGACTTCACGATCGGGGGTTCGCTCGCGGGCGCGACGATCTACCAGTGGCACTGCATGCCGGAACCGGGGCCGCAACCGCCCGACGGGACCGTGTGCGACCCTCCAGTTGCCAACCCGACCCCGGACGAACACTACGAGGCTATCGCGGCACCCGCGGCTGTCAACGTGCTTGTGAATGCAGTGGACATCCCATGCGGAGGTTGGGCATGTCGGGACACGAGCGGAGTGCAGACGCTCACCGTCCCCACCAATGACTTCCTCGAAGGTGCCGTCGACCTCAACGCTCTTGGATTCAAGGGCTGCTTCAACACTTTCCTTCCGCACACGCGTGTCTCACAGTCGTTCAGCGCCCAGCTCGCTGACTTCACGGGGCCGCTCGGACTCAAGTCGTGCCGGGAACCTGTCACCAACAGCTCTCCGGGCGGCACGTTCGCACCCGGGACTTCGGTTCGCGACACTGCCACTCTCTCCAACGGCGGAGCACCTGTCAAGCCAGGTGGGACACTGACCTTCTTCCTGTGTCAGCCGGCACAGGTCACGGCCACGGGCTGCCCCAGCGGGACCCAGGTCGGCGGTGCGAAGACACTCGTCAATGGCGTCGCCACGTCCGATCCGACAACTGCGACGAACGCCGTGGGAAAGTACTGCTGGCGAACCGTCTACGCGCCGGACGCTGCCAGCCTCGGCATCTACACCCCCGGCAGCCACACCAACTCGACCACGGAGTGCTTCAACGTCGCGGCGGTCAACCTTCCCAACACCGGAGTCCCCGCTGCGCCGCTCAGGCCGTGGATGCCGCTGCAGGCGTTCCTGGCCGCCCCGGTCCTCCTCCTGGTGTTCGCCTGGCGGCGGAGCCGGACCCTGGCGGTGCTGGTGATCGCAGGCGTGGTCGCCGGCTCGAGCCCGGCTCCCGCGCCCGCATCGCCGGCGGCGGCTCCTGAGGTGGCCGTCGCGCCAGGCGGGCCGCAGGCCGAGCCTGGCGCGACGCAGCTGCATCTGGACACCGTGAAAGCGAAGGCGATGGGCTGGCGCCTGGTCATCCCGCGCATCGGGATCGACGCCATCATCCAGTCAGTGGGGCGTGACTCGCACGGCGCCATGGCTTCGCCCAGCAGCCTCGATGTCGTCGGGTGGTACCGGCAGGGCCCATCACCGGGGAGCGTCGGGGACGCTGTGATCGCCGGCCACTTCGGCCTGCCGTCGCAGCCGGCGGTGTTTCGCAACCTGCACCTGCTGCGTCCGGGTGATGCGGTGCACGTCATCTGGCCCGACGGCCGGACGGCGGAGTTTCGCGTCGAGACGGCGGACGTGGTCGACGCGAAGGCACACCCTGCCGGCCTGTTCGCACGCAGCGGTCCCGCGCGGCTCTCGCTCATCACGTGCACCGGCGACTGGGACCAGGCGCTCGCCAGCTACACCGACCGCTTGATAGTGACCGCCGTCCCGGTTTAGCCGCGTGGATCTCGAGCTGAGCGACCGCGTCGTCATCGTCACGGGCGGCGCCTCCAACCTGGGCCGGGCGATCGCGCTGGGATTCGCGGGCGAAGGCGCCCGCGTCGTGATCGCCGACGTCGACGACGCGCAGGCCAGGAAGGTCGAGCGTGAGGCGCCGTCGGGCACGATCACCGCCCGCCACACCGACGTCACCGACTGGGACTCGGTCTCCTCGACCGTCGGCTTCGTCGAGAGCTCGATGGGCAGGGTCGACGTGCTCGTCAACTGCGCGGGCTGGACGGTCGACCGCCTGTTCATGGACAAGCCGCGCGAGGAATGGGAGCGGGAGATCGCGATCGACGTCTGGGGCTTCATCAACTGCGTGCGGGCCGTGCTCGACAAGATGGTCGAGCGCCGCTACGGGCGCATCGTCTCGATCGGTTCCGACGCCGGGCGCATGGGCGAGTGGCGGGAGGCCGTGTACAGCGGCACCAAGGCGAGCGTGATCGCGATGTCGAAAGCGATCGCGCGCGAGGTCGGCAAGCACAACATCACGCTGAACGTCGTCTGCCCAGGCCTCGTTGTCGGCTCACCGGAGACCTCCGGCGCGAACTCGATGTGGTCCTCCGAGCAGCTGGACAGGTTCACGGCCGAGGTCCGCGAGAAGGCAACCAAGGCGTACCCGCTCCGCCGGCTGGGCACGGCCGAGGACGTGGTGCCCGCCGTGCTGCTCCTCGCCTCCGACAGGGCCTCGTACATCACGGGCCAGACGCTGTCGGTCAGCGGCGGCTACACGATGATCTGATTTCGTCACTCCTGGCGGCCGGACTTGCTCCGACCGCAACCAGCGGCGGCTACACGATGATCTGATTTCGTCACTCCTGGCGGCCGGACTTGCTCCGGCCGCAACCCGCGATTCCTATTTGGCGCCCTCCGTCGCAACG
>WNGF01023402.1_pt1 | contig 15054 bp, 15 predicted proteins | sample 5400641 | NCBI WGS metagenome assembly WNGF01 (sample SAMN13153371, study PRJNA577476) | soil metagenome | isolation source: 80 cm soil or saprolite under grassland replicate 2 | place: USA:California | collected 2016-06-15
GAGCATTGCGGCCGTGAAATCGCCTGCTGGCAGGCGGAACCCACCCGCTACCGCGAGGTGGTACTGACCTCATGTCACTGCGACGAACGATGATCAGCGTTCGCTAATCGTGCTGCTAGTCAAACTGCATCAGTACTCAAAGAAGCAAAGAAAACAAACGCATTTAACCCACCCCTCGTTTGAAACACCGGACGCGGCATTGACAAATGCAGATAGGCATAAGAAATTAGGCCCTGGAGTATTTATTGCCTCTCAGTAATTGCTGATACGGTTGGTTTGGAGGTTTATCGATGCGTCTTATTCTTTCATTTCTTGCTATTGGGGTTTTTGGTCTTGGCGTTTTGACCGCTTGCAATTCCGCTGAATGGAAAAGCGCGAGAACGTCACCGGTAGCCCCAGCGCCGCCGACAACAGCTCCGCCACCTGCAGATGGAGTGCGGCGCGTTACTACGGCTGAATTAAAGGATCTGCTCGATAGGAATGGGGTTCTCGTTGTCGACGTTCGCAATGAGGCTTCTTATAACGCCGGGCACATCAGAGGATCGAAATTGATCCCTGAGGCTGAAGTTACAAACCACCTCAGTGATTTGCCAAAGGACAAGTTAATAGTTACCTACTGCTCTTGACCAAACGAACATACGTCCGCCCGTGCGGTGGTCGAACTGAAAGCAAAGGGTATCGAAAACGCCGCGGCGCTGCTCGGTGGTTTCGCCGCCTGGCAAAACGCAGGTCAACCGCAAATGCATTGTTCCAACTGTGGCTCTTACATCGCTCCCGGAGTGCGCTTTTGTTCCGGGTGCGGTGCGCCTGCCAACGATCCGGAAGCAACTCGAATTGTTCGGGCGCAAACTGAAGTTCCCGCGCGCCTGGTCGAAGCAGATGAAGACCTCGAGCACGTTGTATTCACTGTGCGACCTACATTGATCTTCATCAAGCTGGGATATCTGTTGGCAGCTATGGCGGCAATTGGACTCGTTGTTTTGCTTGCGTTAACCCAGATTGTCCCGGCTTACATCTCAATCCCGTTGGCTCTCGCGCTCTTCCTGATTCCCGCCTATTACCACTTGCGGCGAAACATGATTCGTTACACATTGACCGACTCCAAGATTGAGATCGATGCCGGCTTGATAGCACGCACCACGCGAAACATTCCGCTGAGCAAGATTCAAGATGTCACTGTTTCGGCGAGTATTCCCCAGCGAATACTCGGCTTTGGCGATCTAATCGTGGACAACGCCAGCGAGCTTGGTGGAACTACGGTGCTTCATAACATCAGCCGTCCCCGCCACTACGCCGACCTCCTTTTGCGCGAACTCCGACGCTGGCATTAAACTCTTGCATGACCCTCGTCGCGCCCAACTAGAAAAGCCTCGGGAACATCCAACTGTGTTGGGGTTCTAAAACCGTTGCAGAATAAGCGTTTCATGCGACTTATCCAGCTGAAATCACTCGGGTTTTTTGTTTTCGTCGCTTTGTTAGCGCCTGTCTCGTTGCGGGCCGCGCAATCTCTGCCGCTGGAAGAAGCAAGCAAACTCTTACCGAACACTATTGGCAACTTCAAAGCAACAGCGGCGGCTATTCCTTTCGACGAAAGGTCGGCGGAGGAGATAGGATCGTTTGGCGCAACGTCAGCGGCGATGCGCTCTTACCAGTCGAGGAATGGCGAAATTGTCACTGTTACCCTGGTTGTTACTCGATCAGATTCGAGCGCGTACGCTTTGCTCACCAACTCTGGTTGTTCACCAGAGGTAGACGAGAAAAATGCAACATTGCGAGCTCAACTCGGAATAAAGAGTTGTGTTTTTCCACCCAGAATAGAATTCGCAATAGGACACATCTATGCTGACGTCGCAAAGAAAAAGGGAGATCTGGTGACGCCGGAAACGGTAGCAGGTTTCGCTGGCTCCCTTGCCCAAACGCTGGATAAGGGCGAGGACGAGTTTCCCGTTCTCGTAAAGCATGTTCCCGGCTGGCCGAATCTGAGGCAACGACTCTTATACGCGATCAATCTCAACACTCTTAAGGATCAGTTCAGCAATCAAGCGGTGCTCGACACCGTAAGTTTCGAGGGTGGCGCTGAAGCCGTCATTGCTGATTACGGTACGCAGAAGCTTGTCATAATTGAATTCAACACTGCATCACTGGCATCGGACAATAATCAGAGAATTAACGCAAAGATTCAGGAACTGAAGACTCAAGGACAGTCTATGCCGACAGTTTATCGTCGCGTGGGCAACTATGCGGTGTTTGTTTTTGACGCACCGACCGAGGAAGCTGCCAACCAACTGATCGATCAGGTGAAGTATCAGCAGGTAGTGCAATGGCTCGGCGAGGATCCTTTCGTGTACGAACGCGCCACGCGCGAATTCACCGAGACCACACTGGGAGTTTTTGTGTCCGTAGTTAAAGCTTCTGGTTTAGCGCTGGTGGCTTGTTTTGCTGTTGGTGGATTCTTTGGCGCGCTGTTGTTTAGTGTCCGGCGCGCCCAGCAGCGGGCGAAAGAGGCGTATTCAGATTCCGGCGCGATGCTTCGGCTTAACCTGGATGAATTGACTCCGGAGAGTGATCCAGCACGATTACTTGGGCGCGGAAATTAGCAAAAGCGAATATAAAAAAAGCGCTGGTCCCAAATCCAGCGCCTTTTTATGTTCTCTGAAAACTAATGCGGGCTGCTGATCTTCCTGGGAGGCTCCCCCAAGCCCCTTCAGGACGGGATCAGCAGCCTCGCAATGATTGCCCTCGATTGCGTACAGGCGTTTACTCCGTTCCCCCGAAAGAGCCACCGCCTGTTTTTCAACTCGTGAGAGGACGCCTCCCCCAAAGCTTCCACTCACCGCAATCTTGAGCCTGACCCGATTTACCCTTTATCTACCCTTCTTGTTCGGGTTGGGTTTCTTAAGGAATTCACTCGAACTGCGCCGAGCACCGGAATGTTTAGCGGTTCGCACGCCGTACACCTTCGATACATCCGGCCCTCAGCGGCGGACGATAATCGCTCGCTCCGGTAGGACAGGCATTCCTGTCTGTCCCCGGCTTCAAGTTGTCCACAGTGAGAAGGCCGACGCGAAGGACTGACAGGAATGTTTGTCCTACGGCAGAGCTTTTACCAATTCATCCATCTCTTCCACCGTATTGTAGAAATGAGGCGAGATCCGCAGCCGATCACCGCGTGGTGCGGTGATGATGTTTCTTTTCTTGAGATGCGCGTAAAGTTCCATTGAACTCAAACCAGCTCGATGACGGATGCAAACAATTTGAGACTTTTCTCCTGAGTGCCGAGAGCTATCTATTTCATATGCTGTTCCTCGCAGCCGTTCACAGAGATAGTCGGTTAGCATCTCCAAATGATCCTGAATTCGTTGAATGCCAACTTCATTCAGAAGTCTTAGACTTGCTTCCAGACCGTGAATAAGCGCGATGGGGTTCGTTCCTGTCTCCCACGCCAGCGTTCCCTTGTTCCAGCCCTGTTCGAAGTTCCCGTAGTCTTCCGCATTCGGAACACTTGTCCAACCCACCAGGGTCGGTTGGATGCGCTCGCGGGCGCGTGCGGAAAGATAGAGCAGTCCCACGCCTTCGGGCGTCAGCAGCCATTTGTGGCAAGCTGCGGCGGCGACGTCGACGAATTCCGATTGCACGTCAATAGGAACTACTCCCAATGCCTGAATCACGTCCACGACGAGCAGAGCATCATGCGAGCGGGCTGCGCGTCCGAGGCGCTCGAGGTCCGCCCGGAAACCGGAGGCAAACTGGATCTGACTAATGGCGACTATCCGGGTCCTGTGGTCAATAAGACTAATCAATTCGTCCAGATCAATTCGACCATCACGTTCCCGACACATGCGCACTTCCACGCCGAAAGCGTCTCGAACGCGTAGCCAGGGATAAATGTTGGAGGGAAACTCACCGCGAAAAGTTACAAGATTGTCGCCCGGGCGCCAGCTGACGCCATTAGCCACGGTAGAGAGTCCATCAGAGGTGTTTCGGGTAAATGCGACTTGCTCCGGCAGCGCACCAAGCATGCCGGCGACAAGCACACGCGCGTTCTCTTTAACAGCAATCCAATTCCGAAAGTTTACGGACCCATTTTTCGAGACGTCCGCTAACTGAGACTTGACTGCATTGATTGTCGGCACTGGCGGCGCCGAAACAGCGGCGTGGTTCAAATAGATAGCGCGCTCTGTTACTGGGAAGAGCGAGCGCAAAGCCTCGTTCATAACGTTCGTTGTAAGAGCAAGGTTCTAATGGATTTGGTTAGTATCGGTAGCTGGCGATTAACAATCTGTGAATCGAACGCGTGTTGCTCGTAAAAACATTAACTCCCCGGATGCACGGTGCGTTATGAAACAATTTGAACCCCGACCCCTACCGTGTCAATTCTTAAACCTACTTGGGCACTGAGTAGTAGCGAGTAGCATACAACCCCTAACCTCACAACGACTTCGGCTCAATAACTACGTAGATTGGCGTTCGGTGCCACTATAGGCCGTTCTGTGCCTTGTGACATGAGTTATGGCACAAAACTACGTCACAACAAAGGATGGACCACTGCGACCTTTATAAGACGTGGTGTCGGAAACCGGACGCGGGAATGGAATGCTGCTGATGGTCAGTTGGTGAACAGGCGCCCCGAGTTGTAATATCGGCCTTAATGCTCACGCCCTCCCTAGTTAAAACCTATTGCGCTCTTTTGCTTCTCGGCAACATCATGCTCTTCGGCTTTCAATTAAGACGCGATCAGCGGTTTGCCGGTGATACCGATTTCCTGGCGTTCTACAATGCTGGCCAGATCTTTAACAACTCTCGGTCGCGGCTTTACGACCAGGAGCTACAAAAGAAAACTTACGAACTGCGAACCGGCGACACGGGACACGCACTGCCCTATGCCTACGCCCCGTGGTTTGTATTACCCTTTTCATTGCTTGCAAAACTTTCATTTATGCCAGCATTTCTTCTGTGGGTGTTGGTCTCCGTTGCTCTAGTGATAGGGGGCTACTTTCTTGTCTGGGAAGTTTCGGACTTCCCGCCTCAATGGAAACTGCCTGGCCTACTCGTAGCCCTCGCCTTTCCACCCTTTCAGATATTCACGATCAGAGGCGGACAGGTTGCCGCTGTTGGGTTCTTTGTGCTCGCTTTAACGTTTTATCTCCATCGTAGAGAACAAAAGCTCGTTGCTGGTTTGGTATTCGCGCTCATGCTCTACAAGCCGACTTTACTGTTACTGCTCTTGCCGATGATGGTGATTACTCGTCAATGGCGCTTGTTGATCGGCTTTGCGGTAGGCACAATTACACTTATTTTGCTGTCTCTCTCGCTAGTCGGAGTCGAGGGGATGCGTGGCTACGTCCACATCCTGCAAACATTCTACGCGGCGAGTAACAGCCCATCATCAACCTTTCCGACGTGGTATTACATTGATCTAGGGGCCGCGATCCGTCTGCTCACCGGCAGATCCATCGGCGCGCTGAGAATTGTATTCCTCGCTGGTACGGTGCCTTTTCTGTGGTTGGCATGGCATCGTCTCTCTCTGGTGCCGGTGTCCTGGGCTCTGGCCGTGGTGGGCACCCTGCTTTTCGGCGTCTATGCACCTCTCTATGACGCCACGCTACTTATCCTGGTGGTGATGTGGGCACGCCCGGAAAGCATCGGCTCGCCACTTCTTTTGACGTTGTTTCTTCTGTCGGCGCTCTCTAAGGCTATCGCGGGGGTCACGCACGTGCAGGTGATGACTCTCGCGCTCGGCTGGCTATCGTGGAAACTCTACCGAAGTTGTAACACGTTTTGTGACACTAATCTGAACAGAAGTGCTGGCACGGCTGACGGTGCCAGATAGGAGCATCAAGAAATCCTGAAAAGCCGTTGAGGCTGCAATCTTTGATTGAAACTTGTTTGCCGAGAATAATGTGATGCGACTCAAAGTTCACAACTAAGAAAGAGCCTCGGCCCCTGGCACTACGTCTTTGCGAGCTTTAAGCCTGTGGCCGCTTTGATGGACGGGAGACGAGCATCGAATAACACTTCTTCGATACCCAGCGGCGCAAACTAACCGTTTGCGCTACTGCGGCAACCCGACGCCCCGCAGCAAGTCGGCGAAGCGCTGGTCGGAGCGGAGTGCGGCAGGCGCAGCAACGTATCGCCCAGATGATCGCCGAGAGCAAGCGGGTGGGGAGTTCTAATTGTGCACGGGGTTCATGCACGTCTATGGACAGCGTTCCACCAATCAGCTCAACAACCTGGATTTCTGAATAGTGCGCTTGGAGCGCGGAAAACGTTAGTCCGAGGGCCAAGTATTGAAATGGTGGTAGGCGCGTGGGGATTTGAACCCCAGACCCCTACCGTGTCAATCTGCGGCCCGACGCCGCGTATAGTGCGTAATCCGCTTTATTCAGCGTAGAGACCAATTATCGCGCCTTAAAGGGGTTGCGGTATGTCCCGCGCGTGCTCATTACGGACAAGCTGAAGAGCTACAGCGCGGCGAAAGCTGAAGTGATGCCAGGTGTCGAACACCTCCAGCAGAAGTATCAGAACAACCGCGCTGAGAATTCGCATCAGCCAACTCGGTTGCGGGAGCGAGTGATGCGGCGGTTCAAGTCAGCTGGTCAAGCACAGCGGTTCCTCTCAGCCTTCGGTGCCATCACCTCACACTTCCAAGTGGGGAGACATCTTTACCGAGCTAGTGGTTACCGAGAAGTGATGAAGTCGAGATTTGCCCTATGGAAAGAAGTGATTGGAGTGGAGACCGCAGCTTAAATAATCAACCAGATGACGAGAAGAGGATTCATCTTGTCTGAGTTGATAATTTTGCTTCTTGATGAAGTCCTACCCGCAGGATGACACTGACGTGAGCAACCGGATTACGGAGCAAAAGGTCGCCCGTAAAATTCCCTGTACAACCAGCCCAGCACTCGAGCTTCTGCTGTGCAAAGCGTTTCCAGCCAACAGTTGATCAGAAAGTCGCGACGCCCGCGCGCCGAAGGGATCTTTTCAGCCTCTTTTACAACCGATCGGCCGCCAGCGAGGTCGAGTTTGTAAGCCGCCGCAGCCGCTTCATTGGCTTTTGACGCTGAATCGAGTGCATTGAGAAGTTGGCTGATCCAGGAATGAAGCTCGCGTTCGGTGGTATGTTCAGCCAGCGCCTGTATTATCCCAATTGCAAGACGGTCTTCAGCTTGTTTGAAATCAAAGACTACCTCACCCGTGGCTCGACTCTGTTGTTGTTTCCACTGGAACACTTCTTCCACGTTGCGGTGCCTGATGATCGCAACCCGCTGGTCGAAATCGAGAAACCATTGAATAACGTCGGGAACTGAATCCAAATCGATTCTGCCTCCCGCATACCTACGCAAGGGCGGCAGGGTAGGTGCTTCCTCATTGCTGCTTCCTCCATTATTTGAAGGTGGTTGCGAGATATCAGAGCCTCCTCAATCAGACTTGTGTATTGCTCGCGTGATTCAGTTTAAACTCTGCGTTTACTTCCCCAACCACGTCTCCGCGCCGATTGCGCACGGGAAAAAATGCGTAGCGCGATACAGCCTGCAATGATTCATCCGCCAAAATGCCGAGCTGCCTCAGCGACTCAATGACCACTGTCGGCCGGGCACGATGATCGTCGCCATCTTCAATCTTCAGAGCAAGCCCCAAGCCGCGCGGCCAATCTTCAGTGGGTAATATGCCGACAGTGTAGACACCCTCAGCGCCTACCTTCGAGACCAAACGGCCCTTCGCAGCGCGCATGATTTCAGTATCGAGACGATCGGAAGTTCCCCCTACGAGTTCCGGATAGGAGGTCATTGCTGAAACAATTCGGGCACAGGCGCTTCTTATGTCATGGTCAAACTCCTCAGGTGGCGAGATGAGTCGCGCATACATCAGCGCCATTGCCTTCACCGTTATTCCGAAAACCGGAACGCCACAACCATCGGCACCAACAACGACGTCTTCAATTGGAATTCCAGTGAAGTCTGAGATTGTTCGGCCGATTGCAAGTTGAACCGGGTTGGTTGGCTCGTCATATGTTTCGGTTGGCGCGCCCAAATGAAGCGCCAGGGCGAGCATTCCGGCATGCTTACCTGAACAGTTGTTCTGTAAAACATTTGGCTCTTCACCTTTTTCGCGCAGCCGGAGACACACTGTGGGACTGAATGGTTCATGTATGCCGCACTTCAAGGCTCCAGGTTCCAGGCCAATTTTCCTGAGCATCGCAGCGACAACTTCGGTGTGAATCGGTTCACCACTATGCGAAGCGCAGGCGAGCGCAATCTCTTTCTCAGTGAAGCCAAAGTGATCGGCGGCGCCGGAAGCAACCAGCGGAATTGCCTGGTGTGGTTTGGCTGAAGAACGCAGATAAGTCACCGTTTCCGGTGCACCCAGATAGGCCGCAATCTTGCCGTCAGGCTCTACCGCCACGATGTGTCCGCGATGACGTGACTCGGTGATACCACCCCGCGTCACTTGGACAAGAGGCTCAGCAGCCGGAATCTCCATGTTGTTCTCAGAGGGCTGCCTCGATACCCGCATGGGTCGGAAACCTCGCCATCTATTGAAATGAATTGACTCCGATAATGTTAACACGGGCTATTGGGTACCGGCCGTTCGTGCGACAGACGCGAGTATCCGAACCGGGGAGCAGTATAGCGACCGGGTCCTGGCAATCAAGTTGGACTTTACTCGTAGCGATTAGATTAGGAACAAACTCGGTTCGGTTATCCAAGTTGATCTTGAGACCCATTCGCTATCGAGGCTGTTTGAAAACTAAAAGTTGATCAGCATCAGTCTCGAGGTTGGGAAGGGTGGCTTGCCCCCGCCGCGACCGGGGTTAGAATGCGGCTGCGTTTCCACACAATCTCAGAGCGATCGGCTCTGTTGGCTCCGCTAGTTTCATTTCGAACGGTCACCCTATCGCTATCGCCCCACGCTCTGATGCCCGGTTACTACCGCTTCAGCTCTGATAACAAATAAAAAAGGCAGAAGGTTTGTCCTTCTGCCGCGCACAATTTGCAAGTGTTGTTTTGGTCACCCTTTACCTGTTCGTCTCAATCGCCTGGCGCCGTAGCTCAACACTGTTAGCTTCACCGTTCGTCTCCCAAAACGCATTGCTTCGCTGGAGCTGGGTGTCCAAATGTCTATTCGCCGGCCGCGGATCGAGCCGCCCGTGTCCGCCACGACGTATTCACCGCTATAGCCGGGATGTTCCAGCCGCACGCGAGAACCTAATGGCAGCACCGAAGGATCGGCGGCAATCAAGCCTCTGCTTACCAAACGGCCGCTCGCGGTTCTGCCTCTGAGGCTATAGGCAGTGGCAACGAAGGACGCCGGCGGCGCGAGAAGCTGGGAGCCGGTTACCGGGCTACGAGGGGAAGTGGCATCGTTTTCGGCTTCAACCTTGCCGAGGACATCAGCAACATTTTCCTTGGATTCTGGTTTTTGCGATTGAAATTGAAAGGATGGGGTTTCTGCTACTGACGGCTTCGCCGAGAAAATTACAAAACCAATAAGAAGCGTAGTTGCCACTATGACGCTTCTGCTGACTAGTGCTTTCATTCTGTCGGGTCTCCTGTCCGAGATGAGTTAACTTTCCAGCGCCTTACGCGAGTCCGTTCTTTCCTATGACTCGACCTCCGGCCCAAGGAGTTCAGAACAAGGTCAGCCGGAGTTGGGGGCTTGCATCCTTAATGCAGGCGCTGAAAGTCCAAACGTGGTTCAAAGAAAAAGCGGGGCTATTACTCCCCGCTTGTTTTCATGTGTCAGAAGGCTAGCATCGGGCGGAAGGAAGTGTCCAGCCGTCACGCCACCAAAAAGCGAGGGAAATTACACTAATCCCGGTTAATTGTTGAAATATTTGGAGTTGTAAAATGGCAAACTAAGGGCAAATGTCTCGCTGAGGCCCCTATTCCCCCTTGCAGAGCGAGGAAATCGGGCCGAGGGATCTGGAACGTGGAACCGGCGGAAAGCTACATACCGAGAAAATTCTCAAGGACTTTTTGTCCCGCCGGGTATTCGTCATTGAAAAGTTCGGGGTGGAATTGGATGCCAAACAAAGGCCGCTCTATATGTTGCATCGCCTGAATGGCGCAGGTTTCGTTGGAGGCTGTGCGACGGAAACCTTTGGGCAGCGCCTTCACTTCGTCACAATGGGAGTGCCAGACAGTTATTTCTTGTGGCAGGTGCTTGAAAATACCTTCCCCGGTAGTTTCGACCGTGAGGTAACCACGTTCGCGCTTTGCGCCTTCGTAACCTTCGCCAGGCTCGATTCGCTCCATCAATCCTACCGGCGCGCCGAAGCTTAGGGCGATCTGCTGGTGCCCGCCACAAACTCCAAGTATGGGTTGCCAGGCTTCCTTAATGACTTGAAAGACGCCGGCAAGAGACTCAGGCGGGTACCTGTCCCATGGATGACTCTGGCCGCTTAAAATGATGTGAGAAGGTCCCAGCGACTTGACGCGCTTCAGAGAAACAGCGTGGAAGGGTTCGGTCAGTATTTCCACTCCTTCGCGCATGCGACCCAAAACTGCTCGCAGTTCCCGAGGACTGGCACCCTGACCATCAAGCGTGTTATCAATCAGATAAATCAGGGAATTAGTCGTCATTTCGTAATACCCGCGCGGACCTACTTCGTTATGCCCTCGGCTTCCTGCCAGCCGGAGCTCTTTGTGCCCAGGCAGTAGAGGTTTCCATTAAACGCTCCTATAAAGATACGACCCTTCCACGGTCGAAAAGCTGCCTTCCATCGAGCCGATCCATTCGGTTTTATAAATGAGCGAACCATCTACGAGGTTGAGGCAATAGAAGAAACCATCTTCGCCACCAAAGTAAACGCGGCCATCGATCGTCCCTGAAGAGCAATCGACTTCAAAGCCGGTTTCGTAGTCCCAGATCAGGGTGCCATCCGTCGCGTTAAGACAATAGATGTGATGATCCAGTCCGCTGGCTATTATCCGATCGCCTATGACGGTTGGCGTGGCCTTGAAACTGTCCTTCGCCTTGTATTTCCAGATGATGCTGCCGTCGTTCCGATTGACGCAATAAACATTGCCGTCGGCTGAAGGAAAGTAAACCCGATTGCCATTGACCGAGGGTTGTCCCGGCCAGGATGTGCCGCCCCACAGGTCCTTATGAAGTTTGCCTTTGATTAGGCTGGTTTCGACTTCCCAAACGATCTCCAGCGGCCTGGGCTGCCAGGGTCCGGTGCCATAAAAATTGCGCCGCGGATTGCCCAGCCAAAAAGGAAGGCTCTTGGGAAGTTCTTTGATGGGTTGTTTTATTAGGGGCTCTGCTTCAGTCCTTGAAATCAGTCTTCCGCCACACCCTGCCAGAAGCAGCGCGGGCAGAAGAACCAGCGCTACCACCCAGCGATGGGAACGCCTTAACGAAAAGTCGGGATCAAACATTGGGGGAGTTCAGACTGTGAAACCGGAGTGGTTTTCAACCACCACCAGCGAACCAATCACCACCATAAATTACTTCAGCGGTACCGGTAATTACAACCTCGCCGTCGTCTTGATCGCCTCGCCAGTTAATCCTTGCTCGGCCGCCGGGCATCAGCACTGTTAGGAGTCTTTCGGTTTCGCCTCTGATCATTGCGGCGACAGCGGCAGCGCAGGAACAGGTGCCCGAAGCCTCCGTCTCGCCGACGCCACGCTCCCAAATTCGCAACTCAACTGTATTTCGATCCTGAACACGGACGAAGACTACATTTGTGCGATCCGGAAACTGTTGGTGGTTTTCAATTGTGCTGCCGATTCTGCGCCAATCGAGCGCAGCGAAGTCGTCAACGAAGATACAGCAATTCGGATTTCCCATCTTTCTCGAATGGTATAGAGCTTGATTCCCGCGCGAGTACTCAGGCGCAGCTCTTCGGCTGTCCAGAGCTTCTTGTAGTAGAGATAAGCCGCAGCGCATCTCGTTCCATTACCGGATAGCGATGCTTCGCTCGCATCCGGGTTGAAGATGCGTACATGAAAATCTGCGCCTGGATCCTCCGAAGGGCTTACAACCGCGATGCCGTCTGCGCCCGCGCCATAGTGGCGATTGCAGATGCGTCGAGCAAAATCTCCCAACTGTGGGGTTGCGGTAATGCCGGCGAGGCCGAGTTCGCGCGACTCGATGACGATATAATCGTTACCGAAGCCGTGAAATTTAATGAACCTGGGAGCCATTGTTTAACCCGGATTGTAACGCAAACTGTTAGTTTGCGATGGCCGCGGAAAGGCCCAAGGGTCACTTAATTCAATTTTGAGAGGACACGGAAACTATTAATCTAACGCGTTCAGACAAGTCTTTATTGGATTAATTCAATGCGCCTCACTCAAAGTAAACAGTTTGCGTTACTAAAGCTTTCCCGCAAACGATGCCAGCAGGATTGCAATGGGATCGATGCAGACAACGCGCGGTTCCACGCCTTCGGCAAAGTTGTTCACCATTATTGAGAACACCAGCTTCTCACCGGCCACCGTAGTCATATAACCCGACAGACTGGCCGCCGAACTCAAACTCCCGGTCTTCGCCCGCAGATTATTCTCAGCGGGCGTTCCTTTGAATCGATTTCTTAGCGTGCCATCGACGCCTGCGATTGGCAAAGCATCGCGAAAGACCGAGGCATAACGGTGTCGATGCATGTAGGTGAGCAACTGAAGAGTCGCTTCGGCGGTGACCATGTCATTGCGCGAGAGTCCGGAACCATCAGTCAAAACTAAGGTAGCCGGACTGACCCCAGCTTGCCGCAGAAAACTTTTGACTACTTCGATGCCCGCCGCTTCACTCGTACGGTTTGCATTGAAAGTAGTTGTAGGAAGTCCGGGAATTGTTCCGAGTCTTCGCAGGATCAGTTCGGTGTAGAGATTTTGACTGGGCTTCAGTGTTTGCGCGGCAATCAAACTCAACGGCGGGGATTGCATGACTGTCAGCTCAATAGGCGCCGGGCCAGCGGGAGCGCCAGAAACAATAGTTGGCGCCACAGTGCGCGTTTTCCCGGTCACTATCACGCCGCGTTGCGCAAGCGATGAGCGAAGCAGATAGACAAACAAGAGGGCAGGACGAGAAATACCGATGCCGCCGGAATAGCCTCTGTCATCAAGCGCAATTGAGCCGCTGATCTCAACTTCATCGGATCCGGGTTTGCGGTAGACCGTCAGATCTCTTTTGGTTCCCCTTGCTGCCGTCATAACGCGGTTAACAATGGTGAGCAAAGGGTCCGGCGGTCCAGTTGTTATCATCGCCTGGGCGCCAACCTGCGCGCCCGGCTTGATGAAAAGATCGAGCGCATTGTCGTTAGCAGTTAGCGCGCTCACTTCCGCGCCGTACCACCACTGCAGATCCTCCCACTCCCAGCCGGCGCCATACTGCGGACCAATGAAATACGTCTCATCGCCAACGAGATCGCCTTCGACACGTTTTACGCCAGCGGCCACGATCTGCGCAGCGAGATTGTCGATGGCCTTGAAGTAGTCACCATTGTTGAAGCGCGCCGCGATAGAAGGATCACCACGTCCGTATATCGTCAGGTCGCCGTGGACAACGCCCGCGACATCCGGCCTGACAGGCGCATAAACGGAAGTGGCAAAACGAAAATCAGGCGATAGCCGATCCAGGGCCGCTGCCACCGTGTAAATCTTCATATTCGAGGCGGGACGCAGCAGCTTGTCGGCGTTTTCTTCAAAAAGAACTCGTCCTGTGTCGAGCGAAGCTACCTTGATTCCTACTGTTGCTGACGCCAGCTCAGGCTTACGCAACACTTCGGAAATGCGTGCCTGCAACTCAGCAAGCGTACGCGTCGTTGTGGCGGTTTTGGGGATAACGTTTGGTGAGGGCGTCGCCTGAGGTGATGCCTGCGGAACCTCTTCCGGGCTGGCACCAGGCCTGACAGTTGGAACAGGACTCGGCGTGGGTGTCGGAGTCGCACTCTTTTCTTGCGTTGAGACGCGTCGTTCACGCTGCGGCTGCTGCTGCGCGTTCGTAACCGGGATAGCTGAATGGACCAGCGCGAAGATCAGAAGAGAACTGATAAGCGTGACTGCCCGAAGTTTTATAAGCATTATTGTGTGGTGTATGGACGCGGACTTAAGCAGCCGGTGAACCCTTGATCCCCTGAGTTGCATGACTGGCGCGCACTGTCGCGATCAAAGTCTGAAAATGTTCGTCGCTTCTCAGCGACGACCAATTTGGATCGTTTTCGAAGCACGGATAATTCTCATTGCCCAAAGCGATAGAGCGTTCCAACCATTTGAAGGCCTCATCGCGCATCCCTTCGAGCGCGTAAACCGACGCGACCGAATAAGCGATGTCCGGATCGACTTCAGCGTTTCTGATTACCGCGCTGGTCAATTGCGCGCGCGCCTCGTCATGTTTGCCCTGGGCACTGAGAAACATTGCCATGAAGGGGCGGATGCCGTGCAAATTCGGATGTTGCGCGACGACTTGTTGCATCAGCGCGGCGGCAGCGTCAGTGTGGCCAGTGTAATAGAGAGAGAGGGCGCGAAAAGTTTTGACCAGCGGATTATCCGGATCACCAGCCTGATCGAGTTGTCGCGCAGTCTCTTCAAAGTTTCCCATGTACATGTAGACCAGGGCGCGATTGTAACCGGCTACTACGTGCGCTGCGGGATCAAGCCGTCTTAGTCGATCATAACTGCGCAGCGCGCGCCCATATTCGCCATCCAGGCGATGTAGTGTGGCTTTCACAAAATGAACCACCGGTTCGTCGGGAGCTTCGCGTCGCGCACGGGCAACCTCTTCGCGCGCCTTCTGCTTTTCGCCGCGCCAGAGGTAAACGAAAACCATTAGCATGCGCGCTTCAATCAACTTCGGATCGATTGCGAGAGCCTTACTAAAAACGACTTCCGCTCGCTCATAATCCTCGGCACCGCCAAAACCTTTGAAAACCCGATTGACGTACGAAGCGCCGAGACCGTCAAGCGCGAGAGCGAAATTGGGATCGAGTTCGATGGCTCTTTGAAAATGTTCGATAGCGGCGTCGCAATCTTCCGGAGCGACGGTGCGGAAAATGAAACGGGCGAAGAGGTCACGACCGCGGAGATATTGCTCATAAGCCGCAGCGTTTTG
>WNGF01006109.1_pt1 | contig 15048 bp, 12 predicted proteins | sample 5400641 | NCBI WGS metagenome assembly WNGF01 (sample SAMN13153371, study PRJNA577476) | soil metagenome | isolation source: 80 cm soil or saprolite under grassland replicate 2 | place: USA:California | collected 2016-06-15
GCGTGCGGGTCCGGGATGAGCCTGGCGGGTGCCTGCTGACTGGCCAGGTGGTGTCCGGCATGGAGGTGGCGCGAGCTTGGTCTGGGCTTCGGTGTGGAACGTGGGAACCTGTCGTCCCGCGCCCGCGGACGGCCAGTGGCGCAGCATCGGCCTGCGGCCGTTTGTGGAAGGGAGCACCCCAAGCGGCGGAAACCGTGAGGGGCGGAGTACCGATGCGGGGCACAGGGGCGGACCGCCTCGTAGTAGCGGTGAGGCCTGGTAATGCGGGCGGAGCGAAGGGGGCGGGTCATCCTGGCTTGTTCGGCGGTCAACCGCGATCTTGTGGGAGGAGCCGGTGAGCGAGCCGAAGCCGGAGGGCAAGCCGTTTGCTGTTTCGAAGCGGCTGGTCTGGGAGGCGTGGCTGAGGGTGAAGGCCAATCAGGGGGCTGCGGGTGTCGACGAGGAGTCGATCCAGGCGTTCGAGGCGAACCTGACGGGGAACCTCTACAAGCTCTGGAACCGGCTCTGCTCGGGGAGCTACATGCCGCCGCCCGTGAAGGCGGTCGAGATACCGAAACGCAGCGGCGGGTCGAGGGTGCTCGGCATGCCCACGGTCGCCGACAGGGTCGCGCAGACGGTCGTGCGCCTGTATTTGGAGCCGGAGGTGGAGCCGTTTTCCACCCGGACTCCTACGGGTACCGGCCGAGACGCTCGGCGCTGGAGGCGGTGCGGGTGTGTCGGGAGCGGTGTTGGCGATACGACTGGGTGATCGATCTCGATCTCGGCTCGTTCTTCGACTCGCTCGACCACTCGCTCGTCCTGCGCGCGGTCTCGCACCACACGAGCGAGCGGTGGATCCTCCTCTATGTGGAGCGGTGGCTGAAAGCGCCGCTGCAACATGAGGACGGCACTCTCGAGGCGAGGGATCGCGGTAGCCCGCAGGGCTCGGCGATCTCGCCCTTGTTGGCGAACATCTTCCTGCACTACGCGCTCGACCTGTGGGCGGCCCGGGAGTACCCGGCCGTCCCGTTCGAGCGCTACGCGGACGATGTGATCCTGCACTGCAAGAGCAAGCAGCAAGCGCGCGTCGTGCTCGACACGATCGCACGGCGGTTGGCGCAGGTCGGCCTGGAGCTCAACCCGGACAAGACGCGCATCGTGTACTGCAAGGACCAAAACCGCACCGGCTCACACGAGCACGAGCGGTTCAACTTCCTCGGCTACACGTTTCGTCCGCGGATGGCGCGGAGCCGAAGCGGCGGATTCTTCGTCAGCTTCTGCCCCGCCGTCGCCGACGACGCCGTCAAGGAGATCGGTCGCACGATCAAACGCTGGCGGCTGCACCTACGGAGCGGGCTCACCCTCTCCGACCTCGCACGAGCGATCAACCCGATCGTGCGAGGCTGGATCAACTACTACGGCCGCTTCTACCGGTCGAAGCTGATCTCGCTGCTCAGACGCATCGACGACTACCTCGTACGGTGGGCCATGAAGAAATACAAACGGCTGCGCGGCCACCCGCCACGGGCAAGACGAATGCTGGCCAGCGTCCATCAACGCGAACCAGCCCTCTTCGCCCACTGGCAGGCGGCGGCGCGGCCCACGGCCGGATGACAAGAGCCCGGTGAGCCGAGAGGCTCACGCCGGGATCTGCGAGAGCCGGGGGGCGAAACTCCCCCCGGCCACTCGACCTGCCCGTGCAGGGTGCGGTGCGCATGGAGACCTTCTGGATCGGGCTTATCACTGGAAGCCCGAGGCGTTTATCTTGGCGTGGTGGCGGTTTCGCCTCCGACCTTGCCGGCGCTGCCCAAGCCGCTTCTGCGAGGCGTGCTGCATCAGGCTGCGTTCTCGGTCTCGCTTGTCGTTGGGACACTGCTGATCGTCGGCGCTGACGGCGCGCGCCGACAGATTGCGGCTGCGGTGTTCGCCGGCTCGGTTGCCGTCTGCTTCGGCGCGAGCGCGCTCTACCATCGGGTGACCTGGACTCCACGCCTGCGGCTGTGGATGCGGCGTATCGATCACACAGGCGTCTACCTCCTGATCGCCGGTACGTACACGCCCGTCTGTCTGCTCGTGCTCGACGGCGCCTGGCGCCTGGTCGTGCTGGTGATGGTCTGTGTCGGCGCCGGCGCCGCGATCGTGCTCAAGTTCGCCTGGGTCGAAGCGCCGAAATGGGTCGCGCCAGTGCTCGGCATGGCGCTGGGCTGGGCAGGCGTCGCGATCTTGCCGCAGCTGGCCACGCGGCTCGATCCGGCGGCGGTCGCACTGCTCGGCGTCGGCGGGCTCGCTTACACGGCCGGCGCGATCATCTACGCGCGGCGCCGGCCGAACCCTCTCCCGGCCGTGTTCGGCTATCACGAGCTCTTCCATGCGCTGACGCTCGTCGGCGTGGCCTGCCAGTACGTCGCGATCGCGTTCTTCGTCATCCGCTCCGGCTAGGCGGGTTCTCGGCTGCAGTGTGGGCGAGCCGCCGCCGCGGCATCCAGGCGAGGTAGGCGACGATCGCGACGTTGACGGCGATCCCACCCGCCTTCAGGAGGGTCGGCTTGCGCACAAGTTCGTAGACCTCGACGGGAATGAGCAGCGAGGTCGCGATCACCGTGAGGTACTCGGCCCAGAGCCGGTCGAGCCAGAGGCCGACGCCCTCGACGAGCTCGAGCAGGCCGTAACCAGTTGCCGCGATCCCGGTGACGAGCAGCGTGCGCGCATGCAGGCGGTGCAGCCTGGAGATGATCCGGTGCAAGAACGGGCGCCTCGGGTCGAGCTCGACCGCGCGCATCGCATGGTCGGCGACCCGACCGAAGTCGCTCCCGAGGTGAGTGATCAGGTAGGCGCCGGCTGCGAGCAGCAACACGCCGCGCACCGACCGCTCGAGCGCGATCAGGCGCAGGATGCGGCGGCTGCGTGGCGCGTCTCCCGCCGTGGCCATCGCCGGAACGATCGCAACAACGACGCACGCGCCCAAGTCCACAAGAGTGGCGAGGCATCTCGTTTCGGGTCGCGGGTGCGGATTCCGTCATCATCGGCCGGTGCCTGGGCGTCGCAGACGACCCCTGCTTGCGCGGTATCGGGCGCGGGGCGAGCCGAAGCTACGCGTCGTCGTCCTGACCGCCGAGGTGGGGGAGGGTCACGCCGCCGCGGCTCGGGCGCTCGCGGCCGAGCTCGTCGGCGAGCGCGCCGATCGCCGCTCTCGACCGTCCCGACGGCGGCGCGATCACCGTCAACGCGACAACGGTGACCGAGCTGACCCCCCGGGCCGCCGCCAGGTACCGCAACGCCGAGGTGGGCGTCATCTTCCAGGCCTACAACCTCCTCCCCCAGCTGACCGCGCTCGAGAACGTCCTCCTGCCGATGCTCCCGACCGGCCGAGCCGACCCTCGCCGCGCGCATGCGCTCCTGGAGGCGGTCGGCCTCGGCGGGCGAAGCGCGCACCGCCCCCTCGAGCTGAGCGGCGGCGAGCAGCAGCGGGTGGCGATCGCGCGCGCGCTCGCCAACGATCCAGCGCTGCTGCTCGCCGATGAGCCGACCGGGAACCTCGACGCAGACAGCGCCCGCGTCGTCCTCGCACTCCTCGCCGCCGCCTGCCGCGAGCGCGGGCGAACGCTGATTCTCGCCAGCCACGATCCCGACGCGCTCGGCCACGCCGATCGCGTGCTTACGCTCCAGCGCGGACGCCTGGAAGCGGGTCCGAGCCGGGTCGCCGAGGCGCGATGAGTCGCCGCCAACGCTGGTACGGCGCGGCGAGCCTTGCCCTCACTCTCGCAGCGGTGCTGTCGAGTTGGCTCGTGCTCAGCAGCCGCAGCCACCTACACGCCGACGACGCGGCGCGGCCGCCACGGCATCAGACCGCCCGGCCGCGGGTTCCGCCGCCCAGCCGGGCGACGCAACCGCTGCGACGCCAGCGCCGGCATGCGGTCAACGTGTACGCCGCAGACACGCCGGCCGACCTGAGTCGCGCTGCGGCCGCCGCGCTGCCGCGCGTCTACGTCCCCAACAGCGAGAGCAACACGGTCGACGCCATCGACCCGAGCACGTACCAGGTCGTCGGCCACTTCAACGTCGGGGCGCTGCCCCAGCACGTCACCCCCGCCTACGACCTGCAAACCCTCTACGTCAACAACGACCTCGGCAACAGCCTCACCCCGATCGACCCGCACACCGGCCAGCCCGGTCGGCCGATCCCCGTCGACGACCCCTACAACCTCTACTTCACCCCCGACGGGCGCTCGGCGATCGTCGTCGCCGAGCGCCTGCACCGGCTCGACTTCCGCGACCCACACGGCTTCCGCCTGCAGCGTTCGCTGGCCGTCCCCTGCGCCGGTGTCAACCACATGGACTTCTCCGCCGACGGCAGCTACGCGATCGCAAGCTGCGAGTTCTCCGGCCAGCTGCTCAAGCTCGACCTCGCCCATCGCCGGGTGATCGCGACCCTGCGGCTGCCGCGCCACTACACGATCCCCCAGGACGTGCGCCTCTCCCCCGACGGGCGGGTGTTCTACGTCGCCGACCTCGCCGCGGGCGGAGTCTGGAAGATCGACGGCGCCCACCTCCGCGTGCTCGGCTTCCTGCACACCGGTGCGGGTGCGCACGGGCTCGTCGTCAGTCGGAACGCCCGCTACCTCTACGTCGCCAACCGCAACGCCGGCAGCGTCTCCGTGATCAGCTTCCGCACCCGCACCGTCGTCCACACCTGGCACCTCCCCGGCGGCGGCAGCCCCGACATGGGCGGCGTCTCCGCAGACGGAAACGTGCTCTGGCTCTCCGGCCGCTACAAACGCCGAGGTGTACGCGATCGACACCCACACCGGGAAGCTGCTCGCGCGTATCCCCGTCGGCGCCAGCCCCCACGGCCTCTGCGTCTGGCCCCAACCCGGCCGCTACTCCCTCGGCCACACCGGCACCCTCCGCTGACGGACACGAACCCTGTGGGGTGTATAAATCCGGTTCTGGCTCGCGATCCTGTTGATTTGCAGGCTAAAACCCGCATGAGACATATTCTCAGGAGCGTGGAGCGCGCGGCAGGCTCACGTCTTGATTCGAAGCCTGCGCAGATCCTCCACAGGATTATCCACAAGGAACCGCCGAGGGAGGGTCACGCGCGTGCGAGCCCCGTCGCCGACGACCGAGAGGCCGAACACGCCTCCTGTCGCGCGCACCGCGCTCAGCGGCGGAAGAGCCCGATCAGCTCGTGGCGTTGGCGATCGGTCAGTCCGGCGACCGTCTTTGACGGCGCGATCCGACACTGGGTGAGCGAGCGCGCGGCCTTGGCAGGACCGACCTTCGGCAGCGCGAGCAGGAGGTCGTAGACCTTCGCCGTCTTTGCGAAGTCAGGTGGCTGGGCGATGACCTCGTCGATCCGCGCCCTCCCCGAGGCGAGCTCCCTCTTCAGCCGTGCCCGTCCGCTCCGGATCTCATTCGCGTGCCGCAAGGCACGCATCCGCTGATCGAGCGTTCTCCCCGGAGCCGAATTGCCCGTCTCGCCGGACATCGCCGGATTCTAAGAGACCCTCTCTGACCGGCCGGCCTTCCTGAGGATGCCGTTCCCACTCAACCGGGCGCGGCGGACACCCGAGCCCAGGTCCAGAAACCTGTATGTGCGCACGACCGAGTTTGCGCACCCCTCAGGCGAGGTCGAGCGTCTCGTGCGTGATCTGCCTGCGATGCACGTCCAACGCGCCTACGATCTGCATCGGGACCTCCTCGAGCTCCAGGGTCTTGAACGACCCGCGCGCTCTAGGACGCTTGTGCCGAGGAGGTCCCTGAGGGGTTTCAAAATGCGGGTTCCATCCACGCCCGAGCGCGGTTGGGCTGATCCATCGCGGTTGGACTGATTCATGGTTCACGCGCGCGCGCCATCAGATCATGCCGAGTTTCGCAACGGATTGGCCGCGAGGGGTTTCAAACGCCTGAGTCTTGATCTACTTCCCCTCACGGGTCGAAGAAGTAGGTAGCTACGCCGCCTGTGCGCGGCCCACGACGACGAGCTGGTCGAGGAGAAGGCTCTTGCGGTCGCTAGGTGTAAGTCCTAAGCACGTTGTTCCATCCGGGCCTCCTTGGAGGCTGGGGGTGTCACCGCCACCAGCCCCAAGGAGGGATCCCCTGTTCGAACGTGGGCCCGGCCGCGCGAAACACGAGGCGCTCGTGCTCCTGGCGATACCGGGGCCACTGTCCGATCGGCCCTGCTGCCTCCTCGCTCTCGATTGCCCCCCAGAGTCGCGCGGCAGCCTCGGCATCGCCAGCGGCCGCGGCCGTGCTCGCGAGCTCCGCGGCTGCGAAGACGGACACCATGCGGTCGCCGATACCCAGCGCCAGTCCCAATGCGTCGCGGACGTGCCGCGCCGCGGCCTCGAGGTTCCCGCGAAGCCGCTCGACCTCGGCGAGGCTGACAAGCTCGTGGCTCTCCCACCACACCCACCCGATTTCACGCGCGATTGCAACACTCGCCCAATGCAGTCGCGCGGCCAGCTCCAGATCGCCCTCCAGCTTCGCCTTTTCGCCAAGATAGGCGAGCGCCTGCGTCTCTCGAAACGGCATACCAGATCGCCTGAACTCTTCGAGTGAGCCCTCGATCAATGGCCAGCCCGTTTCGGTGTCGCCCCGATTGACGGCGTTCGCTCCGATCCGGAAACGCAAGTTCCACGCCTCGTCGTCATCGCGTAGCGCCTCGAGTAGCTCGAGGCTGGCGCGGTAGCAGGGCGCGGCGCGCTCCTGCTCGCCAACGATGTCGAGCGCGCCACCAAGCGAGCGCAGGCCGCCGGCGCGGAGCGCAGGCGGAGCGTCGGGTGCAGCCTCGAGTAGCCGCTCGTGCCAGCTTGCACCCTCGACGGGGTCGCGGATGACCCAGAACTCCTCGAGCGCGACGGACAGCTCGATGCCCAGCTCCGGATCGTTCTCGAGCGCCCAGCCGAGCGCCGCCCGGATGTTGTCGAGCTCCCGCTGCGCGAGGTCGAGCTCCGCCGGCGTCCGAAACTCGTGGTGTTTCCGAGCTGCGTGGGGAGAGATAAGGCGCACGAGCCACTCGGCGTGGGCGCGCCGCAGCCGCTCTTCCTCATTTGATTCTGCAAGCTGCTCCGTTGCGAACTCACGGATCGTCTCGTGCATCCAGAAGCGGTCCGCGCCGTCGCGGTCAATGCGCCTGCGGAGCAGGCTCTTGTCGAGTAGTGATTCCAGGACCGCGAGGTCCGCCTCGCAGACGGCCTCGGCGCTCTCGAGCGTGCATCCGCCGCGGAAGACGGCGAGTCGCGCAAACAGTTGGCGCTCGTCGTCGTCGAGGAGGTCGTATGACCATGCGATGGTCGTCCGCAAGGTCGCGTGCCGCGGGTCGGCGTCGCGCGACCCTGTGAGGAGGTCGAGCCGGGCACCGATGCGTGCCAGCAGCGCCTCGGGGGAAAGGAGCTTCGTGCGGGCAGCGGCGAGCTCGAGCGCAAGTGGCATCCGGTCGAGGCGCTCGCACAGCTCGTCGACGGTGGCACTGCGCTCGAGGTCGGAACGGACCGCGCCCGCCCGCGTAAGGAAGAGCGCCGCGGCCTCGTCGGCGACGAGTGGCGGCAGGTCGAACTCGATCTCCGCCTGGATGCGAAGCGCCGCACGGCTCGTGACGAGCAGTCGGAGCTCCGGCGCGACCTCGGCGGTGGCGGCGACGGCCCGCGCGGCGTCGGGCAGAAGTTGCTCGAGGTTGTCGAGCACGACGTGTGTCCGCTTGGCGCCGACGCGGTCTGCGATCGATTCCGGTTCGGCCGCCTCTGCCCCGAGCGCCTCGGCGAGCGCCGGAAGTACGAGCGAGGGGTCGCGCAGCGGGGCGAGGGGGACGAACACCGTCCCGCCATCGGCGTCCTCCGCGAGGAACCGTGCGAGCTCGATCGCAAAGCGCGTCTTGCCGGTCCCTCCAGGCCCGACGATGCTCAGCACCCTGGGATCGCGCTCGAGCACGACCGAGACCGCGTCGAAGAGCTCCTGCTCACGCCCGAGGAACCGCGTGGGCGGGGTGGGGAGATCGACCGAGCCCGGTGTGCGCAACGGTGGAAAGCCGTCGCGACCGAGTTGATGAAGGCGCACGGGGCCGTCGAAGTCCTTCAGCCGATGACGGCCTAGATCGAGAAGCTCCCGTCCGTCGAGCAGGCCCGCGGTCGCATCCGAGAGGAGCGTCTGCCCGCCGTGCGCGAGCGCACCGATCCGAGCGGCGCGGTGCACGTCGATGCCCACGTAGCCCTCGTCGGTGAGGGTCGGCGTACCCGCGTGCAGGCCGATGCGGACACGGATCGGCCCTCCCGTGAGCGCGTTGTTGCCGGCGAGTGCGGCGGACGCCGCTCCTGCCGCCGTGGGGAAGGCGATGAAGAAGGCGTCGCCCTGCGTATCGACCTCGACGCCACCATGTGCCGCAAACGCCTTGCGCAGCACCCGCCGGTGCTCCGCAAGCGCCTCCGCGTAGGCGTCAGGCCCGAGCGCGTGCAGCAGCCGCGTCGAGCCCTCCACGTCCGTGAACAGGAACGTGACCGTGCCGCTCGGGAGATCGGCGCGCACGCCGTGAGGGTACGACGTCAGCCGGTGTCTCGCAGCGCGGCCGAGTTGCCCGACCACGATCCGGCGGCGTGCCGCCTCTGCACCCTCGGGGCCGCCTCGAGCGCTCGCGTCAACTCGCCGCTTCGAGAACACCCGATCGGTGCGAACATGTGTTCGTGACGAGAGAGGCGAGGATTCTGCACGCCGACGTCGACGCGTTTTTTGCGGCAGTCGAGCAGCGAGATGATCCTCAGCTGCGCGGCCGCCCCGTGATCGTCGGTGCGGGAGTTGTGCTTGCGGCCAGCTACGAGGCGAAAGCGCATGGTGTCCGCACGGCGATGGGTCTGGCGCGAGCCCGCCGCCTGTGCCCGCGGGCCATCGTGGTCAAGCCCCGCATGTCGGCCTACGCCGAGGCAAGCAAGGCCGTCTATCGAGTGTTCGACGACACGACGCCGCTGGTCGAGGGCCTGTCGATCGACGAGGCGTTTCTCGACGTTCGCGGGCTCAGGCGGCTCTCGGGGACGCCCACCGAGATCGCCGTGCGTTTGCGGCGCGATGTCCGCGAGCGGGTGGGGCTGCCGATCACGGTCGGGATCGCGAGGACGAAATTCCTTGCCAAGGTGGCGAGCGGAGTGGCCAAGCCCGACGGTCTGCTCGTGGTGCCGCCGGACGGTGAGCTCGCCTTCCTGCACCCGTTGCCAATCGAGCGACTCTGGGGCGTCGGGCCGAGGACGGCCAGGAAGCTCCGCCACCTCGGCATCACGAGGGTCGGTCAGGTCGCCGAACTCGGCGAGGCCACGCTTGTCTCACTGCTCGGTCGGGCGTCGGGCAGACACCTCCACACTCTCGCCTGTAACCGGGATCCTCGGCCGGTACAGGTGGGCCGCCGCCGGCGGTCGAGCGGGGCGCAGCGTGCGCTCGGCCGTTCGCCGACATCGCTCGACGATGTCGACGCCGCCATCGCTGCGCTCGTCGATCGCGTCACCCGCCGAATGCGGGCCGCGGGGCGGGTCGGCCGCACCGTCGTGCTCCGGCTGCGTTTCGACGACTTCTCCCGGGCTACCCGCTCACACACGCTACGCGACCCGACCGCGAATACTCAGGCGATCCTCACCACGGCGAAATGGCTGCTCGCAACCGCCGTGCCGATGATCGAACGCCGTGGCATCACACTCGTCGGCGTCGCGGTCAGCAATCTCCACGACGGCCGAGCCAGCCAGCTCGTGTTTCCGCTCGACGGTCACAGCGACGCGCTGGACGCTGCACTCGACGAGGTACGTCAGCGGTTCGGATCGGCGGCCGTCACTCGAGCCGTGCTGCTCAATCGCCGCCGGGGACTGACAATGCCACTACTTCCCGACTAGAGCCGCGACGCAGGGCCGACTTGCCAAGCGAACATATGTTCGGTTTCATCTACTAGGTGCAACTTGCGCTCGACGCACTCGATCGGTTGGTGGATGCGCTCGAGGAGTGCGGGTCGCTATCGGCGAGGGAGGCCGCCCGGTCGCTGTTTGCTACCTCCTCGATCTCCGACGGCCTGGCCTGCTCCCTCCTCGCAGAAGTCACCGCCGGCGACAGCCGCGTCGTCTGCGACGGCGCGACGGTCTCCCTGGCCGGAAGACGAGCCGACCCGTTGCTCGAGGAGGCCGAATTCGTCGTCTTCGACCTGGAGACCACCGGTCTTTCCGCCGTGCGCTGCCACATCTGCGAGATCGGGGCCGTGCGCGTCCGGGCGCTCGAGCCCGTAGATTCCTTTCAATCGCTCGTCAATCCCGGCGTTGCGCTCCCGGAGCCCATCGCCCGCCTCACCGGCCTGCGCGAGGACGAGTTGCGGCGCGCAGCTTCCGTCACGAGCGTTCTCCGCCGCTTTCTCAGCTTCGCCGGGGACGAGCTACTCGTCGCGCACAACGCCCGCTTCGACCAGCGCTTCCTCGAGCGGCAGCTGCTCTTCCTGCACGGCCGACGCCTTTCCGAGCCCCCGCTCTGCACAGCCGCTCTCGCCCGTCGCCTGCTCGAAGGCCGCCTGCGCCGCGTCAGCCTTGCCTCGCTCGCCGACTTCTTCGGCGTGCCGACCAGACCCTGCCACCGCGCCCTTCCCGATGCCGAGGCGACGGCCCAAGTCCTGGTGCACCTGATCGGGCTGGCCCAGGAGATCGGAGCGAGGCGGCTCTCCGATCTGCGCACGCTTGCGGCACCGCGCAGGCGTCGCGTGTATGACAAGCGCTCCCTTGCCCGGGGCGCACCGAGCCGGCCCGGCGTCTACCTCTTCCGGGATCGTTACGGTCACGTGCTCTACGTCGGCCGGGCCCGCGACCTGCGCGCCCGTCTTCGCTCCTACTTCCGGAGCGAACGCGAGCGGCCTTCGGTCGAGGCTGCGCTACTTGCGCTCGACCGTATCGAGTGGCGCGTACTGGGCTCAGAGCTCGAGGCCGCACTCGATGAGCTGCGGCTGATCCGCGAGCTCGAGCCGCCGGCCAATGCGCGCGGCCGCAGGAAGGAGCACGGCCTCTACTTGAAGCGCCGGGGCGAGGACTTCATCGTCACCAAGACAGCGACCGAGCTCGGCCCGATCGGAAGCCGCCGGCGGGCTTCCCTTGCCGCACGGGCGCTCGCCTCGAGCACGGCCGACGAGCTCGACGATCTCCTACGGGGCGGCCCCCTGCCGCGCCTGCGAGCGCGGCTCTCGCAGCTGGCTGAGAACCTCCGTTACGAGGAGGCGGCCCGGCTGCGGGATCGCGTCGAGGCGCTCGAGCAAGTCCTCGAACGCGTGCGCCGATTGGAGCAGCTACGCAGACGCGAGCTCTGTTTGATCGCGCCGGCGAGCGAGCCGGGCTGGCAGAAGGCGTTCTTCGTCTGCGGCGGCGGAGTCTGCGCCGTCCGCTCGCTGCCGCCGGGAGCGGGCGCGAGGCTCGAGATCGGGGCCGCGCTGGCGCTTTGTCGGGCCGCGCGCGAGCGTGCCGGCGATGCACTGACTGCCCAGCAGGCAGAAGACCTCCTGCTCCTCGACGGCTTCGTTCGCCGTCCGCCGCCCGAGTTGGCCGTGCTACCACTCGACGCTGAGCGGATCACTGCGCATCTCACAGTCAGGCGCTTTTCCCCGGGCAGCGCGAGGAGGCGTCTACCAGCCGCTCGTCGCTCGACCGCGAGCCAGACGTTGTGACGAGGCAATCGCTAGCACGCCTGGCCGGCCAGCTCCTCGTCCTGCCACCAGAACGTCCGCTCGCCTTCGTCGACCTGGCGGAAGCCGGCCTCGGATGGCCGTTCCAGAGCGTGTCTCAAGCCAGCGACCGTCGAACGAGTTACACGGGCCACTCCACGAGCGATTCCACCGGGATGCACGAGTCGCTAATGGGTCCATATCGTGCCCGCCGCTATCCCCGTTTCGCCTTGGACCAGCGAGCGCTGAGGCACAACCGGCCGCCAGCCAGGCTGGTGGCGTGGTTCGGATTATGTGAGCCTGGGACCACCAAATCGGACTCGAACACCGCATCGGGTGTTGCCAGGGCTGACGCGAATTTTGTACCCATTTTGTACCCATCTGAGCTGGTCCAGCATGACCTGAGGTGATCGCAGATGGCTTAGGTGAGCCAATCTCGTCTCAGCTGACCTGGATCGGCTGGTCTCATAACCCGGAGGTCGCAGGTTCAAATCCTGCCCCCGCTACTACAAAGGCCCTGCAAAGCAGGGCCTTTTGTTTGCAGATCGGACGCGCCGAGTCCGATTTTATACCCCTTTTTATACCCATCGCTGACGTGAGGTCCGGCGAAGATCTCGGTTTTCGTCCCTCGGCGTTGCCTCCGCAGGCGAAAGGACTCGCCCACGCCTGCGACTCGCTAGATGGTCTGGCTCGCTAGTTCGCGCACGAATTTTGTGCGTGCACGCCCGCGAAAAGCAGGCGCGAGTTCGACGGCGGCGTGCACGACTGCGCTTCGTCCGAAGCAGGTGTCTGCCGACCGTCGTCTGAGACGCCCGCTCGTCGCTGAGTGCCGCACCGCCCCGACGGGCGTCTGCGATGAGTCTTCGCGCGCCCGACCGTCCGATTGCAGCGATAGTGCGGGCCTGATCTGCGATCCGCACGCATCACGAACGGGAACGGGGGATGATGACGATGCGATGACTCGAGCAGGCGCGCGATGAGTTTCTCGCCGGGCGGCGGTCGTATCCGGTGATGAGCTCAGCCGAGCAGCTGACGGATCCGCGCGAGGAATCCGCGTTCGCCGCGCTCTTCGAGCGCCACCGAGGGGAGCTGCAGGCTCACTGCTATCGGATGCTCGGCTCGTTCGAGGACTCCGAGGATCTCGTCCAGGAGACCTTCCTGCGCGCGTGGCGCAAGCGCGCGACCTTCGGCGCCGACGGGCGCTCCTCGGTGCGGGCCTGGCTCTACCGGATCGCGACGAACGCGTGCCTCGACGTGCTTCGCAGCAGGCCGCGCCGGCTGCTGCCGCCCCAGGTGGCGGCGGCGGGGGCCCCGGCCGCGCCGCCTTCGCCTCCGGTTGATCTTCCGTGGCTGCAGCCCTACCCCGATCGGCTGCTCGAGCCGATCTCCCCCGCGGCGGACGAGCCCGGTGCGGTGATCGTCGCGAGGGAGACGATCGAGCTCGCTTTCATTGCCGCGATCCAGCACCTGCCGCCGAGACAGCGGGCGGTGTTGATCCTCCGCGACGTGCTCGGATGGTCGGCCAAGGACACGGCTTCGACGCTCGAGGCGAGCGTCGCGTCGGCGAACAGCGCGCTGCAGAGGGCCCGCGCGACGCTCCGCGACCGTCTGGGTGAGCGGCGGACGGAGTGGGCGCGGTCCTCGGAGCCGAACGAGGAGGAGCGCGAGCTGCTGCGACGCTACGTAGACGCCCACGAGCGGGCCGACGCCGACGCGCTGGCCGAGCTCCTGTGGGAGGACGCGCGCCTCACGATGCCTCCGCACCCCGTCTGGTACGCAGGGCGGGAGGCGATTCTGATCGCCTCGGAGAAGGGCTTCGATCCCGAGTTCGGCCACCTGCGAAGCGTCGTCGCCGGCGCCAACATGCAGCCCGCGGTCGCCCACTACCTGCGACGGCCGGGCGAATCGGCCTACCAGCCGCTGGCGCTCGACGTGCTCCGGACCGAAGGCGGGCGCATCGCGGAGATCACCTCGTTCGTGTTCCCCGAGCTGTTTCCGGCGTTCGGCCTACCGTCGACGCTCTGAGCGATGAGTTTCTCGCGGATCTTCGTTGTACCCGACGAAAGCCAGTCCGCTACCAGGGAGACCCGATGAGAATCCTCGCTGTCAACACCTTCATGTCGCTCGATGGAGTCATGCAGGCGCCCGGCGGGCCGGAGGAAGACCCGACCGGCGGCTTCACGCACGGCGGCTGGGCCGTTAACTACTTCGACGACGAGATGATGGGGCGGATGGCCGAGGCCGACCCCTACGAGCTGCTACTCGGCCGCGGGACCTACGAGATCTTCGCGGCGCACTGGCCGTACACCGACGGCCCGATCGCCGACCGGCTCAACAGCAGCCGCAAGCATGTCGCCTCGACGACGCTCGAGCAGGTGGAGTGGAACAACTCCACCCTGATCACCGGCGACGTCGCCGAATACGTCGCAACGCTCAAGAGCCAGGACGGCCCCGAGATCCAGGTCCACGGCAGCCCGGGCCTCATCCAGACGCTGCTCAAGCACGATCTCATCGACGAGTTCCGCATGTGGATCTTCCCCGTGGTGATCGGCACCGGCAAGCGCTTCTTCGGCGACGGCACGATCCCCGCCGGACTGAAGCTGGTCGACAGCAAGGTCTCAAAGACCGGCGTCACGATCAGCACCTACGAACGAGCAGGCGACATCAATCCCGGGTCGATGGAGTTCGACGAGCCGACCGAGGCGGAGATCGAGCGGCGCCGACGCCTCGCGGCGGCCTAGTCACGTGCGCCGGAATTTCGGCTTGGGCTGAGGACTGAACGAGGAACGGCCGCCTCGGAACCGGGGCGGCCGTTCGCGAGTCGGGGCGGGATGGCATCGGCGCGTTCGAAAATGTCAGGAGGCCGACTGGCGAGGGTTGCGGACTCGGGGAAGCTCCGGGGCTGCAAGCAACCGAGTCTCCGTGTAATCGCGTCGCCTCGCGAGAATGCTCATCCATGCGAGCTGCCACTCGCGACAGCCGGTGACTAAAGTCGGACTAAGTGTCGCTCTCGCGTGGATGGAAGCGTCCAGGGCGATGCCCCACAGACGCTCGGATCGGACGAAATGCAGTCGCCCGCGCGGGTGCTAACCTCGCAGCTGCTTTCGGGCGGAGCGAGCGTGTCCGCTCAATACGTGTGCGAAATCGTGAGCGGGTTGTGCAGCCCGCACGTGCGACTCTAGTCTTCTGCGGCTGCCGCGCCCTCGTCAGGGAGCACACCGAACATCCGCTCCTCGCTCTTCGCGGCTTACCCAGCCCGGATCGCTCACGCCGCGCTAATACAGACGCTGCCCAACTGTTCGCGGAACAGCTAGCGATCACACGCACGGCCGTGCGTGCGCCGTGCGTGGCGGGGGCCGAGGTGGAGCTTCGCCTTCGTTCGAGCCGTAGAACCTCGGCTAAGCGGTACGTCA
>WNGF01011461.1_pt1 | contig 15042 bp, 14 predicted proteins | sample 5400641 | NCBI WGS metagenome assembly WNGF01 (sample SAMN13153371, study PRJNA577476) | soil metagenome | isolation source: 80 cm soil or saprolite under grassland replicate 2 | place: USA:California | collected 2016-06-15
ACATCGACAAGCACCTGCGAAGACTCGATCAACACAAGGTCCCGCACACCGATGCCATACGGACCGCCGCTGAAGGGGACGAAGGCACGGTCATCTATTTCGCCGATCCGGACGGCAATCAATATGAATTCTGGGCTCCGGTGCATATGCCCGAAGGCGCCATGGAGATCTGTACCGACGAGAAAGTGGGCCGCATCAGTCACGCTGTCTATGGCTCCCGCGACCTCGCAAGAACCGCTGCTTTCTTTGAAAAGTACTGTGGCATGGAAGTAGAGCATAATTCCAAGACGGCCGAGGGGACGCTGGTGTTGCGCCTACGGGCTGGCCCCCGGCTCGTCTACAAGTTGGTCGACAAAGTGGATGAGCGTATCGCCGGACACAGCCCTTGGTGGGACATGCACACGGCATTGTTGGTTCGTGAGGAAGAGTTTCTGCCCAACTACCGGCGCATGTGGGAAGGACTGCCTGAAGAAGCAGGGCCGAAGGAGAATCTAAACGATTCGCGGGAGAAAGAAGACGCTTTTCCCGCTCGAACGGGTCTGCATCGCAGTCCTGTAGGCTACAAGTGGAAGGAGATCTATCAACGCGGCGATGAGTTCTACGACTGGGACGGCCATGCCTTCCACTTTTTCGGCGGCATACCGCTGAAGAACGACGGCTCCTTGGCGTTATACGGTTCGCCAGACAATTCAAATGTCATTCCGGGCAGCCGCGGCGAAGCCCAGAGTCGGTCCGTAAGCCAAGAATTCTTGCAGGGGGCGTATGGCATACGCCCTGACCGGAAGCGCGGAAAGGAAGGAACTTTAATATGGGTCAATTAGACAAAGATGGCATCCTCACGCTCCAAGAGCTCATGATAACCGCACTCGCGACGGCTGACGTTGTCGCGAAGATCTTAATCGCCAAAGGCTTGGTTACGCAAAAAGAGTTTGACCTGAAACTCTTTTCTGAACGCGCAAACTATCAGGCGCTGCTGAAGCGCGTAGGGGACAGTTCCGTTGACGCTTGACGTACTCTTCACGACGAGGAAGAAGCCGTCGCACGACGACTGATGAGATCACCCATTTCTCTAAATCTTACGAAATAGCTCATATCCACGAGAAGAAATCCTCACAACTCTCGATCAAAGACTTGACTTCATTTTCAGACCGCATTTTCGGTCCATTTCCCGACTTGAAATTTCGACACACGATAGCTCCATCTGCAGGGATACCGAGCACGCCCCAACATTCCTCAGGCTTTTTTCATTTTACCCGCTTGTATCTTCGAAAAGCGTTCTCCAGGAAACGTTGGAAGACAAATAAGCAACGTCGCAGCGGATATGAGAAACGTCCGCTTGATCGGCGTCGTAGACAAGACCCGGAGGCGGTTTACCCGCTTCCAAATCCCTAAGCGCTTTGAGTAAAAATCTTCGAACTTGAATGATATACGAGTCGCTCACGCCGAGGTGCTCTTTGCTTCTGTCGATAATTATTGCGGATGTTGCGCAGCTTGCGGTAATCGGGGCCAACGAAATCTCGCTTCGATGAATCCTCCTTGGTCATCGGTTTCGACCATTTAAAAAAGAAATCGTATCTCCAGGTGTTATTGTCGTCGGCAGGAACCTGATAGACGGCTTTAAAGCCGTCGAGTTTGCCATCGACTTCGCGGCCGACCGGAACGCAGCCGATAAAGGGCATGACAAATTGTGAGATCCGAACATAACTCTTGTCGGGTCCGATCTTCCTGATCGCAGCGACCCTGAAGCCAAAGTCCATCTCGTCGATTTCGAAAGCGGGGGATTGGTCCTCGTGTCTCAGGAACTCCCTGCGCGCGTCCGGCCGGAACATTTTATGGAGAAAATTTAAATGAGCGGAATCGCAGTCACCGTCCAAGCCTTGAAGATAATTACACTCCAAAAGACTCTTCGCTAGGTAAATTTGATTCTGCGGCACGCCAAGCCAGGCGTAGGTTGGAAATATCGGAATTTGTTCTCTCGGTCCCATATACGTGAAGACCATTCCGCCCGCCTCGATACAAGGATAAGCGTTATGATGGACTTTGTTTTTTAACTGGCTACCGGACGGTTCCGCGGGTGTGTCAAGCACATTGCCTTCGACGTCGTATTTCCAGCCGTGATAGATGCACCTTAGACCGCACTCTTCGTTGCGACCGTAAAACAGCGAAGTCCCGCGATGGGAACAATGCTCATCTAAAAGGCCGATCTTTCCCTGAGTGTCACGAAAAGCGACGAGGTCTTCGCCGAGAAGTCGCACGCGCACGGGAGGACAGTCGGGAACGGGAATTTCCTCGGAAAGCAGAGCGGGAATCCAATAGCGCCTGAGCAGACGGCCCAGGGGAGTGCCGGCATGCACTTGGGTCAACAGCTCGTTTTCTTCTCTTGAGAGCATGACTGGTTTTCCTTCCTACGGTCTCTTTGCAAGAATCGCTTTGAGCAACTTCGTGGCCTCAGCAGTTTCCTGATCTACCGCGGGCCCGTTTTCCCAAAAGACCGAGTCGTCTTTCAAGCGGTATTCAGGTGCAATGACATCCTTGGGAATATCCGTACGCCGGGAGTTAGCGTTACGCTGACCGGATTTGACCGAGTGTTCCTGGTACAAGGTTTGTCCTTCCCTCGAAAGAAACCAGTTCAGAAATATTTGCGCCGCATGGGGATGCGGCCCCGGAGCGATCAAGCTAATCACGCCTTGCCCGCCGGCGATATAGTCGCCCTCTTTCAGAGTGTGGGTTACCGACTCCACAGGAAGCCGCTGCTCTTTGGCACTGGCCAATTCCGCGTCGTCGCAGGGAACGCAGATAGCCGCCTTCCCTGAGGCTAGCCAATCCACCAACTGCCGATGATCTCGACTCAAAGTTAGTTGCATATCGCCGTATAGTTTACTCATGAATTCCGTACCCAAGAATTTATTCATATAGAGATACCAAAGAACATTGCGCGCAACCCCAGCAATCGACGGGTCGTAGCCGATAATTTTTCCTTTCCACTTTGGGTTTATCAGATCCCACCACGACTTGATTTCCTCAGCTCTCGCTTGCTGGGCATTGGTGGAAATGTAAAGGCCTCGATGACCTTGAAATACGAAAGAGTGGCGGGTTTCAGGGTCGACAAAGCGATGCTTCCCCTTGAACCATTTTGATTCGTCTTTCACCTCCGGCAATAGGAAAGCGGCAGGCATAGGGGCTAGCGCCTTCGCGGGATATAAAACTGAAACATGTGTCCCTTGTCCGGCAATGTAGAGATCGGCTTGATATTTTCCCGCTCGCCGCTCGGCCATAAGTCGAGAGGAAAGCGCGGGCCCGCTTGGTCCGTCTACCAGGTTAAGCCTGATCCTCGGATAAGCCTTCTGAAACTGACTGACGGTAAACCTGGGGTAATCGACGACGTAAACTGCGACCTCACCCTCCGCCTCAGCCGCTCTCATTGTTTTCTCCCACTCGACTTGCCAGGCGGGTCTGGACTCAGCAGCTCGAGCCGCTGCGCTCCCAATCAAGAGGTGCAGCAAAGTGAAACTGAAATTAGTAAGCAATTTTCGTCTTAGCATCTAGCAAATCCCTGACGTTTCCTTCATAGCCATATTGCAGAAGCTAAGAAAGTCAAAATTCCTTTTACAACAAAACCCGACGAAATAATAAAGAACTCTGGCAATGGGCCAAGTGGAAATCAGCCAACCTGCCCTGAGCCTTCGACTCGCTAAGGATAAAACGCGGCCCAAGGAAACTACGAATTTTCACCTAGCCTGGCGAAGGTTATGACCCTCTGGTTCGTATAACTTATAACGAGCGAGAGGGCATCCGAAACAGGCCACAATCGTCCGACGGAACTCACAAATCGCCAACTCTCTCGTCTAATACGTATATAGGGGCGGCTCAAGTGTGCCGAAAATGCAACATCTAAATTGGTACATGCCGAATTATAAGAAAAATACTCGCTGCTTCATTTGGCCCATATTCTGAATAACTTGATTGAAAACGCACCGGAGGCTGAAAATGCTCTCTTCACTAAATAGGGCGAATTTGCCGAGACTTGGATTCGCGGTCATTTTTTTCGCGTTTGGTTTGCTAAATCCGCACTTATTACCGGCGCAGGAACGCTACCCGGCCGTGGCCAGAATCTCGTTTGTCTCGGGACCAGTTTCTTACAGCCGCGGGGACGATCCAGACGAGTGGGATGATGCGATCGAAAACGTGCCATTGACGATCGGAGATCGGATCTATTCACCCGAAGGCGGACGCGCCGAAGTACAACTTTCTTCAGGAAATTTCGTCCGCCTCGCGCCGCGGAGCTACTTCACCACATTGAATTTAGGCGACGACATCAAGCAGTTCTATCTCGGTGAAGGCGCCGCGTCGTTCAATATCAAGCGTCTGCAACCCGACGAAGTTATAGAGATCGACACTCCCAACGTATCGGTGACTCTGGACGAGCCGGGCACCTATCGGATCGCCGTCGACGAAGATGGCAACAGTCGGATCATCGTGCGCCGCGGCAGAGTGATGGTAGCGGCTAGCGGTCGACAGATAGCGGTCGAAAACAGTGAAATTCGGGTATACGGCATCGACTCGCCCCGGTATGAAATCGTCGGATTGCCCGCGAGCGACGCATTCGATCGCTGGGCATCCGAACGCGACGATCGCTTCGAGCGCAGCTACTCCGACGCATACAGATATGCCAGCGACGATATTATCGGCGTCGAAGATCTTTCGGAATACGGCCGCTGGGAGCAGATTCCCGATTACGGTTATGCCTGGACGCCCACGCGCGTCGCCGCAGGCTGGGTACCTTTCAGTGACGGACGTTGGTTCTGGCAGGACCCGTGGGGATGGACATGGATCAGCAACCAGCGCTGGGGCTGGGCAACCTCGCACTACGGTCGCTGGACACCCTACCGCTCGCGTTGGTATTGGGTGCCCGTTCGTCCGCGCACGCGCGTTCGATACGTCCCTGCGGTGGTGGAATTTGTCCGCGTGCGAGACCATGTCGGTTGGTTTCCGCTGCATCCGCGTGATCGTTACATCCCCTGGTGGGATCGGCGCGACCGGCGCGACATCACTTACGTCAATCGGACCTACGTCACGATTGTGAATCAGAATACTTTTATCTCAGCGCGGCCCATCAATAAGTACATCGTAAGAGACTCAGTGATCAGACGCGACGCAAACTCCGGTCGCTTCGCGTCGGAGTCCTTGCCGATCCCGAATCGGTCTTCGCTGCGGGTCATTTCCGAGACCGCCGGCCGCCGCAGCTACAAGCCGTCCGCCAACGTGCTCAATCGCGCCGCCGTAGTCAGAACGGCACCGCCGGCGCCCCCGCCCTCGTTCCGAGAGAAATTGCCTGAGATCCAGAAAGCCCAGGGCAAACCGATCGAGCCTTCGCAGGGGTTGGCGCTGACTTCAGCAGCCGATAAAGCGAGACCCGAGCGGGTTCGGATTCGTCCCGCCGCCGAGGCCGAGAGTCTGTCGATTCAGATTTAGCGGAAAAGGCGGAGCGCGCGGAAAAATCGCCCGCTCCGCAGCCGGCGCCGGCTACGCCGCCAGAGCAGAACAAGGGAACCGCCAGCAGACCGGATGCGCAAACACAGGAGCGAGAGCGGCAAGCTCAGCAGCAGGAACTGGAGCGAAGAAAACAAGAACAGCAAAAGGAACAACAAGAGCGCAAAGCGCAACTGCAGAAGCAGCAGGAGCAGCGCCAGCAGCAATCGCAAGAACGCCAGGAACAACGGCAGAAACAACGGGATCTCGAACGCCGGCAAGCACAGCAGAAGGAAGAAGAGCGCAAAGCCCAGCCGCAGAAGCAGCAGCCGGCGCAGGATCGTCGACAGGAACCGCAAGAGCGCCAAGCGCCCCAGCAAAGAATCGAGGAACTGGAACGTAAAACCCAGCAGCGAGAAGAGGAGCGCAAAAGCCAACTACAGCAGAACCGGCAGGAGCAGGAGCGGCGCGAGCAACTCAGACAACAGCAACTGCAAGAACGTCAGGCGCAGCAGCAAAAACAGCAAGAACTTGAGCGCCGCGGGCAGGAGCAAGAGCGCAAAGCACAGGCGCAGCAGCAACAGGAGCAGGCGCGCCGCGAGCAGTTAAAACAACAGCAGGTGCAAGAGCGCCAAGCGCGTGAGCAGCAACGACAACAGGATCTTGAGCGCAGACAACAGCAGCAACAAAGAGAGCAAGATCGCAACGCTCAAGTGCAGCGGCAGGAACAGGCACGCGCTCAACAACTCCGGCAACAACAAGCGCAAGAACAACGCCAAGCGCAACAGCAGCAAAAACAACAGCAACCGCGACGTCGGCAACCGGAGCCTCAGCAGGAACAAGAACGCAAAGTACCGCCGCAGCAGCCCTGATGCTCAAGCGTTGAATCTGTGAACGCACCTGGGGCTCGCCCGTGGTGACGACGTTCCAAGCTGACAGTTTCACGTTTTCGCGATTGCGAAAACGTAAAACAACCCACTGGCATTATAAAGTGTCTCCCAGTCGCCGCTTATTCCGCCGACAATTTTATATCGCTTCCCCCGCGCTCTTTTCTTAGTCACTCCCTGCCCGCGCCGCTCCTGATGGTTGGCCTTATCATGGGAATCAGAAGCTTCGATGGGTCCGTTTTTTCTCGACACGCCAAAGGTTCAATGGGCCAAAAAAATCGAGATGATCCGGTCTTGAAGTCCCAAGCGCCACGGCTATGATTAAACGGCTAAATTGCTCGGAATCAAATCCATGTCCTTTGCTCAAGAAATCGTTTGTGCACGCTGCGGAAAACGCTTTGCATTGTCAGAGCTACTAAACCTCTGTCCTTGCGGTTCGCCTCTACTGGTTCGCTACAATATCGAGAAAGCGAAAACCGCTTTCGTCAAATCTGCCCTCCAAGGTCGAGTCGCCTCACTGTGGCGCTACCGCGAGCTTTTACCGGTGCAAAACGACGCCAATCTGGTCTCTTTGGGAGAAGGCCACACGCCGCTTTTGGACGCCCAGAAACTCGGCGCCGAGCTTGGTTTACGGCAACTCTGGATCAAAGACGAAGCGCAAAATCCCACCGGTTCCTTCAAGGACAGAGGGCTTTCCCTGGCGATTTCCCGGGCCAAAGAACTGGACGTTAAAAAAGCCGCGATTCCGTCGGCTGGAAATGCCGGCGGCTCTTTTGCCGCTTACGCGGCACGCGCCGGCATCGAAGCCCATGTGTTCATGCCGCGTGATACGCCGATGGCCAACCAAATCGAAGTCGAGCAGTACGGCGCCAAGCTCACGTTGATCGATGGTCTGATCAATGATTGCGGCCGGATCATCGCGGAGAAAAAGACCACCGAAGGCTGGTTTGATCTTTCAACGTTGAAAGAGCCTTATCGAGTCGAAGGCAAGAAAACCATGGGATATGAGATCGCCGAACAATTAAATTGGCATCTTCCTGATGTCATCATCTATCCCACTGGCGGCGGCACGGGGCTCATCGGCATGTGGAAGGCATTTGGTGAGCTCGAACAGTTGGGCTGGATCGGCAACAAGCGGCCCCGCATGGTATCAGTTCAAGCCATCGGCTGCGCGCCGATCGTCAAAGCCCTTGACGAAAACAAGACAACCGCGGAGCCGTGGATAAATGCGCAAACAGTCGCCTCCGGTTTGCGCGTGCCGCAAGCGGTCGGAGATTTTTTAATCTTGCAGGCAATCCGCGAGAGCGGCGGGACCGCAGTGAGCGTCAGCGACGATGAGATGTTAGCGGAAATTCCCCGAGTGGGAAAAGCAGAAGGTATCTTTTTCTGTCCCGAAGGCGCGGCATGCGTGGCAGCGCTGCGCCGCCTGGTTGAGAATAGATGGATCCGTCCGGCCGATCAGGTGCTTATTTTTAACACCGCATCCGGCCTCAAGTATCTGGACGTTATTCGGAGAAACCTGCGGGAAAATTAATTGGACCGTTGACCGCGAATACCTGATGCTACTCGTTCAACCCACAACGCCATTGTCAGTCTGCAACAACCATTGAAGTATTCTCATCGTCGGCCTGCATGAAAATAATATGTTTGACCGGTCAAACTGAATCACCTATTTATCGCCCAGGCTTTGCATTTTCTACTTGCAAACGGCTTAAGAAGGGAGACCCATGGTCTGGCGCAATCTAGTAATCGCTCTGATATTGGCGCTGCCATTGGCGGGCATAGCCAACGCTCAAGAAAAGAAACTGGAGCCCTTGATCGTTTCTTACAGTTCTTTCACCGGCAATCGGGCTCCGCTTTGGATCGCCAAGGAACTTGGACTCTATGAGAAACATGGACTCGACGTGAAGCTCGTGAGCATTGCCGCCGGCAGCGTTTCTCTCACGGCCTTGCTTGCCGGCAATGTTCATTTGACGACGGATTCCAGCTCAGGAGTCGTCGGCGCCGTAGCGCGCGGTGCGCCGATCGTTACAGTTTCGACCAACGGCGCCCTGCCCTACCAGCTGATTGCCCTGCCGTCGATCAAATCCGCGGCAGAGCTCAAGGGAAAAATCGTCGGCAGCAGCAGGATCGGCGCCGGCACGGACTTTCTGCTGCGCCGCATCCTCGCTAAATTGGGATTCATCATAGGCAAAGATGTATCGCTCATCCCCACCGGCGTGAGCGAATCGGAGAAGCGGATTCAACTGATGTTCCAGGGCAAGATCGATGCGACCATCGGTGAGTCTGATAAAGTTTTTCAATTTGCCGAATTGGGCGGCCAGAAAATCTCTGTGTTGGGAGAACCCAAGGACTTTGGCGTACCTTCTCCTGGAAGCGAGATCAATACCACCAGGCAATTTTTGAAGGAGCTGCGCCCACGGCTCAAAGCATTTTTCATGGCCTATAGTGAAGCCATCGCTGCCGGACGAAAGAACAAAGAACTGACCTATCAGGTATTCCGCAAATATATGCGGGTAGAGAATCCAAAACTGTTGGACTTTACCTATAGAGTTCAGTTCTTGGACGCGATTCCCGCAAAACCCTATCCGCGTGAGGACGCCATTCAGGCGAGTATCGAAGACTTGAAGGAATCGACGCCAAAACTCGAAGGCATGAAAGCCACGGATTTTTTCGATGCCTCGCTGATCAAAGAAATCGATAACGATGGTTTTTTCACCAGATTAGGAAAACCATGACCAAAGCGACGTTGATGATACTGCTGGCCAGTATCTTTTTTTGGCCCTCAGTCGCGGCCTATTCACAGGACCGAGTTCGCATCGGCATTTCAGCCGTGTCGCTTGGGTTTTTGCCGACGATGATCGCCGAGAAAAAAGGATTTTACGCAAAACACGCGCTCGCGCCTGAGCATGTATTGGTGCCCTGCGCGATCGCGACCAATGCGCTGCTCTCTGAAGATCTCGACTATGCGGTCTGCACCGGGCCGGGAATCGCTGGGGCGATCAAGGGATTGCCGATCAAGTTGATCATGACGACGCAAGACAAGCTTGGCTATCTTCTGCTGGTCAAATCAAACGTACAAAAGCTCACAGATTTGCGCGGCAAGACGATCGGCATCAGCACGTTCGGTAGCCAACTGTACCTGACCACCGTGACGCTGTTGCGCAGGGCGGGCATGGAGCCCGGTAAAGATGTCAACCTTTTGCCCGCGGGCGATAACACTGCGAGAATCGCCGGCATGGACGGCGGCAAGCTCGATGCGGTGTTCGTTTCATCCCCTGCGGATATTTTCGGCATGAAGAGAGGCTACAAAGTTCTGCTCTGGTCGCGCGATCATGTGCCGCTGACGCAAAACGCCATCGTCGTCACCGACAAAAAACTCAAGCAATCTCCCGATCAGGTGAAGCGGACCATTAAAGGCAGCATCGAGGCACTCAGATTCATTCGAGAGCATCAAGAAGAATCGGTGGGGATCGCCGCGAAATGGCTTAAACTCGATCTCGCAATTAGCCGCGCAGCCTTTGACAATTACTTGCCGTGTTACAGTGCCGATGGAAGCTTGACCGATCAGGCGCTGAAAGACCTGATTCAGTATGAGCTGGATCGCGGCACCGTTAAGAAAGAAATCCCCTTGTCTCAGGTGGCCAGCCGCGATTTACTTCTACAAGCGCAAAAAGAACTGAACATTCATTAACGCCATGCCCACCGATGCTCAGGCAACCTTGCCCCCGCCACTTGCGGCAATCCGCGTCTTGGATTTCACCCATGTGCTCGCCGGCCCGTTTTGCACCCGTCTGCTGGCCGATTTAGGCGCCGACGTGGTTCGAGTAGAAAGCAGCAAACATCCGGATCATCCCTGGCCATCTACCTTTGTCAGCGAGGACGGACGCCACGCGTCGTATTTGAATACCAATCGCAGCAAACGTTCCATCGCCATCGACTTGAAGAATGAAGCGGGTCAGAAGATCGCCGCCCGTTTAGCCGCAGTGTCGGACGTGGTGATCGAAAATTTCAGCGCCGGTGTAATGGCTCGCCTCGAGCTCGATTACGAAAGGCTTAAAGCAACCAATCTGAAGCTGATCTACGTTAGCATGTCCGGTTACGGTCATGACGGGCCGCGTCGTAACTGGACCAGCATGAATATGAACCTTCAGGGATACAGTGGTTTGATGATGGTCACCGGCGCAGAAGGCGATCCGCCGACGGCGATCTCCAATTCCTGGAATGATTATATCGGCGGGCTGCATGCTTGCTTTGCAATCCTTCAAGCCATCGATCAGCGGCGAAAAAGCGACCAGGGCAGATTCATCGACTTGAGCCAATTTGAATGCAGCGCGGCGATGATCGGTTCTTTATTATTAAGCAGCGCCGTCAACCGCACAGTTCCAAGCCGCCGCGGCAACCGATCGGATCGCCATGCTCCCCAAGGAGTCTATGCCTGCGTCGGCACCGACAACTGGTGCTCTCTGTGCGCCGAGACCGATGACCAATGGAATGCGCTGACAAGGTTGATCGGCCAGGAGCGCTGGGGATCGGACCGGCGCTTCTATACAGCAGCGGATCGGCTGCAAAACCACGACGAGATCGATCAGGCGATTTCGGCTTGGACAAAGCAGTATTCCAGCAAGGAAGTCGAAGATCGGTTGAGAGCGGTTGGTATCAGCGCCGATCGAGTCAGACGCATCAACGAGGTCATCGACTCCGCGGATTCTGGGACAGCGTTCTCCAGAATGGCGGAGCGGCGGGTCGGTACGATGTTGACCACCACCCTGCCGTTCTCGTTGTCTTCTGTAACTTTGCCAGCGTCGCGCAGCGCGCCGAGTTTAGGCGAGCATGGCGTCGAAGTGTTGCGTGAATGGCTAAAGTGTTCCGAAGCGGAGATCGCCGAGCTCAAACGACGCGAGGTGCTCCAGTGAGCGAGACGATCATCACGCCGGAGCTGCGCAATTGGATCGGTCGAAAAACACCGTTGCGGCCAGTGGAAATTATCAGTGCCGCGGACGTTCGGCGTTATGTCGACGCCACCGGCGATGCCAATCCGCTCTGGCTGGACGATGATTACGCGCGCAGCGCGGGTTATCGCGGCCGCATACTCCCGCCGATTCTGGTCGGCTGGGTGCCGTTTAGCTTCAAAGAAGGCACCGAACGAGCGAATAGCGATTCGACCGATCTGCGCCGCCTGCTGCCGTTACCGAGCGAATACACCAACGTGCGCAATGCCGGATCTGAAACCGAGTGGGTCGAGCCCGTCTATCCGGGCGAGCAGCTTTACACCCAGAGCTCCATTGTCGACATCGTCGCGCGACAAGGAAAAGCGGGCGTGGGCATTTATATCAGTCAGGAAGAACAGGTTCTGAATTCACGTCAGCAAATTGTTCTGCGGCGGCGTCATACACTCGCCGTGTTTCCTGATAAGAAATTTACCGGTGTTCCGAAGGATGTAAAATAAATGCTTCGCGTGATCGACCTGACTACTCTCACGGGAGCCTACGCAGCTCGGCTCTTCGCCGAGCAAGGACACGAGGTGATTCGCGTTGAATCTCCCGAAGGAGACGAGCTTAGGCGGCTTGCGCCGTTTCTCAAAGAGCAGCGGGATTTGGAGCATAGCGCTTATCATCAATTTTTAAACGCCGGAAAGAAAAGTGTTACGCTCGATGTCGCTTCACGTGAAGGGCAAAATCTGCTGCTCGATTTGCTGCGCCAAGCCGATGTGTTGGTGGCTAACTGTCCACTGCCCGTGGACGAAGAGCTTTGCCAGGCGATCAATTCGAAGCTCGTCGTGACTAAAATCATCGACGACGCGCCGGAGCTCTGTGCCGTGGCGCGCTCGGGCTTGATGTCCTTGACGGGTCATCCCGATCGAGTTCCGGTTACGCTGGGCGGCCATATCCCCGAAATGGCGGTGGCGACCTACGTCGCCGTGGCCACCGCTGCGGCGTTGCTTGTGCGCAACTCTTCGGGTCGAGGCTTGATCGCCACGGTTTCGGTTCGCGAATCGCTCGAGTCGTTCATCGAACAGGCGATGGTCGAGTACAGCTTTTCCGGGACCATCACCGAGCGACGCGGCAGCAAAGGCGCGATTACCGCAGTGTCCGGCGCGCTGCCGTGCAAAGACGGCCACTGGGTGATCAGCCAGATTCATCGTGCCGGCCGGTGGTCGACGTTCCTGGACTGGGTGCAAGATCCTGAGCTGAGCGCCGATCCATCACTGGCTGAAGAAGCAAACCAGCACAAGCGGCGCGATTTTATCATGGAGCGCCTTCATGCCTGGGCGAAGCGCTTCACGAAGACGGAATTGGTCGAGGAAGCGCAGCGCTTACACTTTCCCGCCTCGCCGGTCTCCACACCGCTCGATTTAGTCAACGATCCGCAACTCCTTGCGCGCGGATTTTTAACGGAACTGGATCATCCTGAATTTGGAACGATCAATTTTCCCCACGGAGCCATCGCGAGTGTCCTGGGAAAACAACTTGGTGCAGCACCCCAGCTGGGAGAGCACAACGCGGAGATATTCGCCGCATTGAATTACGCCACCAGCAAAATTGGCCGTGCGACAGCAGGCAAATAATCTGAATAGCGACTTGTATGAACCAACCGATTTATTTCGACGACGTTACAGTCGGCGATCCAATCCCGCCACGCGAATATGGTCCGCTGACAATTATTGACACGGTGCGCTGGGCCGGCCTGCAGGAAAATTGGCAGCATCTCCACTATGATCGGGACCACGTCCGCGAGCACAATGGGCTCAGCACCTTTATCGCGAGCGGCGCCTATCGCCAGGCTTTGCTCATGCGCATGTTGACCGATTGGATCGGTGCGCGTGGGCGGCTCAGAAAGATCAGCGTTCGGCACACTTACTCGACGTTTGAAGGAGACATGATGCGGTTCAGCGCCCGGATCGCAGAAAAGTCAGACGACTCGTCCGACCCATGGGTTACCTGCGAGCTTGAAGGAACGAACCAGGAAGACAAACAAATTCTCAAGGGCCACTGCACCTTGATCCTTCCACGGCGTGAAAAAAACCAAAGTTAATCGGCGCAGTCTCTCTGCGCACTACACAGTGGAAATCCTGATCGCCTTGGAGTAAGAAAATCTCATTCAAAGAGTTCGGAGGATTATCGATGGAAACAGGTTCCTACATTGACGGCAAATGGATTCATCCGAAGTCGAATCGTCTGGTGCGCAATATCAATCCCGCCGATCCCGACGACGTGATCGCGGAGTTTCCTGCCGCGCTGGCTGAAGATGCTCAGCGGGCCATCGATGCCGCGCAAGCAGCTTTCCGGAGTTGGAAAAATACTCCGGGACCGGAGCGCGGCCGCGTGCTGTGGCGCGCGGCCGACATCGCCCGTCGACGCGCCGACGAGATCGCCCGCACGCTCACGCGCGAAGAAGGCAAGATTCTCAAGGAAGCCAAGGGCGAAGTGATGAAAGGCATCTCGCTACTGGAATTCTACGCCGGAGAAGGCTTTCGTATGCACGGCAAAACCCTTCCTTCGGAAGCGCGCGATACTTTCACCTACACGATTCGCCGGCCGCTCGGCGTGGTGGGTCTCATCGCGCCCTGGAATTTTCCCTGGGCGATCCCGGTGTGGAAATCCGCGCCCGCGCTGGCGGCGGGGAATTGCGTCATTTTCAAACCGGCTGAGCTTACGCCGGCTACGGCCGCGTTGTTGACCGAGATCTACCAAGAAGCCGGCTGTCCGCCGGGTGTATTCAACATGGTTGTGGGCTCCGGCTCGGTAGTGGGCGAAGCCATCGTTCATTCTCCCGTCATCCGCGCCGTCTCATTCACCGGATCCAACGAGATCGGCGGCGCGCTTTATGCCAAAGCGGCGCAGCGCGGCGCAAAGGTAACCTGCGAGATGGGCGGCAAAAACGCCGTCATCGTCATGCCGGACGCCGACCTCGACAAAGCCGCAGTGGCCATTCACGGCGGCGCTTTCGGCTCCACCGGGCAGCGCTGCACGGCGACATCACGCGTGATCGCTCATCCCGAGGTGAAGAACTCGCTCGTCGATCGTCTCGTCGAGGCCGCAAAAAAAATTAAAGTCGGGCCCGGTCTGGATGAATCGATCGATATGGGCCCCGCCGTCGATGAGAAACAATGGAAAACCGATTTCGACTACATCAAGATTGGACAGGACGAAGGCGCACGGCTGATTCTGGGCGGCAAAAAGCCGGAACATCTCGGCAAAGGCTATTTCGTCGAGCCGACCATCTTCGACAATGTCGATCCGAAGATGCGGATCTTCAAAGAAGAGGTCTTCGGGCCGGTGCTGTCGATATCCACCGCGAAAAATCTGGAAGAAGCGCTCGCCTTCGCGAATGGTGTCGAGTACGGCCTCACCAGTTCGATTTTCACGGAAAACATCGACACCATCTTGCGCTTCGTCGAAGAAGTCGAAGCCGGTATGGTCCATGTCAACGAGCCGACCATCGGCGGCGAGGCTCAGCTCCCCTTCGGCGGCACCAAAGCCACCGGCGTCGGCGAACGCGAGATGGCCGAGGAAGGACTCAATTTCTTTACGGAGCTGAAAACGATCTTTATAAACTACTCCGGCAAAGCCGAGCGGCTGATGATTCGCTGAAAGAAAAACCAATGTTTATCAGGTCATTTTATTCTAACTTTCTCGGATAGTATTCGCCCTATCGTGAGCGGCCGCGGAGGAAACTGGGGTCA
>WNGF01009378.1_pt1 | contig 15037 bp, 12 predicted proteins | sample 5400641 | NCBI WGS metagenome assembly WNGF01 (sample SAMN13153371, study PRJNA577476) | soil metagenome | isolation source: 80 cm soil or saprolite under grassland replicate 2 | place: USA:California | collected 2016-06-15
ACGCGCTGGCCATCAGTCGTATGCAGCAGATCCAGTGCACGCACCTCTTCGAGAACCTGCACGCGGGCATCGAACAACGCGTCGCGCAGTCGACCCATGATCTCGATGCCGGTGAGATCGCCACGATGGACGGTGCGGTCGAACGACTGACCCGCGAACGGCTTCTGATGAATGCGGCCGTCTTCGCGGCGATCGAAGAAGCAGCCGACGACGGTCTCGAGCTCGCGGATCATGCGCGGCGCGCCCGCGACCAGCGTGTGGGCCAGCTCCTGGTCGTTGATGAACCCGCCACCTTTCAGCGTGTCCTCGAGGTGCAGGTCGAGCGAATCGGCCGGGTCGAGCACGGCGTTGTAGCCGCCCTGGACCATCCGCGTACAGCCGCTCTTGCCGATGAGGCCCTTCGAGGCGAGCACGATACGCAGCGTCGGATCAGCGCGATGCGCGTGCAGAGCCGCCAGCAGGCCTGCTCCGCCGGACCCCAGGATCAGGACGTCGCAGCTCAGAACCGATTCGGGTGGGTGCATCCTCAGCCGCGGGCGAGCTCGCGCGTTGGATCGGACTCCTCACCCAGGCGACTGAGCAACGGTTTGGGCAGGCCCGCGTACGCCGCAAGGAGTGGCTCATCGACCTCGGGCGCGTGCTGCGCGAAGAAGCAGTTGCCGAGCGTGTCGCCCTCGACCAGCAGCGGGCCGAGCTCGTCGCACTCCAGGACCCACATGGCTTCGGAGATGCCCAGCTCCTCTTTCCAGTGCACCTCGCGAACGCCGGTGACGGCGCGGCCATACTTGGCGCCCAGGCCATAGCCCATCGTGCTCAAGAAGACCACGCCGAACGCGTCGCCAAGCTCGGCGTAGACCTCCTCGGGCATGCCGCCCTTGCTGATCACCGCGCGGACGCCGTAGGTGTCGCACAGCGGGCGCATCCACTTCGCGTAGCGGAAACCGGCTGTCGCCTGCAGCGAGGCGACCTCGAACTCGCCGGGCTTTACTTCCACACCCGCTGGGGACGACGTGGTCGCAACGTTGCACGCGTCTCGAATGGCAATGGGCGCCGGATTGCCGTTGCCGAGCATGTGCTCGAAGACACCATCGCGCGCGGTAAACACTGGTCCGGACAGGTAGACCACATCCCCCGCGCGAAGCTGACGCACATCGCTTTCGCTCAACGGCACGCGCAGGTGAAACTCGCGCGGCTTGGCGGCGGCAATAGCCTCTCCCTCTGGGAGGGGCCGGCGAGCCTGCGAGCCGGGTGAGGGCTGCGCGATATCTGCCTCTCCCTCTGGGAGAGGCCGGCGAGCCTGCGAGCCGGGTGAGGGCTGCGTTGCGGCCCAAACGTCACCCTCACCCCTTGATGAAGCCTCTCCCAGAGGGCGAGGGAGGTCGATGTCAACACCTTCGCGCCGCATGTAAGCCGTAAACCACGCCGGATCGTCGCGATATTCGACCCGGCCATCATTGAAGACCCGCGCGGTAGCGCGTCGAACAGCGGTGCACAGCTCGCTTACCGCTACGGGCGTACCACCCGTATGCGTGTAGGCGATCTCGCAGTGGACTTCGACGACAGGGGTGTCGCTCTTCAGGCCCATCACGCCCATGTTCGTGCGAGTGCATAGCTCGAGCAGCTCGTCCTCGAGCGCGGCGACTACCGGGTCGGGATGGCGGTCGCCGACGACGCGTAGCTGGCAGGCTTCCTTACTGAGCGTGAAGCACTGGTCCTTGGTACCGCCGATTCCGACGCCGACGATAGCCGGCGGGCACGCCAGCCCGCGTCGATGGAAGGACGCAATGGTGTCCAGCACGAAGCGCTTGATGCCGTCCACGCCGTCACCAGGGAACAGCATGCGGTAGTCGCTGCCGAACAGGCCGCCCTTGTGGACGGCGGTGATGTCGATCCAGTCGCCCTCGGGCTCGACGCGGTAGTCGATATTCGGCGCAAATACGCCCACATTGTTTCCGGGATTGCGCCGCGTCAGCGGATGCACGCGGTTCGACCGCAAGCGGACGTCCTGCGTGGCCCGCGCGACCGCCTCACGCAGGCTGCGCTCCAGCATCACCAGCCCACCCGCCAGCTCCGCTGCATTGCCGAGTTTCACGTAGTAGCGGGGCAGGCCGGTGTCGCCGCATACCGGACGCTGCTCGAGCACCGCCAGGTCCGCGTTGTCGACGAGCTTGTCGAGCACATACCGGGCGAGTGGATTCGTCTCCCGCTCGGCCGCCTGTCGGTGCGCCAGTTTCGCGTCGATTGGCACCGCGACCGCCGCGCGACGATTGAGCTCGAAGGCCACCTCGTCCAGCACGGCCCGTGAGATTGGCATGTCGCTACTGTGCGCCGCGTGGCGCGGCTGAGTCCAACACCGCGTTCGCATCGCGCCGATGCAACCGGTGCATCAAATGTCGGTACTATGGGCCTTGATGTGTCATTCCGAGGCGGAGCCGAGGAATCTCATGGCTCGCACGCGAGATCCCTCGCAAGCTCGGGATGACACGTGTACCTAGCATGGAGCTTCGGCAGCTCGAGTCGTTTCTGGCGTTGGCGGACGTGCTGCACTTCCGTCGCGCCGCCACTCGACTGAGCATTTCGCAGCCGGCGCTCAGCCGCCAGATCCAGCAGCTCGAGCGCGAGCTCGGCACGCGCTTGTTCCAGCGTCCGCCTGGGCCGGTTGTGCTCACCGACGCGGGACGCGAGCTGCAGGCTCGCGCTCGGCGTGCCCTGGAAGAGCTCGACCTCGCGCGGAAAAAAATCGCGCAGGCGAGCGGCGGGCCACACGGGCATCTGGCTCTGGCGTGCTTCGATAGCGCCAGTACATATCTGGTGCCGGAGCTCTTGACGCGGCTCGTGGCGCACTATCCGCGGGTGCAGGTTTCGGTGGCGACGCTCGGGACGCGCGATGCAGTGCGCGAGCTGCGGGAGGGTGGCGTCGATGCCGCGATCGTCACGTTGCCTGTCGTAGCGGCGGACCTGGACGTGTTGCCGCTGTATCGCGAGCAGCTGGTCGCCGCACTCCCACGCGGACATGCGTTGACGCAGCAGCCGGCAGTGCGGATCGAAACCCTCGCGCCCGAGCGATTGGTGACCTTTCTTGCCGGTCAGAACAACACGCGGCGATTGATCGACGATGCGTTTGCCGCCTCAGGCTGTGCGCCCAGCGGCATTATCGAGCTCGAGTCCGTTCAGGCGATCAAAGACGCCGTGCGGGGTGGCCTTGGCGTGGCGATCCTGGGCGAGTTGACGTTGAGTGGTCGAGCACGCGACACGGGCGTGCTGGCGCGGCCTTTGTCGCCGCCGCGCTATCGCGACATCGGCCTGGCTACGCGCTTCAGCCGCCCGCCACACCCGCTGCTGCCGCCGCTCCTGGAACTGCTCCGTGAAACGGCGACGGCGCTGGAGCTCGAGCTCGCCAATGGCTACCAAGTCGGGGTATGACTTAGTCGCCTCCGCCACCTTGTCGCGTTCGTTCGCGTTGAGGTTGACCAAGTGGGGCGCGACCTGCGGCGATTGGGGCGGTAATGAGCGGAGTGGGTCGCAAACGCAGGGCGTAGAAGGTGGGCCTTGAGCAACACGATCTGTCCCTCTCGCGTTCGGAAGATCATTCCGTGCAGCAAGAAGCGCAAACAAGCTGTGATTCCGTTGCTGGGTAGCGCCTGCCTGCTGTACTGAAACACGTACCGAGCTGGGCCAAACCGATGGGACCTTGGGCTGAGTGCCTGGAATGGAATCTCCGGCAGCGGCCACGAAAGGTTTCTTACGGCCAATCTGCGAAGTGATCGGTGCACGTGGTCGAGCTGTACTTGCGCGCCGATTCGTCCCCACAAGGAGGCAATATGTTCTTCGAGCTGCGCCAGTACCGGATCTTCCCCGGCAAGCGGGACGAGTGGGTCAAGTTCATGGAAGAGCGCATCATGCCCGGCCAGCCAGCCCACGGCGTGGTCATCGTCGGGAGCTTTGTCGGCCAGGAGGAGGATGACCTCTATGTCTGGATGAGGCGCTTCGAGAGCGAGGAGCATTACGCTACCTTCACCAAGGATTACTACGGGTCAGATGAGTGGAAGACTGAGTTGCACCCCAAGGTGAAGGAGATGCTGGACAGTCCGCGCAAGGTCGTCACGCGCCTTGAGGCGACGCCGAAGTCTGTGATCCAGTAGTACTGGCCGAGCGAAACGCAAAAGAGGTTGTGACGAGCCCGCTGATGGGTGATCCAGGACGACGGCGTACTAGATCGACTCACTGATGACTCTCACCTAAGACAGGGCTTCTGCTTGACATGCAATGTGTGCTAGAGCAAGTCTGATAGGCATCGACAGGCCCGGCCCCCGCAGCAGGCAAGCTTCATCCCGCCGATGCACCGCTAATCTGCGGCCGCCACCCTTGGCGTACGAGAGGTTGCTGCCCGGCGGGACGCTCCTCGTCGGGAATGTCGTCCCATCCAATCCCACGCGGGCGTTCATGAAGTCACATTCTGGAATGGGTGCTGATTCACCGCTCAGCTGAACAACTGACCGAGCTGTGTGCGTGGTCCCGCTTCGGCACCACACCCGTCTCGCTGCGGCAGGAACCATCTGACGTGGACCTGTTCGCCTTTTGCCGGAAGGCCTAACCGCAACCGGACGCGCACCACGATGGCGCCTCTCTTCACTGGCGGACGTCACCGACGAGCAGTTGTTGCTGTTGCGTGCTCACCGCAACGGGAATCTCGTACGCGCCACGAAACGCGCCGCGCATCTCCACAATTCAGATCAACGTCTGTGGGGGCTCCTGCAGGCCTGGGTGCCCCGAGCCAGTGCGCCACTGTTTGCAGTCCTGAAGCAGGACGGCGTGTGGTTCCACCCCTAGATGACGATGGCCGAGAGGGATGGGTGTTAGCGGTCACGCTCGGCTCAGTCGTCGTTACGTCGATCGCAGCCGAAGCTAGAGATCTCTAGGCTCGACCATGCCCTTGCGCAGCGACGCCAGCTCGCGCCGGCAGCGGGGGTTATTCCGAGGGCCCAGGTAGGCGTGCTGGACGCTGCGAGGGGTCGGGGCGCTGGTAGCGGACCCCCTCGATAGTCCGGCCGTGGGACGCGGCGTCGAACCGCACTTTCCGTTGTAGCCGCGCTCCGACTGCACGCGGCGCGCCGATTCCGGCCAGCCACACTGCGGCTCCAGCAGTCGTGCCGTTCACGCCGCCCACCAGCCAGCCGCAAGCGCAGAGTGCCACCAGCACAAGCAGATCCAACACCCAACGCGACACTCCCAGGCGCCACGCCAGGCGTGGAATGACTCCCACATTCAGCCAGAGCACGAGCCCGAGCACCGCCAGCAACGCGGCTGCCCACAAAAGCGTGAGCACCACCGCCACGGCGACCGCACCCGCGACCAGCAGCAGCACCAGCGCCCGCCATCCCGTGACACGTACCACGGCCGAAGTATCGTCCATACGGGCGCGCTCGCGAGCGTTTGACGAACATTCGCCAGCGCGCGCGAGCGAGCTGACCGCGGACCCCGCTGGTCCGACCGTACTGCAGGATCTCGCCGAGGGCATGATCCGCTGGCGGCGGCGCTCATGGCTCGAGCGGCAGGTGAACGCATCGGCCTGCTGCTGAGCGACTTTGAGCTCGACTGGCTATGGATCGTCGCGTGCACTTGTTCGAAAGCGGAATCCGCAAGCGACGGACTACTTGGTCGCCACCTGATGGGGCACAGACCCGGCCACGGAGGCAGTGACAGGTCTAGTCACGTGCTGGGTGGCCGCAAACGATCCTGACGGGGTCATGCACGCCCTGATCCACGATTCATCCGCAAGGACTGCGCGAGCGTACGTTCATTTCGATATGGGACGACGGCAGTCGACGCGAAGCCGTATGCGGCTAGGTACGTTCACTCTGCGCGTCCCGCGCCGACGCACGGCTGCACTGTGCTTCGCTTTTGCGGCAATTGGCTTTGCACCCATAGACGCGTTGGCATTGACCGTCGCCGGCCTATGGTCGCTGACGATCGGTTCGCTGATACTCATTGTCCCTGTCGTCGTTGCCGCCATCGTTCTTGGCGTGTTGTCGCCCCGTCAGGGGCGATACGCAGTGGAAGGGCTCGCCGCCGGACTACTCGCCGTCCTTGTCTACGACCTGGTGCGCTGGACGTTCGTCGGCTTTAGCTGGTGGGGGGACTTCATCCCCAGTATCGGCGGCTGGCTCAATGGCACCGGACGGCCTGACTTGCTGCTCGGCTACGGCTTCCGCTGGCTGGGCGACGGTGGTGGACTGGGCATTGCCTTCATGGTCGCGGCACGCACACTCATTCCGCGGCCCGCCCGAGGCGCGGCGGTTGCGCTCGGCATTGCCTAGAACGCGCGCAGGTACGCCGCGAGATCGGCGCGGTCCTGATCGGAAAAATGCGCGGCGAAGATCGTGTCGTAGAAATTGACCAGGTCCTCGATCGTCGCTGCCGCACCGTTGTGGAAGTACGGTGCGTGCGTGGCCAGTCCTCGCAAGATCGGTGGCTTGAACCCGCCGAGGTCGGCGCAAGAACCGGTAACCAACGCCCGGCCCAGGTCAGTCGATCGCGTCAGCGTCTCGAGCATCGGCTGGCCAGTTACGAGGTTGGGCAAAATCGCGGGCCCGCACTGCTCGGGCGGCACCGAGATCGAGATTGAATAGACCGGCAGGCTAGAGGTGCGCTGAACGAAACTCTGAACGCGCGGATTGACTTGTGCCATATGCACCAGGAACTCGGGCGAATCCAGGCCATACCTGACAAACAGCGAGGCATTAGGCGCCGCGTTGTTCGGGTCGACAAACGGGAAGTTGCCGATGTCAGTGGTCGCATGGCACGCGGTGCAGGGAAAAGTGCCTGGAACCCCAGGAAACGTGAACTGCCTGGTGTTGAACAGTTGCTCACCTCTGGCCACCGAAGCTCGCCCGGTTCTTGCAGGCATGGACTCCCACGCGGTGAACAGATCAAAGGGCCGAAATGGATCGATACAGCCGTTCGTTGGTGGCGTCACCGCCGGCACGAACGTACCCGCCTGAGTCGGATCGGTCATCGGCACACACGGCGCAGAGGGGGATGTTGCAAGCGCGGTCAGGTTTTCGGCGCCGCCCTGCGCACCTCCCGCCGACAGACTACCTACGCGGTGCAGAGTCTCCTGGGCGGTGAACACCGAACCCATGAATGAGGCGGCACTGTCCGCCTGTGCGTCGTTCACATTGTTGCCCAGCATGAGTGTGCGGGCCGCGCCCTTCACCTGCGCGCGCAAGTTGTGGATGTTCTGCCGACCATCCCAGAGCACGACGCTGTCGAAGCGGGTATTGGTTGTGGCCAGCGGTCGCCGAAACAGCGACAGGGTCGGCGCGCCGCTCGACTGCGGATCGGCTGGATTCGGAAGTAAGCCAAAACGAGACGTGTTTTGTGTTGCTACGCTGAAGTCAGCGGTGGCAGGCAAGGTCTTGCCGATCCGGAAAACACCAAGATCTAAGGCCAGCTGGAAAGCCTGGCGGCGCTTGGCGAGCGTCGACAGATCGGCGTCGGGCCGGCTCGCGGTGTCGTTGGCGCGGAACAACGGGTCGAGCCCCTGGCTGCGATCGAACTGCCGATCGATGAACGGCACTATGACCGAGAAGCCCTGGTCCGGCTGGTGGCAGGTAACGCATGCCTGCCCATTCGTGCCGAGGCTGCTGTCAAAGAAGGCGTTAGAACGATTTACGACCGCGGGATTGTTCGTGGCGTTGCGGAAGGTGCCGGACGAATCCACGAAGGTACCCAGGATCCTGCCGCTCGGACTGAACCCACTACTGGCTTCTTGGGCAGTTGTCGACTGCGCCGAGGCCTGCGCGGTGAGGATAAGGGTCGCCGAAACAAACAATAGTGTGGTGAATACGGCCAGCAACGCTGGAGAACCACGCTGCGGGGTGCTACGCCTGGAGTCCCGTCTCTCCTGAGTGCGCATATGTCCCCCTTGTCGAGGTAGTGCCGCGCAACTATCGATCAGGCCGGCTCGCTTGTCAATGGCCGGCCGACGCGAATACGCAGGGGCGTATGATGAGCTTCCCCTCTAGACACTTTACGCAGCGCTTACATGACCGACATGGCCACTGCAGCACAGAGCAGTCCTTCGCGGGGACGCGCCGTTGAGTCTCGTACAACACGAGAGAATCTGCCGTGGCTCGCGCTGCTGCGCTGGGCAGCGCTTGCAGTGTGGCTGGTCATCCCCCTGCTGGGCGTCCTCGCTCAGCCAATCGCCGGGCGGCTGGTATGGACGGTCGTCGTGGCCGGCCTGCCGCTGTTCATCGTGCTGGTTGGCTATCACAACTGGCGCCGCATCTGTCCGCTGGCGTTCTTCAGCCAGATTCCCGTCGCTCTCCGGCGACCTGGCGGCCGCCGGGTGTCAGGTGTCTTTGAAAAGCACTACTACTTTCTCACGTTTGCAACATTCTTCGTCGGCCTCTGGTTGCGCTTAATCTGGACCAATGGTGACGGCCTGGCGATCACAGCATTTTTCGTTCTGATCTCGCTCGCAGCCCTCGTCATTGGCGCGCTGTTCACGGGCAAGACCTGGTGCAACTATCTCTGCCCAGTGTCATTCATCGAGAAGATCTACACCGAGCCACGCGGGTTGCGCGAGACGACCAATTCCCAATGTGACAAATGCACCGCATGCAAGACGGCCTGCCCCGACATCAATCAAGAAAACGGGTATTGGAAGGAGATCGATTCGCTCGGGAAGCGATTTGTGTACTTTGCGTTTCCGGGCCTCGTCTTCGGTTTTTACCTGTACTTCTTCCTGCAAGCCGGAACGTGGGACTACTACTTCGCCGGTACGTGGACAAATGAGCCGGGCGTGATCATGCGCGCGTTCCAGCCGGGAATCGATTCGACGACCGCCGGCTGGTACTTCCTGCCGTGGGTGCCACGCGCCCTTGCCGCCGCATTGACACTCGCGCTATGTGCGCTGAGCAGCTTCGGCTTCTTTCTCAGTGTGGAGCGGCTGGTTGGTGAGTGGACGCGGCGACGCACGCCAGGGATCGAACCGGCCCAGGTGCGCAACATCACCCTCGGTATCGCGGCGTTCAGCGCATTCGTGACCTTCTATAGCTTTGCTGGCCAACCAACGCTGCGCAAGCTGGAATGGCTGCCGGCATACACCAATGTGCTCATTGTGCTGGTCGCCAGTCTGTTCCTTGCCCGCCGGCTGGTCCGCACGCGCGAACGATTCGTTGAGCAGTCGCTCGCTCGTAGCATCATCAAGCGCTGGACCTGGGCAGATACCCCGCCACCCAGCAACCTGCACGACGCGTATGTCATAAACGCCGCCAGAACAAGCGAGCGCGAGCGCCTGTACGCCGAAGTACTAACGATCTACCAGGACGCGGTGCGCGAAGTTCTGGCGGACGGAATCGTGACGCGCGCTGACGTGCACCGACTGGACGCGCTGCGCAAGCAGCTGGACATACGTCAGGCGGATCACGCACGTATCATGACCATGCTCCACGATGAAGAGCGTGCCCTGCTTACTGACCCAAGCGTGCAAGCTTCGGCCGAAAAACGGTTGCAGCTCGAGACGTATGCGCAAGCACTCGAGCGGCACCTTAAGGGCCTGCTTCATGGCGACGGTGCAGCCAGCGACACCTTCATTCAGCAGCTGCGCGTGGAGTTCGGAGTCACGAGCGAGGAGCACTCCGCGGTGCTGGTCCATCTGTTCGAAGCGCACACCGCATCTGCCGCGCAGGCGGCGGATGGCCTCAAATACATCGAACGGGCGACTCGGTCTATCCATCTGCTGCATGAGTATCCTTCGCCGACGCTCGACGCCCTGATCGACCTTCTTCGCCGCAACCGCGCCCGAGCCGTCGATCGCTTGCTGCGTACGCTTGCCTTTAGCTCCACCAATCCTGTCAGCCTGCGCGTGCGCGACGGGCTGTGCTCGGACGTACCGGAACTGTACGAGGCGGCACTCGCGGAGGCCCAGACCAGTCTGCAGCCGAGTGTTCGCAACTACCTCACTGATTCTCATGCCGCTGCCGTGCGGGATCTGGCTCCGCTGCTCACCATCGCGGACATGCTGGTCGGACATCTGGACGACGCCGACCCCTTTGTGCGCGCCATGGCCCTGTACGGCCTGTCCGAGCGAGGGTCGCTCGAGGGGGAGCCATCAGAACGCGCCGGTCAAGATAGTCACGAGCTAGTTCGAGAGACGGCTCTGGCGTTGCGCGAGCGTCTGGTCGGTGGGGAACAAAACGGTGAGACACCACTGCTCACGATCGAGAAGATGATCGCGCTGCGAAGCGTGTCTGTTTTCGCTTCACTTGTCCCCGATGCACTCGAGGAGCTTGCGCGTTCGAGTGATGAGTGCACGTTTGCGCCAGGTGAGGCGCTGTGCATCGATGGCGATTTGACCGACGAAGTTTTCGTGATTCTCAGCGGTGAAGTCAGAGTAGTGAGTGGTCCGAGACCCGATGGTGAGCTGATTCGCGTCGAGACGACGCACGGGGTGATCGGTGAATTATCGGTATTGGACGCGGCACCGCGCTCGGCGTCGGTGTTCGCCGGAGCCGCCGGCGCACGAGCCCTGCGGCTGATTGGCGGAACGTTCCGCACGATCCTGCAGGTCGATCCAACTGTCGCCGACGGCGTTATCCGCACACTCGCGCGCCGACTGCGCATCGCTCAGCAGCACGTGCACAAGCCCGTGTGAAGGCCGACCTCGCCTGAGGCTGCTCGCTGCCTTCCTGAGCCGCCAGCGCGGAGGCAGCCCGCGGGTCGATCCGACCCGAAATGTACACTGCCCCAACTCCGACTGTTGAGGGTGTGTGAGGGTTACCTTCGAGAGTTGCGGCGGCCGCGACCGGCAGAGCCATCGATGTCGGATTCTCGATCAACCTCAGCAACTCGCCGCCACGCGGCAATCGAGCTTCTTAGCACGCACCGACCGACCGCATCCCGCGGAGACGGTGCTACCTGGCGTACTGCTGGTAGGCCTGGAAGGCAGGCTTGGCCTGGGTCAAACTTGCGCTGCTCGTTCCATAGTTGTTCTCGACCAATCCATAGAAGACATTGCCCTCCTCGACATCCTGCACGCTGAACCAGTAGCCGCGAGTGACGTACGAGGTGGCCCGGAGCGCGGTAAACGTCGTGCGGAGGTTCTGCGCCTGTCGGGTTTCGTCGGCAGCATAGGTCGGGCTGCGGTAGTCCGCGACCCAACCGAACTCGGTCACCTCCGTTCGCTTCTTGCTCTGCGACCGCTCGTACGCCAGCACCGCCTTATGCACGTCTTCGAGGTAGCTGGACGCCACCGTTGAAGCCGCTCGCGTAGCGGTTGGCGGCCTGGTGGCGCGTCGTGTCACGCGCTGCGGTTTCCCGTCGACGACCACCGTTGTGGTCGCGCTCGTGTCGCCGAACCCAACGACGGCGCCGGCCACCACCACCGCGCCGTGATTGGCCTCTTTGATCGACCGGTTCGTGCGCTGCAGGAGCCACGCAAAGTTGGAGGGATAGATGTAGCTGCTGCCCCAGATGTGGCCGACGTCATCGTAGAACTCCCACGCATTCGGCTCGTTCCAGAGTTCCCATCTGTTGACCCGCCCGGCGAAGTGGCTCGCCAAGGTGCCGGCGTTGGCCGCGAACGCCCCGATGTAAGCATTGTTGCCGTTACCAGAGGTCGTCTCAGCATTGTTGGCCTGCCACTCATCCTGGCTGCCATGCCAACTCTCGCCGCCGACCAAGCCAAGGACCTGCAGGTTGTTCGCCCGCGCCGCGTCGACAACGCCGTCGTAGGCTTGCAAGGCGGTCTTGCCGACGACGGACGCATCGCAGCCGCCTGGTTTGACGTCAGCCTCCGCCACGGGGATCGTCCAGGTCTTGTAGCAGGCACCGAGGCGGAAGTTGATGCGAACCCAGCCCGCTCCGGCTGCCGGCATGATCGGCAGTTGGCTCGACAGCGAATGCGGAAAGCTGACTGCCCCCGAGTCGCCTACGGTCCAGCCACCCTGCAGACCCTGGGTGCCGGGCGATACAGCAGCCAGACCCGGCACGGGATTCAGAAGCGCCAAACTCACGAACCCGACGACGACTCCAGCACAAACGGCGCGCGCGGCCCACCAGAGGACACCCGACATAGACTCCCTCCAAAACGGTCGGCGACTTTACGCAGTGACGGGGGTCAGGACAACCGTTCGCGGCACCGACCAAGTGTGCGCGTCTGCCCGCCTCTGACGCTGAACGCCATCAGCTGTGGGCTGCACCACGCCGGGAGCTCACAAGGGTGAGCGCTGAACCGCTTCAGATTCTCGCGTAGATGGAACGCAAGGCGTCTCTCACCACGTCGGGCCTCGCGAAGATACGTCGTGGTCGACGGGGCGCCGTTCGTTTTGTCCACCACCCTCGCGGCGGCGGCCGGTACATCGGCTCGTCGGCTGAGTCGGGCACCACCGGGAGCATGTCCATGATCGGCTTGGCGCACTAGGGAGCACGGATGTCGACCAACGTATTCGAGACGGCGCGGCATCGCTGACGACGAGCCGCACTCGTGCGGCCTCACGGTCGTAGAGCCGCGGCCCACTTCGGGTCGTAGTCCAGCAGTTGGACGCGTCCGATCAGCGGACGGAGCGCGCCGATGGTCGCGGCCCGGGGCTGATCTTCGGACGTGGACATGCTGATCTACTCAGAAGACATGCGTCGGCGGGGCTTCCTTGGCTGCGTCATTGGCGCTGGCGCGGCAACAGCCATGTGCCAGGCTTGTGGTCCGCCTCGAGCAGCGCCCAGTCTCCCGGCGGTGGCGGCGAGCCCGTGGTGGTTGCAGCCGCCGCCGCGCACGCCGTCGATCGCATTCGAAGACGTGACGGTCGTTCCGATGGACACCGATCGCACGCTGCCGAATCAGACCCTGCTGGTGCGCGACGGTCGCATCCAATCATCGAGCTCGAGTCCGTTCAGGCGATCAAAGACGCCGTGCGCGGTGGGCTGGGCGTGGCCATCCTGGGCGAGTTGACGCTGAGTGGTCGAGCACGCGACACGGCGTGCTGGCGCGGCCTCTGGCGCCGCCGCGCTATCGCGACATCGGCCTGGCTACGCGCTTCAGCCGCCAGCCACACTCGCTGCTGCCGCCGCTCCTGGAACTGCTCCGTGAAACGGCGACGGCGCTGGAGCTCGAGCTCACCGATGGCGGTCTCTAGGGAGCATTTGCAAGTACGCTCGGCGAGTGACGCAGAGCCTTTGCGCCAGCCATTGAACGCATGGAACCGACTGAGATTGTCGACCATCTGTTGAAGTCGGCCGAGTGGACTGCCAGCCGCTCGAGCGGTCCTGGTGGACAGCACCGCGACAAAGCCTCAACCCGGGCCGAGCTGACACTGACGCTCGACAGCCTCGCCGGTCTGGCGCCTGAGGTGGTCAGCCAACTCGCCACCGCCTTGGCGCTGGAGGAGCGTCCGTTGCGCATTGTCGTTCAGGACGACCGCTCGCTGAGTCGAAACCGAGACATTGCCGTAGAGCGCTTGCGCGAGCTGGTGTCTCGCGCGCTGGAGCCGCCCTCCCCGCCTCGCCGGCCTACGCGCCCGACTCGGACAAGCCGTGAACGGCGGCTCGTTGAAAAGGCGCGCCGTGGGCGCGACAAGGTTCTGCGCCGGCCGCCAGGCGACGCCAGCAACTGACGCACTCGGCTGGCAGGCAACTTGCTCCTCGAGTTCCTGGCAGCGGGGACAGAGCGACGGCCTCGCAAAACACGGTGGCATCAACCTGGTGCACGAGGGCGACGCCCACGGGTCACTGGTGCCGCGCGCTGCTGCGGGCCCTCGCGCTGCGAGTCGAGCACGTCGAGGACGTGCGTGGCAGCACTTCGCAGGTCGCCGATTGCCTGCCATAGCAGTGGATCCACGTCGTTGACGGACGGTGGCTCCTTCGCGTGGGCAGGCCGATGCTCGATGCGCTCGCCGCTGGCGTCCATGTCCTGGAGCTTCTGTAGGCCGCCGAGGATCAGATCGAGCGCGAGCTCGAACTCCAGATCGTCATCGCATCCACCGAGCCCCTCGCCGTGACTCACCGCCAGGGCCATCTCCGTGATGTACGGGTACTCGTTGGCCATCTCGCGTGCGAGAATCGCCGCCGCCTCAGGGCTCGATTCCAGTCCCGGTGAGTCGTCGAAAAGCTCCTGCGTGAACCCCAACACGTGGCTGCCCATGACGTGCAGAGCGTGATGGGTTTGATCGACCGAGAAGCCCCCCTCACGGAAAATTCTGAGGACCGATTCGAAGTACCGCATGATCGCAGGACTCATCCCGGTGCGCGACTCGATGACGCGCGGCGCCCAGCGGTGGCGCAGGAGCACCGTGCGAGCAGAGAGCACCTGCCGACGCATGGCCGTCTGCCAGTCAGCGCCGGAGGCAGCGATGTCGATCTCGCCGATGACGACATCGGCAATGCCATCGAGGACATCGTCCTTGTTGCGGACGTGGTTGTAGAGCGACATCGCCTCGACCCCGAGCTCCTGGGCGAGCTTGCGCATGCTGAGCGACTCGATGCCGCCGGCATCGGCGAGGCTGACGGCAGCTTGAAGCACGCGTTCTTTGCTCAAGGGCGTGCGGGGCATCGCGCTGGGCTCGGCCTGGCTGGCCATCGGATTCGCCATCGCCTTGCATTGTAAACGTACACGGTAAGTCGGGCAGTGCAGGCGCGGACCACTTGGCAGGCTTACGGCGTACGTGTAGCTTACGGCATACGCTTACAGTGTACGTTGAGGAGCAGCGATGAAAGCGCGGTCGTTCAGCAGCACTACGGGTCGCCAGATGTCCTCGAGCTGCGGGACGTCGACAAGCCCGGCGTCACCGATGATGGCGTGCTGATTCGCGTGCACGCCGCGTCAGTCAATCGCGCCGACTGGATCGTACTGACCGGCAAGCCGTACCTCGTCCGCATCATGGGGCGCGGTGTGTTCACACCAAAGCACCGCATCCCGGGGATCGATGTCGCGGGCCGCGTTGAAGCGGTTGGCAGAAATGTCACGCACTTTCAGCCTGGTGACGAGGTCTTCGGTGACCTGTTCAGTAGTGGCCTGGGTGCGTATGCCGAGTTCGCG
>WNGF01006116.1_pt1 | contig 15036 bp, 11 predicted proteins | sample 5400641 | NCBI WGS metagenome assembly WNGF01 (sample SAMN13153371, study PRJNA577476) | soil metagenome | isolation source: 80 cm soil or saprolite under grassland replicate 2 | place: USA:California | collected 2016-06-15
CGTCACTTCAACGCGACGAGCCGCACCCGCTTCCAGATCCGGCGGTCGAGCGGGACACGGAGGTCGGTGATGCCGCGCACCTCGTCGAACTCGACCCCCACGATGGGGAGCGGCGGCGTGATCGAGACCTCGAGCTCGAGCTCCCAGAGAGAGACCAGCCGGTCGCGACCGCCGAATGCGTCGGGCGGAGGCTTCGGCAGCATCCGCGCGGCGGCCCGCACGTCCTCGAGCGCGGCGCGATCGACGTCCGCGTCCCTCGAAGGAGAGACGAGCTCGACGGAGATGAGCGATCCGTCGGCGGCCTGCGTCACCCGCACCATCGCGATGTGTCCCTCGGACAGCGCGGGGCGCAGCTGCCGCCGGATCTCCGTCTGCACGAGCGCGTCCCGCGCCGGCCCGGCAGGGAGGCCGGACAGCTCCTTCATCCGTGGCGAGCCGCCATCCACGACCGCGGGCGAGCCGGTCCTTGCGAATCCCTCGGCCATCCGTTGCCAGACGCTGAGATACGTCCGCGTGTTGTCGCCGGCCTGGGCGAGATAGCCCGAGAGGCCGCGCTGCCTCACCGCACGCTCCACGTTCCACCCGCGGAGGAGCGCGCGCCCCACCTCCCGGTAGTACGGGTGCACGAGCCCATCCTCGACCCGCGCGCGGCTGGCCAGATCCTCGGCGAAGGCGGCGAGCGGATCGACCCGCGGCGGCGACCCCGCAGTCTTGGCGCGCGGGGGGGCAGGGCGTGGTGGGCGCGCGTGCAGGTCGGGCGTCGCTTCGGGGCCGGGAGCGATCCCCTCGTCCACGATGGCGCGGGTCGGATCGGGCGACGTCTCGATCGCGTCGCCATGGGGCCGGTCCCCTGCGACGGCTTCCCGGTGCGAGCGGCGTGGGGGCCCGGTCGCTGCGACGCGTGACGCGGACGCGGGGGGCTCCGCGGTCCGGTCGCGCAGCTCGATCGTGAACGGTGCGCTCGGCGGGCGCCGGGGCGGGGCGAAGTCCGGCGGAGCGAGGACGAGCAGGAGGCCGTGAATCGCCAGGCTCGCCGCGAACGCGGCGAGCGACGCCGCGAACCGGCGGCGGAGCTCGCGTGCCCGATTCGCCTGCACCCCCGGACTATACGTCGAGAGCGCGCTGGGGCCGGCGCCGCTAGAGCGAAACGCGGGGTCCTGCCCGAGCGTGGTCGCCTGAGGTTGCCCCGAACCGGTGCGTCAACCGTTCCAGACGCAGGAACCAGCCCCCCTGCGCCGAAGGCGTTGACCATATCAGCCGTTTCAAGTGGTGCGCGGTCGTCCTCGCTGAAGCCTTACCCAGAGTAATTCATCCGGTACGTGAACCGGCGAGCCCCGGGCACCCGTGCCGCGCGAGCAGGGCTAAGCCCAGTGGCGCGTCGTCGCGGGAACGCTGATGGCCGGGGCGCTGGTCCGGATACTGCCCAGGTGACGGACGTTCGCCGGGGGGCCGTTACCCTGCGCCCGTAGCCTGTAGAATTCGCAGGCGGCCTCCCATGTTCCAACTCGGGGGCGCTCTCGAAGGCGGTCGCCATGCGTTCCATCCGATCCGCGCAGCTCATCGCAGGTGCCGCCGCGCTGGTCCTCGCGAGCTGCGGCACGGCCCGGCGGAGAGCCAGTCAGGCGAGGCGCCGTGAACTGCACCCTCTGCCACGGGCAGAAGCTCGCGTCGTTCGACCCCGACACGGATCTCACCTGGGCGGCCCCGCCCGTCGGGACCGGCGGCGGGACCCAGCCCGCGGATCTCGACGTCGGACAGCACCAGGCGCATCTCAACGCGGGCCCGTTCGCGCTCGCCTTCGCGTGCGAGACCTGTCACTCGGTCCCGACCGACCTCGGTCACGCGACCGAGCCGGTGGTGGTGAGCCTGCGCGGGGCAGGGCAGGCGCTGCTTCCGGCGAGCCTCGGCACCTACGACGCGACGGCCCACACCTGCGACACGTACTGCCACGGCAGCGCGATCGCCGGCGGAACCCCGGCGACGAAGCCGCCCGGCTGGACCCAGTCGTTCTCGAGCTGCGACGCGTGCCACGGTCTGCCGCCTCATTCCGGCTCGAGCGCTCTCACCGGGTGCGCGAGCTGCCACCCGGACACGATGCGCTCGGACGGCACCCTGAACGTGGCCGGCGGCAAGCACGTGAACGGCCACGTCGACGCCCTGGGAGGACACCTCCCGGGCTACGGCGACCCGGCGAGCCCGGACTTCCACGGCTCCGACGCGCTCGCCTATCTCGAGCACCAACCGGGCGCGACGGACTGCGCGAGCTGCCACGGCGCCGACCTGAACGGCGCCGGCACGGTTCCCTCCTGCACCTCCTGTCACGTTTCCACCAGGAGCGCGATCTTCCCGGCGGGGGTCTCCGACTGGAAGACGAACTGCACGTTCTGCCACGGCACGCCGATCGAGCCGTTCACGTACGCCTCGCAGCTCGCACAGGCCGCGCCTCCGGCAGACGTGGCCGAACGGCTCACGGGCGCCAGCACGGCGGCAAGGACGGGCGCGCACCAGGTCCACCTCGCGGGCAGCGCCGTCGCTCCGGCGTTCGCCTGCGAGACGTGCCATCCGGTGCCCACCGAGGACGCGTCGCTGACTCACCTCGACGGCGGCAGGGCGCAGGTGACTCTGGTCGGGGCAGGCCAGGCCTCGCTCCCCGCGAGCCTCGGGGCTTACTCCGGGGGGCAGTGCGCCACGTACTGCCACAACCCGACGAGCTCGGCCTCGGGCACCGTCGGCGGCGCGACTCCGTCCTGGAGCGGCAGCGGCTACGCCTGCAACGCGTGCCACGGGAACCAGTCGGACGCGCGAAACTACTGGCCGGCGACGGGCCATCACGATCGCCACGCTGCCAGCACCAACGAGAACTTCCCCTGTTTCTACTGCCACAGCACGGTCGTGACGAACGTCGATCCGTCGTCGACGCCGTCGATCGCCGCCCCGGCGCTGCACGTGAACGGCGCGGAGGACGTCGCCTTCGGCGACGGGACAGTGCTGTTCAGGAACGAGGTCATCTCCGGCACCTGGAACGGCACGAGCTGCGCCGTGAGCTGCCACAATGGCAGTAAGACCTGGTGAGCGACCGGGACGCGATGGACGGTCGTGGGGAGGGGACACGGGCGGCGCGCCAGGCTCCAAGGAGGCGACATGAGCGGACACGGCAGAGGGCGCCGGCCCGCCGAGCGCGGACGGCACCGGCCGGTGCAGGCGGGGTAGTCGGACGTAGTACTGGAGCGCGCCGCGGCATGAGCCATCGCTCTTGCCTCCGTTCGCTGTCGCGTGCTGTCATCGGCCCTGCGGGTTGCCGCGACGTCGATCCGCCCGCGCCGATGCCCATGCTCGATCCCTGCCACGTGACGACCAGCGCCGAGCCGGCATACTGCCCCTCGTGCGGGCTGAAGCACACGCGACGGCCCGACTGGCTCTGCCCACGTTGCGGAATGCCCGCGGAGTCCGAACCTCGCATTCCCAAGGCGCGACCGGCCCCGCGATACGAACAGGTGTTCCCCCGCGGCAGCACGATCGCGGCCGCGATCATGGCGGTGAGCAGTGGAGCCCTCGCGATCGGCTTCGCGAGGTACCCCGCCGGTGAGCACCGCTGGACGGTCCTCGCTGCCGGACTGATCCTCGGGGTGCTCGGTCTCGAGCTGCTGCTGAAGGTCTCGTTCGCGCGATGGACCGCGGTCGTATTCGCCGTCGTGGCCGCCGTGTTCGTGTCGGAACACCTGATTCGTGATCGCCTGCCAGACCTGTTTCGTGATCCCCTGCCTGCCGCGATTCGTGATTGGCTGCGAGACCTGATTCGTGATCCCCTGCCCGTGAAGATCCCCTTCTTCATGGGATTCCTCGCAGGATGCGTGGTGCTGCTCGTGGGGCGGCCCGGGGGTGTCCGCATCGCCGCCGGCGTGCTTCTGGCCGCGCCGCTCGTCGTCGTCGAGATCATGCGTGCTTTCGCGGGCTGAGGGAACCACCGCGCCACCCCAGAGTAATTCATCCGGTAGGTTACGCGGCGATCGCGAGCGCCCGTGCCGCACTCTGTGACTATATGTCGAGAGCGCGCCGGGGCCGCGCCGCTTGAGCGAGACGCCGGGTGCTGCGCGAGCGAGGTCGTCTAGGGAGTCCGCGGCACGCTCTCGCCGTCCAGGTCTCCGGACAGGGAGGATCCCATGCTCGCCGTCCTTGCCGCCTTGGTGCTCGCGGCCACCCCGGAGCACGACACCGTGCTCACCGAAGAAGGCGGGCGCGTCGTCGGTACAGTCGTCGAGCTGTCAGTGAGCGACGCACGGCATCATGCCCTCGCCGGCGACCGTCGCCGTCCGCGGCGGTGGCGTGTTCGCTCACCTTGGCGCTGGGCCGGAGCGTCGCCGAGCGCTCCCCCCGCGCCGGTGCGGGATTCCGCTCGGCAGCGGAGTTGCGACTCCGCCGAGCGCGCGACGCCCGGCACGAACCGGTTTCCCGGCGACCGCGAAGCGTGAACTCTCGTTTAGCGTCCGCGCCGCTTCCGCCCGACCCCCGCGAGGACCATCGTGTGTCGCGGTTGCGACCGGGAGTCCGCGCTGGCGCGCGGAACGTCGCCGGCCGCCCGCCTGGAAGAGGAGGGGAAGAATGCATCTCGGATCGAACAGGTACGGGTTCGTCGCCGCCGCCCTGCTGGCGTGCGTCCCGACGATGGCTTTCGCCGCCCCATGGCGAATGGCGGAATCGAAGGGTCTCATGACGTCGGCCGGGGAGTATTTCCTCGTCGGCGCGGGCGCGACGAAGTTCACGGACACCGGGGTCAAGGACCTCTACGACACGAGCCCTGCGTGGGAAGGCCGCCTCGGCTTCGGCAGCCGGTCCTTCCTCGGCCTCGAGGTGGCGTACGTCGGCGCGAAGCACGGCGCATCGATCGGGAACAACGACGTGATGATGAACGGCGCCGAGGGCACCCTCCGTCTCCAGTATCCCGTCGTCTCGGGGGAGTGGCTCGTGGAGCCGTTCGCGCACGGAGGCGTCGGCTGGAGCCACGTCTCGATCGACAACCTTCCGGCGGGCGTCAAGGACAGCGACGAGATCGGCGTCATCCCGTTCGGCGGCGGAGTCACGCTGGGTTACAACCACTTCCTGATCGACGCCCGCTTCACGTACCGCGCCACCTTCAGCGACGACCTCGTGCCGGGACGGAAGCTTCAGAACTGGGCGGTCCTGGGATCCGTCGGCTACGAGTTCTGACGGCGCTCGTCCGGTGGCTCGTCACGAGCGGGCCCGAGCCCGAGCGTGCGCGCGGGCTCGGATCGCGCTTCACGGGCGCCCGAGCACTGAGGGCCATGCGACGCGATCCGACTGCGATCTAGAACCCGAGCGCGGTCGCGAGCGCCACCCGCGCGTCGCGCGACGCTCAGGGCGGCCCGTCCCGCGGCTCGGGGCGGATGGGCAACTCGACCGTGAAGCGAGCGCCGGAACCGAGCCGGCTCTCGACGCGGATCGACCCGCCGAGGCGCGTCACGATCTCGCGGGTGATCCACAGCCCGAGCCCCATCCCCTCGGTTCCGCCGGTCCCGACGGCCCGCTCGAAGCGCAGGAAGATGCGCTCGTGATCGTCGGGCGCGACGCCGATGCCCTGGTCTGCCACGGTCAGGCGGGCGATCCCTCCATCGAGCCGGGCGGCGAGCGACACAGGCTTGCCCGCGCCGTACTTGATCGCGTTGGAGAGCAGGTTGCTCACGACCTGGTCCACCCGACTCTGGTCCCAGGCGCCGGTGATCGGCTCGCCTGCGTCGAACGTGACGGCGCACCCGGCGCGTGACGCGTCCTGCTCGTGCCGCTCGATCACCTCGCGCACGACGGCGCACAGGTCCACCGGCTCGAGCGAGACGTGGAGGCGGCCGGCCTGGATGCGGGCGACGTCGAGGAGGTTCGAGACGAGCTGGCTCAGGCGCTGCCCCTGGCGCGCGAGGACCCCGATCTTGCTCCGCATGCGCTCCGATGGAACGGGCATCCTCTCGAGCGCGCGCTCGGCGGTCTCGATGACGAGCATGAGCGCGGTGAGCGGGGTCTTGAGCTCGTGGGAGGCGATGGCGAGGAACTGATCGCGCACCCCGATCGCCTGCTGCGCCTGGAGGTAGAGGCCCGCGTTCTCGATCGCGGTTCCTGCCCGGAGCCCGATCTCCTCCGCGAGCGCCAGGTCCTCGGTCCCGTACCGCCGCCTCGGCCCGGCGCCGATGGCGATCCCGCCGAACAGTGCGCCGCGGCTCACGATGGGGACGACCATCGCCGAGGCGAGCCCGAGGCTGCGCACGGCGTCGAGCTGGCGTGCGTCGCGTGCCCACTCGGGGAGGAACGCCTCCGGGACCTCGGAATGAAGCTCCGCCTGTCCGCTCGTCATCACCCTCGGTGCGACCTGGGCAGGGTCCGCGCCCGGCGGGACCCGGAGCTCGCGGGGCTCGCCGCCCTCCGGGTCCGTGTGGACGAACGTGACCTGCCGCGTCGTGCCCGGCCGCTCCGGATCGCGCAGCTCGATCGCGCACCAGTCGCCGAGCTGCCGCACGACGAGCCGCGCCACGCTCGCGAGCGTCCCCTCCGCGTCGAACGAGGCGAACAAGGTCTTGCTCGCCTCGGAGAGCAGCCGCGTCCGTCGCTCCGTCACCTCGGCGACGGCGCGCGCGGCGCGCTCCTCGGCGAGCAGCACGAGCTCACGATCGGCCTGCTGGCGCGCGAGCGCCGCTCCGACGAGACCCACCACGCCGAGCAGCGCCTCGAGGGCATGGGGAGGCACGCTCGGCACGCCCCGGTACGCGATGACCATCGCCGTCTCCGTGCGGCCGCGGACGGTCACGGGAAGAACGACGCCCATCGTGTTCGAAGGGGCGCCGAGGTCCTCGAGGGCCATGAAGCCCGTGTCGACGACCTGACGGACCATCCGGCGAAGGAGCGCGATCTCCTCCTCGCCGAGGATGCACTCGGGGCAGCGCTCGCGGTCCGCGGCCCGGCACACGCAGACGAGATCCGCCAGGAAGGTGCCGCGGATGAGCTCGCGGCTCTCCGCCAGCACGTCCGCGCTCGCGAGCATGTTCGCGAGGTACTGCGCCGCGCGGATGAATCCGCGCGCACAGAACTCCTGCTCGAGGCGGGTGTCGGTCAAGGCCATCGGCGATCGCTCGCGCCCGCTCGAGACCGGGCGCTCATCTTGCGTATGTGGAGATGATCGACGAACAGCTCCTCGAAGTCCTCCTCCATCGAGAGGTTGACGAGGGTGGCCCGCTCCCTCACGCGTTCGAGCGCGGCGTCCGCTTCCCTGGAGAGCAGGAGGTCGAGAGCGCCCTGGAGCGCGGTGTTGCCTGCGAGAGTCACCCGGCCGGTCGGGACCGGCGGCAGGAGCCCGATGGCGATCGCGTTCGCGAGGTCGAGGTGCTCGCCGAAGCTGCCGGCCACGTGGACGGCGCCGATCCGGTCGAACGACACGCCCGCGCGGCGGCACAGCACCTCGACGCCGGCGCCGACGGCGCCCTTCGCGCGCTGGAGGGCGTCCACGTCGGCCTTGCTGAGTCCGAGCTCGACGCCGCCCACCGTGACGGTCAGGGGCTCGCGGAGCGGTCGGCCGCGCTCGTCGATCTCGCGACTCGCCCGGAAGATCGCCAGCAGGTCCACGAACCCGGAGCCGCAGATGCCGCGCGCGGGGGCCGCCTCCAGCACCTCGCCGACCCACGCGCCGTCGGAGGAGCGCGCCAGCCGGTGGATGGCGCCAGGCTCGGCGCCCATGCCGCAGCCGATGCCGGTCGCCTCGAAGGCCGGTCCACCCGCGGCCGCCGTCACCCACAGCCGCCTGCCGTCCCACAGCGCGATCTCGGAGTTGGTGCCGAAGTCGACCAGCAGCGCCGGCTCGCGCCGCTCGATCAGCCGGCACCGGACGACGCCCGCGACGAGGTCAGATCCGACGAAGCCGCCCAGCGGCTGGACGAGCTCGATCGCGGTGGAGGGAGAGAGCTGCCATCCCTCCGCGACCGCGACCGCGTCCACGAGCGTGCAATCGACGGGCGCCGTCCAGCCGGACGGGTCGAGCATCCCGTCGGGGCTGCGCCCGCTCAGGAGCGTCAGCATGGCGGAGTTGCCGACGACGCGGACCTGGCCCACCGCCGGCAGCGCGAGGCCCTCGTCCCGCGACAGCTCGAGGAGCGCGCTTCCGATCGCGTCGAGCGCGAGGGTCCGGAGCCGCTGCGCCGCGCTCTTCGAGCGCGCGGCGGCGTCGAGCCGCCCGATCACGTCGGCGCCGACGCGCGCCTGCGGGTTGGGTCCCGACCGCACCGCGACGCGGCCGCCGCGGAGCACGTCACAGATCGCCACGCTGATGTGGGTCGTTCCGACGTCCACGGCGATCCCGAGTGGTCGGGAGTCCGAGGCGCGCCCGCCGGAGAGCGGGTAGGCGGCCCGATACGAGAAATGGGCGGGGGTCCGCCACGGCGACGGTCGCGCCGGATCGAGCACGGTCACGTCCATGTCGCCGGACGGGACGATCTGGCAGGCGAGACGCGTCCCCGCGGCGACGGCTTCGTCACCGAGGTGTAGCCGCTCCGCGGCGGTGGGCGCGCCGCCCTCACCGGCGTCCACGCGCACGCGGCAGAGCCCGCACGCACCGATGCCGGAGCAGCCGGCTCGGACCCGAGCGCTGCTCGCGTCGAGGATGTCGCGGAGGTTCGCGCCCGGGCGGTACGAGACGTGACGCACCTGCTCGTCGCGCTCGCCCTCAAGCCTGACCCCGATGTGCCGCGCCTTCCCCGCCATCACGCCCCGCTCCACCCGAGGGTGGCGCGCACCATCGCACGGACGTTCGCCTCCCTCGCCTCCGGCGGGATCTCGCAGCCGGACGACACGATGAACCCGCCGCGCTGGTCGAACGTGCGCAGCAGTCGCTCGGTGTCGCGCTCGACCTCGTCCGGCTCGGCGGTGACGAAGGCGAGCGGCTTCACGTTGCCGTCGAGGCACAGGCGGCTCCCTTCCAGCGCGCGCAGGAGGGGCTCGGGATCGACGCAGTAGTCGAAGTTGCCGATGTCGGCGCCGAGAGCGGCGTACCGGGGGAGGATCGACGCGGTCTGGCCGGCGATGTGCAGCCAGTTCGCCATCGCGCCGGCCCGATCGAAGGCGGCGAACAAGTCCGCCAGCCGGGGGCCGATCATCTCGCGAAACATCCCGGGCGGCACCACCTCCGGGCAGGCGGCGGGATCGAAGACCATCACGAGGTGTGCGCCGGCCGCGAGCTGCGCGAGCCCGAACGCTCTCGAAACGGCCGCGGCGTAGTCGAGCAGCTGCACGAAGCGCTCGGGCTCGTCGGCGGCGAGGCAGAGCGCCGGCTCCATGCCGACGAGCTGCACGGCCAGCGTCATCGGTCCCTGCACGAGCCCCACCACCGCCGCTCCGCCGCACCCCGCGCGGCGCAGCGTTCGCGCCATCTCCAGCAGCATCGGCATGCGCCCCGCGGTCGTCGGATCGGGGATGGCGAGCCGATCGAAAGCGGCGCCGGGACCGAACGGCGCCTTGCTGATCGCCGGGTACAGGCCACGGCGCGACTGCACCTCGCCGCCGAGCGCCTCCGCCTCGAGCGTCAGGTCGAGCACCGCGAACACGGCGTCGTACCCGTAGTGACCCTGCGCCGAGATCTGGCAGTCGGCAGCGACCGCCGCCGAGGTCAGGTAGTCCTCCATCGTGCGCCCGAGGGCGACGGCGGCATGCGCGAAGACCTGGGCGACGACCGGCGGCCGGTCGCACCGCTCGAACGCGACGGTGCGGCGGATCCGCTCAACCGCGTCCATGGCGAGCCTCGAGCGTGGAGCTCAGGTACGCGACGGCGTCGAACGCGGTCTGCCCGACGTAGTCGACGTCGAGCGTCGCCGCCGTGCACTGCTTCAGCGACGCTCCGCCCGCCAGCACCCGGACGTGTCCGAGCCCCGCGCGCACGAGGGCCGGCTTGATGGCGCGAACCTGGGGGATGACGCTCGAGATGAGGCCGCTCACGCACAGTGCGGTCGCCTCGCTCCGCGCCACCGCCTCGACGACCCGGCCCACCGGCGCGTCCCTCCCGCAGTCGAACACGCGGAATCGGCTGCCCGCGAGCAGGATCTTCAGGATCGTCTTCCCGATGTCGTGGATGTCGCCTTCGAGGACGGCGACGACCACCTTGCCTGCCGGGTCCGGCAGCTCCTTCCCTTCCGGGAAGAGATGCCGGATGACGCCCATCACGGCGCGCCCCGCGAGCATGATCTCGAGGAGGTTGAACTGCTCGGCGGTGCACTTCCGGTCGAGGGCCGCCATCGCGGTCTCGACGCCGCCGGTGACGATGTCGACCGGGGACATCCCGCCGCCGGCGAGGTCGGCGACGATCCGCAGCGAGCGGTCGCGGTCGCCGTCGATCAACCCCTCGATGAGAGCATCGAGATCGGACGCCATTGGTAACGCCCTTCCGCTCGCCTAAGGGTCCGGGCATCGTACTTCACTTCGACGCGCGTCGTATTCGCGTACCGACGGCGGCGACGGCGCCTGGCGCCGTTGCGCAGGCCCGCACCTGCTTGACTGACAGCGGTAGGTCCCGCGGGTGCCGGACGGCCGGGCGCGCGCTCGCCGCGCCGCTCGAGCAGCGTGCCCTCGAATACGCGGTGGATCGCGAAACAATCGACGGTGACGATGAAATGAACCTGCGGCCGACGTGGGTTCCTGTCGCATGTCCGCCCCCTCTCTCTCCCGCGCGAAGGCGGCGGCGGGCGACCTATCGGTGCGCGACCTCGGCGAGCTGCTCGCGGCGCTCGCCCTCCGCACCGGCGTCGACCTCGCCGGCCAGCGCCCCGCGATGCTCGCGCGGCGGGCCGCGTACCGGATCGCCGCCTCCGGCGCGCGCACTCCGGCGGACTACCTCGAGCTTCTTCTCCGCGGCGACGATGCCGAGCCGTGGCGGCTGCTCGATCGCCTCACCATCAAGGTGAGCCGCCTCTTCAGGAACCCGGAGACGTTCGCGACGATCGGCGATCACGTCCTGCCCGAGTTGCGGCGGCGCCTCGGCACGCGGCCCCTGCGCGTCTGGAGCGCGGGCTGCGCGCGCGGCGAGGAGGCGTACGGCCTCGCGATGCTGTGCGCCGAGTCGGGCGGCGCCTGGAGCGTGCTCGGCACGGACGTGGACCGTGTCGCGGTGGAGCGCGCCCGGGCCGAGACGTATCCGCGCGCGGAGGCCGGCCACGTGCCGGACGCGATCGCGGCGCGGCACCTCACCTCTCGCGGGGACTCGGCGGTCGCGGTCCGGCCCGAGCTCGCCCGGCACGTCCGCTTCGCCGCACACGACCTCGCCTCCGGCATCCCTCCCGCCGAGAGCGCCTTCCACCTCGTCGCGTGCAGGAACGTCCTCATCTACTACGTCGCTGCGCGGCAGGCGGAGATCTTGTGGACGCTCGTCGCCTCGCTCGCGCCCGGCGGGGCGCTCGTCCTCGGCGAGACCGAATGGCCCACCGCGAGCGTCGAGCGCCGCCTCCGGGTACTCGATCGGGCCCACCGCATCTTCGAGCTGGCCGCCGGCGCGGCGGAGGGGAGCGCCTGAATGGGCCTCGGAAGAGCCAGCATCCGGAAGCGGATCTACGTCGGATTCGGCGTGGTCGTCGCCCTGCTCGCGATCCAGGTCGGGGTCGGGCTGCGCGGGCTCGATCGGATCGAGGGGCAGCGACGTCGGATCGTCGAGCAGTACGATCCGCCATCGCAGGCGGCGCAGGACCTCGAGAAGAACGTGCTCCTGCGGGCGATCACGGTCCGGAACTTCGTGGCGACGGGCGACCCTCGCCACCAGCGCGACTACGAGCGGTTGCTCTCGCGACACGCCGGTCTGCTCGACGGGATCGAGCGCATGCCCCTCGACCCGGAGAGCGGCGCCGCGATCGCTGCGCTCTCCGCGGCCTCGCGCCAGCACGTCGCGCGGACGACCGTCTTCCTGTCGCTGTTCGGGAGCGCCGCGATCCCACGGGAGCTCGCCGAGGCCGAGAGCCGCCTCGCGGACGCGCGTGCGGATCTCCTCTCCCAGATCCGCGCGTTCGACGAGCTGCAGCACCGCCGGCAGGAAGCGGCCCGGGCCCGGATGAGCGACGCGGAGCGCGAGGTCTGGACCGCGATGCTCGCGACGGCGCTCCTCGTCGCAGTGGCCCTTGGCCTTACCGCCGTCCTCACGACCCGCGCCGTGCGCCGCCCGGCGCTCGCGCTGATGGCGGCGGCCCGGGCCGTCGAGCGGGGCGACTACGCGCCCGCGCTCGAGCTCGCCCTCGCGCCGGGGGCGCGCCCACCCGGCGAGCTGCAGGCGCTCGGGGCCGCCTTCGCCCGCATGGCGGACGCGCTGCGCCGGCGCGAGCAGAAGACCGAGGCCGACGGGCGGCTCGCCGCGGCGCTCGCGGGCTCGCTCGACCCCGAGGCGACGGCGCGCTCGGCGCTCGAGGAGATCGCCGCCTACACGCGGGCCGACGTCGCGGCGGTGTACCTCGTCGCGGACGGAGCGCTGCGGCGCGTCGCGGGCCGCGCCTCCGGAGGGACGCCGGAGACGCTGCCGCTCTCGGGGATCGTGGCGCAGGCGCTCGCCTCGGGCCGGGCCGTCGCGCTCGGCGACGTGCCCGCCGACCTGCCGCTGGAGCTGCACGTCGGCTTCGGCGCGATCCGGCCGCGCAGCGTGGTCGCCGTGCCGCTCGCCTCGGGCGGCGCGCCGATCGGCGTCCTCCTCCTCGGGAGTCTGCGTCCGACGTCGGCGGAGGCGGCCGCGTTCGCGGAGAGCGCCGCAGGGCACCTGGGGATCGCGCTCCACAACGCGCTGTCTCACGCCCGCATCGGCGGGTTCGCGGCGGAGCTGCGCGACCGCAACGAACGTCTCCAGGCGCAGAACGACGAGCTGCACGCACAGGCGGAGGAGATCCAGGCGCAGAGCGAGGAGCTCGTCGCCCAGGGGGACGAGATCCGGCGGCGCAACGAGGAGCTCGCGTACGCGAAGGAGGCGCTCGCGGCGAAGGCCGGCGCGCTCGAGGAGGTGGACCGGCGCAAGAACGAGTTCCTGGCGACGCTCGGGCACGAGCTGCGGAACCCGCTCGCCGCGGTCGCGACCGCGGGCCGCCTCCTCGAGGCGTCGTCCCGCGACGCCCCCTCGGTCATGCGCCATGCCGCGGTGATCTCGCGTCAGGCACGCAACCTGAGACGGCTCGTGGACGACCTCCTCGATCTGTCGCGGATCAACCACGGCAAGATCGATCTGCGGCTCGAGCGGATCGACCTCGGCGCCGCGATCGACGGGGCGATCCTGGCGATCCGGCCCGAGGCGGACGCGAAGGCCCAGCGCGTCTCCTTCCGGCTCGGCGCGGAGGCCCTGTCGGTGGACGCCGATCCGACGCGGCTCGAGCAGATCCTCTCGAACCTCCTCCGGAACGCGGTGAAGTACACGCCGCCCGAGGGCACGATCACCGTCGCGGCGGAGGTGGAAGGACCCGAGGCCGTGATCCGGGTGGGGGACACGGGGATGGGCATCTCGTCCGAGCTGCTGCCCAGGATCTTCGAGCCGTTCATCCAGGGGACGCACTCGGAGTGCGGCGAGCAGGGGCTCGGGCTCGGCCTCGCGCTGGTCCGCCGCCTCGTCGAGCTGCACGAGGGCAGCGTCGAGGCGCGGAGCGACGGGGAGGGGGCCGGCACGGTGTTCGTCGTCCGCCTGCCGCTCGCCGCGCCGGTGGAGCGTCCCGGCGCCGGGGAGCTTCCCGGGAAGTACCGCGAGGACGGGGATGGGCGGCGGCGCGTCCTCGTCGTGGAGGACAACCCGGACGTCGCGGAGACCATGGCAGAGGCGCTCTTGATGTTCGGGTTCGCCGTCCGCGTGGAGGGCGACGCCTACGCCGGGCTCCGCGCCTGCATCGAGGCGCCGCCGGACGTGGCGCTGCTCGACATCGGGCTTCCGGGGCGGAGCGGATACGAGCTCGCCCGCGACATCCGTGCGCGCCTGCCCGCGAGCGCGGTGCGCCTCGTCGCGGTCACGGGGTACGGTCAGCCGGACGACCGTGAGCACGCCCGCGCGGCGGGGTTCGACCGGCACCTCGTGAAGCCGGTCGATCTCGAGGAGCTGCGCGACGTGATCGAGCGGCTCGCGGCGCTGGGCGACGAGATCGGGGCCGCGGCGTAGGGCGGGAACGCCGGGCGGCCGCTACGCCCTCCCGAGCGCCTTGAGCAGCTGGGACCGCGCCACCGCGAGCCGGAACTCGCTCTGCACGCGCTGCCCGAGGGCGGTCGTGAGCGCCACCTGGGCGTCCGCCAGCTCGAGAACGTTCCCGACGCCGGTCTGGTAGCGCCCCTCGGCGAGGGTGAGCCGCTCGCGCGCAGACTCGGCGGCCTCTTCCGACGCGCCGAGGGTCGCCTGCGCGGCGCGCACGCCCAGCCGAGCCTGCTCGACCTCGAGCCGCACCGACTGGCGGAGCTGCTCGATCTGCGCGTCGATGGCGGTCGCGTTGGCGCGCGCCTCCCGGACCTGCCCGCGCGTGGCGCCGCCCTGGAAGAGCGGCCAGCTGAGCGTGACGGTGGTGTTCCAGCCGGACGAGAGATCGTCGGGCGCGTTCCCCGACTCGGTCGCGCCCGCGGAGAGGCCGAGGCTCGGGAGATAGCCGCCCTGGAGCGCGCGGACCGTCAGGTCCTGGCCGCGGAGCTGCTCGGAGATCACCGCCAGCTCGGGCCGCGCCGCGAGCGCCTCGGCGAGGAGCGGCTCCGCGGCGGTCTCCTCGCCGGGAACGGGCGGGAGCGACTCGTCCGCGATCTCCCACGGGCCGAGATCGGTCGCGCCGACGGCCTGCTCCACCTGGACGCGCGCGGTCGCGTACCCGTTCTCGCCCTGGATGAGCTGGACCCGCGCGTTCGCGACGTTGGTTCGCTCCTGCGCGAGGTCGATCGGCGGCCTGGTGCCCACCTCCACGAACGCCCGCACCTGCTCGAGATGGCGCTGGGTATTCGCGAGCGTCTCGCGCGCCACCGCGACGAGCGCCTTCGCCGCGACCGCGTTGAAGTAGGTGGTCCGGATCCCGAGCGCGACGG
>WNGF01016307.1_pt1 | contig 15035 bp, 19 predicted proteins | sample 5400641 | NCBI WGS metagenome assembly WNGF01 (sample SAMN13153371, study PRJNA577476) | soil metagenome | isolation source: 80 cm soil or saprolite under grassland replicate 2 | place: USA:California | collected 2016-06-15
CATAGCGAGCGGCAATAACGGGAGCTACAGGCTCGCAGGAGGGGGGAACATGAAGCGCAGGCTCGGACTGGCGATCGCGGCGACGCTGGCGCTCGCCGCGGGCGGCACGGTAGGCGCCCGCGAATCCGGCGGCACCGTCCAGACCGCCGCCGCAACTCCCGCAAAGCCGAACATCGTGGTCCTCGAGACGGACGACCAGACGCTTGCCGAGATGGAGGTGCTGCCGAACGTACGTCGCTTGATCGGCGACGAAGGGGTCACGTTCGACAACAACTTCGACTCGTTCTCACTCTGCTGCCCGTCTCGCGCGACATTCCTGACCGGGCAGTACTCACACAACAACGGTGTTCGCGGCAATGCGCTACCGGAGGGCGGCTTCGAGAAGCTCGACTCGACGAACACGCTGGCCGTCTGGCTGCAGCGCGCCGGCTACTACACCGTTCACCTCGGCAAGTACCTGAACGGGTACGGGCGCAGAAATCCGCTCGAGATCCCACCCGGCTGGAGCGAGTGGCGCGGCTCGGTCGACCCGTCCACATACCGCTTCTACGGCTACACGCTGAACGAGAACGGCATCCTGACGACCTACTGCGCCGTCCCCGAGCCGTCCTGCTACCAGACGGACGTCTATCGCGACAAGGCGAACGAGGTCGTCCGCCGCCGCGCGCCGGAGGGACCGTTCTTCATGTGGGTCGCGTTCCTCGCGGACCACTCGGGCGGGCCGCGCGAGCCGGGGGACCCGCCGAACTTCGCTACGCCCGATCCCGCCCCGCGGCACCGGGACAAGCTCGCCGGGACGCCCCTTCCCCAGCCGCCGAACTTCAACGAGGCGGACGTCTCCGACAAGCCGGTCGTGATTCGGCGCAGGCCGCTCATCACTAGCCGGCAGATGGCGGCGATCCAGGAGAACTGGCAGCAGCGACGCGAGACGCTCATGGCCGTAGACGAAGCCGTCGCATCGATCGTCGACACGCTGCGCTCGACCGGTGAACTCGACAACACGCTGCTGATCTTCACGAGCGACAACGGGTTCTTCCACGGCGAGCACCGGATCCGCAACGGGAAGGTGCTGCTCTACGAGGAGTCGATCCACCTGCCGCTGCTGATGCGCTGGACGGGGAACAGCTCACTGCCGCGCGGCGCCCACCGGAAGCAGCTGACGATCAACGTCGACGACGCGGCAACGATCCTCGCGGCGGCCGGCGCGAGCGCGAGCCGCGTTCTCGACGGCACCTCGCTGCTGCCTCTCTGGCGTGACGGCGGCAGGGAGCTCGGCCGAGACGTCCTCGTCGACAACATGCCGGGAGTCACGCACTTCGACGCGATCCGCTCGCGCAACTTCCTCTACGCGGAGCACGTCAACGGGGACCGTGAGCTGTACGACCTGCAGAAGGATCCCTACGAGCTCCAGAGCCAGCACGCGAATCCGGCCTTCGACCCGATCAAGGCCGCGCTCGCCGCGCGATTGCACAACCTCGTCACCTGCGCAGGCGCGAGCTGCCGTGCGCGACCGGTCGCCCGCTTCGCGGCTGCGCGGCGCGGGAAGTGCGGCGCGGTGGCCGCGAGCGTTTCGGGCTCCGCCATTCAGACGGTCGCCTTTTCCGTCAACGGCAGGCGTGTCGCCACCGACAGCCGCGCGCCGTTCCGGGCGAACCTGCGCTTCAAGAGACGGGCCCTCGTGCGCGCCCACGTCGCGACGGCCTTCGACCAGCTTGTGACGCTGGACCGCACCGTGAGGGGCTGCTGAGCGTCACTTCCCGGGCAGCGCGTGGACTAGAGGGGGTCCACGCGCTGCTCTTCGACTGCGTGTGTCAGGCAGCGACCGGTTGCGGCATCTCGGCGCGCTCTGCGATCAAGTCGACGAGATTCTCAAAGGGATCGAAGCCGAGGACGTTGGGCGCATCGGCGACGAAGTTCGACAGGGCGTTGAGGTCGTAGAAAGTCGGACGGCCCGTACGGGCATCGACCAGGTACTCCACTCCGGCGACGTCCATCCCCGCAGCGGCGACGATCTGCTTCGCATCGTCAACCACGTCGGCCGGGGGTTCGTACGCCTCGATCGGCAGACCGCGTCCCGACACGCCGTCGGCGACCCCGGGCAACTCGCAGTAATCCGCAGGGCAGAGGTTGAAGCTGCCAGGCATGAGCAGGATCCGGATCGCGTACAGGAACTGGCCGTTCAGAATCTCGATCCGGACGATCTGGTCTCCTTCCGCCGGGACCTGTTCCTGGACGAGCGCGGTGCCGTCCAGCCCGAGCTCGAGACCCGGCACGCCGGCGAGGAGCTCGTCGCGACTCGCGAACGACTGTATTCCCGCGCCGCTTCCGCCGACATTCGGCTTCACCAGCAACGGATACGCGAGCCCCTCTGCGGCGCCGGGCGCGGCCGCGGCGTCGTCGATCACGCGCGTCCGCGGATGCGCGAGGCCCAGGCGGGCAAAGAGCGCCACCTGGCGGGCCTTGGAGACCTCGAGCTCGTAAGCGGCTCGGCCGTTGAGAAGGCTGTGGAAGATCGCCCGCTCATGTCCGCGGGTCCACGCGGACGGGCTCATGCGGTTGACGACGAGGGAATAACGCGGCTCGCGCACGCCCGGGTCGAAGACGTGTTGGGCCGCGTGGATCCGCTCGTATGGGATTCCGCGTCGATCGAGCTCGGCGAAGAGCGGCCGGAACCAGTCGGGATGCTCGTAGAGGACACCGATCGGCCGTCGCTTCATTTTGTGAAGTTAACAGCTCCGGGCGTGGCCGGGCAGGCGATCGGTACGTTCCGGCGGTGCAGCCGGAGCGCCAGCACCACAACGTGACGCTCGCGATCCTGACCCTGGCGGGGATCGCATTCGCGTTGCAGCAGACGATGGTCATCCCGGCCCTGCCGGCGCTTCAGCGCGAGCTGCACACCACGACCACCTGGGTCACGTGGGTGCTGACCGTCTTCCTGCTCGTCGCCTCTGTCGCGACACCGATTCTCGGCAAGCTCGGCGACCAGTACGGGAAGGAGCGGCTGCTCGTGATCTCGCTGACGCTGTTTCTGGCCGGCTCCATCGGCGCCGCGGCGGCGTGGAACATCTGGGCGCTGATCGCATGGCGGGCGGTGCAGGGCGCGGGCGCCGCGGTCTTTCCGCTCAGCTACGGGATCATCCGTGACGAGTTCCCGCGCGAGAAGGTTGGTGTCGCCATCGGGCTCGTCTCGGCCGTCTTCGGGATCGGCGGCGGCTTCGGAATCGTGCTCTCGGGCCTGATCGTCGACAACATGTCGTGGCGGTGGCTCTTCATCGTCGGCGCGGCCGGCATTGCGGCGGCGGTCGTGCTCGTGCATCGCTTCGTGCCGGAGTCGCCGATCAAGACGCCGTCGCGTGTGGACTTCCTGGGCGCGTCGTTACTCTCTGGCGGTTTGATCGGGCTCCTCCTCGCCCTTACCGAAGGCGAGCACTGGGGCTGGACGTCGGGACGCATTCTCGGCCTGTTCGGCGCAGCAATCACGCTCCTCCTCGCGTGGGGCTGGGCCGAGCTGCGCGTCGCGGAACCGATGGTGGACATGCGGATGATGCTGAAGCGGCAGGTGCTGTTCACGAACCTGACCGCCCTCGTCGCCGGCTTCGCCATGTTCGGCTCGTTCGTCCTGGTGCCGAACTTCGTCGAGACGCCGCACAACGTTTCGCAGTCGTTGCGGCATTTCGTCGACTACGGCTTCAATGCGAGCGCGACGAAGGCGGGGCTCTATCTTCTGCCGAGCTCGGTCGCGCTGCTCTTCGCGGGCCCGATCGCGGGACTGATCGGCCGGCGGAGCGGCTCCAAGTGGCCACTGGCCGCCGGTCTCTTCCTGACGGCCGTCGCGGCCGGCTCGCTGGCGGCGTGGAACGACCAGCCGTGGCAGATCCTCGCTGCGATGCCGGTCCTCGGCGTCGGCATCGGGTTCGCATTCGCGGCGATGGCGACACTGATCACGGAAGCTGTGCGCCCGAGCGAGACGGGCGTCGCGACGGGGATGAACACAGTCATGCGCACCGTCGGCGGCGTCGTCGGCGGCCAGGTCGGTGCGGCCCTGCTCGCCGCGCACACCATCCGCGGAACGAACGGTGTCCCGTCGGTGGTCGGCTTCGAGGTCGCCTTCGGCATCAGCGCCGTCGCGGCGCTCGTCGGCGCCGGCGTCGCGGTCTTCGTGACGCCGCCGCGCCTCCGCCGGCGCGAACGCCTGGTGGTCGCGACGACGGAGGTCGCGGAGTGAAGCCGGTTCTCGGCGCGATCGTGGTCGCGATCTTTCTCGGCGCAGGCTGCGACTCGAGCGCAGCGAAGCCACCCGTGTATCTCCTCGATCCGGGACCGACCGGCGGCCTGTCGGTCCGGCCCGAGTACATCTCCTTCAAGGCGCTTGGGCAGACGTTCAGCTGGATCCGTGGCTTGCGCTGGCGGACCTGGGGAGGCGAGAGCGCGCGCGGCCGCGGCATCTTCGAGTCCTGCTCGTTCGGTCGCTGCAAGCGGGCGACCGCCGGCGTGCGGCTCTGGCGCCGCCGCCCAAGGAACTGCCCGACCGGCTCGTCCTACACTCGCATCACGTACGTCACCCAGAACCGAACGAAAACCATCCCTGCAGACCGCTACATCTGCGAGAACGATTGACGAGCACAACGGACGACGAAGCGCAGCGGCTGCACTCGATGATGGAGTCGACTGCCGAGCGTCTCGCAGAGGTGCTCGAAGATGCACGCTTCGAGCGGCGGGACGGCTACACGTTCATGGCCTTCCCGATGCTGCGGATTCGAGCGATCAACGGCGTCTGGGCCGATACCGACGCCGCCGCAGACCATCTCGAAGACGCGCTCGCCGAAGCAGAAGAGCTCGGCGCCCCCTTTGCCGTCACAGTTCGTGCCGGTCGAACGCCGGCCGTCGAAGAAGCAGCCCGGCAGCTCGGCTTCACCTCCGAGGAGCGCGTCCCCGGAATGGTCACCGGCCCGGACGACCTCGGTGATCCGCCGGTGCGCGACATCCACGTCATCAGGGTCGAGACGGCCGACGGCCTCGCGCAGGCACTCTCAGTCGCAGCGACAAGCTTCGGCGTGCCTGCCGAGATCCCGGCGGCGATGTACGGGCTCGAGGTGGCGGAGCTCGAAGGTTTCCACTACTACCTGGGCCGCGTCGGCGAACGTGACGTCGCAACGGCAGCCGGTTTCACGATCGAGGGAACAGTCGGCATCTTCAACGTGGCCACGTCGCCGGCCGATCGCGGCCGGGGTTACGGCGCGGCCATCACGGCCCGCGCCGCGCGCGACGGTTTCGACTCCGGCGCCGACCTCGCAGGCCTGCAATCGAGCCTGATGGGCGAGTCCATGTACAGCGGGCTCGGATTCCGTGAGGTCGAGACGTACACGCTGTTCATGCGTCCGCGCTGAAGTCTCAGGAACTTCTTAGCCGCTTCTTGAGCGGCTCTTAGTCGGGCGCGGTTCCATGGTCGGAACACCACGACCGAAAGGAGGTTCACGCGTGTTCCGACCCAAGCACACCGCCGTGATCGCCACCGCCGCAATAGCCATGGCGCTCGGCGGCGCGGGAGTCGCAATCGCCGCGAGCGGCGGCGACGACTCGAAGTCGTCGGGCGCGGGCACGACAGCCACGACCACCACCCAGTCGGACTCGTCGCACTGCGATCACGACAACGACTCGTCCGACACATAGGCCGGACGGGAGCGATCCATGACCGCCGGCGCAGCTATGCGCCGGCGGTCTCCTTTCAGTCCATCCGCTGCACCGGCACTTCGTAGAACTCGACGGCCGTGCGACGCACTTCACTCCCCGGCGACATCTCGTTCAGCGCAGCGTCGCCGCGCTTCAAGCCCTCCTCGTCGTCGAACAGGACGATCGACATCGACTTACCGCTGGAGCGATCGACGAGCATCAACATGCCCTTTGCATCTTCGAGACCGGGCGGCCTCTCGCCACCCTCGACGTCCTTCCGGACTTCGTCGATCATCTGATCGGCACCTTCACCAAGCTGGAACGTCGCGACCCGCGCGTGCATGGTTGCTCCCTTCGTCGGATTGGCCGGCTGACTCTACTCCTCACGGCGCCGGCGCTTGCGGGCGTCGAATCGCTGCTCGAATTGGCGCTTCAGCCGTTCCGTCGTGACGTGATGCTCGATTGTTTCCGCGGTCTCCGATTGCTCTGGAAGGGAACGTCTCCCCTCCGCGTGCCCACGGATCAGACGCTTCAGCCGCACACGTTGATTATGCGCCGAGATGAAGACTTCGTCAGCTGGTGGCTGCGGCCGTCGCCGCCTGCATCTCTTCTGGTGAGACGTCCCGGACGTGCGTGCCGAAGTACCACTCGTGCCCTTCCGGATCCTCGACGCCGTAGTTGCGGTCGCCGTAGAACTGATCCTCGGGCTCACGCGTGATCCTTCCTCCGGCCGCCTTGGCCCGCTCGAAGTGCGCGTCCACGTCGTCGACGTACACGTAGATGGACTGCGTCTTGGCGCCCAGGCTCTTCGGGCTCTTGGCGTTGGGAGGTTGACCGAGCATGACGACGCCCTTCTCCCCGATCGCGACCTCGGCGTGTCCGATCCTTCCGTTGTCCTCCATCCGCAACTTCTCTGTGAAGCCGAACGCGCTGGTCAGGAAGTCGAGCGCCGCGGCGGCGTCCTCGTAGTACAGGTATGGCACGACTCGCGGATAGCCCTCGGGCGGATTCTGCGGCATCGTTCGCTCCTTTCCTCTAGGTCGACGCGCCCTGAGCTTGCCGGACCAGGGGCGAGTCAGGACGCAGTTCCTCGTTGGGCACCGCCAGGGAAAAGCACCAGTTCAACAGCTTCCACTCGCCGTCCTCGCGGTGAAGCACCGCTGTGGTGCGGGCAGGGATCGCAGCCTCGTCAGACAGCTGGAACTCGCCGAGCGACGTCGCCCAGCCGATGTCGGCCTCATGCCACGCTTCGACCTTCCCGAGGTCGAGCCGTGGGTACTCGGACGAACGTTGATCCATCTCCGTCGTCATGGTCCGGACGATCTCGTCGTAGCCGTGCGCGACCTCGTCCGCGTCGCTCCCGACCGTCAGGGCGGACTCGTGCCGCGAGGTAAAGCGCTCGAAGAACTCGCGATCGCCGCGGCGAAAGGCCTCGGTTCCCTCTCGCAGCTGCTGCTCGATCTCCGGCGCGCGTTCAACGGCCATCTCTCCTCCTCTCCTTCGCCGACGCGCTAGCTTCTCGCCGGCGAGCCGGGGCGTCAACCCCTTCAGGCCAGGCGGAGAGTGGTCAGCACGAAGACGCCATGCTGCGGGACGCTGACGCTGACGACGCCCACCGCGTCCGCTGTAACGGTCTTCGTCGCGCCGACGACGCCGTCGCCGGCCTCGTTCCAGATCGCCAGGCGTAGCTTCTCGGACGGCGGCAGGCCGGCGATGCTGTACGAGACGGGCGTCGGCGACACGCTGTTGAGCTGAGCTCCCGCCGTATCGAGCCCCACGACCGTCCTCTGTGCCGATGAAGTAGTACGACTGCGTCGCGTTGTCGTACTTCGCGAAGTAGGAGTCCCACTTGCTCGTCCCCTGGTAGCCCAACCGGGCAGCGAGGAGGTCGAACCAGGCGTGCTGGAACGCGCTCACGTTCGTCCGTGAGATCTGCGTTCCGTCATCCCAGACGCCCGGGTCGCCCTGTGGTACGCCGTTGAGCCTGCGAATCCCGCGGACGCCGTACTCAGCGACGTAAAGGGGCTTGCGTCCGGCCTCCGGAAGGGCGTCGACGATCGCGCGCACCTCGGTCAGGCGGTCGACGAGCTTCTGGGTGTCCCAGTAATCCCAGAAGACGTGGATGGAGTACGCATCGAGGAGGTCCGACATGTGGGCCGCCATGTAGTCGAACCAGATCTGCTGGTTGGGCGGGCCGACATCCGGGCCGCGGACGAGGTCGCCGCCCATGTAACGCACCTGGCCGCGGATGCTCTGGATGAACGGGTCGAGAGCGCGATACGCCGCCTCGTACTGCTCGGGCGTAATCCGCGTGCGGTTCGGCTCGTTCTGGAGGGTCAGCCAGCGAAGGTGCGTCACGCCCCGGTTCTGGACGAGGTCGATGAGAACGTCTGCGAACTTCTGCACCGTCCCGGCCGCGACGCTGAGTGTGCCGCCCTGCCACGTGATGTTGATCGTCGTTCCCGTGCTCTGCGCGAACAGGACGGCACGAATGAACGACTGCATCCGGTCGGAATCGCTGAACGCGGTTGGGCTGAAGAAGATGCGCGAGAACTGCGGATGGAGCGCGCGCATCTTGCGTTCCATGTCGACGACGTTGTCGTCGGTCACGCCGACGGAGCGGCTGATCTCGGCGTACACGTGGTGGTTGAACTGCCCGCCATAGCCGGCGAAGCTCTGGACGAGCACAGAGGACGGTACGACCCGGAACTCCGTCACCTCGACGGTCGCGCGGCCCGTGTTGTTCCGGGTCGTCGCCTCGGCAGGGTTGGCGCCGGTGACGGTGACCGTGAGCCGCATCCGGCCCGGAGCCTGCAGCGTGACGGGGATCTTCAGCACCGCCCGTCGGCGCGCAGCGACTGCGACCACATTGGTGGCGAGGATGGTTCCTGCCGCCGTGACGGTCACCGTCGCTGTCGTGCCGACGTCGGGAGTGCGCTCGCGAATGTTTGCGAGGACGAAGAATGGCCGGCCGCTCAGGCTCACCTTGTTCGTCTTCACGGAGGTGAGGACGAGATCGGGGCGCAGCAGCGTCCGCGTCTGTCGGCTGAGCGTGATCTCCGGGCCGAGGGTCACGGTGGCCGCGACACGCTGACGGCGGGCCAAGCGCCCGAGCGGAACGGCGGCGAGGCCGGCCGGCGAGGCGACGTCGTGGAGGTCGAGCTTTCGCTGCTCGGCCCCCTTGAGGGTGAAGATCGTGACCTGAACGCTGCCCAGCGTCTCCGGGAGCTCACACTCGGGGATCGACGTCGTGATCCGGATCGTCAGATCGGCGCGCGGCGGGCCGGTGAGCGACTGCAGCGTCAGGGAGTAGGCCGAGGCGTCGCAGGCCTGGGCGTCGGCAGCGCGCGCCCCCGTCGCGGCAAGGCCGAGCAGCGCGACCGCAAGCGCGGCCGCGAGGACGGCGCCGAGCGCCGGTTGCATCCCCCGTCGACTCATCGCTCGTACCCTCACCCGCACCCCTAACCCCGGACTAACCCGGATCCTCGGCACCGACTGTAACGCCGCCCGGTTAAGAAGTTAAGGTCGCCCTGTGCTCGAGCGCCTCCCCCTCCTCGGCGGCCTGGCCCTGATCGCGATCGCCTTCGTGATCGGCTCGATCTTCATCGGCCACGGCATCCGCGACAAGAACCGCAACGACGTGATCAGCGTGACCGGCTCGGCCAAGAAGCGGATCACTTCGGACTACGTCGTCTGGAACTTCTCCGTGACGAGCCAGCAGGGCTCGGCGAACGCGGCCGCGAAGGAGCTGGCCGGGTGGACGACGAGGACCCGGTCGTTCCTCACCGGCGAGGGGATCGAGCCCGGCGAGTTGACGCTCCAGCCAATCTCGACGGAGACGGTCTCGCGCAAGGGTCGCGTGACGTCGTTCGTTCTGACGCGGAGCTTCGAGGTTCGCTCGCCGCGGGTGAAGGAGGTAACGGGCGTCGCCGACCGGAGCTCGGCGCTGCTCGCGGAGGGCATTCCGCTGCAGGCGAGCTCCCCGCAGTACGTGTACACGAAGCTGACTGCCTTGCGCCCGCAGCTGCTGGCGCAGGCGACGAAAGACGCGCGGAACCGCGCCCGCGTGATCGTCGACGCGACCGGCGCCCAGCTCGGAAAGCTGAGACGGGTGAGCGTCGGCGTCTTCCAGGTCACGTCGCCGAACTCGACGGAGGTGGAGGACTACGGCGTCTACGACACGTCGACGCTGGAGAAAGATGTGACCGCGGTCGTTAATGTGACCTTCGCGCTCTCATAGGCGAGGGGGACGATACGGACCGTCTGGACGAACAGAAGCTGGCGATGCTACGGCGTTGGGGTGAAGGCCTGACGACCGACGACCGCGAAGAGGTACGGGCGGCGGGCCGCGCAATTCTCATGCTCAGCGACGAAATCGAGCGGCTCCACATCGACCTCTGGCACGCACTCGATCAAAAGGGTCCCGCTCAGGAAGCGGAGCAGCCGGCGGAGGCATCCGTGGGGCCGTACGGGCCCACTGCGGCCGAGGTCAGCACCACCTTGCGCAACCGAATCAGCGCATTCGCCTCAAGAGCGCATAAGCAGTAGTCCACAGGTTTTCCACAGGCTCAGGCCGCTGCTGATCGGGGTCGGCCGGCATTCCTCTGGATACCGTGGAGAGCGCATGACATCGATCAAGCCGGTGCTGACCGTGCGAAATGCCGAGAGTGCGCTGGACTTCTACAGGCGGGCTTTCGGTGCCACCGAGGTGTCGCGGGTGATCAACCCGAACGGAATCGTGGCCGAGATGGCGATCGACGACGCCGAGTTCATGGTCGTCGAGGAAGTGCCCGAGGCCTTCAACCTGAGTCCGCAGACGCTCGGCGGCACGTCCGTCCGCATTCACCTCCTCGTCTCAGACCCGGACGCCGTGGCCGAACAGGCGGTAGCACGGGGAGCAACCGAGATCTTCCCGATCGCCGATCAGCCGTACGGCCTGCGCCAGGGACGCTTCGCGGATCCGTTCGGCCACCACTGGCTCATCGGCCGCCCGCTTTGAACGAGGCCGTTCTCCTGTACCTCGAGGTGGAACGCGTGGCGCCGCCCGGCACGACTGGGCCGTGGGTCATAGACGGCTACTCGTTGTCGACGCATCCTGACCTCTGCGACCGAGTGAAGGAGATCAACGAAGCCGCAGGCGAACCAGCGACGTTTCGTTACCTGTACGGCAAGCCGGCGCTCGTAGCCGAGAACGGTGTCATCGTCGCCTTCGCTGCGGGAACGTACATCTTCTGCGTTCACGCTTTGCAGAGCGACGTGGATCCAAGGCTCGTCGCCGACCACGGGCCGGCGCTGGGCCAGGCTTGGACGTGCGTCGAACCATGGCCGGTCGAGATTCCTAAGGACGAGGGCTTGGCACAGTTGGCCGGACTCATGCGGGTCGCCGTGAGCCGTCTAGATTCAAGCTCATGGCAGACGCAGCCAGATTCCTGACCCGGGCGGCACAAGCCCTGCGCAGCTCGAAGCGGGTCGCGTTCGGAAACGGCGAGTACGTCGAGCACGAGGAGCTGGCCCGATACGCCGAGCCCGAGTTGAGACGCGCGCGGAGTTCGTCCACGTCCCGAAGTTCGGCTCACCGCAGTACAGCGACGCGTTCGTGGACTGGTTGGTAGCGGAGCACAACTGTGACCCGGAGTTCTTTCCGCGGGCGAAGGCTGCGTATCTCGCGACGCGGCCGCGTCGCCGCGGGTCCGACGCCGCCTCGTAACCACGTTGACCCAAACACAACGGATATCGTCGGGGGTGAACCGCGTCCGGAAGGAGAAACCATGGCTGGAAAGCCCGTTCACTTCGAGGTGCCGGCGAAGGACTCGAGCCGCGCTCGCGAGTTCTACGGCAACCTGTTCGGCTGGCAATTCGAGTCGATGGAAGGACCGACCGAGTACCACATGACCCGGCTCGCCGAGGACGTCGGCGGAGCTGTGTTTCCAGGAGATCCGGGTGCGATCCGCCCCTACTTCGATGTCGACGACATCAAAGCCGGCGTCGCTCGCGTGAACGAGCTGGGCGGGAAGGCCGACGACCCGCAGCCGGTGCCGGGGATGGGCTGGTTCGCCACGGGCGCCGACACGGAGGGCAATCCGATCGGACTCTGGCAGTCGGATCCATCGGCGGCGTAAAGCGGACGCTGGAGGGCGCGAGCGCGAAGGCGCTAGAGGCGCCAGGTGTCGCCGGCGTGTAGAAGCGCGCCGAGATCCCCATCTTGCTTCTCTCGCGCCGCGGCGAGCTGCTCCGCCATCAGATCGTCATAGACCGGGCGTTCGACGTCTCGAAAGATGCCGATTGGCGTTGCGCCCGTGCTTGACTGCGTCAGCCGGCTGAGCGCGAACGCTGGGCTTGCCTCCGGATGATGCGCGTCGTGGACCAGCAGCTCGGAGTCGTCCACCCCCTCGGCAACCTCGACGCTGCCGTCGGCCCGCTGGCGGACTCCCTTCTCGCCGTCCTCCCCGAAGCGAATCGCCTTGCCGTGCTCGAGCTGGATGCGGTTCGTCTTGTCCTCGCGCACGAAGTCGAAGGCGCCGTCGTTGTAGATGTTGCAGTTCTGGAAGATCTCCACGAACGCGCTCCCGCGATGTGCGGCGGCTGCTCGCAGGACCTCGGTCAGATGCGCCCGGTCGGTGTCGATCGCCCGCGCGACGAACGTGGCTTCCGCGCCGATCGCCAGTGAGATCGGATTGAACGGCCAGTCCAGCGAGCCCATCGGCGTCGACTTCGTCTTCGTCCCGAGCGGACTTGTCGGCGAATACTGGCCCTTCGTCAGCCCGTAGATCTCGTTGTTGAAGAGCAGGATCTTGATGTTCACGTTCCGGCGCAGCGAGTGGATCAGGTGGTTGCCGCCGATCGACAGCGCGTCGCCATCTCCGGTCACGACCCACACGGACAGGTCCGGCCGAGAGGTGGCCAGGCCCGTCGCGATCGCCGGCGCGCGGCCGTGGATCGAGTGCATCCCGTACGTCTCCATGTAGTACGGGAAGCGCGCTGCACAGCCGATCCCGGAGATGAAGACGACCTTCTCCTTCGGCACGTCCAGCTCGGGCATGAACGACTGAAGTGCGGCCAGGATCGCGTAGTCCCCGCATCCCGGGCACCAGCGGACTTCCTGATCGGTCTTGTAGTCCTTGGCGGTCAGCTTGCCGTTGGTGGCCACGCCTCGATGGTAGCGCGGCCGGGAGGGGCCGGAATACGATCGCCTGGATGAAGCACCTGGCGCTCGCGGTTCGGGATCAGGAGCGGTCGCGCCGCTTCTACGAGTCCTACTTCGGCTTCGACGCCCGCCCCGCGCGCCGGTACGACGACGACGTCCTGATGCTCTACAACGCGGACGGGTTTTCGCTCGCGCTCGGGCCCACCGACGAGGCGATCCGGCTGCCTGAGTTCCTGCACTTCGGGATCCATCTGACGAGCCCCGACCAGGTCCGGGCCTTCCGAGACCGTCTCGTCGCCGACGGCGTTCCCCTGGTCGGGGAGTGGGAGGAGCCCGAGTACGTCAGCGTGAAATGCCTCGACCCGGACGGATACGTCGTGGAGGCCGCGTGGGAGCCAAGTGCCTGAGCAGACGAAAGGGACCGACGCGGTGTCGGCCCCCTTCGCCACGTCCGATCTAGGTCACCCTGACGACGACGTTCGACAGCGTTCCGCTCCGCGCCGGCGCCGAGCAATCAACCGTGATGGTGGTTCCGCCCGGCCCCTGCTGAGCCGGCACGCTCCCGCTGACGAGGCAATCGATTGTGCCGTCACGAGACACGAGCTCGACGCTAAAGCTGGTGCTCGTCAAGGCGAGCGTGTCTTCCTCGTCCTCGACGAACTTCGTGAGCCCGAGGTTGTAGAAGTACATCGAGCCAGCACACTCGCCGGCGTACGGATTGCCGGCCGCTGGGTCCTGACACCAAACCCAGAGGCCGAAGCCGTCGAGATTCCCCGTCGTCGCCCCCGGCGGCGTTTGACCGCTGATCACGAGCTGCCTCGCCCCTTGCGAGCCAGCCGTCGGTACAAGCGCGAGTGCCAAAGTCGCGATAGCGACTAGCACGAATGCCCTGACTAGCCGCGCCATGACGTCCCTCCTCTCCCTGCCCCGAAGAGCAGTCTCCCCCCTTCACTGCTGAGCCAAACGGGCGATCGGCCGCAGACGACCGGTGAGCTCTGACCGCGAATTTCACATCAAGCCTTTCGCCGAGTAGGCTCGAGGGGTGGCGACGTTGCGCGGAAGCTGCCTCTGCGGAGGCGTACGTTTCGAGGTCACGGAGCCGCTCGAAAACCTCAGGTACTGCCACTGCGAGAGCTGCAAGAAGCTCTCCGGCGGTGTCGGGACGGTGAACGGGCGTGTGCCGGCGCCTGCGATCCGGATTCTCGAAGGAGAGGACCTGCTGCAGACGTTCCAGCCCGCCGAGGGCAGCGCCAAGACCTTCTGCCTCTCGTGCGGCTCGAACCTCTTTGGCGGCGGCTGGCCCGACTCGCCGGTCGCGAGCGTCAGGCTGAGCGCACTCGACGACGGTTTCGACCAGCGGCCCGAGGCTCACATCTTCGTACGGTCGGTTGCGCCCTGGGAGACGCTTCCGGACGACGGGCTCGACCGCTTCGAGACCAGACCCTGATACGGACTACCGTTGCTGCGCCTCGAACTGGCCGCACCAGAAGAGGCCCATCATGAGGAACCCCCGGTTGGTCTTGTTCGAGAGACGGATGTAGGCGCGCTCAGCTGAACGAACCGTGGGGAAGTCGCCCGCGAGCACGGCGTCACGCTCGGCCTCGATCAGCTGCCGCTTCGCGTCGTTGACACGCGCGATCCAGCGAGCTTCCGCCGCGTAGCTCGCGGGCGCTCGAAGAGCGGAGGACGTGCGCTGAAAGTCCTTCCAGCTTGCGAGCACGCGCTCCGCGTACGGAAGCGCGGTCAGCGGCTTGGTCGACTCCTGCCGGATGTTGAGCGCCCACACGTCCCAGTTGCGGTCCTGGCAAACGGAGATGAGCCGTTTCATCCAGCGCTTCACTGCCGGCGTGCGAGGTCCCTTTCCTAGGCGGGCCGGGACGCCGACCGACACCGTGGAGATCGAGGACGGGCGATCCGAGCCCGCCGAGACGACGGAGGCAAGGCCGTAGATCGCCAGGAGCGCGAGCGCGAAAGACCAAAGAACGACCTTCATCGGCGGCACCCCATCCTCGCGCTATCGGCGAGGTGACTAGGACGGCCATCCCCCGTCTGGTTAGGGCCGCCCTCTTTCGTCGAGCGCTCGGTAGATCTCGGCGAGTTCTTCCTGGAAGTACGCGTCGTGCGTGCCGTTCGCCTCCGCCCATGCGACCGCTCGCTCGAGCAGCGCGACTGCCTCGTGCGGCCGGCCTAACGCGCGCGGCGCCTTGCCAACTGCGTACCG
>WNGF01010550.1_pt1 | contig 15027 bp, 15 predicted proteins | sample 5400641 | NCBI WGS metagenome assembly WNGF01 (sample SAMN13153371, study PRJNA577476) | soil metagenome | isolation source: 80 cm soil or saprolite under grassland replicate 2 | place: USA:California | collected 2016-06-15
TGAGCATCGACCGTGACTGCCACATGGTCGGCCGGGTGGGGCGCTTCCGGCTGGAGTCCGACGAGCCCGCCGAGCGCGGTGGGACCGACACCGCGCCGACCCCGCTGCAGTACCTGCTGTTCGGCGTGGCGACCTGACTGCTCACCCAGACGGCGCGGTTCGCGCCGCTGTACGAGGTCGAGATCCAGGACGCCGCCGCTGACGTCCGTGGCCGCTTCAGCCCGGCGGACAAGCTCGGCCTGGAGGGCCCTGGCGGCGCGTTCGAGGAGGTCGCCGTGGTGCTGGAGGTTCACAGCCCCAGTCCGGCCGAGCGGGTGCGCGAGCTGGTCGCGCACGCCGAGCGGGCCTGCCATGCCGCGCAGTCATTGCGAGTCGCGGTGCCGGTGCCCCTCCTGGTCCACCTGAACGGCGCCCAACTCCAGCTGTAGCTCCCCACCGCCGCAGAGCCTCCAGCAGGGACCGGGGGAGGGTCAGGCCCAACGCTATGTGGGTGGAGATGCCTGCGCTTGGCTGGACGCCGGTCTCGATCAGGTGACAGTAGGCGGCCTGCCGCAGGCGCTGCGAGTGGGAGGGTGTGGGCCGTGCGCGCCAGCCGCTCGAGTTCCTGCTGCATCTGCTGGAGGGCGGCGATCCGGTGGGCCAGCTCGGCGCCGTGCCGCTGGATCAGCCGGGTCACAGCGCTTGGCAGCTCGCCGCGGTCGCGGACAGCGAGGATCTTGCGGATCTCCCAAGCGACAGGCCAATCGACTGGGCGGCGCGAATGAAGCCCAGCCGTATAACGGCCTCAGGCTGCTAGTCGCGATAGCCGGCCGCCGTCCTGGTCGGGCCACCAGCCCAAGCTGCTCCAGGTAGCGGATGGTCTTGGCCGGGAGCCCGGCGTGGGTGGTGAGTTGGCCGATGCGCATGCCCTGCTACCGAGTTGACTTCCAGTCCACTGGAAGCTCCCAGGTGTGTTGGGAACCGATCGGCTCCCAACACCTGCACGGTTCAGCTGCCGTCGGTGCCGTCGTCAGCGGCGTCGCCGTCAGGTGGGGGGCGTCGAAGCACTTGCGCGCAGGCCGTGTCAGCGAACCATCGCTCCCATTGCTCAGGCGTCCAGCCGCACTCGCCGACCAGCAGCAGCCACACGTCTGGGTGGTTGAGCGTCCACAGGATGTCGGTTGCGCGGGCGACATCCAGGCCCGGGCGCAGCGCCTTCTTCGCGTGCAGGCTTTCCACGATCACGCGCTGGTTGTCGTAGAAGTCGGATTGGATCAGGCGCCAGAGCGCCTCGGCGTCGGGGTCCACCGGCGCTGCGGACCTGAGGACCTTCAGCACGCCCGCGATGCGCTGCTTACATGACCGCGTCCTTGGCGCAGCCGAGGGCGAATGGGAATCACCCGGGTCCGCGATTTCGGCCCTCGTACGCCGCCGCACCCTTACCCCGCTCCAGGACAGTGCCCATGACAGTGCCCATGGCCGACGATGTCGGCCATGGGCACTGTCCCGCCGTTGGCGCGAGCACCCTCAACAGGTGACCGCGGTCAAAGCAGCCAGCGGTGACGCCCAACGAATGGCAGCTTCGCCCACAGTCTGCCCAGCCCCCAGGTGTTGCCCGCGTACAGCACAACGACCGCGATCAAGGCGAGTGCGTAGATGATGTGGTAGTCGATGATCGGGTTGGTCGACATACTCGCCGCGCCATCGGAGGTGTGCTTGGCCAATGGCCACTCCGCCGTCCACATGAACAGCATCATGACCGTGCCGCTGGCGGCCGCGATCCGCAGCCCGATCCCCAGCGTCAACGCGACGCCGATGCCGAGCAGGCCGATCATGAACAGCCAGTTCGCCCATGGGTCCCCCGCCCAGCTGTGGAAGGTCGACTCAAGTGGGCCCGCGGCGACGTTGCTCAAAAAGCCCTTGGTGGGTGAGCCGCCGTTGATCCAAGCCTTGGCTGAGGGGGTCGCATAGCCGAGCCCGAAGGTCTTGTCCAGGAAGGCCCATAGGAACACGAACCCGACCGCCACGCGGAAGACTGCCAGGAACTTCGCGGCAAGCGAGGTCACGACGGCCCCGTGCGCCGGCGCCGTCTCGGCAGCGGGTCGCGTGGGAATCTGCACTGAGCCGTTCAGTCGTACCGGCTCCTGTCGGATGGCCATCGCTCTGTCTCCTCCTGTCATTAGCTCTTGCTCTTGTCTGCCTCGAAGTGTCGTCCACTGCCCGCCCCACGACGAGGGCCGAAGGTCCCGCAATCCGTAGGGCGTTGGTCGGTCTAACTCGATCGGCTCGTGACGGCTGCACGTTGTCACGGCCAACCTCATGTCCCCGCCAACCCGGCCACAAGCAGCCACGATGCCGTCGTGGTCCATAATCCCTTCATGAGCGTGCGGGCAGTACAGATCGACCGCCACGGCGGGCCAGAGGTCCTCCGGGTGCGAGCGGTCCCGGTCCCGACCGTGCGTGCCGGCGAGGTGCTGGTGCGGACGGTGGCCAGCAGCCTCAATCCCGTGGACTGGAAGACCCGGACCTGGGACCGCGGCCCGGCCTTCCCGATGACGCTGGGCTCCGACCTTGCCGGCATCGTCGTCGAGAGCACGGTCGCCCCCTTCCGCACCGGCGATCGCGTCGTGGCCTTTTCCGATCAGCAAGCCAGCGGCATTGGCACGTGGGCCGACCTGGTGGCACTGCCTGCCGAGCTGCTGGCGCCCGCCCCCACCCGTGCAGCGCTCACGGAGGCCGCGACCCTGCCACTGGCCGGTCTCACCGCCCTGCAGGCGCTGACCGCCATGGAGGTGCAGTCCACCTCGCGGGTCCTGGTCGCGGGCGCCGCCGGCGCGGTGGGCGCCCTGTTTGTGCAGCTGGCCGTGCAGGCCGGCGCTACCGTCGATGGCTTGGTCTCCCGACCCGGGCACGTCGAGCCGATCAGGAAGCTGGGTGCCGCCCTGGTCACCCACGACCCCGCCCGCCTGTCGCGCGGCACCTACGCCGCCGTCTTCGACACCGCCGGCCTGCAGCGCGCCGGCGTCCAGGCGGGGCCGCTGCTGGGCGCCGGCGGCCGGTATGTGTCCATCACCGATGACCCGTTGCCCGACATCCCGGGGGCGGGAGGAGTCCAGGTCCGCGAGGACGGCGCAGGGCTTGCACGACTGGTGCGGTGGGTGGACGACGGCGCGCTGATGCTGCGCGTCGCGGCGCACTACCCGCTCCAGCAAGTGCGCGAGGCCCACCGCCGCTTCGAGGCAGGTGGCCTGCTCGGCAAGGTCGTCCTGGTCTTCTAGACTCCATCGCTGGTGGTAGCGGCCGGGGTGCACGCCATCGACCGCCGACATGCTCGCCAAGCTCCGCCGAGTCCTGCTTCCCGCGCGCGACTATCCGCGCGCAGCCGCCATCTGGACGTCCCATTTGGAGGACCACACCACCCCCTGTCGATCCGCAATTCGGCGGAGAAGGGGTGTGGTGGGTCACTTGGACAGGCGCCGCTGACCGCTGTCAGCGTGTCTCATTCAACGCCAGCACTTCATCGGCTCGGCCGCCCATGGCGAGCAGTCTCGCTACCACTACTACGAGCCAACGTCCGCTGGGGTAGCTGCCCGCATAGCCCAGCGAGCGGACCTCGTCGTACAGCGCGGTCGCCCACACGTGCCGGTCCTCGGTCAACCGCGCCGCCGTGTAGTCGGCGAACGGGGCGAACACATCGGGACTCGAGCGCCTGCGCTGGCCGGGCGTGCGCTCGCCGTCCAGATAGGCACGGATCGGCTTGGGGTCACGGCCAAGATGGCGGGCGATCGCTGCGATCGACCAGCCCTGCGCGCGGCGCGCTGCTGCCTCCACGTCTTCCTCCCATGTGAGCATGGACCGGGCTCCTTGGGCTGCGGCATCACACACCTCCAGCATCAGGGGGCCCTCACTCCTTGTGGCGGACCCTGCCGGCCACCGGGAGGCTCAAGTGGGGAGTTTCACTGAGCAGGTCTGGGGAGTTTCAGGGCTCTGACGCACATCTCGTGATGGAAACGACGACTCCGAGCCGCGCGGGCGACGTTCGACCTGTTCCACAAGCAGGTCTTGGTGGCAACACGCGACCAGCCGCCGTGCCGAATCGATCACGATCACGAGATGTGAGCCAGAACCAATTTCAGGGATCTGGCTCACATTTCGTGACGGAAACGGGCCGGTGAGCGGTGCCATCATGCGGGGTGAGGAAGTAGCTGCGGGTGACAGTGAAGGCCAGGTTGCGATCTCACCTCACGGCGGAGATGGTCGGCGTTGGCCATCCTTGCTCTCATCGCTGATGCGGCTGCGGTTCGCCGAGGCCCTTCGTTACAGAGGGTGCGGGTGAGACGCCGACGAGCTTGGTAAGGAATCGTTCGACCTGTTCCTCAAGCGGCGGCCAGGGAAGGTCAGGCTGGTTGACGCGCATCGACACGGCGCCGTGGACGGCCGCCCTCAGGTCCAGTGAGACCGTCGCGGCGTCACCGGGGGATGCGAGCCTGGCGTCCATGCACCGCTGGACCGCGGCACTGGTCCGCTCGGCCAGCTCCTGCTTGAACGACATGGCCGTCCGCTGGTTGAGGGTGCTCTCATGGAGCACCTTGTACAGACCCGGGTGCCGCTGAACCCATGTGCCGAGCGGGAGGACCCGAGCGCGCAACTTACCCACCGGATCGGCGGAGCCGGCCTCGGCCTGATCGACGGCCTGCACGAGATCGCGGTGAAAGCGCTCCAGGGCGGCAAGCACGAGAGCGTCCCGGTCGGCGAAATGGATGTACACCGAGGTCGCGGCGACGCCGACCTCGCGTGCCACCGCGCGCAGAGACAGAGCCTGGTCATCGGCCGACTACATGGACCTGCAGTCGCGCATGCGTGCAGACATGCAGCGGCTGCGCGTACACGAGCGCGCATTCGCCACGATGACCGTCGACGTACTCTTCCAGACGCTGGAAGAAAGCTTCTGCGCCCATGTGACCCGTGCCCTCAGCGCCGGCGCCACCCCCGACGAGGTCCGCGCCGTCGTGCGGTTCTCCGCTCAATTCGGCATGACCAAGGCCTGGCGCGGCCTGCGGGTGCTAAACGCGCTCTTCACCGAGACCGGAACCATCTTCGCCTGACCCCCGGGCGGGCCGCGGCATCAGACCGTCCGGCCGTGGCCCGCCTCCCCGGGCATCCTGACCGCGTGGGTGCGCCGACCCGCTGCTGGTGACGGCCGGGTAGGCGGCGGGAGTCTCACCCGCCGCCTCCCACAGATCCGTGCGTAACAGTCTCCCGTTACACGGCTCTTGTCGTTCTGATTATCTGGTGGCCGGTTTCGCCCAAGCCCAGTGCGCGAGTACCGTGGTGGACGCCTGCCCGCGTCTCGCATCGACTGGAGAGCTTTCTTCCAGGTCCTGAGCTTCTTGTACTTCTTCATGATCCAGCGTCTGGAATGGTACTGCCGTCGGTCACCTCCCACTCCCCGTCGCTGACCGTGCGGATCTACCTTGACCGATGAGGGAAAGGCGCCCCTGAGGCGTCAGGTGGGGATCGGGAAGACGAACGCAAGTGAATCGTTGCTGACGTGTCGAAACAGATACAGACGACATCGAAACCGGGGTGACAAACGGATCCCGGGATGAGTCTGGCACGTCGTTCTCAGCGGATCGTGGCGGTGTGGCTTCCTGTGGATTGGACTACTGCCCGGGACACGGTCAAAGGGCAGGTGGTCGCATGCACCCTTCGGGAGATCCGCCGCGTGAACTCACCTGCGTCTGCTCAATGCCGCTGAAGGTGGCGCGCCTGCTGTCGGCCGGCGGACACCGTGTAGTCGGCGCCGAAGCTATGGTAGGGCCTCGGGCGTCGAGCACAGGACCGGGATGATGGGTAGCGTCCGGATCGTCACCCCTGATGGCCACGTGTGGTTCGACCGCCTGGCGCTGGGCAAAGCGCAGGACCTCGAGCTGGCCGACCCGACCAGAACCTGGAAGTCCATGGCCGGATCCCCGATCCCCCAGTCGTGGATCTCGCCCTCCGAATTCTGGATGGAGGACATCCGCTCGGCGCAGGACTTCGTCGGGATGCTCATCTTTGTCGGCACGGTCCTGGTGCTGGTCGGGCTCGGATTCCTCGGCTGGCTGGTGGTTCCCGGTGCGGCGCGCTGGATGGCGTCGCACCGGTCCGCGGCCCTGGCCGGGGTCGCTGGCGGGCTGGTCGTGGTGGTGCTGGTGTTTGTCCGCCGCCCGTGGCTGGTCGAGGCCGAGCGTCAGGGCTTGGACCAGCCCCGGGTCTGGCGCGCCATCGGGTGGCGGCGCAGCGGGCGCTGCGTCCGAGAGGTTGCCGCCGCGATCGCGCAGGGCCGGCTGGACATCGAGCCCGCCGGCGCGGTTCCCGAGAATCCGAGGTCCCCGCTGGTCCGCGGCACGCCTGAAACCTGAGCTTGCGTTTTAACCCTGGGGCGGCTGTGACTTCGCTGTCTATCGTAGGAAGCCCTCGTCGTTTTCGTCTGGAACGGTGGGGGCTGACTTGAACCGTAGGCGAGCGGCTCCGATCGGTCAGCCTCGCTGATCTGATGCACGTAGATTCCAGTCACCGCGAGGCTGCCGTGTCCCATCCGCTCGCGCACCGTCCCGGCGGTGGCGACCGCGCCAAGCTGCGTGGCCATGAAATCGCGAACCCCGTACGACGTGTAGCCGTGGCAAGCTCGGCTGCGAGCTGCCGAACCGCTTGCCGATCGTGTCGCGCACGGCGCGGCTTCCTTGACCAAGTCCTCGCCCGGACTCCTCGACGGAGCGCCAAGGGCCAAGTTCGCCGTTCAAGAATCCTGACGCGGAACACGAAGTAGGGGACTGCGGTAGCCAGTGGCGAACCCGCCCAGCCTCAAGGAAGGAGGGACCCGATGCACAGAATTTTCCTGCTCATCGCGGCGCTCCCAGTGTGTGCCGGTCTCATCGGCCTCAGCCCAGTCGACGGCCAGACGCCAGTGCCGACCGAAGAAACCCGGATCCTCACGTTCGACGTGTTTCCGTCCAACGGGTTCGCCGAGATCGGCGCACTCGGCGGCTCCGTGGAGGGCCTGCGAGGCGCCTCATGTACGGGCGATTGGCCACTTGCCGGCGCACGGGTCGTGCCGCTGGCGGTCATGACCACTCTTGACCCGTCTTCGATCAGGGTGCGCGTGGTGAGCTGGGCACCAGGCAATCACATCGCCCTCGTCAACAACACCTTTGTGAACATCAACTGCGCGATCGACGCGCCGACCAGCTTCTGGGAAAGCCCAGTCGTCGCCGCCAAAGTCGCGCAACTCCGCCAGCAGGCACGCAAGTAGCAGCCTGCGCGGTGGACGGTGCGCGGCACGTTCACTCGATCACAAAGACACATCCACCAGATGGTCTGGTAGGAGCTGCCTGAGGGGGTTTGTGACCTCATCCTGCGGATGGGAAGGGAGAACCTCGGTGGATGCCTGCGGATCAACGCAGAGCTGACCAAGCTCGGGATCACGACCGCGACCGCGATCCGGACGATCCTGCGCCGTCACGGGCTCGGACCGGCTCCACGGCGGTCGGGCCGGACATGGAGTGAGTTCCGAACGCAGCGTGGGTGACCCAGCAGGCTCGCAACCTCTCCGAGCCTGCGCCACTCGGTTTCCTGATCCGCGATCGGGATGCCAAGTACACCCAAGAGCTTCGACGCGGTCTTCGCCGCGGAGGGCAGCACCACGATCCTCACCCCGTTCCAAGCCCGGGGGCGAACGCTTCGCCGAGCGCAGGGTCCGGTTGCCCCTGAGAGGCACGGAAACTCGTGATCTGGGTCTCAGGCAGCGAGTTCGTGCTCGTGGATGAGCCCGCCCAGGACATTGCGCCTTCGCACGGTTCGGTGAGTGCTCGTCACCGGGCGTTTCCCCCCGACGCCGGCAGCCTGCTACTGGGCCTCCTGGCAGCTCCCCAGACCGGACTCACACCGGCTGGCGAGCACGAGCAACGCCTCTATGCCCGGGTTGGGGGCGTGCTGGTCGGCGCGGCCGGCTCGGCATGCTGGAGCATGCCGATGGATGCCGACACCACGAAGACCGCCAACGCGATGAAGCTGATGAAGCGGATGGTCCACAGGGGCCCGGTGGGGTCACCCGCCACCGGGAACGCGGCCCCCACGGCCAACAGCACGCCAGCGAGGACGCCGACAACCGCCAGCCAGCGCCACAGCACCGCGGTGGTCCAGATCACGACCGAGGCGGCGAAGGTGAACATCGCGGCGGGAAGGCCGATCGCCGCGATGGCCGCGGCATTTGCGTACAGGAAGGCGCGCACGGTCGTGTCCTGGAGCTCGGGATTGGCCGCGCCCAACGCAAGGGTGTCCTGGAAGACGGTGGCGGTGTCACCGATCAGGACCGTTGCCAGGCCCCCGACGAGCACCAGGCGGGAGGCGATCTGCGGCCCGCCCTCGGCCGCTCCGAGCAGGCTTCGAAAGCCGACGACAAAGGGAAGGAACAGCAGCAGGAAGGCCAGGCCGGCAAGATAGTCGCCGACCAGGAACCGGGTGCTGTTGTCGGTGAAGAACTGCCGGACATCGGCCAGGGATGCGTTGTAGGCGGGCGGCTCGCCCTGCAGGACGATCGCGCCTACCGCGAACAGCACGAACCATCCAAGACCAAGCATGCCCGCCAGACGCCACCACCGCACCCCGACGCCTTCAGTTCTCGAGAACACGTTGCCTGTCATCTCGTTCACCACCTCCGGGTTGTCATGTACGTGGCTCAGTATGGGATCCGGAGCGTGCAGGAGGGGAACGGCCCGGCCCTATGGCCGGCGGATGATGCGGTCGTGGGCCCGCCTCGACCGACGTCCCGCCCTTCTCCAACCCGCTTGCGGCTCAGCCGGTCCGGTCGCGCACGATCGCGATGACCACGCGCAGGACCAGGACCACGCTGGAGAACAGGCCGAGGTAGCCGAACAGTTGGAGGGCGCTGGTCGTCGGGGTCAGGGCCGGGCCGCCCCTGGTGCCAAGCAGCACCACCGACACGATGCCGGACCCGATGCCGAGGAACGCCAGCACCGCGCGGTTGACCAGCCCCGCGACGACCCGGGTGTCGCGCTGATCGGCGAACAGGCGCACGTTGGTGGACAGCGTGCCGCGTTCGAGGGCGGTCGCGATGCGGTCCAGGCGTCTGGGCAGCCGCCGCAGCACCGGCAGCAGCGCCAGCAGCTCGTCGCCAGCGGCGGCCCGCAGGGAGGTGGGGCGAAGGAACTCTCCCAGCAGCCGGGTGGTGAGGGTTCGAGTCTCGTCGACGATCTGGAACCCTGGCGCCAGCAGCCCCAGCGTGCCATCCAGAGTGACCAGGGCGCGGAACACGCCGCCGATCTCGGGCGGGAAGGCGATGCCAAAGTCCAGCAGCAGCCCAAACAAGTCGGTGAACATGGCCGCGCCCGGCGTCATGCCTGGTCCCAGATGCTGGGCCATGAAGTGCGCCAGGGCACGTTCGAGCAGGTCGTCGTCGATGCCGTGGCGGACCTCGGCGATGTCGAGGATCGCGTCGTGCAGCTCGGTGGGGTTACGTCGCGCCACCGCCAGCAGCAGGCGGCGCAGCCCGGCTTGCTGCAGCGAGTCCAGGCGGCCGACCGAGCCGAAGTCGATCAGCGCGAGCCGCCCGTCGCCAAGCACGAGCACGTTGCCGGGGTGCGGGTCGGCATGGAACGTCCCGTCCAGCAGGACTTGGCGCAGCATGGCGCCGAGCAGCTCGCGGGCGAGCGCGGTCCGGTCGGTGCCGAGCCGGTCCAGCAGCGGCCCGGCGTCGCGGACGCTGGGCCCGTCCAGCCAGTCGATCACCAGCACCCGGCTGGTCGACATCCCCGCGTACACGCCTGGAAGCCGGACCGCTGCGGTCGGCGCCGTCGCGGCGGCCACTGCGGCGATGTTGCGGGCCTCCACCCGGAAGTCCAGCTCCTCGGTGAGCGCGTCCGCGAACCCCCGGGCCAGGTCCACCACCCGGTACCCACGCGCCCACGCGGCGCGTGCCTCTAGGGTGTGGGCGAGCTGGAGGAGGATGTCGAGGTCGCGCTCGACCAGCGCGCGGACGCCGGGCCGCTGGACCTTGACGATGACCTGCTCGCCGGTGGTCAGCCGGGCGCGGTGGGCCTGCGCGATGGAGGCGGCGGCCAGCGGCTGGGCGTCGAACTGGGCGAAGACCGCTGCTGGGGCGGCGCCGAGCTCGGCGGCGAGCAGCACCTCGACCGCAACGCACGGGGCTGGCAGGACGCCGTCTTGCAGGCCGGCGAGCTCAGCGGTCACGTCCGGTGGGAGCAGATCCGAGCGGGTCGACAGCAGCTGGCCGAGCTTGACGAAGATGCCACCGGCCTCCTCCAGCGCGCCGCGCAGGCTGTGCGCCAGGCGGTGCCGCCCGGCTGCGGTGGCGGCCTGCCGGCCACCGCCCAGGTAGGCGGCCAGGCCGTGCCGAGCGGACCGGATGCGGGATGCTCGCCAGGCCGCCCTGCACACCGGCCAGCTTGCCCGGGCGGGCGAGCAGCTCCAGCAGGACCGTCAGCATCATGGTCGCGATCAGCGCTGCGGCCAGGATCGCCGGTACCGACAGCTGTTGCGGGCCGTGCTGGCGGCCCGACACCGCCCACACGAAGATCAGGCCCGCGACGAACCCCGGTCCGGCCGCGATCAGCGCCCGCCACCACGACAGCCGGACGCCGAGCAGCCGGCCCCCGATCGTCGTCAGCCCCACCAGCACCGCCAGCATGCCCAGCAGGCTTCCCAGCACGCCGAGCGCGGGGCCAGGGTGGACCGCCGCGACGACCCCGACAACCAGCGGAGGCGGTGCGACCACGGCGAGGTTCGGCGGAACATGACCTCGCCCGAACCCATCCGGGAGGTCGGCGGGCGCCGCGGGCCGTTTGCCCCACGTCACGGCAGCGGGATGCGGCGGCCGGTCCTGCGTCAACCCGAGGGCCGGTATGAGGAAGCCCCACACATGCCAGCGTCTCCTTTCGAGCCCTCGGGACGCGGTGGTCGCGGGCCGGCTCTCATCAAGCGACCGGGCTAAGTAAAGCGCAGCTTGGGACGTGGGGAAACCAGCAACCCCAGCACGGCTCATCAGCCAGGCCGATCACCGGCTCGTTGGCGCGCCGGTCAGCCCCCGACCGGGCTCGCTTCCATCCAGCCAAGCTTGCGTGACAAGAGCCGGGTGCAGGCCCGGACGGCCGGTACGTGCTCGGACTGGTCGCCCGTGCGCCACAGCAGCGACCAGGGAGGGATAGCGATAGGTTTCCGAGAGGCGCCAGTGGCCCCACACAGGCTTCGATAGCTCGGCCCCTTTGGCTGTACCGTTGAGGGCATGTTCGCTTCGTTCAACGCCCACGCGACCGGCATGCTCGTCCTCGCTGCGCTTGTCGGGGCGGCGTGCGGTGCAGGCGTGCGCCCAGGCTCGAAGAGCCATGACGCCCTCCGCTGTTGATTGGGGCGCCCTGCAGGGCGCGATCGCTGGTGGTGTCATCCTGCCGGGCGCGCCTGACTACGAGTCGGTGCGCAAGCCCGCGATGGCGCGATTCGAGAACGTACGACCAGCGGCCGTCGTCCTGTGCAGGACTCCCGCGGACGTCTCCGCGACGATCGCGTTTGCTAGGCGGATCCGCTTGCAGACGGCAATCCGAAGCGGAGGACACTCCGTTGCCGGCCGGTCCTCGACCGAAGGGATCGTCATTGACGTCACGCCCATGTCTTCGGTGTCGGTCGCGGGCGGCGTGGCAACGGTTGGCGCCGGTGTGCGGCTCGGAGGTCTCTACGACGCGCTGGCCGAGCATGGCCGCACCGTCCCCGCCGGCTGCGGCCCCTCCGTCGGGATCGGCGGCCTCACCCTCGGCGGCGGGCTCGGGATTCTCGGCCGCAAGTACGGTCTGACCTGCGACCACCTCCTCCAGGCACAAGTCGTTTTGGCCGACGGTCGCATCGTCGAATGCGACGAGCATCATGACGAGGAGCTGTTCTGGGCGTTACGCGGTGCCGGTGGCGGCAACTTCGGCGTCGTCACGTCCTTGGTGTTCCGCACCCTTCCGGCGCCGGCGGCCACGGTCTTCCACCTGGTCTGGCCACTGACTCACGCCGCCGCGGTGGTCCAGGCCTGGCAGGTCTGGGCGCCTACCGCGCCCGATGAGCTCGATGCCACCTTGCGGTTGACCGCTGCCGGCGACGGCGAGCGGCCCCCCCAGGTCGACCTGGTCGGTGCCGTGCTCGGCAGCGAAGCTGCCGCCGCGGAGCTCCTCGCCGAGCTGGTCGCCGAGCTGGTCGCCCGGGCGGGCGTGGACCCAGCGTCAGCATCTCGCCGGCACATGCCCTACCGAGCTGCGAAGCGGTACCTCGACGAGCTCGGGTCGGTCGGCGATCAGCGCGAGCGGGCTGCTCCCGACCAGCCTCCGCAGCAGGGCCACATGTTCACCAAATCGGAGTTCTTCCGGCAACCGCTGCCCAGCGAAACGACCGCGGCGCTGGTGGAGAACCTCGCACGGGGGTTGGCTTGGGACCACTCGCGCGAGGTGAGCTTGCTGCCGTGGGGCGGCGCGTACAACCGCGTGCCCGCTGACGCCACCGCCTTCGTCCACCGCGATGAGCTGTTCGTGGTCCAGCACCTGCTCGTCAGCAACCCCGACGCCTCCACGACCGAACGCGACGCCGCCCGGGACTGGCTGGCGCGATCGTGGGCTCTGGTGCATCCGTGGGGATCGGGGGGCGTGTACCCCAACTTCCCCGACCCGGACCTCAAGGACTGGGCACGCGCCTACTACGGCAGCAACTATGACCGCTTGCTACGCGTCAAGGCGAGATACGACCCGGACGACTTCTTCCGCTTCCGGCAGTCGCTTCCGTCCAGGCCGAGCGGCAAGGAAGCGGCACACAAAGAGAAGGAGCACCGATGACCGCGACAGTCGGTTCCCGTGACACCACGGCCTCATGAATGCCCTGTGAGGCGTTCGAGGGAGCCGGACGGGTATCCGGTTCATGCGGCTTGCGCTTCCAGGCGCTCATCAGCAGCGGCGACATCCCGACCCCCGCCGCTCGTGAGCCGCTTCGGCGATCTCGCCAAGAACGCCTGACTGTCGGCCTCGGTCGTCAGGCCCACCAACCGGGTTGCGGCCGACCATGGGCGGCTGCAGTCGCGCTACGGCCGATGCGTGGCCTCAAGCAGGACCGTAACGCCAGGGTGCTCGTTGTGGGCCATGCCTTCGTTCAGAACGTTCGGCGGGGATACTGCGAGCTGGCCGCTGAGGAGCCGGAGAACCGGCGGTTGGCCGTCGCGTTCGACGAGCTGGCCATGGTGATCTGCGCCCAGACGGAGATCGCGGCTTCGCCATGCCTTGCGCCCGCGCAACGCAACAGTGCCCCTGCGAGCAGGTGATCGTGGCGGCTGAGCAGCCAAGCGGGAAGGTACTAGAGGCTGTTTCGCTCCTTTAGAACCGTCAGGCATGATTTGATCTAAATAGACCGGCAGGAGTCCTGTGGCGACTGATGCGCTGTTCGTAACGTTTCCGAGACGGATCGCGGTGACACTGGCACGTGTGACCACATCACTTGGGGCCGAGGGGCCCAGCCGGAGGGGCTTGCAGGTGCAGCAGACGAACGCGACAGTGGCCCCGGGCGGCCGGGCACCCGAGGCACGCTGGCGGATGGGCGTGCTGGCCTGGGCGCTGTGGACGCTGGCGATGTTCGGGCTCATCCCGATCGTCTGGTTCGACCAGCTGCTGCGTCAGGCCGGCCGGCCCGAGCTCGTCCAGCTCAACGCCAGCGGTATCCCATTCGTGGTCGCGATCCTCAGCGCCAGCACGGTCGGGGCGGTGCTGGCCAGTCGCCGGCCTCGCCATCCGGTGGGGTGGCTGCTGCTTACCCTGGGGCTGTCGGTGACCGTGGACGGCATCGCCGCGGGCTATGCCTACTATGGCGCGCTGGCCCGGCCCGGGGCGTTGCCGGCCGCCCCCTTGATGGCCGTGTACGACGTCGCCGGCGGCCTGCTCGTGGCGCGCGTCTGTATCGGCTTCGTGCTGCTGCTCACCCCGACCGGGTCGTAGCCCTCGCCCCGCTGGCGCTGGTGGGCCAGGCTGGCCGTGGTCGCGCCGGTGCTGTATCTGGCCGCGCGGGCGCTGCTGCCCCGGCCGTTGAGCCCGCCCTATCAGTCGGTGCCCAGCCCGTTGGCGGTCCCTGCCCTGGCTGGACTGCTGCTGACGATACGGGCCGTGACAGGGATCCTGGTCACCTTGGCAGTGGTGGTCGCGGCGGCGTCGCTGGTGGTGCGGTTCCGCCGCGCCCGCGGCGCGGAACGGCTGCAGCTGCGCTGGGTGGTGCTTACGGCCGCCCTGTCGGCGGTGGCGGCGCTGGTCGGGCTGATCGCCGCGGTGCTGGAGAGCTCGGTCGTGCTGGTGTGGACGGCCGGCGCGTACGTGGTCATGCTGCCGTTGGCGATCGGCGCGGCGGTCCTGCGCTACCGGCTGTACGACCTGGACCGCATCATCAACCGTACGCTGAGCTACGGGCTGCTGACCGTGCTGCTGGGCTTGGGCTACGCCCAATGCCGCCCGGTTAGGGGCTTCGGCAGTTTGTGCCAGGTAGGGTTGGTGGGAGAACGCTGACCGCCTGGTCGGGCGGCATGGTCGGCTGCGGCCAGCTGCGATGCTGGGTGCGCTTGAGCTGGTAGTTGCTCATCTTGCGCTTGACCGCGCGGGGGAACGCGCGCAGGCGGCGCTTGGGGAGCAGTTCGGTCAGCAGCTCATCGACTGCCGCCTGGACCGCGACGGCGATCTGGTCAGGGGGAAAAGGCCGTCTGCGCGATCACCTGGCGGCGGACCACCCGCAGGCTGCGGATAAACGACAGCCGGTCGGGGTCCAGGTCCTCGGCCAGGGCGGCGGTGTGCATCACCTGACGCAGGGCGTAGTGGACCAGCAGGTGCGCCCAGACCTCCTGCTCCACCATCTCGGGCGACTTGGACCGCAGCACCACCTGCGCGCCACGCTGGTGGGTTTTCAGCTCATCCAGCGTGGTCTCAATGCGCCAAGCAGAATGCACCTATGAATGGTGAGCAGGTGGGGCAAACGCCG
>WNGF01006837.1_pt1 | contig 15025 bp, 12 predicted proteins | sample 5400641 | NCBI WGS metagenome assembly WNGF01 (sample SAMN13153371, study PRJNA577476) | soil metagenome | isolation source: 80 cm soil or saprolite under grassland replicate 2 | place: USA:California | collected 2016-06-15
TCGTGAGCGCTGCCCCGCCATTCGAGGTCCTGCGCGCGATCCCGATCTCGGTTCCCGGTCCACACGGGCTCGATCACGACCAGCGACGCGGCTTGCTCTACTGCGCATGCGATGCGGCCGCCGTCGTTGCGGTGGAAGCCCCGACGGGCCGCATCGTGGCCCACGTGCCGACCGCGGGCGCGCCGGATGTCGTCTTCTTCAACGCGCGACGAGACCGCCTCTACGTCGCCATCGGCGACCCGGGAGTGCTCCAGAGCATCGGTACCGGTGCCGGACGTGTCGTCGAGACGATCCCCACGGGGATTGGGCGCACACCATCGGCTTCGATGCGGAGCGGGAACACGTGTACGCGTTCCTCCCCGAAGAGCACTCATCCGCCGTCTTCGCGGAGGTCTGATATCGACCGGGAGGCTGCAGGCGCCCGGCAGGCGCGGTATCTCGCCCGCGTTCGGCGATTCGGACGCGACGCCGTGTCGTTCCAGGGGCTCGCACGCGGCATGAGCGTGTCCGTCCGCTGGACCGCACCCCCGGTCCCCCCGCGCGCGCGTAGCTCGCTTCGGGCAGGCTCGGCCGCTGGAGGCGAGCCTGGTGCCGAGCCGGACGCGCAGCAGCGCGGCGGAGCCGCGGTCCTCCCCGAGCCGCCGGCGAAGCCCACATCCGTTCTCATACATCGAAGAGCGTCGACAGCGTCTCGCCGGACGGCGTGGACGCGGTAATCACGCTCTGCGCCGAGGAGGTCTGCCCGGTGTTCCTCGGGAAGGCGCACCGCATTCACTGGGGGATGCGGACCCGGCTGGCGGCGGGAAGACCGAAGAAGAGCAGCTTCAGGTGTTCCGGGACGTCCGCGATGAGCTACGCCGTCGCCTTGCCGCCGTGTTCCGCTGAGCCGGGCCATCACGAGCGGATTCGGGCCATCCCGCACGCGATCCCGCCGACAGTCCGGAGGGCCTCGCGGATCCGCTCGGACCAGAAGGCTCCGCTCACGCGGATGCAGTTTCGGAAGCGGTCGCTCGTGGTGAAGAGCGTTCCTGGGGCGACGGCGATCCCCTTGCACCCAAACGACGAACCCGCCCTCCGGGCGTGTCACCCGCGTCCCTGCCGGAAACCACCGAGCGATCGCGGCCCGGACGTGCGCGAGCTGCGCCGCGTATGTCCTGCGCATCGCGCGGAGGTGGCGGTCGTACCCGCCGCTGGTCAGGAACTCGGCGACAGCGAGCTGCGTCGGTGATGCCGTGGCAAGACTAAACACGGACTTCAGCCGCTGAACCGTCTCGATGTACCGGCCCGGAGCGATCCAGCCGACGCGGTACCCGGGCGCGAGCGTCTTCGAGAACGACGAGCAGTACAGGACCAGCCCGGCCTCGTCGTACGCCTTCGTCGCGCTCGGGCGGTGCGGTCCGAATCCGAGATCACCGTACACGTCGTCCTCGATGAGCGGGATCTCGTGGGCCCGTAGCAGCCGTACCAGTTCCTCCTTCCGCTCGTCGGGCATCACGCTCCCGAGGGGATTGTTGAAGTTCGCGATGACGAGGCAGGCGCGGACGGGGTTGTGCCGGAGGGCGTAGGCGAGGACGTCCACGCTCATCCCCTCGCGCGGGGTCGACGGGATCTCGAGCACCTTCAGCCCGAGCCACTGGATGGAGTTGAGGAACGTGTAGTAGACGGGCGAGCCGATCGCGACGGTGTCCCCGGGTCGGCAGGTGGCCTGAAGCGCGAGCGTGACCGCCTCGACGCACCCCGAGGTCACGACGATCTCCTCCGGTGTGAGCCGACACCCGGAGTCGAGCGAGCGCTTCGCGATCTGCGTCCGGAGCCGCTTGAGCCCCTTTGCGCCGGCGTAGGAGACGCTGTCGATGCGGAAGCGCCGCGCCGCTGTCGCGAGCATCCGGCTCAGCTTGTCGATGGGGAGCAGCTCGGCGTTGGGCACGCCGCGTCCGAGCGGTACGAGACCGGGGTCGGCGAGCGTCCGCATCACCTCGAGCGGGCCACTGCCCAGGTCCACTGCCGTCGCTGCAAGGTTCTGCTTCGGTCCTGTGTATTCGACCGCTCCTTCGGGCTCGGGTATCGCGCAGGACACGTAGTACCCGGACTGCGGACGGGCTTCGATGACCCGCCGGTTCTCGAGCTGCGCGTACGCCTCCATGACGGTATTGATGCTGACCCGCATCTGCCGACTGAGCTCGCGGATCGAGGGAACCCGGTCGCCCGGCCGGTACGTGCCACGCGCGATGAGGTCCGCGACGTCAGCCGCGATCCGTTCGTAGAGGAGCGGTCGTGTCGCCGCGCGGCGCCCAGCCGTTGCCATTCGCGGATCATACCGCCGATGCGGTATGACAAGAACAGTCACAGATCCATCGTTCAGGCACGGGTACAGTTCGGGCGCGTCGTCACTGTGCCCCTCCGCAATGTGAAGCGCTGCATCTGAACTCCTCGCGACCTCCGCGCCATCCTAGCCGTGCACGCCGCGACGAGCGCGGCCGGCCGAGAGGAGAGCTCATGTACGCGGTGACGATCGAGAACAGGGGCGATGCGAGGTACCACGCGACGAGCCGGGGCTACGGATTCGTGCTCGGGCCACAGGGCGCCGGGGCAAACCCAGGTGACACGCTGCTCGCGGCGCTCTGCGGGTGCATCGGCCATTACGTCCGCCAGTTTCTGCAGGAGCGCGGGATCGCGTCGGATGGGTTCGCGATCGCGGCGGCCGCGGAATCGACGCCCGACCAGACCCGGCTGGCGCGGATCGATGTCTGGATTGACCTCGGGGGCATGTCGCTCAACGAGGCCGGTCGGAAGATCCTCTTGGCCGCCGCCGAGCGCTGCAAGATCCACAACACCCTCAAGGCCGCGTGCGCGGTGACGATCTCGCTCGGGAAGCAGCCGTCTCGGGAGGACATTCCGGCAGCAACGCCTGGCCGCTGCGGCTGAAGCGAGAACCGTACGGAGCGACTCGAGGCGCACATGACGACTCCAACGCAATTCGACCAGACGCACCACTTCATCCTCGAGACGTTCGTGGAGCGGGGGTACGCGCCTCACTACACTGAGATTGCAGCGCGGTTCGGCGTCGCGCCGGAAGAAGGAAAGAAGCTTCTCCACGAGCTGACGGCCACGGGGTTACCGGTGTGGGTCTACCCCGGCACCGACCTGATCGCCTCATGCGCCCCGTTCAACAATCAACCTACGCAGTACCGGGTCGGCATCGACGGCCGGCCCGGCTGGTTCGGGCAGTGCGGATTCGAGTCCCTGGCCCTCTGTTGGGTCTTCCCGGGCAAGGCGGTCCAGATCGAGTCTCCGTGTCTCGACTGCGGAGAGCCGCTGCGGGTCGTGGTGCGCGATGGAGTCATCGAGAGCCGCGACCCCCCGGGGATCGTCTGCTACGTCGATATCCCCATCAGCCAGTGGTCGAAGAACTGGCCGTTCACGTGAAGCCGTATCCATCTCTTCCGGTCGGAAGAGCACGCGAGGAATTGGTCGGGATTCCGGGCGGGGACCGAGGAGGCGATCCTTCCGCTCTCCTCCGTGATGTCCATCATGAGCACGCCCCGGCACACGGCGAAGCTGAACGGCCACTACATATCGTCTGCTCCGGAATACGCGTCGATGTTCTTCGAGAGGGTTCGGGAGGTCACGCGCAACTCGCCGTTCTGGGACCCTCAGCGCAAGTAAGGCGTGGGGCAGTTGCGGTGCGCCCCTGGGTTCCTGGAAGGCCTGTGATTATGCCGCGTCTCTCGCGCCGCCTGCGCTTGGCTGACGTCCCCGGCCTGATGCCGGCGCAGTGGAAGGCCGCGCGTGAAGCCGCGGCTGCCCCGTCGGCGACCGTCCCGGCCTGACGACTGCGGCGCCACGCGCGCCGCGACCTCAGCAGCTCGAAACGCCGCCCCTCCGCCAGCATCAGCTCGCGGCTGGGGTCAACCGTCACGCCGGGTGCCGTCCACCGGACGGACACGCATGAGCTACTGGTTCGACACGCCACCTCCGGAAGGAACCGGCGGGTGCGTCGCGTACGCGGACACTGGAAGCGCGTGGGTCGCCGCGGGTCGCCCGGTGGCGCCGGAGGGACAGGTCGAGCGCGCCGCAGCGCAGTTCGTGGCGGCGGCGCGTCAGGATCGACGGCGGGCGAGCTTCTTTGCGGCAGAGCGGCCGATGGTGGGCTTCGATGCGCTGCGAATCGGAGACCAGCCGCTGTTCTCTCCCACCCGCTGGCTCGCCCCGTCTACGCACGGTCGCACGGGCTGCGGGGACAAGTCCGGCGCGCGCGCCTCCGCGGTGTGCGCGTCCGCCGCGTCCAGCCGGACGAGATGCGAGTGAATGCTCCGCTCCGGGCCCAACTCGACTCGGTCTCGAGTCAGTGGCTGGAGTCCAGGGCCATGGAGCCAATGGAGTTTCTCGTCGCCCTGGATCCGTTCTGCTTGCGCGACGAGCACCGGTACTTCGTCGCCGAGCTCGACGGGCGCGCGGTGGCTTTCCTGTCCACCGTCCCGGTGTTCGCGCGAGGAGCCTGGCTCGTGCAGGACGTGCTGCGCGGTGGAGCACCGAATGGAACGACTGAGATGCTGTTCCTCGCCTTCATGCGCGAGACGGAGCCGACGGCGACCGTGTCGCTCGGGCTCGCACCGCTGCGCGGGAAGGTTCTCCCCTGGCTGCGAGCGGCACGCGCGCTCGGGCGCCCCCTCTTCGATTTCGCGGGGCTCCACGCGTTCAAGGAGCGGCTGCACCCGACCCGATGGGAACCGGTATGGCTGGTGTTTCCGCGCGGTGAGAGGGCGTTCGCACATATCGTCGAAACACTCCGGGCCTTCGCGTCTGGCAATCTCCTGCGTTTCGGCCTCCGCTCGCTCGTCCGGCGCCCCCAGGGCGCGACTTGGGCGGCGGCGGTCCTGCTTGCGCTGTGGGCTTCGATGCTCACCCTCGTCGCCCTCGCCGATCGAGCTGCAGTGCTCGGGGTTTCTCGGGCCTCACTCGTCGCCGTTGCGGGGTGTGACGCGATCCTGGCGATGACGCTCCTTCGGCTTGCGCGAAAGCCAAAGCTGGCCAGTCTCGTCGGTGCCACGATGATCACGGCCGCAGACGCGACACTGTCGGTCGTGAATCACGGGATCTCGGGAACGCCACACGCAGCGTGGCGCGTCGCCGCGCGCTTCGCCGAGATGGTGGGTCCGATCATGGCGAGCGTCGGACTCGTGTGCGCGACGATCCTATGGCTGGTGCGTCGTAACGGCTCGACTTCGCGCGCGTCGGCGACGAGCGCGGCACGACCGGCGCTTCGAAGGGGAATCGGGGCTTTTCTGCTCGCGATCCTGTTCTCGCTCGTCGCTCACGCCGCTCGAGCGCAGGATCCGTTCGAGATCCAGGTCTACGACTCCGAGACCGCCGCTCCGTTGGAGACGGGGATCGAGCTCCACACCAACTACTTCGGCCGACGGGGCACCGTGAACGCCTCAGGCCCGGCGACGGATCGAGTCTTCCACGTCACGTGCGAGCCACATCTCGGTCTGGCCGACTGGGCGGAGCTGGGTGGCTATATTCAGACCGCGATCCTTCCGGACGGTAGCTACGATTTCGCCGGCGCGAAGCTCCGCTTCAAGGCGCGCGTGCCGTGGAAGCTCGCCGGCCACGTCGGGGTGGCGCTGAACACCGAGGTATCCAGGGTTCCTCGTGCCTACTCCGAGTCGCGCGTCGGCGCGGAGCTTCGACCCATCGTCGACCTGCGCCTCGGGCGAGCCTACGTTTCCATCAACCCCATCCTCGACTTCGATTTCGGAAGGCGACCTCGCAGGACGTCCCCAGCTCGAGCCGGCTGCCAAGGCGGAGGCGATGCTGCTCGATGATCACCTCGGGCTCGGCGCCGAGTATTACGCCGCGATCGGTCCGCTGGACGCCGTGCCCGCCGCTTCACAACAGGTGCACCGCCTGTTCGCCGTGGTGGACCTCAACCAGGTAGCGGTGGGCCCGCTGCGCCTCGCGATCAACCTGGGTGTGGGCCGTGGGCTCAGGGCCGGAGACGAGTGGATCGTGAAGTCGATCATCGGGATGCAGACGCGGTAGCACATCGCGGAGGACGATCTGGACCGAGCGAACGAGAAGAGCGCCTCAGGGCGGAGCGGCCTCAAGATCGTAGCAGCGCGCAGGGTGGGGCGAGTCGGCGCCACGTTGCTGACCGCGGCCTTGATCATCGGGACCGGGATCTTCGGCGCGCTGGGGGACACGGCGGAGAAGGCGGGGAGCGCGCTGCTGCTGGCGATGATCCCCGGCGCGCTCGTCGCCTGGAGCACTGGCGTCAGCGGCGCCCAGCTGGGCGTGAACTTCCCCGAGGCGGGCGGCGCCTTCGTCTGGGCGCGCGCGTTCCATCACGAGTCTCTCGGCTTCATCGCGGGTTGTTGCTACCTCGGGCAGGGGATCGTCGGCACGAGCGTCGTCGCTCTCGCGCGGTCACCCTCGGCGTGCTCGGCGCGGGGGAAATGGGAAAGGACGATGTCCCGCTCTTCAAGGCTGCGACGCGGGCGGTCGGCGCCTGGGGCGGGTGGCTCATCCTCGCCGCGGCGTGGCTGGCCTCGATCAACGAGCTCGTCAGCGATCTGCTGAGCGTCTCGCGCGTGGGCCTCGCGATGGTGTCGGTGCGCGAGCTTCCCGCGTGGCTTGGCGAGTTGCACCCGCGCTTCCGAGTGCCGCGCCATGCGGTCATCGCCATCGGCCTCTTTACATTCGTCTTGGTGCTGGTATTCGATCTCCGGCAGATCCTGCCGCTTGCGACCTGCTACCTCCTGGTCTGGTTTGCCATCACCCACTACTCCGCCCTGCAGCTCAGCGCGAAGCAGCGCCTGACGTCCCGGTTCTTCTCGTGGTTCGGGCTCGTCGGCTGCTTCGTGCTGCTGCTCTTCATTCCACCGCTCCTGCTCGCGATCGGAGCCGTGACGCTGGCTCTGGCGTTCGGCGCGCGCGCCGTCGTGCGCAGGCGGATGGCTGAGGCAACCTGACGTCAGTGGCCGTGCCGGTGGTGGATGTCCGGCGGGTGGGATGATCGCAGAAGAGGAATGGATGCCGGTGGACATGAGAATGCGGTTCCGCCCCCGGTCCTTCGTGCACGTGGCGTGCTCGTGCTCCGTAGCCTCGTGGACGTGCGGATGGGCATGACGTGCCCAGATGATGTCCCGGGCACGGGTTTCTCCGTCGCCGTCTTTCCCGGAGGTGCGCTGATCGCCCTCGTGCTGGCGGTGAACATCGTGACGGCGCAGGCGAAGCGCATCGAGCTCAGCTGGCGCAAGTCCGGTCTCCGCCGCCCGGGCAGGGTCGCCGTGGGCGGTCGCACTCGTCGTGTGGAACGAGTTCCGGCTCGTCAGAATCGAGATCGAGCAAGGGAGCCGCCGGCTCGGGGTCTTCGAGCGCCACGAGCGGCACCGGGTCGAGCGGGACCGCCTCCGGTGCTGCCGACTCGGATCGCGATTCGGATCGGTCCGGCTATGACGACGACGATGACGACGACTAAGCAAGCAGGCGAACCTCGACGCTGCTCACGCGTGGCGGCCAGGGGGTAACCGCCGGGCCATCTGTGGCGGCGCCCATGGCTTAAACTTCGAGCATCGCGACGGTTGGTATGCCCCGCACCACTGCAGCAAGTCCCGCATGACAGGCTGGCCGCTCGCGCCACGTGACGACTGGCGCAGTGCGCTCATGCTCGTTGCGGTCACGGTTGCGGCTTGCACGGGGAAGTACGTGCGCAGCACGACGACAGAGGCGGTCCAAGCAACCCCTGACCGCGTTGCTCGCGGGGCATACGTGGTCAATCACCTGGCGGCCTGCGGCGCGTGTCACACAACCCGCGATTCCGGGAAGATCATCGACCCAGAACGGGGCGACGCGCTCCTCGCTGGAGGCAACGTCCTCGAGACCGTCAAGCCGCAAATGCGAGTGTGGGTGCCGAACATCACCAGCGAACCTGAGACCGGCATCGGCCGCTGGTCGGACGACCAGGTGATGCGCGCGATCCGCGACGGGGTGGACGACGAAGGGAAGTTCCTGCTTCCAGTGATGCCGTTCGGCTCGTTCCGCTACATGTCCGACGACGATGTTCGCGCTGTCGTCGCTTACCTGCGCTCCGTCCCGCCCCTTCGTCAGACGCACGAGCCAATCAAGAACGAGGTCCCTTTCTTCGTGCGCATCGGGCTGAACTGGTTCGGCGCCGCGATGCACCGGCCTGCGCGAGGCGTCGCCGCGCCGTCGACCTCGGATGGCGTCAACTACGGCGAGTACCTGGCGCGCCTTGCGACCTGCGCCGACTGCCACTCGCTTGGCACGCGCGGGCCGCGCGACCCGGGAGATCGCTTCCGTGCAGGCAGTGATGTCCCCTTTCCAGAAGGGGGCCAGGTCTGGGCCCCGAACATCACCCCGGACGCGGAAACGGGGATCGGACGGTGCAGCCGCGAGCAAGTGAAGAGAGCGATGCGCGAAGGCGCTCGCCTCGACGGCAGGAAGATGGCGCCACCCATGGCAACGCTCGTACCGCACTATTCCGGGATGACCGACGGGGACCTCGATGCGCTGGTGGCGTACCTGTTCGCGCAGAAGCCTGTGAAGCATTCAGTCCCGGCGCGGAAGCTCGATCCCGCGACGCGAGCCCGGCTCGGCCAGGAGTGAGCTGCGCGGGGGGGCGCATCGTCCACGTGGACCGGCTTGACGCACTCGGTCGCGACCCGATCTACACTTCACGAGGGTGATCCTCGAGGCGCGCGGGTTAAGGCTTGGCCAAACTCTACGACTGGAAAGACGGCCAGCATCGTTGGCGCGTCCCTTACAATGAGATCGGAGACGGTCGACTCGTGGTCTGTCTCCCGGCTCCGAGCACGATCTCGACTCGCGAGGAGATGCGCGGACTGGCCGAGCGACTGGCGCGCGGCCGACGCGTCATTCGCGTCGATTGGCCAGGCCTCGGCGAATCTGATCGGTTCGCAGTCCGGTACAGGTCACCGCTGTACGTCCGGTTCCTCGCGGCGTTCCTCGAGGACGTCGGCAAGCCTGTGGATGTCGTAGCCGCCGGTCACGGCGCCAGCTACGCGCTCGAGGTCTCGCGTACAGCGCCTGGCCGGTTTCATCGACTCGCGCTCCTGGCTCCAACGTGGCGTGGGCCGTTGCCGACGGCGATGGGCCCCCACCCGCGGGCCTGGGGTGCCGCTGAATGGCTCGTGCGCGCGCCGCTCATCGGGTCGCTGCTGTACGGGCTCAACAGCTCGCGCGGCTTCATCCGCTGGATGATGTCTCGCCACGTGTATGCCCAGCCGGCCCACATCACCGAAGCCTTACTCGATGATCGCGTGCGGACTGCGCATGGGCCGAACGCGCGCTTTGCCGCGGGTGCGTTCGTGACCGGCCGTCTCGACGCGTATCCGTCGCGCGAGCGATTCCTCGAAGCAGCTCTGGCGTTCCCAGCGCCACTCCTCGTGGGCATGGGTGCGCGGACTCCACCCAAGTCGCTCGGGAGATGCAGGCGCTCGCAACGCTCCCGAACGTACGATCGATGACGTTGCCCGGCTCGCTTGCCTTCTACGACGAGTACCCGGATGAGGCCGTCGCCGCCGTCGCATCCTTCCTCGATGCTCCGTAGCGGCTTGCTCAAGAAGTGGGTCGAGCGAATGGCTGCGAGGGGAGCAGGTTCACGACCGTCACGCGCGTTTCTTCCCAATCGATCGCGTGTATCGCCCTCACGGGTGCTCATGCCTGTGGTGGGGGTCCGGTAAGTGCGGGTGGTCGTGTACGAGCGCTGCGTGAACATGACGATGGGAGTGAGGCTCGCTCACCGGTTCAGCGTGAGGGTGCCTGTGGTGCTCGTCATGAACGTGCGCGTGGTCGTGCTCGCTGGCGTCGTGCACGTGCTCGTGGGCGTGTCGCGCCTTCAGCACGGCTCCGAGCCCAGCCGCCATCAGTGCCCCGGCGACGACGTCGCGCAGGCTGAGGCGCTCTCCCAGGAGCGGTAGCGAGACGAGCGCGCCGACGAACGGGGCGGTTGCGAACAGGGCCGCCTGGCGCGCCGCGCCGATCCCGCGGGTGGCGACGAGGTGGAGCACGATGCTCGCGCCGTAGCCGAAGGCGCCGACGGCCAGGGCCCCCAGCAGGACCGCAAGATCCGGCAGGCGGTCGCCGGACGCGAAAGCCAGCGCGGCGCTCACGGCACCGGCCGCGAGCGTCTTCGCGCGAGCAACGGCGACTGGATCGCGTAACGCGAGTCGCTGGGCGAGGTTGTTGTCGAGTGCCCATGCGGCGCATGCGCCAGCGATCGCAGCGACGCCCAGGGGATCTGCACGGACGGGCCCCGGCGCGGCGGTGAGCCAGGCGCCCCCGGCCACGATGGCCACCGCCCCGAGCGCCTCGCGCCGCGACAGATGGTCGCCGAAGGCGAGCACCGCGAGCGCGATGGTGAAGGGCGCTTCGAGGTTGAGCAGGAGGGAGGCTGCCACACCGGAGACGCGAGCGAGCCCGAACACGAGCAGGACCGGACCGACGATGCCTCCTGCGACGATCATGGGGACGAGCGCGGGCAGGTCCTCTCGGCGGAGAGGGGCCTCGTCAGCGCGACGAAACCGGCCGTACACGGTCAGCCCGAGTCCAGCGCCGAGGTAGAGCAGACCGGCGAGCATGACCGCGCCCGTGCCCGGCACGAGGAGCTTGGCGGCGGGTGTGCTCGCGCCGAAGAGCGCGGCAGCCGCGAGACCTGCCGCCGTGGCACGCCGGGAGACCATCACCCGAGCGCTTCTGCAGCCTCGCCGCGCGTCTCGTCGCGCGGTGCCGAGAGCGTCCGCACGGATCCAAAGCGCAGATACAGCGCGGGGACGACCAGCATGTTGAGGACGGTGGAGGTGACGAGTCCGGTCAGGATGACGATGGCCATGGGCGCCTGGATCTCGCTCCCGGCCTGACCGTGCGCCAGCGCGAGCGGGATGAGTCCCAGGCCCGTGGCGAGGGCCGTCATGAGGATGGGTGAGAGCCGCTCCATGGCCCCGCGAAGCACGGCCGTCCGGGCATCCGAGACCTCCTCGTGCTCGACGAGGTGCTGGATATGCGAGATCATCATGAGGCCGTTGCGCGTCGCGATGCCGAACAGCGTGATGAAGCCGATGATGGACGCGACGGAGAGCACGCCGCCCGAGACCCAGACGCCGGCGACGCCGCCGGCGAGCGCGAGCGGCAGGTTCACCATGACGATGGCCGCGTCGCGAGGCGACTGCAGCGCCACGTACAGCAACAGGAAGATGCCCAGGACGACCGCGATGCCGAGGACGAAGAGGGTGCGCGCCGCTGCCTCGGCGCTCTCGAACTGGCCGCCGTACTCGACGTGGTAGCCGCGCGGGAACGGCACGGCCGCGGCGACGCGTGAGCGCACCTCCTCGACCACGCCGCCGAGGTCGCGGCCAGAGACGTTGCACATGACGACGAGCTTTCTTTGCACGTTCTCGCGCGTCACCATGTTCGGGCCGCGGTCCTTCCGGATCTCCGCGAGGGCGTGGAGCGGGACGCGCGCGCCGGAGGGCGTCGCGATGAGCGTGGCGCGGACCGCGTCCAGGCTCTCCAGCGCCGACCTGTCGTAGCGCACGACGAGGTCGAAGGCGGCCTGTCCCTCGAGGACGCGCGAGGTGACCGTGCCCTGGAATGCCGTCTCGACGGCCTCCGCCACCTCGCGCACGCGCAGCCCGTGCCGCGCGATCGCAGCGCGGTCGAAGCGGACCGTGAGGAGCGGGATGTCCGACTGCTGCTCGACCGAGAGGTCCACGACACCAGGGACGGCGGCCATGACCCCGCGCACTTGCTCGGCGAGGCGCCGGAGCTCGACGAGGTCGTCGCCGAACACCTTCACGGCGATGTTCGCGCGCGTGCCGGACAGCATGTGGTCGATGCGGTGCGAGATGGGTTGGCCGATGGTGACGGCCATGCCTGGTATGAGGGCGAGCTCGCGCCGGAGTGCGGCCAGGAACTCGCCCTTCGAGCGCTTCCCCATCTTGAGCCCGACGTCGATCTCGGCCGCGTTCACGTCCTGGGCGTGCTCGTCGAGCTCCGCCCGGCCGGTGCGGCGCGCCGTCGCGACGACCTCAGGCTGCTTGAAGAGCGTCTCCTCCACCATGCGCCCGAGCTCGTCCGATTCCGCGAGCGAGGTGCCCGGGAGTGTCACCGCGGACAGCGTGAGCGTCCCCTCGTTGAAGTCGGGCAGGAACGCGCGTCCCGCGAGCGCAAGCCCTGCGACCGCCGCCGCGAGGAGCACGACGGAGGCGAGGAGGACGACCCTCCAGCGTCCGAGCGTCGCGCCGAGGAGGGGCTCGTACCGCGCCTTCAGCCAGTGTACGAGCGCGCCCTCGCGGTCCTCGCGCACGGCCTTCGAGCTGGGTAATACCACCGAGCAGAGCGCGGGCGTGACGGTGAGCGCGACGAGCAGCGACGCCGCAAGGGACACGATGTACGCGAATCCCAGCGGTCGGAGGAGCCGCCCCTCCACCCCCGAGAGGAAGAAGAGCGGCAGGAACACGAGCACGATGATGACCGTGGCGAAGACGATCGAGCCCCGGATCTCCTTGCTCGCGTCGAACACCACGGCGATGGCTCCGCGACGGTGCTCGGGTGGCAAGCGCCCGTTCTCGCGCAGGCGGCGAGCAACGTTCTCGACGTCGATGATGGCGTCGTCGACGAGCGCGCCCACCGCGATCGCCATCCCGCCGAGCGTCATGGTGTTGATGGTGGCGCCGAGGGCCTGCATGGCCAGTACGGCGCTCACGAGCGAGAGCGGGATGGCGAGCACCGTGATGCCCGTCGCGCGCAGGCTGGCGAGGAAGAGGAGGACGATGCCGACGACGAGGATCGCTCCGTCCCGCAGCGCGGCGACGACATTGTGGACGCTGACCTCGATGAAGTCGGCTTGACGGAACACGTTGCGGTCGATCTCCATCCCCTTGGGCAAGCTGGCCTGGATCTCGTCGAGGGTCCGGTCGAGGCGGCGCGTCAGCTCGAGCGTGTTCGCGCCGGGCTGCTTCTGGATGCCGAGCACCACGGCCGGCTTTCCATCGTGGGAGCCCTCGCCGAGCTTGAGCGCCGGGCCGATCCGGACGTCGCCGAGCTGACGGACGAGCACCGGTTGCGCCCCGCGCATGGCGACGACCGTCTCGCCGATGTCCTCCGGGCGGCGCACGCGGCCGATGCCGTGGATGAGGTATTGCTGACCGCCCTCGAGATAGAAGCCCGCGGACGTGTTCTCATTCGTCTCCTGGAGCGCGCGTACCACTTCGTTGGTGGCCACGCCGTAGGCCGATAGCCGTTCGGGCCGAAGCACGACCTGGTACTGCTTCGTGTCTCCCCCGGTCGGCACGACCTGCGAGACGCCAGGGATGGCGAGGAGGCGCTTGCGGATGACCCAGTCCGCGGTGGTCTTGAGATCGGTGGGCGAGTGATGATCGGAGGTGAGCGCCACGAACATGATCTCGCCCATGATCGACGACACCGGGGCCAGCGTGGGCCGGTCGGCGCCGGGCGGAAGCGCTCCCTGCGCGAGCTGGAGCTTCTCGGAGACGATCTGGCGCGCCTGGTAGATATCCGTCCCCCACTCGAACTCGACCCAGACGAGCGCGATTCCCACGCCCGCCGCCGAGCGCACGCGCCGCACGCCCGGCGCGCCATTGAGCGCGGTCTCGATGGGGAAGGCGATCTGGCTTTCCGCTTCCTCTGGCGCCATGCCGTGCGCTTCCGTGATGACCGTCACGGTGGGCGCGGTGAGGTCGGGGAAGACGTCCACGGGCATCTTCAGGGCGGTATACGTCCCGAACACGAGGAGGACGGCCGCGCCCATGAGGACGAACAGGCGGTTCCGGAGCGACCACTGGATGATGCCGTCGATCATGTCGGCCTCAGTGGACGTGCCCGTGCGCGGGGAGCGCGCCCGCGGCCGACGCGAGGCGCACCTGCCACGCGCCCCGCGCGACCACGCGCTCGCCGGGTGAAAGCCCCTCGAGCACCTGGACGAGGTCGCCGTCCCGGATCCCGAGCCGCAGCGGTCTCCGCTCGTACGCCTCCCCGTTCACCTGTACGAACGCGACCTCCTGCTTGCCGTCGTCGACGATGGCAGACGCCGGAATGGCAATGTCCTTCACCTCGCGACCTGTCTCCACGTGGACCCGCGCGAACATGCCCGCCTTGAGCGCGCGGCCGCGGTTTGGGACCTCGAAAATGAGCGGCGCCGTCCGCGTCTGAGGGTCGACGACCCCGCCAAAGGCGACGAGCCGGCTTTCGGGCCCCGAGCCGACCGCGATGCGCCTGTCGAACCCCTCGACGTCGAACGACGCGCCGGTGGGCTTCTCGACGCGTCCGATGTCCGCCTCGGGCACCTGCACCTCGAGCCAGAGCCGATCGAGATCGACGACATGGAAGAGCTCGCGCCCCTCCTCGACGAAGGCGCCGGGCGCGGCGCCGACGGAGGCGATGACGCCTGCGACGGGCGCCCGGAGCTCGATCCGTCCCGCGGCTCCGGCGGCACCCACGCGCTGAGTCGCCTTGAACTGCGCGAGCCGGCGCGAGGCAGCGGCGAGCTCACCCTCCGCGAGCGCCTCCGCCTGCCGCGCCTCCATGACTCGCCGTTCCGGCACGGCCTGCTGCGCGAGGAGCGGCTCGAGGCGCTCGCGATCGCGCCGCGTGTAGTCGACCCGCAGCTTCGCCTGCGAGACCGCCAGCTCGAGCGTGGCCGGGTCGGTGTCCCCGGAGAGGCGCGGCGCAAGCACCGCCAGGAGCTGGTCTTTCTTCACCTCGGACCCGACGCGCGGGAAGGCGGCACCGGCGGTGAGGAGCCGGCCCGCGCTAGGAGCCGCGATGTGAGCCTCGCCGTCCGAGCGCGGACGCAGCGTGCCGTTGGCGAGCACGGACGCGCGGAGCGCTCGCTCCGCGACCGGGGCAGTCCCGAATTCCGTCTTCCATTGCTGTTCCATGAGGAACGGGATGAGACCGCCGGGCTCGGTGGGACGCGATGCCGAGGCCTTGGCCGCCTCTGCCGCGCTCGCGTAAACGGTGA
>WNGF01006123.1_pt1 | contig 15022 bp, 17 predicted proteins | sample 5400641 | NCBI WGS metagenome assembly WNGF01 (sample SAMN13153371, study PRJNA577476) | soil metagenome | isolation source: 80 cm soil or saprolite under grassland replicate 2 | place: USA:California | collected 2016-06-15
AACGACGCGCGCGGGGACGCGGGCATCACGGCGACCACGAGGTAGAGGCCTGAGCTCGGGATCCCGACCGCGCGCAACGGCCCGTAGCCCGGGGCCGCCACGAAATAGGCCCACCGGGTCGGTCGGTCGCCGACCGTGCAGGTGCCGAGACCGTGTGCCACGTAATCGCCGGGCGAGTCGGGCGCTCCCTGCGCGAACGCCGGCAGGTGCTTGGCCACGACGTACCGGCGGGTCGCGCGGCACTGTTCCGAACCCGTGAGGACGTCCAGCGCGGGACCGGTGGCCGCGAGGTAGTAGTAGTCCGACGGCACGCCGATGGCGGTCCCGTCGATCCACATCGCGGCGAGCCCCTCGAGCGGTGGCCGGTCGGCCCTCCACGCCTCCGGTCGCGGTCCGGCGACGATCCCCTGGCGCGGGTCGTCGATCGGCCCGGCGAGGCGCGGCTCCCACGCATCGGGGATCAGCGCGGAGACCGGTCCGGCCGACACGTGTTGGAACGGGCTCGGGGACTGTTGGATCAGCAGGCCCGAGGTGTCCGGGCCCGGTGGCGGCGTCGCTGCAGCCTCGCCGCACGCCACGGCCGCGAGCGCGATCACGAGACTCCCGATGAGTTTCTGCACTCCGCCGATCCCGTCGGCAGCATAGACCGGGCGTTCTTGCTCCCGCCACCCGCGCTCCCGCGGCTCAGCGAGCCGCGAGGACGGCCACGAGCGCGAGCGTCTCGCCGAGCTCGATCGCCGCCCCGAACACGTCGCCGGTCACGCCACCCAGACGCCGGTTCGACCACCTGCCGATGAGGGTCGACGCGGCCACGACGGCGACGATCATGCCGAGCGTGGCGATACCGGCGCAGGGGATCGCGACGGCGAGGGCGATCACCGACGCGACGGCGACCGCGCGGGCACCGATGCCGGCGGTCCACGTTCCCGTTCCACCGCCCGCGTAGGGAAGCCGCCACGCCATGGCGACCGGCGCGACGCGCGAGAGCGTGGCCGCAGCGACCACCGGCCATGGGAACCCGGTGACCACGAGCGCCGAGAGCGTCGACGTCCTCAGCAGCAGATCGAGCACGACCGCGGCGATGCCGAACGTCCCCACATGGGGGTCGCGCATCGCGTGCGCCGGATCGCTTCCAGCCAGCGAGGCCCCGATACCGTCTGCGACGTCCGCGAGGCCGTCGAGATGGAGCGCGGCGGTCACCGCCACGCCGGCCGCGATGCCGAGCACCGCGGCGACGAATGGCGGCAGCACCTGAGCCGAACCGCAGGCCACGAGCGCGACGAGCGACCCCACTACCGCTCCGACCGCCGGCAACAGCGCCGCGCTGCGTCGAAGGTCGCGTGGGCCAAGCTCGACGGCGCGACCGACGGGGACCGCGCTCAGGAACGAGAGCGCCGCGAGAACGGGTCTCATCCGCTCACCCATCGCCGGCCGGCCTAGGTTCGACCGCGGGTGCGGGTCCGCTGACGCCGGCGGCGTCGAAGGTGGCCATGTCGGTCACGATCGCGATTGCCGAGCGCACGATCGGGAGCGCGAGCGCCGCGCCGGTGCCCTCGCCCAGGCGCAGCCCGAGGTCGAGCAGAGGTTCGAGCCCGAGGTTCTCGAGCACCAGCGGGTGGCCGGGTTCGGGCGAGAGCGTGGCCGCGATGAGCGAGGCGGCGGCCGGCTCCCGGAACCCGATCGCGACCAGCCCCGCCACGCTCGAGACGAACCCATCGAGGAGGACGGGGATCCGCCGCGCCGCCGCGCCGAGGGTCACGCCGACCAGGAACGCGATCTCGAGGCCGCCCACCGCCGAAAGCACGTCGGCCGGATCGGCGTCCCGGCGCGGGAGCCCGTTCGCCGCGAGCCCCAGGCGAACTGCGTCGACCTTCCTCGCGAGGCCCTCATCGTCGATCCCGGTTCCGGGACCGCACACGAGCGATGGCTCGGCCGGGAGCAGCGCTGCGGCCAGGGCGCTCGCCGGGGTCGTGTTCGCGATCCCCATCTCGCCCAGGCCGAGGATCTGGACGCCGTCGGCCGCGAGCTCCTCGGCCAGAGCGATCCCGCGCTCGATCATCCCGATCGCGGTCGACCGAGGCATCGCGGGCCCCGTCGTAAGGTCGGCGGTGCAGCGGACGCCGTCCACGACCTCCGCGCGAACACCATCGACGACTCCGACGCCGCCGATGACGCCCGCATCCACGATGACGAGCCCGGCGCCCGCCTCGCGGGCGAGCACGCAGATCGCGGCACCTGCGCCCGCGAAGTTCGCGAGCATCTGTGCCGTGACCTCGTTCGGGTACGCGCTCACGCCCCGAGCCGCGACCCCATGGTCCGCCGCCGCGACGACGATCGCTGGGCGCAGGGGTCCCTCCGGCACGCAGCCGCGGATCGCCGCCAGCCGGCACGCGAGCTCCTCGAGTCGTCCGAGACTGCCGGGTGGCTTGGTCTTCGCGTCGAGCAGCCGCGCGGTGTCCGCCGCGGCGCCGTGATCGGCCGGGGAGATGGATGCGATCGTCCGTTCGAGGAGGTCGCCTCGATTCACGTCGGCGTCACCTCCTGGAGCGGCAGGCCGCGGCCTGCGACCACGAAGAGCGATCGCGACGCCTCGGCGGCGAACGACGCGTTCACACGCCCGAGCACGTCTCGGTACGTCCGAGCCAGGGCGTTCGCCGGCACGATGCCGAGCCCCACCTCGTTGCTCACGACCACGGACGGGGCGGGGCGCCCGGCCAGGATCGAGGTCACCGTCCGAGCCTCGGCGTCGACCTCTTCCCCGGAGGCGCCGGCCTCGATCGCGTTGGACACCCATAGCGTGAGGCAGTCGAGGACCACGCATGCGTCCTCGCCTGCGCCGTCGACCGCGTCGAGCAGCCCGATCGGTGCCTCCACGGTCTCCCAGCCATCCGGGCGAGATGCGCGGTGAGCGCGGATGCGTTCGGCCATGTCGTCGTCGCGAGCCTCGGCGGTAGCGACGACCACCACCGGCCCGTCGACGGCCGAGGCCAGGCGGACGGCGAGCGACGACTTCCCGCTGCGCGCGCCCCCGATCAGGAACGTGTACGGCATCAGAACTCGATCCCTCGCATCGCGGAGAAACCCTCGTCGAACGCGTGCTTCTCACTCACCATCTCGGTGACGGTGTCGGCGACCTCACGCAGCTCGGCGGGCGCCTCCCGCCCGGTCGCGACGATGCTGACGTCATGGGGGCGAGATCGGATGGTCTGGACGACCTCGGCCGTATCGATCCAACCCCAGTTCATCGGGTAGGTGATCTCGTCCAGGACGACCAGCCGGTGCTTGCCCGCCCGGATGAGCTCGGCCGCCGCGAGCCACGCCTCGCGCGCGATGGCCTCCGTCCGGTCCATGTCCGTGGAGTCCCACGTGAAGCCGTCGCCGAGCGACCACCAGTCGACGCCGAGGGCTCGACCGGTGGCCTCCTCGCCCGTGCGCCACTTCCCCGACTTCACGAACTGGATCACCGCCACCTTCCAGCCGGCCGACACCGCGCGGAGCATCACCCCCATCGCGGCGGAGGACTTCCCCTTGCCGTCGCCGGTGTGCACGAGCACTCGCGACGGGACGTGTTGGGTCCCGCGTGCAGGCGGCTCGGTCGGTGGCTCATGGGTCGACGGTTCCACGGGCTCGTCGTCGATCATCGCTCCGGCCCCGAGATTGGCACGACCGCCCACCCGAGCGTTCCATCGTCGATCACGCCGACCCGTGCACCGTAGTGCTCGGCGATCAAGTGGGGGAGCAGGACCTCGGCTCGCGCGCCTTCGGCCACCACGCGTCCCTCGGACAGCAGCGCGAACCGGTGCGCGAAACGGCCGGCGAGGGTGAGGTCGTGCATCGTCGAGATGACGGTCAGCCCGTCGGCCGTCCGGAGCTCCTCGACGAGCTCGAGCACGCGAAGCTGCTGGGCGATGTCCAGGCCCGTGGTCGGCTCATCGAGCAGGAGCAGCGACGCCTCCTGTGCGATCGCGCGCGCGATGACCGCTCGTCGAAGCTCGCCGCCCGACAGCGTGTCGAGCCGCCTCGTGGCGGCCCAGCCGAGATCCAGCCGTTCGAGCGCCGACGCCACCGCCTCGAGGTCCCGAGGTCCCTCCGACGCCAGCAGGCCGAGGTGCGGCGTGCGCCCGAGCAGTGCGTACTGCTCCACCGTGAAGCTCTCGGGGATCACCGGCAGCTGCGGCACCAGCGCGATCGTGCGGGCGCGCTCCCGCCTGCCGAGCTCCCCGATCGGACGTCCCCACAGCCGCACCGAACCCGAACGTGGGAGCAGCCCGGCGATCGCATGCACGAGCGTGGTCTTGCCTGCCCCGTTCGGTCCGATCACGCACACCCACCCGCCCCCGGGGACGTCCATGCGGACATCGGAGACGATCCGACGCCTGCCGAGCTCGACCGAGAGGTCGCGCACCTCGAGCGCGGTCACCACGCCTGCCCGCTCGTCGAGCCTCACGCCGCCCTCCGGTTCCGTCGGAGCACCGCGATGAAGAACGGTGCCCCGATGAACGCCGTGATGACGCCGATCGGAATCTCGGCCGGTGCCACGACGGTCCGCGCGAGCGTGTCGACGAGGATGAGGAACGATGCGCCGAACAGCACCGAGAGCGGCAGCACGGATCGATAGCTGCCGCCGACCATCAGCCGGACCGTGTGCGGGATGATCAGCCCGACGAACCCGATCAACCCGGCGACCGCGACCGCGGCCGCGGTCGCGAGCGACGCGGCGATCACCACGACCAGTCGCAGCCGGGCCACGTGCAGGCCGAGGCTCTGTGCCTCGACGTCGCCGACCTCGATCACGTCGAGCAGGCGGCGCACCGCCCACATCGTCGCGAGCGCGAGGACGACCGAGGGCAGCGCCAGACGCACATCGTCCCACCCGGTCGTCCCGAGCCGCCCGAGGATCCAGGTGTAGACCTGGCGGAGCGTCTCCGAACGCTGCTGCTGCAGGAAGGTCTGCACCGCGGTCAGGAACGAGGCGACGGCGACGCCGGCCAGGACGAGGCTCGTGGTCGAGCGCCCGCCGAGGGTCGAGCGCCCCAGCCCGTATGCCAGGCCGACGCCGACGAGCGCCCCGACGAACGCCGCGACCGGGACCGTGAGCTCGAGTGCGCCCGACGGCCCGTACGCGACGGCGATCGTCGCACCGAGCCCGGCACCGGCGGCGGCCCCCAACAGATACGGGTCGGCGAGCGGGTTGCGGAACACCGCCTGGTACGCGGCGCCCGAGGCCGCGAGCGACGCGCCGACGAGGCCGGCGACGATCACCCTCGGCAACCGAAGATCGGCCAGGATCAACGCCTGCTGCTCGGACATGCCCGGCGGCGGGTCGCCGAGCGAGATGAACCAGCGCAGGACGTTCGCCGCGCCGATCCGAACCGGCCCCACCAGCAACCCGACGAGGACGGCCACGACCAGGAGGGCAACGCCGATGACGGTCGCCCGGGTCCCGGCGCTCACTCGGCGATCGGCCGCGTCTGGTCGGCTCACGCGGAGCTCGCCTCCGCGGAGGCCGCCGCCTCCGAGATCTGCCGCAAGAGGTCGACGATCCTTGGCCCCCAGCGCGATGCGATGTCGTCGTCCAGCGGCACGACGTGGCCCCGGGTCACGGCTGAGAGCTCGTGCCAGCCGGGGCGCTGCGAGACCGTCTCGAGCGACTGGCCGCAGCACTTCGTGTCGGCCAGGAAGATCAGGTCGGGGTCGGACGCCAAGATGTACTCGGCCGACAGCTGGGGGTACCCGCCGCCCCCCTTGCCTGCCTCGTCGGCGATGTTCTCGAGCCCAAGCAGCGCGAACAGCTGCCCGATGAACGTCTTCGACGTGACCGAGTAGAACGTGTCGTCGAGCTCGTAGTAGAAGCTCGTCCCGGACGCCGGATCGGCGGTGTTCGCGAGCCCCTCGATCTCCGAACGCATGTCCTCGACCAGCGCCTGCGCCTCGTCCGCGTGGCCGGTCGCGAGGCCGAGCTGCTCGATCTGCTCGTACGCGACCTCGAGCGTCGGAGCGGCGTCGAGCTGCAGCGCCGTGATCCCCAGACCCTCGAGCGACGAGCCGAGATCCCCGGGATCGGTGGCGAACACGACGAGGTCGGGTTCGAATCCCGCGATCGCCTCCACGTTGGGTTCGAACCCGGACAACTCGGTCGCAGGTGCCTCCGGCGGGAAGTTGGACTGGTCGTCCACGGCGATCACCTGCTCGCCGGCCCCGATCGCGAACAGGTCCTCGGTTGCGGTCGGCGAGAGCGACACGATCCGTTCCGGCCGTTCGTCGATCGTGACCTGCGCGCTCGTCCCCTCGACCGTGACGGGGAACGACGATGGCTCCGAGGACCGCGAGGCGACGTTGCCGGCGGGCGCGTCGTCCGAGGCCTCGTAGGAACCACACGCCGTGATCGACAGCGCGAGGACGAACGCAACGACGATGCTGACAGGCTTGCCCATGCCTCCTCCTACCGATCCGAAGGAGCTGCGATGGGCCTCGATCTGCCGCCCACAAACCGCCCTTCCTTCGAGGACCGTCGTTTGCGCGACGAGGGAGGCGACCCGACTCGTCCCCCGAAGGGGCTTCACGGTTGCGGGACAGTGCCGGATTCCAACCGGTCTTCGCTGCACCCCGTCGCACCCGGGCTCCCGTGCCCGGGCACGTGTGTTGTACCACCGCGCTCGGACGGAGCGCAACGAAACGGCTCGTGCGGTCGCGCTTTCCTGGAGTGATCCCACCCCTTGCAGGGCGGGCCCACCGACCTAGGGGTGCGTCTCGGACAGCGAGTGGAGCTCGTCGAGCGGATCCGACCCGAGGCCCTCGGGACGGCCACCTATCGCCCTCGGGCACCGGGATGACGAACGAGACACGGGTGCCGCCGGAGGGGAGCGGGGCCGAGGCCCGCGGGCGAGCTACTCGACCAGACCGCTGCGGATCGCGATCGCCACGGCCTGGGCTCGGTCGTTCGCCCCGAGCTTCTCGAAGATCCGCTCGAGATGCGTCTTCACCGTGTGCGGCGAGATCCCGAGGTCGTGCGCGACCTCCTTCGTCGTGGCGCCGTACGCCACCTTCTGGAGGATCTCCTTCTCCCGCCGGGAGAGCGGAGGCGCCTCGACGCGCTTCTCGGCGATCTGCACCTCTTCGATGAACGCCCGGGTGAGCTGTGGGTGGATCACGGCCTTGCCCTCCAGGGCGAGGCGGGCCGCGTTCACGAGCTCGTCCGCGGAGGCGTCCTTCAACAGATAGCCCGATACTCCGGCCTGGATCGCCTCGGAGATCGAGGCTCGTGATTCGTCGACCGTGAACAGGATCACCCTGGTGCTCGGCGATGCCTGCCGGATCGCCTTCGTCGCCTCGATGCCGTTCATGCCCGGCATCCGCACGTCCATGAAGACGATGTCCGGGGTGAGCTCGCCGACCTTCACGACGGCGTCCTCCCCACTGTCGGACTCGCCGACGACGACGACGTCGTTCGCCAGGTCGAGGGCCGCGTGCAGCCCCTCCCTCGTGACCGGATGGTCGTCGACGATCAGGATGCGGATGGGGCCCTCCTCGCGTGGCTTCGGTCGGCTCTCGGCGGTCAGCGGGTCCTCCTTCGGATCGTCCCTTAGGATAGAGGCAGACCTTCTCCGAAGGAACGATCTCTCATGGACGAGTCCACGACGCGCGAACCCATCACGGACGAGGGGACCCCGGTGACCGCGGCCGAGCCGGACGCTCCTCCGCAGGGTGTGTCGAACGGCGGCCCGGCCACCGAAGAGGCGGTCCGTGAAGCCCTCAAGCAGGTCGTGGACCCCGAGCTGGGCGTCAACATCGTCGACCTCGGCCTGGTCTACGACGTGGAGGTCAGCGAGGAGGGCGCGATCTCCATCGAGTACACCCTGACCACGATGGGCTGCCCGATCGGACCGCTGATCGAGCACCAGATGCAGTCCTTCCTGGAGAACGTGCCCGGTGTCACCTCGGTGGAAGCGGAGATGGTCCTCCGCCCGCCGTGGACGCCGGAGATGATGTCCGAGGAGGCCAAGGCCGCCCTCGGGTACTTCTAGCGAAAAGGTGCCGGCGCGAGCTCGCGGCATCCCGCGAACCCATTGACACTCGCCACGACCGGCTGTTGACTTGCACCTGCAATTCCCGAGTCGGGGGGTCGGATTCGTGGTCCGGACGAGATGTGCAGGCCTGGTGGCGGCGATGATCCCCGCGCGACTCTGCGGCTGTATCGAGCCCGGGCGCCTCACCGGCGCCCCAGAGGTGCCGCGCTAGCCGAACTCCCAGGACCGATCCGAGGGGCCGCGCGGCGGCCCCTTTTCGCGTTTTGCGGGAGTTCCGATCGGAAGGAGGAGGACATGGCGGGATACGCCAAACCGGACGCGCTCGTCGAGACCGACTGGCTCGAGGAGCACGTGAAGGACCCGGGTATCCGGGTGATCGAGGTCGACGAGGACACCGAGGCCTACGAGAAGGGCCACATCGATGGCGCGGTCGGATGGAACTGGACGACCGACCTGCACGCGGAGGTGGGGCGCGACTACGTCGACCAGGCCGAGCTCTCCGAGCTCCTCTCGGCGGCGGGGGTCGACCCCCAAACAACCGTGATCCTGTACGGAGGGAACAACAACTGGTTCGCGGCGTACGCGTACTGGGTGCTGAAGCTCCGCGGTTTCGACAACGTGAAGCTCCTGAACGGCGGTCGCAAGAAGTGGGAGCTCGAGAGCCGCCGGCTCACGCAGGACCCCGCATCGGTGACGCCGTCCGGCTTCTCGATCTCGGGCCCCGAGCGCGGCGAGATCCGGGCGCTCCGGGACGAGGTGCTCGGCAAGGTGGGGGGTGCGACCGGGTTCGTGGATGTCCGCGCACCGGAAGAGTTCCGGGGCGAGAAGCTGGCTCCCGACCACCTTCCTCAGGAACAGGCCCAGGTGCCGGGGCACATCGCCGGCGCGGCCAACATCCCGTGGGCCAAGGCGGCGAACGAGGACGGGACGTTCAAGAGCTCGGACGAGCTGAGGGCCCTGTACGAGGGCGAGGGAATCACCGGCGACCGCGAGATCATCGCGTACTGCAGGATCGGCGAGCGCTCGAGCCACACGTGGTTCGCCCTGCAGGAGTTGCTCGGCTACCCGAACGTCAAGAACTACGACGGCTCGTGGACCGAGTACGGCTCGCTCGTGGGCGCACCGGTCGAGAAGGGATAGCCCATGGGACAGCTGACATCGGTGTTGGAGGCGAACCAGAGGTTCGCGGCAGTCTCGGGCCACGTGTACGACGTCCGGACCGGGACGCTGCGGGAGGTGGTTCCGGCGGGGTAGCCGATCGGGAGAGACGCCCGCTTCTGACTTAGCCGGGGCCCGTGCGGCGAACGGCGTCGTCCGATGTTCCTGCCGGTGCGGATCTGGGAAGGGACACCGGCGTGAGACGGATCGGCGCGTGGGTGCTGCTCGCGCTCGGGCTGATGCTCGCCACGAGCGCCTGCGACCAGGCCGACGAGATCGGCGGTCAGGTCCGGGACACCGTGCGACAGGGTGTCGACGCCGCTCGGAAAGCCCTCAACGACGCCGACGACGCGATCAGCGGCGCGACCCGAGCGACCTACGAGCAGGTCCGCTCGGGCGTCGAAAAGCTGCAGGCCGACCTGACCGACGCCGCGGATCAGACGGGCGCGCAGGCCCGCCAGACCTACCGGGACCTGCTGGCCAAGGCCGAGGATCTGCGGCGGCAAGCGGACAAGGCGACCGGCGAGGCGAAGGCCGAGGCCCAGGACGCATGGAAATCCATCCAGGCCGCGCTCGAGGACCTCGAGACGCGGATCCGGGGAGCCGTGGGCGACCTCTAGGTCCATGCTGGCGCACGATTTCCTACTCCCGCGGTGGACTTAGCTCCGAGCGGGTAGGTATCCTGGACAGCGAGGCCGGGCACCCGGCCGATCCTCGAGGAGCAGGTCATGGCCGTCACGCAGGAAGAGCACCTCCAGGAGCTCTCGAAGGGGTATCGCTTCGACTGGAAGGACGCCGACCACTCCGTCTTCGAGCCGAAGCGGGGGTTGTCGCCCGCCGTGGTCGAGGAGATCTCGGCGCTGAAGTCCGAGCCCGACTGGATGCGCAAGTTCCGGCTGAAGGCGCTCAAGCACTTCGAGCGCCGCCCGATGCCGTGGTGGGGGGCCGACCTGTCCGACATCGACTTCGAGAACATCTACTACTTCATCCGCTCGACGGAGAAGCAGGCCAAGAACTGGGAGGAGCTGCCCGAGGACATCAAGGGCACGTGGGACAAGCTCGGGATCCCCGAGGCCGAGAAGAAGTACCTCGGCGGGGTTTCGGCACAGTACGAGTCCGAGGTCGTGTACCACAAGATCAAGAAGGAGCTCGACGACATCGGGGTCCTGTTCACCGACATGGACTCGGCGCTCCGCGACTACCCGGACCTGGTGAAGGAGTACTTCGGGACGTTGATCCCGCCGAACGACAACAAGTTCGCCGCGCTGAACTCGGCAGTGTGGTCCGGCGGTTCGTTCATCTACGTGCCGCCTGGCGTGCACGTCGACATCCCGCTCCAGGCCTATTTCCGGATCAACGCCGAGAACATGGGCCAGTTCGAGCGGACGTTGATCATCGCCGACGAGGGGTCCTACGTTCACTACGTGGAGGGATGCTCGGCCCCGATCTACACGACCGACTCGCTGCACTCCGCCGTGGTCGAGATCATCGCCAAGAAGGGCGCACGCGTCCGGTACACCACGATCCAGAACTGGTCGACCAACGTCTACAACCTCGTGACCAAGCGCGCGGCGGCGTACGAGGACGCCGTGATGGAGTGGATCGACGGCAACATCGGCTCGAAGGTCACGATGAAGTACCCGTCGATCTACCTGCTCGGTAAGGGCGCGCGCGGCGAGGTGCTGAGCGTGGCCTACGCGGGCAAGGGCATGCACACCGACGCGGGCGGCAAGGCGATCCACGCGGCGCCCCACACGACGAGCGTCCTGACCTCGAAGTCGGTCTCCAAGGACGGCGGACGCACCGGCTACCGCGGTCTTGTCCGCATCGAGCCCGGCGCCCACCACGCCAAATCCAACGTCCGGTGCGACGCGCTGATCCTTGACGAGGAGTCACGTTCGGACACGTACCCGTACGTGGAGGTGGAGGAGGAGACCGCGCAGCTCGGGCACGAGGCGAGCGTCTCGCGGATCGGCGAGGACCAGCTCTTCTACCTGATGAGCCGCGGCCTGTCCGAGGCGGAGGCGTCCGCGATGATCGTGAACGGGTTCATCGAGCCCATCACCCGCGAGCTTCCGATGGAGTACGCCGTCGAGCTCAACCGCCTCGTCGAACTCCAGATGGAAGGCGCGATCGGCTAGCAGAGTTCGGCAGCATCCCGCGAGCGCGGGCGACTACCATTCGCCGGATGGGTCCGCGGATCTTCGGGATCATCGCGCTCCATGCCCCGGTCGTCGAGATATCGCGGCACCTCGATCACTCCAGCGGGCGTCGCGGATACGGAGGAGGAAGCGGATGCGGTACGCGGTCATCGCACGTGACGGAGCCGATCCCGAGGCGAAGGCGCGCCGCCTGGCCGTCCGGCCGGCGCACCTCGAGCGGGTCGCCCCCTTCGTCGAGCGCGGTCGGGTCCTGATCGGAGGCGCGATCCTGGACGTGGTGGGGGACATGGTGGGCTCGGTCCTGCTCACCGACTTCGCCAGCCGGGAGGAGGTCGAGGCGTGGGTCGCCGAGGACCCGTACGTCACCGGCGGTGTCTGGAAGGAGATCGAGGTCCTCGACTTCCGGCCGGCCGTGGGCGCCTGGCTCCCGGACGACTGACCGCATCTTCCGGAGACGAATCCGCACTCCGGGCAGCGAATCCGACCTGGTTGATAGGATTTCGAGTGTGACCACCACGACCACCGGCTTCGACGACCACGCCCTCGCGAGGCTGTCCTCACCTGCCCCGTTCGTCGAGGCGATCCGCGCGCAGGCGTTCGAGGCGTTCGAAGCCCTCCCGATCCCATCGCAGGAGACCGAGGAGTGGCGCTACACGGACCTGGAGGGCTTCGGATTCGACCTGCGGCCGTTCGTCGAGGGCGGCCGCGCCGAGAACCTCGACCAGGTGCCCGAGGAGATCCTCGCCGCCGCCGGCCAGGTCGGCGAGCGCGCCGGTCTGCAGATCCAGCGGAACTCCGAGGTGATGGTCACCCACCTCGACCCCGCGCTCGCGGGCAAGGGTGTCTGGTTCGGCGACCTGGACCGGGCGATCGCTGAGCGCCCCGAGCTCGTCGAACCCTATCTGCACGCCCTCGTCCCTGGCGACCGCTCGAAGTTCACCGCCCTGCATGCCGCGTTCCGCTCGGCCGGCGCGTTGCTGTACGTGCCCCCCGGTGTGGAGGTGGAGCTGCCGATCCAGTCGATGACGTGGATCGACGCCGAGGACGCGGCGGTCTTCCCTCGGACGCTCCTGGTCGCGGGCGAGAACGCCGAGGTCACCCTCATCGACCGCTACGGCTCGCCCGCGCTCGGCCGGGCCCTGAGCGACGCGATCGTCGAGATCTACGCTGGCCCCGGCTCGCGCGTGCGGTACGTCGCACTCCAGGAGTACGGCGACGGGGTCACGCACCTCGCGGTCCAGCGGGCTCGGATCGGCCGGGGCGCCGACCTGAAGTCGCTCGGGGTCGCGTTCGGCGCGAGCCTCGCGCGGGCGGAGGTGGAGGCGCTCCTGGCCGAGGACGGCGGTAGCTCGGAGATGCTCGGCGTGTACTTCGGCGACGGCGAGCAGCACATCGACCACCGCTCGATCCAGGATCACGTCGGCTCCCGCACCTCGAGCGACCTCCTCTACAAGGGCGCGATGCGCGACACCTCGAACGCGATCTACACCGGGACGGTGATCATCGAGCACGGCGCGCACCAGTGCGACGCCTACCAGACCAACCGGAACATCCTGCTGTCCGACCATGCCCGGGCGCAGTCGGTGCCGAACCTCGAGATCCTCACCAACGACCCCACACGATGCGGCCACGCCGCGAGCGTCGGCCCGGTCTCCGACGACGAGCTCTTCTACCTGATGAGCCGGGGCATCCCGGAGAAGGAGGCCGAGCGCCTGATCGTGTTCGGCTTCTTCGCCGAGGTGCTCGACCGCGTCGACATCGCCGAGATCCGCGAGGGGCTCGAGGACGCGATCGAGCAGGAGATCGCGAGGGGGGACCGATGAGCCTCGTACGCATCTGCGGCGTGCACGACGTCCCCGAGGGCGAGGTGCGGCGGTTCGAGCTCGACCACCGGCCCTTCGCCGTCGCGAACCTCGGCGACGAGGGGTTCCGCGTGGTGGACGCGATCTGCTCACATGCTCACTACTTCCTGGACGAGGGCGAGGTCGACGTCGAGGACCAGACGATCGAGTGCCCCAAGCACGGCTCCACGTTCGACCTCAACACGGGCAGCACGCGGACGCTCCCGGCGACCCAGCCGGTCGAGGTGTTCGCGACCAAGGTGGAGCACGACGACGTCCTGATCGAGGTACCGGAGGAGAGCTGAGATGACCCAACCCGCCACGCTCCAGATCGAGAAGCTCGAGGCGACCGTCGAGGGCAAGCCGATCCTGAAGGGGATCGACCTCGTCGTGCGGCAGGGCGAGACCCACGCGCTGATGGGCCCGAACGGTTCGGGCAAGTCGACGCTGGCGAACGTGCTGATGGGCCGTCCCGGCTACACGCTGACGGCGGGGCGGGTGCTGTTCAAGGGCGAGGACATCACCAAGCTCACGGCGGATCAGCGCGCGCAGCGCGGCTTGTTCCTCGCGATGCAGTACCCGGTCGAGATCCCCGGCGTCTCCGTCGTGAACTTCCTCCGAACCGCCTACAAGAGCGTCAAGGGCGAGGAGATCAACGCGCTCGAGTTCCGTAAGCACATGAAGGAGAAGATGAAGCTGCTCGGCGTCGAGGACGAGATGGTCCAGCGCTACGTGAACCAGGGGTTCTCGGGTGGCGAGAAGAAGAAGAACGAGATCCTGCAGCTCGCCGTCCTCGAGCCCGAGATCGCGGTCCTCGACGAGACCGACTCGGGACTGGACATCGACTCGCTGAAGGCCGTGGCCGGCGGGGTGGCGCACCTGATCGGTCCGGACCTCGGGGTCCTGCTCATCACCCACTACCAGCGGATCCTGAACTACATCACCCCAGACTTCGTCCACGTGATGATCGGGGGTCGTATCGTGAAGTCCGGCGGCAAGGAGCTCGCCCACGAGCTCGAGGAGAAAGGCTACGAGGGCGTGCGCAGCGAGCTCGGCCTCGGCGAACCCGACGCGGCGGCGTAGGAGGAACGAGATGGCGGTCACCGAACAACGCGGCGCAGGGACGCTCGATGTCGAGCGGATCAAGGCTGATTTCCCGATCCTCGAGCGAACCAGCCACGGCAAACGCCTGGTCTACCTGGACAGCGCCAACACGAGTCAGAAGCCGCGCAAGGTGATCGACACGATCACCGAGTACTACGAGCGCCACAACGCCAACCTGTACCGCGCCGTGTACGAGCTCGCGGAAGAGGCGACGGCGATGTTCGAGGGAGCGAGAATCACGGTGTCGCGCTTCATCGGCGCGCCGGATCCCTCGACGGTCGTGTTCACTCGAGGCACCACCGAGTCGATCAACCTCATCGCCAACGCCTGGGGCCGGAGGTTCCTGCGCGAGGGCGACGAGATCCTGTTCAGCGAGATGGAGCACCACTCGAACATCGTCCCCTGGCAGCTCGTCGCCGGGGCGACCGGTGCGGTCACGCGGCTCATCCCGATCGAGGACGACGGGACGCTCGACCCGTCGAAGGTCGAGGAGCTCATCACCGATCGAACGAAGGTCCTCGCCATCACCGGACAGTCGAACGTGCTCGGCACGATGCCCCCCATCCATCGGTTGACCGAGTCCGCGCACGCCGTGGGCGCGATCGTGGTCGTGGACGGCGCGCAGCTCGCCCCGCACAACCCGGTGGACGTCGCGGAGCTCCGCGTCGACTTCCTCACGGTCTCCGGCCACAAGATGCTGGGCCCGACGGCGTCGGGCGGACTCTATGGA
>WNGF01006126.1_pt1 | contig 15019 bp, 14 predicted proteins | sample 5400641 | NCBI WGS metagenome assembly WNGF01 (sample SAMN13153371, study PRJNA577476) | soil metagenome | isolation source: 80 cm soil or saprolite under grassland replicate 2 | place: USA:California | collected 2016-06-15
CAGCTGCCGGAGGGTTCGCGGGTTGCTGGCCATCCTGGCCACCGCGAACCTCGATGGGGCTCGGTCGGGGAAGATCAACGTGAGCTTGAGTAGCAAGGCCAGCGGGAGGAGTCGGCGAGCCGCCCGGTCGACGACGGACACCGCGACGAGACAGGCGATGAGAAGCGACAGCCACCAACCCACTTGGAGCAGTCCCTGGGGCCGGGGTACCGTCCAACTCACCAGTGCGGCGGCACCAACGCCGGCGGCCAGGGGCAACACGAGGATCAGGCCTCGGAGGACAGCGCTCGGGGCAGGCTTCGAACGCCAACGCGCCAGGTGTCGGTCGCCGCTCAGCTCGGTTGCTCGTTCCATTGGGGAAGATCCGGTTCTGGGGGAGGATCGGATTCAGGAGCGGAAGGCGACGACGTCTGGATCAGCCGCTCGGGGCAACGCACTTGTTCGTCGATTCGAGGACCGTTGAACACGAGCGGCGTGAAACTGGAGGCCCTCCCCTTCGCAAGATCGGCTCCTCCGGCCGCGTCTCGCGTTACCCGGGCAGTTCTCACATGGCTCGCCCTCTCAAGAAGCAACCCATGACCTCAGGCTGCCCCGATTGGGTGAGGATCAACCGAGAAACCACGCCAGTCTAGTCCACCAAACGCCCCACCCGAAGCCGTCCTTCCGCAGCGAGACCTGGGCCCGGGTGGCGGAGAAGCACGGAGGGAGATCAGCAAGGACGAGCTCGTCCACTTTGGTCATCTCGAGCTCATTGGGCTGCGGGAGCTCGCCCGTGCTTTCCCTGATTACAGCGCAGCCTCTTCGCGGATGTGGTGCGGGCCTGACACTACGGCGCAAATCCAAGCTGCCTCTTGACCGATCCCCGCTGCCGCCGAAGGTGCGATGTGGGCTCGTGGAAGTGAGGCAGTGCTCAAGCTTCCTTCTCCGGCCGGCCCGTTGCGGGGTCGACGAATGGACCGCCCCGGCCATGCTGTCGGTGACCACAGGATGCCATCCTCGACGTCGGCCTTGATGCCGTTGGTCGCCGGGCCGTTCCGCTGGGGTCCGAACGCTGCCACCGGGCGAAGTTCGCTGGCCCGGTGGAACTCCACCCCGCCGAGCATCCTGGTGGCCAAGGCCACCCATACACCGCCGGCTGTGGCCGAGATCCCATTCACCGCGACTCCGGTCACAGGAATCCTCGCCCGGACGGTCCCGGTGGCGGCATCGAGTTCGCAGAGGGAACGTGGGTCGGCCGCTCCGAGGCCGCTGGTGACGACATGGAGAAGCCGGCCGGTGTAGTCGCGCTCATCGCTCCGGCCTGACCATCCAACTTACCGAGCGCAGGACGCGTCCAGCCGGATGGGTCGGTCAGGTACTCAGCGGTCCCGGAGCGCGCCCTGCCTCCGAACTGGAGGGAGCTGGACCGGCCCCGGGCGTAGAGAAAGATCTCCTTGCTTTGGAACGACACGGAAGCGCAGAATCCACCGGTAGAGAGGAGCCCCCATCCCTCCGTTTCGCGCAGATCGTCCGAAGGGCCATATCCGTCTCGCTGGTGAGATGGATTTGGCCATCAAGGGGGAACTGGAGGGGCTGATCGGGCAAGTCGATGCCGGCGATGACCTGGTGGTTGACTTGACCGATGTCGAGTTCATGGACCTCCACGCTCTGCATGTTCTCGAGCGAGTAGCCGAACAGATCAGCCGGTTGACTGTCGCGAACGCCAGCGGCAAGGTCCGTCGGTTGCTGGACCTGACTGGGTTCAGTTCGCGCCCCGACATCACAGTGCTGCCCTGAGAGCCGGAGCGAGTGCTCGGGCAGGGGGAACCGCGCTCGCGGCTGCTCGCGAGTGTCTCATGCTCCATCTGGTCGAGAACAGTGTCTATCCCCGGGCTGGATCTGCAGAGCCTCAATCAGCTCCGCCGAGGTCCAACTCCCGCCCTCTCCCGAAGTCCCCGGACCTAGGTGACCGTCCTGCTCACAGGAACCAGGGCAATGGCCACAACAACGACGGCGATACCGAGCATCATCCCAGTGACGGCGATGGCCCTGTCAGGGACACGCCGGCGGGGACTCCGCAGGCGGATCACTCGGAGAACGATGCCCAATACTTCACGGATGAAGGCGCTGCACAGAGTCCGCACCGGAGATGAGCCCACGGCTGCTCCGATGATCCCTACCATCACCGACGAGAGCGGTCGCGTTTCTCTTCCACAGCACTTCCACGACACGCTGCCCACGGATCCCGTGGGACCGCCGCAAGCTCAGGCGCTGTCGGCGTGCGTTCGCTTGCGACGCCACGCCTTAAGGCAGTCGAACAGAGGCCCGGCGCGCCCCCACCTGACCGACGCTCGCTCTTGCACCGCCAGGTCCCGGCGGCGGTGCGAGCTCAAACTCGTCGAGGAACAGGCTCGGCCGACCCCGACCCCTCGGTCGGCCACGTGGGGAACAGATACCGGCGCGCCTGGGTGATCCCGACGAGCAGCCATAGTCCCCTCGTTCGCGTCTGCTCGCCCCGATCGGAAGGGGAGCTCCCCGTCGACCAGACGCGGGAGTGTCGAGCTCAGGCCCTATTGCTCGAACTTGACTTCGGGTGCTCGAACCGATAGACGGGTACTTCGGCTGTGATCAGCAATCGACGGCGACCCCTCATCCTCCGAGCCGCCCCCGCCATCGGGGCGATCCTGCTGTGGTCCTTGGTTGCTGCGTTACAGGCCCTGGCGACATCCCAGGGTGGGTCTGCCTCGAGACGGGAGCCGCTCGAGCCCATCGTCGGTGGCATGGAGGCCGCGGCCCACGAACGGGAGGCTCTTCAGCAGCAGGTGATAGCCCTCTTCTACCAGCTCGACCAGGCCAACCGGGCCATCGAGGGCGTACGAGAGGACATAGCATCCACCCGCGGCCGCATCGCGGAGCTATCCGGACAGATCGATGCGCAGCAACGCATGCTGAACCGACAAGCGGCGGTCGCCTACATGAGTCCGCCTACTGTGCAGATCGACGCGCTGCTCGGTACGAGATCACTTACGTATTTCCAGGACGCCTACGAGTTTCTCGCCGCTGTCTCTCGGAGGGACCAGGATGTGATCCTCTCGCTCACGAACCGAAAGACTGAGTTCGACCTGCATCAGGCCCAGCTCGAGGGGCTGCAGACGAAGCTACACACAAGACGTGACCGGCTGGAGGAGACCGCTGCGGAGCTTGTCGATAAGCTCGAGCAGCAGCGGGCTCTCGTCCGACAACTGGCCGGGGAGGGGACCCAAGCCAACGTCCTGGTCCGCACCCCCCCACCCTCCGCACCGTCCCGTCCGAGTCGGCCGCCTCCGGGACCACCTCCAGGACCGGAGGAGGTGAGGAATCTGATCGGCCAGCACTTCGCTCCCCTCGGGGCGCGAACCGTGGGGGTCGCCCTCTGTGTGGCCGAGGCGGAATCCGACCTCGATCCACTGGCTGTGAACCCGGTCACTGGAGCGTCCGGTGTGTTCCAGTTCATGCCCTCCACCTGGGCGATCCTTTCCGAGATGGCCGGTTGGGACGGCGCTTCCGTGTTCGACGCCCGGGCGAACGTAGCCGTCGCGGCCTGGACGGTCACACATTACGGGTGGCATGCCTGGGCGTCGGTCGCCGCGGGGTGCGGTGCCTGACCGGGCCAGGTGGCGTCTTCTATGTTGACTGGTTCACAAACCTCGACACGTCTCCTGAGCAGAGCCGTTCGGTAGCATCGCCTGTCGGGCTCCAAAACACCGATCGGCATCATGTCGCGCTCCGTTGATACTCATGGATGAGGCCGCCGAGGACGTCCCGGCGAAGGATCTGTCCGCCGGCGTTGCTTTGGGCGGAAGCCGTCCGATCGGGTGGGTGGAGGCCAGGCCCCGGTGCGGTCTGGCCCGGTTGTAGTGCTCGGCGTATGTGGCGAGGACATGCTGCAGGTGACGCTGGCCGAAAGATGAGGACGTGGTCGAGGCAACTCCCGTCGAACGGGACCCGACCCACCGCTCCGCGAACGCGTTCGCCCTCGGCGCGCGAACGGGCGTCTTCACCACCCTGAGTCCCTCGGTCCGGAAGACCTGGTCGAAGGAGCCGGAGAACTTGGAGTCTCGATCCCGGAGCAGGATGTGCTTCTCGTCGAGACGCCCGGTGATCGAGAGGTTCCGAGCCTGCTGGGTGACCCAAGCGGAGTCGGGCCGGCCGGTCGTGGCGGTCACATGGATCCGTCTCGTCAAGAGCTCGATGAAAGAACAGGACGTAGAGCGTCTTCAGGAACACGGTCTCCAGCATGAAGAAATCGCAGGCCAGAACTCCCCTGCTCTGTGCTCGGAGGAACTCACTCCGCGTTGGACCACTCCGCCGAGGTGCCGGCCCGAGGCCGACGCGACGAAGGACGCGACGCACCGTGCTCGCCTCGACCCGGATCCCGAGCTTGCGAAGCTCGCCTTGGATCCTGACACAGCCCCACCTCGGGTTCTCCCTGCCGAGACGGATGACGAGGTCGACCGTCCTGGGATCGAGAGCCGGTCGTCCAGGACCTCGTCGACGATAGGTCCACTTCCGCTTCACGAGCTCCCGGTGCCACCGGAGGAGCGTCTGAGGCGTGACCATGAAGGAGGTCCAACGGCCTCGGGAGAGCGCCCGGCTCGCCGCGGCGAGGAACGCCCGATCCCGGTCACGAAGCTCCGGCCGGCGGACCGCACGTCTGAGCACCTTGACCTGGTGGCGGAGGGGGAGCCGTTAGGCCTGAACGAAGCTCCCCAGCTCGCGGTCGAACCCCCCCTGGAGCACGTCTTCGCCGATCTCGTCTCGAAGCCACCTCCACTCATCGATCGAGTCGCCCTCGGGAATCCCAGGCCGGCTGGCGCCGTTGAAGATCACCCACGCTACGATCACCAGGGTCCATGCCCCTCCGATGGCCCACGGAAGAAGGTCGAAAAGGCTGCCGTGTCGCTCCACATCGCGGTTCGGGCTACCCAGGCCCAGCGCACCGACATCCGCCACCAAGCCGGCCGGATTCACGTCCTCGCCTCCTCAAACGGAGTCCCTGCATCCCGCCGGCCCCGCCTCCCGCGAGAAGCAAGACGGGGCCCGCATGCGGTCACCACACGATCGAGCAGCCGAATGGCACCGTGACTGGGACCCTTGGCGGCCTCCCGGCAAGGAGATCCACGAGCGCGTTCTCGAGGTCGGACGTCGTTGCCTTCTCCGGAATCCTGGAGTCGGCGATCCGTCCCTGGTAGCGAAGCCTCCGGTTCTCGTCGAAGACGAAGGCATGCGGAGTGGAGATGGCCCCGTACGAACGGGCCACGGCTCCGTCCTCGTCCTTGAGGTAGGGGAAGGGGAACCCCTTCTCGCCTGCCCGTCGCTGCATCTCCTCATGGCTGTCTCCGGGAGAGAGGTAGGGGTTGTTGGCGTTGATCGCCACCACCCGCACGCCGTCTAGCGCGTAGGTTGCATCGATCTCAGCCAACCGGGCCTCGAACGCCCTGACCGTCGGACAACCGTTGGAGGTGAAGACCACGACCAGGAATCGCGCGTCGTCAAACGAGGAGAGTGAATATCTCTTGCCGTCGACCCCCAGCAGGTCGCTGAACCCCGGGGAGTTCGACCCGATCTGAAGCGCAGAGGTCGCTGTCGCGTCCATCGACCTACTCCTTGAACCGGTCTGGGAACTGCTTGACGATCCCGTCGGCCAGGACGTCGGAGACGGTCAGGATCTCTGTGAAGATCTGGTCGAAGGCCTCGACGTCGGCGGCCCAGTCCTTCTGCAGCCTGGCTACGACCTCCTGCTTGGTGAGGGAGAGGTGCAGCGCCAGGAGGTCGACGACGTCCTTCTTGGGCCAATTCGGGTTCGCCCCGCCCAGGAGGTCGGCGATCTCCTCGATGTTCTGGGTCCACTTCGCGTCCTCGGCGTTGAACTTCTCATCGTCCCCGGCCTTGGCCGCCTCGATCAGATCGACCGCGATCATGATGTGCTGCTTCAGCAGGCCCGTCAGAGCCTGCCCGGCGTCGGCGCCATAGAAGGGCACGATGGCCCCCCCGATGTCCTCCTGGTTCCTGAGAAGCCTGCCGGCTGCGGCCTCCGCGTCGGGGGTGTCCCCCACCGCTGCCACGACGTATTGCCGGGTCCACATCACGTGGTCCGCCCACAGCCTCCGCAGGGCCGCCTTCATCGACCAGATTGCATCGCCCATGACCGTTCACCTCTCCGCTCCTGAGGGGCTTTTCCCCTCGCATTCCCGTCGACGGACGCCGACAGGGCCTACCGGTGCCGAATGAACGCCCTCGCTTCCTGCTCACCCTTTTCGTCCTACCTGCGTCTCGGTCCTCTATCGAAAGCCCCGACTTGCGTTAGATATTCCCACGATCGGCTCTCTATCGCAAGTCGAAAGTTTTGTTAGAGTGGCAGGCGTGAGTCGATCAGCCGTGGAACGGCAGCTCGCTGAGATCGCCCCCCTGGGCGACCCGGTGCGGCGGCGCCTCTACCTTTACGTGATAGGCCAGCCTGGTGAAGTAGGCAGGGATGAGGCGGCGCGGGCCGTAGGGATCACTCGCCCGGCAGCCGCGTTTCACCTCGAGAAGCTGGTGGAAGGGGGGCTCCTGGAGGCCGATTACCGCAGACTCTCAGGGCGCCGAGGCCCCGGGGCCGGACGGCCCGCCAGAGTCTACCGGCGTCCCGCCCGGGAGGTGCATGTCAATGTCCCCCCGCGCGACTATGGGCTGGTGGCTCGGTTCCTGCTTCGCGGTCTGGATGGGCAAGACTCGCCGAACGCCATGGAGCGGGCCCACAAGGCCGCCCGCGAGTTCGGAGCCGGGCTGGGGGCCGATGCCCGCCGGCGGGCTGGCAGACATCCGACATATGACCGTCTCCACCGCGCGCTCAGCGAGGTGCTGGAGGAGCGTGGCTTTGACCCGCAGCCTGCAGAAAGCGGTGTCCTCTATCTCCGCAACTGCCCGTTCGACGCGCTCTCGGCCGATTACCGCGACTTGGTGTGTCCCATGAACCTCTCCATGATGCAGGGAGTGCTGGAAGGGTTGGGTGCCAGCGCCATGGAGGCAATTCTCGAGCCGCAGTCCGGAATGTGTTGCGTGGTATTCAAGCCAACGACCGGAAGTCGAGCCTCCGACTGAAGCTTGGTCAGCCGGCCGTGTCGGACAAAGAATCCTCGAGCACTCCGGGCATCTTCACTGTATTCAAGGTGGTGGGGGTCAGGCCCGAACCGGATCGACAGTCCACTCTGACTGGGGCTCCCAATGACTCCAGCAGTGAGCGATGCTTCCGCCACAGGCACCACCCGTGCAGGGTGGTGCAGGCCCGCATGACGGGACTGGCCTCGCGTCGACGACCCAAAAAGGCAGGTAGTGGCACCGTTGCCGCGTGCCCGGTGGATAGAAGAAGCGGCTTCGTGACGCGTTTTGGGCGAAGATTGGGGCGAACCTCACGGGCGAGGAGTTGGGCTCCAAACGGAAACTGCAGGTCAGCGACCCTATTTTGAGCGGACGACGGGATTCGAACCCGCGACCCCCACCTTGGCAATTTCATGGCCCTTGTCTCATGCGTCTCCGCCAGTCTCAGCAGTGCGCCTGAGCTGCGCCGTTGCGTCTCTCCCGTCTCATGCGTTCTCACCAGTCGCAGCAGTTGCCTCCATTTCGTTGGTGATTTCGTTGGTGCAGATGCGCCGCGGATGCGGGCGGATGGGCGAACTCGTGTCAGGCCTTGGGGTGTGCGGCCGACTGGCCCAATCGAGAGAACGATTCTTGGCGGCCCCAATCCTGCACCACTCAAGAAGACGCACTATCCGCCTGAGGCAGCGGGGCAGACCTCGTAGTAGGGCCTGCCGGGAACGAACTCCCTCCACTCCGCGCGGGTGAAGCTCCGGTTCGCCACCACGCACGCATGGTCGGCCCACGCCTCCACGGCGGCGGGGAAGATCCACACGCGGCCTGAGTCGTCGGTGACCACGACGTCGTTCCCGTCAGGAGTGAACAGGGCGTACGGAAAGCGGTTCTCGCCGATCTGGAAAGGCGGGCCCAGGTCGCGGCCCGTCGCCACGTCGGTGAGCCGGACCGCGCCGGCCCAGTCGACCGTGACGATAGTTCGCCCGTTGGGACTCCAGTTGACCGAGTTCAACGGGTTCTGCGATAGGGCCAGGGGCGCCCGGAGGGCTGTTCCGGTCGCAGGGTCCCACAGCCGGAGGAATCCGTCGAAGTCGGCGGTCGCCAGCTTCGTCCCATCGGGCGAGTACGCCACTCCCATGGTGAACTCGGCGTCTGTGGAGAACTGACGCAGGACCTTCTCCTGCGCGGGGTCGACAATCGCCACCACGCCGTTCGCTCCGCCGATGGCGACCGGCGGGTCCTGCGGCGCGAAGGCGACGTCGACCGGACCACCTGCCTCGATGGTCGTGGGTCGGGAGAGCAGCTTCCCCGTGGTGGCGTCCCATTCGGCCACCTCACCGCCGCCGTAGATGCCCTCCTCCCGTTGCGCGGTCCGCCCCGAGGCGGCCACCTTCGTGCCGTCGGGGCTGAATGCTGCCCAGGTGATGTGGGACAGGCCGTGGAGGTCCTGGAGGAGCGTCGGCGGCGTCCCGAGCCGCCAGATCCTGAGGAACGCGCCATTCGGGTCCTCGACGCTGTCGCCCGCGACCAGGAGCGACCGCCCGTCCGGCGCGAATGACAGCGCGGCGACGAGGCCGGGCCCGGCCTGGAAGCTCTGCTTCTTCTGCTGAGACTCGAGGTCCCACAGGTTGACCGTGCCGTCGGTGCCTCCCACAGCAAGGGTCTGCCCGTCGGGGCTGACAGCCACGTTCCAGGCCTCGAAAGCGGGGTCGCTGTTCGCCGCCTGGAAGCTGGTGGCGAGCCCACGCTCACCGGTCAGGTCCCAGGCCAGGATGTTCGTGTCGAAGCTCCCCGTGTACAGCGTCGAGCCGTCGGCGCTGATCGCCTGGTCGTGGATCCTCGCGGCGTGTCCGGCCAGCGTCTGCCGGATCGTGTGCGACGCGACGTCCCACAGGAACGACTTGCCATCCTCCCCGCTTGAGATCAGCGTAGCGCTGTCCGGTGTGAACCCGATCCCGTCGACCGGTCCCTGGTGCGCCCCGACGCCCACCGCTGCCCTCCCGGTCGCCAGATCCAGGAACCGCACCGACCCGTCCCCGCGGCCGATGGCAAGGGTCCTCCCGTCGGGGCTGAGCGCGCCGTTCGACCCCCCCACCGGGTAGGACCGGACGCGCCGGCCGGTACGGGAGTCGAAGACCTCGGTGTTGCTCGGCCCGACCATGACCAGCCTCCGTCGATCCGGTGTGTAGGCGACGGGGAGGACATCGCTCGAGAAGGACCCGGTGACCTTTCCGCTCCCGTAGTCGAACTGGGCCACGAGGGGCGGGCTGGAGTCATCGACGCTGGTCTGGAAGGCCACGGCGAGTCGCGCGCCCGAGCGGCCGAAGACGAAGGAGGTGAAGTTCCCCCCTCCGGCCACCGTCCTGGTGCGCATCGACGGGGAGAGCCACAGGGTCCGTCGCACCGTTCCGGTCACGGGATCCGTCGCGTCGACCCCGAGCTGGTGCTTCTTCCCCGCACGAAGCTCCAACAGCGAGCCGTCCGGGCCGAACGCGAGCGAGCTGCTTGACGTCCGCATCGAATGGATCAGCCGGCCGGTCGAGGTGTCCTCCACCAGGATCCGCCCGGCGTTGTCGGCCAGCGCGAGGGTTCGCCCATCCCAGCTCAAGGCCATGCCGTTGAGCCTGTGCGTGGTGCCGTGCAGCGTCCGCAGGACAGTGGGAACGCGCAGCAGTGTGGTCAGGAGGTCCGACCGCGTCCGGAACGAGGAATCGAGGTCCACGGCCTCCCGGGCCAGCAACATCGCCACGTCGAGTCGCGGCTCCGAGACGGCCTGCGCGCCCAGGCTCTGGGACAACGCGACCGCGGCGGAGCGCTCCGCCGCCCGGGCGGACCTTCGAGCGCTTCCCCGTTGCACCAGGGCGAGGCCCCCGCCCAAGAGGGCCAGCACCAGGAACACGGCCACGCCGGCCAGGAGCCCGCGCAGGCGCCGGTTTGTCCGGCGTTGCCGCTCGGCCTCCTGCTCGCCGGCCTGTCGGCTGGCGGTGAGGAACTCGCGTTCCAGTTCGTTCAGATCCGCGCCATGCCCGGCCGACCAGTCGAGCGAGGCGGAGAGGCGCGCGCCGCGGTAGAGCTCGGAGGGTTCGCGGCCACCTGCCTGCCACTGCCGGGAGGCCTCGGTGAGGTGGTGTCGAAGCTGCCGGCCCTGCGCATCCTCCTCCAGCCACTCCTGGAGGCGGGGCCACTCACGGAGCAGGGCCTCGTGCGCCATCTCCACCGTCCCGTCGCTCATGGTCAGCAGGCGGTCCCGGGTGAGCCGGGCGATGACGGCGGCCGCGGGGACGTCCCGATCCAGGTCGAACTCCTCCAGGGACACCCGCCGCCGCGTGACCGTCTCGCCGTCGCCACCGGCCACGAGCCGCAGGAACACCCCCCGGGCGGCCTCGTGCTCCGCGTCGGAGAGGTGGTCGAAGGACGACTCCGCGAACCGCGACACCGCCCCCCGGACCCCGCCGGTCCGCTCGAACGCCTCCAGCCGGATCCAGCCTCCATCGCGGGCCTGCCACAGCTCGACCAAAGCGGTCGACAGGAGCGGCAGGCCCCCCGGTTCGTCGGCAACCTCCTCCACCAGCGCGTCGACGAGCCCGGACTCCACGCGCAATCCTGCCCGTCGCGCCGGGAGCTCGATGGCTCGCCGGAGCTCTTCGCGGGTGAGCGGCCCCACCAGCACGTGGTTCGCGGCGAGGGCCTCGGCCAGCTCCGGGTACGGCGCGCCGTGCGCGTAGTAGTCGCCCCGGATGGCGAGGATCACGACCAGCCGCTCCGGCCATCGCGTCGCCGTGCCGACGAGCGCGTCGATGAACGCTGCGCGCTCTTCCTCGGTCGGGCAGATGGTGAACGTCTCCTCGAACTGGTCGACCACCAGCACGAGGCGGCGGTCGGGCGGCATCGCCTCGATGGCCTCCGCGAGCGGATCCTCAACCTCGGTCCCGAACGCGGCGCGAAGCTCGTCCATGGGGTGCTCCCCCGGGCGTATCGAGGCCTGCTCCCACTGCTCGCTTCCCGGGAGGAGACCTGCTCGGAGCGACGGGAGGAGCCCCGCAGCGATCACCGAAGACTTCCCGCTCCCAGATGCTCCGACTACCCCGAGCAGACCGACCTGCACGGTCCGCGCGGCCAGCTCACCGACGAAGCGTTCGCGGCCGAAGAAGTACGCGGAATCCTCTGCCTCGAACTGGGCCAAGCCCTTGTACGGACAGGCCTCGACGGGAGGAAAGTCCCGTCCTTCCACGCTGTACAGGCGCCCCAGCTTCAGCCCGATCACGTTGTTGGCAAACTCGAGGTCTGAGGCGCGGCGGTCGCGACCCGCTGCGAGGAACTCCGCGGCCGCGGCGAGGCGCCGCCTGGCCTCGGAGCGGGCCCAATCGGAGACCACCTCGTGGATCCGCCCCGGCACGCCTCGGGAGGCCCTGGCCATGGACTCGACCGGAGCATCGGCCTCGCCATCGCCCACGTACAGGCGCACGATGCCGCGGACGCCGTCGAGATCGAACGGCGCAAGCGCCCTGTGGCCGTCGCCTCGTTCGTCGGCCCGGTCGATCACGGCCGATAGGTCGGGCCCGGCCGCATGGTCGCGCACCAAGACCAATACCAGGACCGGCCGCCCGGATAGCTCTTCGTACGAGGACAGCAGCGCCTGCGCGACCGGCGGACCGGCGATGTCGACGTCATCGAGTACGAGCAGCATCGGCGACGAGCTCCGGGCGGTCTCGCGGATCGCCGAGAGCGCGATCGCCGTGGCCGCGCCGCCCGGCCCGGCATGCCGGACGACGTCCCCGCCAGCGTGGACGTGGCTCGCGATCTCGCCGGCCAAGCGGGTCTTGCCTATCTGGGCCGGGCCAGACACGAACAGCACGCGGCCATGTCCTCGCCTCACCTGGCGCCAGGTCCCACGGAGCCAGCGCATCTCGTGCTCGCGATCGACCAGCAGCGTCAGCGGGTCCAACTCGGGCGGCATCCCGCCGTCGGGTCTCGGCTCCGGTGGCACCAGCCCGGTGGGAGCCGAGCGCACCACGACCGCTTCGATCAGGTCGACCGCTTGCTCGAAGCCCTTGAACGAGGCGGGACCGCGCTCCACGAAGCCGATCTCGCCGTCCATTGCTTGTGTCGCCTGGACGATGGCCTGCGTGACGAGCACCTGGCCGGCGGCGGCGTTCGAACACAGCCGCGCCGCCATGTTCAAGGCCACGCCCCGGTATCCATCCTCGACCGGCACGGCCTCGCCCGAGGCGATACCGATCCCGACGGGAAGGGGGAAGGCCGGATCGGCTTCGCTCTCCTCTGCGCACGTGGCCTGGAACTCGACGGCGGCTCGTACTGCTTGCGGTGCGGACTCGAAAACGGCGAGCGCCTCATCGCCCCGGAGCTCGATGACGCGGCCGCCCCGGGCTTCGACGGCGTCCCTCGCCAGGTCGGCGAATCCCTTGGCCAGGACGGCAGCGGCGGCGTCTCCGCGCTCGCGCGTGAACCGGGTGTACCCGCGCACGTCGGCGATCAGGAACGTCAGGACGACGGTGGACCGTCCCGAGCCGTCGGTCACCTTCTGGGCCAAGCGCCACCCCCTGTTCGCGCGGCCAGTATGGGTCCCTCCAGAGAGCCCAACAAGGTGTCGTCCGGCACATCGCGCCGGTGATCCTGAGCACATCGGGGCCATGTCGCCCGCGTCCCATCACCACGTCCGGACAGGAGGCAGGTCGAGAGATATCGTGGTTTCGTGCGGCCGGAATGCGGCCGGAAAAGTGGCGGTCGCCTCGAAGGGGGTTGAAAACGGCCTCTGAGAGCGTGTCGCGAAAACCCCGGATGAGCTGGCCTGGCAGCGGACGCTCCGAGAGAATTGCATCAACGTAATTCGCGTTCTCGGAGGAGCCGTGGCCTACACCTTCGTTCGCTGTGACAGGAACCAGTCCTTCCTGATGCCGCCCAGCCTGGATGAGTGGCTGCCCCAGGACCACCTCGCCCGGTTCGTCATCGCGGTCGTGGAGACCCTGGACCTGTCGGCGTTCTACGCCCGCCGACGAACCGATGGCTGGGGCCGGGCGGCCTATGACCCCCCAGATGATGGTGGCCCTGCTCATCTACGCCGGGTCGGACTCATCGCCCTCGGCTCCACCCGCATCCAGGCCAACGCCTCGCCGGGGGCCAACCGGAGCGCGGAGTGGATCCGGGCCGAGGTCGAGAGGATCATCGCGGAGGCCCGGGCCACCGACGAGGAGGAGGTTCGGCGCCTTGGGGACTCCACCGCCTCCCACCTCCCTGAGGACCTCATCGAGCCGGATGCCCGGCTTCGCCGCCTCGTCGCCGCCAAGGCCCGCCTCGAGGGCGACCAGACACGCCGCCAGGCGGCCTACCCGGCCAAGGTCGCTGCCCGAGAGGAGTACACCAGACGAACCGGCAAGGGCCTGACCGGTCGCAAGCCGAAGCCTCCGGAGGAGCGGGCCAACTCTTGTCTCATCAGTCTCACCAGATCGCTGGAGTCGACTCGATTTCGTTGGTGATTTCGTTGGAGGGAACGGGCCAGCACGTATCGCCAAGGCGGTGGCCCCCAGCCACTACGTGGGCCCGTATCCGCGCAGGTGACGGAAAGGCTGAGATCGGTCGAGCCAGATCTCCGAGTGCTTCGAGTTGCCGGCCCGCCAAGGGGTCCAACTCCGACGGCGGAAATTAGGGCTGACTGAACCCGAGCGTCTCTCGGTCGGCGTCGGGCGGCCGTGCCCGAACGCCAAGCCCCCAATCACCTCCCAACCGGAGGCGTTCGGCAAAAACGCGCCCAGGAAGGAGGTGACGGCAGGCACTTCGGCGCGCCCGGAGGTAGATCCACACGCGATCACCCCTCCCGTAACGGCAACTGCATCCTCCACAACTTGCACTTCCGGGCGGCAGCCATCCTGAGCGCCGGAGGCCCATCGGCCTTGGTTGACGATCAAGAGACAGAGACGCATGCCGATGCTCTCTGGTCCCGCCTCCTCAACTCTCCGTCGCGAGCGCCAAGACATCCTCTAATGACATCTGTCGACCCAGTTCCCAGAGACGCTCGAATTCGGCATCGCCCAGGACCTGAGCCACTTCCCCGGTGGTCCGACGAAAGACCTCCGCCCGGCGCGGTGCAGGTCGCATACCAACAATCTCTCGAAAGGCCTCCGCCGCCCCCAGCACGGTCGCCGCACGCGCGTAATCTCCAATCAGAGCCAGCTGCCGTCCGATACCCCCGAGACCAAAGGTTGTTTCCCACTTCGATCCGAGCTTGTGTGCGAGACGAACCCCAGCCTGGAATTCCCGCAGAGCAGAAGGGTGATCGCCCTCCCCCTCATCGAGCTGCCCCGCAAGGATGAAATGCCCCAGGGCCCTCGCCTCGTCCGTACCTTCCTGCTCGATCACCGAAAGGGCCTCGTCCACCGACCGCCGCGCGCCGACGACGTCACCTTCGATCCTTCGCTGGTAAGCCAGCTGACGAAGCCATCTGACCAGCATGAGCCGATTACCGATCTGACGGAGAAGCCCGATCATCTCTTCCACCGCCGAACCCGCGTCGATCTCCTCGCTCACCCGAGAAAGCGCCACGAGCACATTCATGGCCATCCATCGTTCTCGCAACCGATGCGCAATCCCCAACGCCTCGTTGAAGAGTTCGCGCGCCTCCGCTTCCTCCAGCTTGCGAATCGCAAGCTGACCCAGCGCGTACAACAGATAGATCTGAGAAACACCGTCCTTCGCGGCTCGGGCCACGGAGAGGCCCTCGCTGAATACAGCCCCCGCCTCATCGGGATCTGAGGTAAGGCGTCCCAACACTTGCAAGGCGAAAGCGAGATCCGCGCCGACGCCAGTCTTGCGGCTCAGCGCGACCGCTCGATTCGCCCAGTTGAGCGCCGCATCCTTATTGCCCGACTGTTGCTCGGTAACCGCAAGAAAACGCATTCCACGGGCTTCGGAGACT
>WNGF01006131.1_pt1 | contig 15015 bp, 12 predicted proteins | sample 5400641 | NCBI WGS metagenome assembly WNGF01 (sample SAMN13153371, study PRJNA577476) | soil metagenome | isolation source: 80 cm soil or saprolite under grassland replicate 2 | place: USA:California | collected 2016-06-15
ACGCGATGGCGAAGGCGAGGCCGGTCGGAATCAACCACATCGCGCTCGAGGTGGGCGATGTCGACGAGGCGCTCGAGCTCTACGGGAAGATCTTCGAGATCGAGCTTCGAGGCCGCGCCGGGCGGATGGCCTTCATCGATATGGGAGACCAGTTCATCGCTCTGGCGCCAGGCGATGCCGGGACGGGCGACCGGCACCGCCACCTCGGGCTGGTCGTCACCGACACGCAGGCCGCGCTCGACGCGGCGCGCGACGCGGGGCTGGAGCTGCGCGGAAACACCTTTGTCGACCCCTGGGGGAACCAGTTCCAGGTCGTCGCCTACTCGGAGGTGCAGTTCACGAAGGCGCCGGAGATCCTCGAGGGCATGGGGCTCGGCGGCCTCGAAAAATCGGAGCAGGCGCTCGAGGAGCTGCGGAGCAAGGGCTTGATTCCCGAGTGAGTACCTACGACGCAGTCCGAGGGTTGCCGCTGGAAATCGAGTCCTACGAGCTCGAAGGGCATTCTGCGGCCGTCTCGCGCGCGTTCACACGGCACACCACACTCATCCGGTTGCGCGGAGCCGGCGAGGAAGGCGTGGGCGAGGACACGACCTATTCAGAGGAGGAGCAGCTCGCGTTCCAGCAGGCCGGGCCGGTTCTGGCGCTCGCCGGCTCGCACACGGTAGACAGCTTCTCCGGGCTCTTCGACGGGATGGACTCGCACCGCCGCTGGGGCTTCGAGAGCGCCGCGCTCGACCTCGCGCTGCGGCAAGCCGGCCGCTCGCTCGCCGAAGCACTCGGCCGCGAGCCGCGCCCGGTGACGTTCGTCGTCTCGCTGCGGCTGGGCGACCCGCCTTCGCCGGAGCCCGTGCTGCGCCGGCTCGAGCTCTATCCGGGCCTGCGCTTCAAGCTCGACCCGACGAGCGACTGGGACGACGCCCTGATCGCCGAGCTGGCTGCGACCGGGGCCGTCGACAGCGTCGATCTGAAGGGCACGTACAAGGGCACGGTCGTCGACCAGCCGCCCGACCCCGATCTGTACGCGCGGGTCGCATCGGCCTTCCCGAAAGTGTGGATCGAGGATCCCGCGCTGACGCCCGAGACCGATCCCGTCCTCGAGCCGCACCGCGAGCGGATCACGTGGGACGCACCGATCCACTCGATCGCGGACATCGAGGCCCTTCCCTTCCCTCCGCGAACGATCAACATCAAGCCGTCGCGCTTCGGCTCGACGCGCGCGCTCTTCGACGCGTACGACTACCTGGCCGCCAACGGAATCGGAGCCTACGGGGGCGGGCAGTTCGAGCTCGGCGCCGGCCGGGGCCAGATCCAGTACCTCGCTTCGCTCTTTCACGCCGACGCCCCGAATGACGTCGCCCCCAGCGCCTTCAACGAGACCGAGCCGCGACCGGGTTTGCCCGAGAGCCCGCTCGAGCCGAGCCCTACCCCAACAGGGTTTCGCTGGGATTAGTGCTCCCGGCCGCAAATACGCTCAGCCTGGCCGGCTGCAAAGCGTCGCCTCTCTACGTCCTCGGTCGCGCCCGCACTTCGTTCAGTGCGAACGCTCCCTGCGTCCTTGCGAGGCTCGCTTGTTCGCCGGCCAGTCAAGACCGTACTCACGGCCGGGAACACCCGCGGCGCCGGAAGCCGGCACCTTCGCCTCGTCCAGCAGCCCGCGAAGCATCGCCGCGTTCGTCGGCGCCTGGGCGATGAAGCCGCCGGTCGCGTCGGCCGAGCGCCCGTTGTTGTTGAAGAACACGAAGGCCTGCTGGGCCTGTCCGGCCAGCTCCCGCAGCGGCTCCACCCACTCGCCTAGCTCGTCCTCGGAGTAGAGGTAGTCGAAGCGCTCGGCGGCGCTTCGGCCCCGGATGTTCCAGGTCTGCGCGTTGCGCCCGTGCAGGCGGACATACGTCGTCTCGGTCGTGACCGCCGGCACCGTTGGGACCATGTTCTTCGCGCCCTCGATCCGCGGCGAGTCGGTGACGACGTGAGTCATCCCGTGCTGCTCGAGGAAGGCGAGCGTCTCGGCCCGGTGCTCCTCGTCCAGCCAGCTCACGTGGCGGAACTCGACAAGTGCCTCGTCGCCGCGGAGCTGCTCGTGGGCCCATTCCAAGTACTCGAGCGAGACCGGCTTGTGGACGATGTAGGGCGGAAACTGGAGCAGGATCCCGCCGAGCTTGCCTGCCGCACGCAGCGGCTCGAGCGCCGCGTGGAAGCGGGCAAACACCTCGGCCCGAAGCTCGCGCGGAGGGCGGTCGATGCGACCGCGCTCGTCCACCGGAGCCTCCGCGCGCAGCTCGGGCGGCAGCGTCTCGGCCTTGACGGGGTGCCTCGTCATCATCCCGAAGGCCTTCACGTGCATGACGAAGCCGTCGGGCGTGCGCTCGGCCCAGCGCTCCACCATCTCCTCGATCGGTAGCCGGTAATAGGTCGAGTCGACCTCGACGGTGTCGAAGCGTTCCGCGTAGTAGGCGAGCCGCTCGCCGGAGGCGACATCACGCGGGTACCAGTGCTTGGAGAGCGACTGGTCGGCCCAGGAGCAGGTGCCGAGTCGAACCGTCGCAGCCACGAGCCAAGCTTAGTGAGCGGAGCGCGGCTTCTAGCGCGTTCCTGGGGCGTCGCTGGCAAAGGAGGCGAGCCCGAGGCGCGTAGCGCGTACAGACGGGTACGTGCAAGCGCCGAGGGCGACGCATCCTGCCGCCAGCGACGTCAGGCGGGGGCGAAGCCGGGCTTTGCCCGGCGAAAGCCCCGCCGACCAGGCGCGCTAGAGCGCGCCGCCGGCGGCCGGCGGAGCGGTGGGATCGGCGCCCTGATCGCCGACCTGCGAGCGAGAGAGATGCTCCTCGGCGAGGAGCAGGTTCGACTCCGAGGCGCGCTCGACGATCTTCAACAGGTCGGACATGCTCGCGACCTCCTCGCGCTGCTCCTTCAGGAACCAGTTGAGAAACTCCTCGCCGACGTGGTCACCCTCCTCACGCGCGAGCTTGGAGAGGGCGCTGATCTGCTCGGTCACTCTCTTCTCCTGCTCGAGCGCGAGCGCCACCGCCTCGACCGCGTCCGCGAACTCCGTCTTGGGTGCCTCGACCGCGGGGATCACGACCTGCTCGTCCGCGTCGAGCAGGTACTGGACGAGCATCATCGCGTGGTTCCGCTCTTCGAGCGACTGGCGGTAGAAGTGCGCCGCAAGCAGGGGAAGCGTCTCCGCGTCGTAGTAGACCGCGATGGCCACGTACTGGTTCGACGCGGCGAGCTCGTGGCCGACCTGCTCGTTGAGCCCCTGCGCAAAGCGAGCCATGCTCAGACTTTATCCGGCTCCAGCGTGAGGACGGCGGCACCGCGGATATGCCCTGTGCGGAGGCGGTCGAGCGCCTCGTTCGCGTGCTCGAGCGGGAACGGCTCCACCTCGGTCCTCACCGGCACCTGCGGCGCAAGCGCCAGAAACTCCTCGCCGTCGCGGCGGGTGAGATTGGCGACGGAGCGGAGCACGCGCTCGCCCCAGAGCAGTTCATAGGGAAACGAGGGAATGTCGCTCATGTGGATCCCGGCGCAGACCACGATCCCGGCCTTCGCCGTGGCGCGTAGGGCCATGGGAACGAGCTCACCGACCGGAGCGAAGATGATCGCGGCGTCGAGCTCCTCCGGTGCGGGGCCGCTCGTGTCCCCCGCCCACTCCACGCCCAGCGAGCGGGCGAATTCCTGTCCCTCCTCGTCGCCGGGGCGCGTGAACGCGAACACCTGCTTGCCCTGATGGCGGGCGACCTGCGCGACGATGTGGGCCGAGGCGCCAAAGCCGTACAGCCCCAGCCGCTCGGCATCGCCGGTCATGCGCAGGGAGCGGTAGCCGATCAGCCCCGCGCACAGGAGTGGAGCGGCCTGCAGGTCCGAGTATTCATCGGGAATCGCAAAGCAGAACCGCTCGTCGGCCACAGCGTACTCGGCATAGCCGCCGTCGAGCTGGTAGCCGGTGAATTGCGCGTGGTCGCAGAGGTTCTCGCGCCCGCTGCGGCAGTACCGGCACTCGCCGTCCGTCCACCCGAGCCATGGGACGCCGAGCCTGCGGCCGTCGTCGGTCACTCCCACGATCTGGTGGCCGGGGACGAGCGGAAGCTTCGGATCGGGAAGCTCGCCGTCGACGACGTGGAGGTCCGTGCGGCAGACACCGCAGGCGTGGACGCGCAGCAGGACCTGCCCAGGCCCGGGCTCAGGCATCGGGATGTCGGCCGCGCGCAGGGGCCGGCCGGGCTCTTCGAGCACCATCGCTCGCATCCGGGCCAGTCTACGACCGGCGCTGCGCCGATACTCGGAGGGCTGCTGTAGTTAGGCCCGCTTGACTGCAACGAGCGTGAGCAGGCAGAGACCGCTCAGAATCAGATACGGAACGGCGTCGCTCGTTACCCGCGCCAGCCCTCCCCCGCCCAGCGCGCCTGCCGCCTGCCCGGGGGCCCAGGCGAGGTTGATGAGAGCGAACGCCCAGGCGATTTCCAGGCCGATCCGCTCGGCCGTGTCCGTGAGGAGCGACATCGCCGGAGCCCAGAACAGCCCGAAGGCGACCGCCGCGAAGATGGCCACCGCCGCCAGCGCGGCTCCGTTTCCGGGCCACGGGAGAGCGGCAGCGGCCGCTGCGGATGCGCCCAGGCCGACGAGGATGGGCAGGCGCCGTCCTCGGCGATCGGACACCCGGCCGATGATCGGCGAAGCGACGGCCTCGAGCCCCGTTGCGACGAGGTAGACGACGCCGATCGCCACGGCGCCGAATGCAAGGCTGGAGAGGCGCAGCGGCACGAGCACCGACTGCGTGCCGAAGAGAAGCGCCGGCAGGGCGACGAGCCAGAGACCGGCGAGGATCCGCCGGTCTGCGAGCGCGGTGAAAAGCCGCCGCACCGGCTGGCGCTCCCGGACCGCAGGGGGAGAGGTCCGCAGCGCAACCGCGGCAACGACCAGGCAAAGCCCTCCCACTCCCGCGAAGACAGGGCCGGTGCCCGCGACAGAAGCGACGGCACCGGCCACGGGCCCGAAGAGCGCGCCTCCGATCGCGACGCCGAGCACCGATCCGATCAGCTCTCCCCGGCGACCGGACGGGGCAACGGAGACGAGCCACGTCAGAGCTGCGGTCCAGGCGCCGGCACTGCCCACGCCCTGAGCGAAGCGCGCCGCGTCGAGCAGGACGATCGAGTTTCCGAACCCGAAGACGATCGAGGTTCCGGCGATGATGCAGAGGGCAGCAACGGCGGTGGGCTTGACGCCTATTCTCGCCGCGGCGAAGCCGGTTGGGATCCCGCCGATGAGGACGCCAAGCGGATAGGCGGCTGCGAGCAGCCCCGCCCCCGCCTTCGAGAGCTCGAAGCGGTCGGCGTAGTGCGGCAGCAGGGGCGTCAGGGCCGCGAAGAAGAGCGTGTCGAGGAAGACGATCGAGCCGGCGAGGACCAGGATGCGGCGCACGCCGCCGGGCTAACGCAAGCCGAGTTTGAGCGAGCAAGCGGGCCAGGCGCGCCAGCCCTGGTCGACGAGGACGCGCTCGGCGACGGCGATCTGCTGATCCCTCGTCGCCTGCTCGGCCGAGGGTGCGAACTCCCCGCCGCCGTGCGCCAGCCAGGTACCGGACGTGAACTGGAGACCGCCGTAGAAACCGTTGCCGGTATTGGTACTCCAGTCGCCGCCCGCTTCGCATTGGGCGACGGTGTCCCAGACGGTCGGCAGGCCGAACGGGAGCTGCGCGCCCCTGTCGAGCGAGCGAGCGATGCGCGCCTGGGCGCGCTCACGCGGGCCGAAGACGTAGACGGGTTGTTGCTGCTGCGAGCGAGAGCGCCAGAGCGGCTGCGGGCGCCCCTGACGGACCGCCGGAACGAGTGCCTGCTTGACCTGCTTGTGGGCGAGACCCCTCGCCCGCGAGATGTCCGTCACCTGCAGCAGGACTGCGCCCGCGGGCGCGGAGGCGGCCGAAGGAAGCGCGACCGCGGCGGCCCAGCCGGTCGACCGCGCCAGCCTGGCATCGCTCGAGCCGAGGTTGAAGGTCTGAGCCCGCTTCCAGGACTGCAGGTACGAGGTCGGATCGACCGCGCTTACGTCATATCCCTGCGCGACCAGAGCCGCCGGATGGATCTCGAAGTGGAGCTGATAGGGCGTGCCGCGCGCGTCACCCGTGTTGCCCACGAACCCGATCACCGTCCCGGCAGTGACCCGCGCGCCGTTGACCGAAAGCGACGAGAGCGCGGAGAGATGGGCGTAGTAGAAGTAGTTTCCGCGCCGGTCGCGCAGCCAGAGCCGGTTACCGCCGACCCGGTTCCAGCCGACGACGAAGAGAGTCCCGTCGGCGACGGCCAGCACGGGCGCACCGAGCGGCGCGAAGACGCTCGCTCCGTGATGCCACGACGTGTCTGCGCGTATGGAGCCGAACGTGTCGGAGAACGAGACCGGACCGTAGACGGGAAAGACGTACGGGCCTCCGCGAAGCGGCGGCGTTGCGTGCTGAATCGGCAGGGTGCCCTTCGGAACGTGAGTCGTTCGAGCAGGCGCGGGCTTCGACTGCGGGGGAGCGGGCCGCACGACGTGGGGGTGCCTGCGCGCGGGCGGCCTGTCGGGCTCGGTCGGCGTGACGGTCGTCGTCGTAGGCGGAGTCGTCACGGTGGGAACAGGAGCCGTCGTCGTGACGGGCGCGGTCACGGTCGGAACCGTCGTTGTCGTTGTCGCCGTCGTGGTCGGACAGCCCTCGTCGAGACAGTCCTGGGCCGAGCCGGCGCGAGCCTGGCCGGCCACGAGGAACGCGGCCCCGGCGCCTGCGGCTGCTACGGCCAGGATGGCGGTGAGGAGCGCTCCGATGCGACGCACGATCTTGGGACGATAGACGGCAGAGCGGTCGGCCGCCAGGCTCTAGTCGAGGCTCGGCGTCATCCTCCGACGCGCTGCCACGCCTCGGCGAGAACGTCTCCGAGGATTCCCACCAGCTCGTCGAACTCGGCCGGCCCGGCGACGAGCGGAGGTGAGATCTGGAGGACCGGATCCCCGCGGTCGTCGGCGCGGCAGATGAGCCCGCGCTCGAACATCCGCGGTGAGAGGAAGCCGCGCAGGAGCGATTCGCTCTCCTCGGCGCTGAAAGTCTCCTTCGTCTCCTTGTCCTTGACAAGCTCGAGCGCCCAGAAGTAGCCGACGCCGCGCAGGTCGCCGACGATCGGCAGCTCGAGCAGTTGCGCGAGCGTGGAGCGAAGCTGATCCTGGTTCTCCTGGACGTTCTCGATGATCCGCTCGCGGCGCATGATCTCGAGGTTCTTGAGCGCGACCGCGGCCGCGACGGGATGCCCGCCGAACGTGATCCCGTGTGTGTAGCTGACCGTTCCTTCCAGGAACGGTTCCATGACCGCGTCCCGTGCGAGCACGGCTCCGATGGAGGCATATGCAGAGGAGAGGCCCTTCGCGCACGTGAGCAGGTCGGGGCGGATGTCGTACAGCTCCGAGCCGAACCAGGCGCCGAGCCGCCCGAAGCCGGTGATCACCTCGTCGGCGCAGAGGAGGATCCCGTAGCGGTCGCAAAGCTCGCGGACGCCGTGGAAGTAGCCGACCGGAGGCGTGAACGCGCCGCCGGCGTTCTGGACGGGCTCCATGATCACCATCGCCACCGTCTCGGGGCCGGTGGCCTCGATCGCCTGCTCCAGGTCGTCGAGCAGGAAGCGCGCGAACTCCTCCTCGGTTTCCTCGGCGGGACGGCGGTAGCGGTTCGTGTTGCGCACATGGGCGACCTCGGGGACGAGCGGCTCGAACGGCGCGCGCAGCGCGGGAATACCCGTGATCGAAAGAGCGCCCATGGTGGTGCCGTGGTAGGCGACCGAGCGCCCGATTGCCTTCCAGCGGCGCTCGCCGCGGACCACGTGATACTGGCGCGCGAGCTTCCAGGCCGACTCCACCGCCTCCGAGCCGCCGGAGACGAAGAAGGCTCGGTTGAGATCGCCGGGCGCGAGTGCCGCTACCTCGGCCGCGAGCTCGATCGCCCGCGGATGCGCGTAGCTCCAGTTCGTGTAGAAGGGCAGCTCGCGCATCTGCGCGGCCGCCGCCTCACCCATCTCCTCGCCGTAGCCGTAGCCGATCTGGACGGCGAAGAGACCCGCGAGCGCGTCGAGGTAGCGCTTGCCGTTCGCGTCCTCGAGATAGCAGCCGTCCCCGCGCACGATCACGGGGATCTCGCCGTCGCGATACCCCGCCATCCGGGTGAAGTGGAGCCAGAGGTGATCCCGTGCGGCCTGCTGCAGCTCGGCCGGTGAGAGGGTGGTCGCCGTTGCGCTCACGGCCCTCATACTCTCAAATAGGGTCCGCCGGGTGATCGGCCTCCTTCATCCCGGAGAGATGGGCTCGGCGATCGGCACGGTGCTCAAGGAGCGTGGCCATGACGTCTCCTGGGCCTCGGAGGGTCGCAGCGCCTCGACGGCCGCCAGAGCCACCGCCGCGGGGCTGCTCGACCTGGGCTCGCCGGCGGAGGTCGCTCGGAGCAGCGAGATCGTGCTGTCGGTATGCCCGCCGCATGCGGCGCTCGACGTGGCGGGGGCCGTGGACGGGTTCGAGGGGATCTACGTCGATGCGAACGCGATCTCTCCGGCGACGACCCGAGCGGTCGCCGCGCAGGTGGAAGGAAGCGGAGCCAGGTTCGTGGATGGGGGAATCGGAGCCAGGTTCGTGGATGGGGGAATCGTCGGCCCGCCTCCCCGCGAGCTGGGGGACACGCGCCTCTACCTCGCAGGCGAAGCCGCCTCCGAGGTGGCAGCGCTCTTCGAGGGAAGCGCTCTCGAGCCGGTCGTCCTTCCGGGGCCGGTCGGAAGCGCGTCCGCGCTGAAGATGGCCTATGCGGGCTGGACGAAGGGGTCGGCCGCGCTCTTGCTCGCGGTGCGCGACACGGCGCGTTCCGAAGGCGTCGAGGAGGCGCTTTCGGAGGAGTGGTCGGTCTCGATTCCCGAGCTCGCCGAGCGCCTGGCCCGCGCCGAGCGGTCGGCAGCTGCGAAGGGATGGCGCTGGGTCGGGGAGATGGAGGAGATCGCCGCGACGCTGGCCGCAAACGGGCTTCCGGCCGGCTTTCACCTCGCCGCCGCCGAGGTCTTCCGCCGGAGGTCGGGATGAGACAGCGCTGGCACATCCTGCTCTACGACGAGGACTGCCCGTTCTGCCGGTGGTCGGTGGACAAGGTGCGGGCGTGGGACCGCCACGACCGGATCCGGCCGGTGCCGATCCAGGGCCCGGTCGGACAGCAGCTGCTCGCCGACGTTCCCAAGGAGAAGAGGCTCGAGTCTTGGCACCTGGTGACCCCGGCGGGACGTGTCCTCTCGGGTGGGGCGGCCGCCGCGGCGGAGCTCGCGCGTGTGCTGCCCGGAGGGACGCCGCTCGCCGGCGTGTTCCGGACATTCCCAGGGTTGACCGACCACGCCTACCGCTGGGTCTCGGACCACCGAGGCGAGCTCGTGAAGGCTCTCCGGATCGATCCGGACTACGAGCTGAAGCGCGGCTGAGCGCGACCGCGGTTTTCGCTATCGTCAGCGCTCCCGGGCGGTTAGCTCAGTTGGGAGAGCGCCGGCTCGACAAGCCGGAGGTCACTGGTTCGAGCCCAGTACCGCCCATGAAGTCCCTGCAAATCACTGTCTTTCTCGGGACGAGTTCCTGACCAGTTAGCGATCTCCACCAAGGTCGAGTATGCCTGAAAGCGAAGGACGCCCAGTCCGAGTCTGAGCCGTTCGGGAGGGTCGAGGCCGAGACCTTCGGCGAGCTTGAAGATGCTGCGGAGGCAGATCCTAACCAGGCTCACAAGGGAGATACTTTCGCCGGGCTCGAATCGAGCCGTTCACAACGAAAGGGGAGACGTATGCCTACCACCATCGTCCAGAAGCTGCGCCCCTGCCTGCTCGTAGCCGCAGCGGCGCTCGGGCTGACGAGCGCGACCGCCCTCGCCGGCTCGGCGACCGTCCAGGTCTTTCGGCTCGGGAAGGTGAACAAGATCAACGCCAAGAGCGAGCTGCGGGGAGGGACGTCCAAACCGCTGTTCCTCGTCCGCAACACGAAGGGGCCGCCGCTCGGGCTTGTCGCTCCGGCTGGCGTCCCGCCGCTCTCGGTCACCTCGAGCGTCAAGGTTGCGAATCTGAACTCAGACCTGCTCGACGGGCTCGACGCGACCGCTCTGCAGCGGCGAATCAGCGGGACCTGTGCCTCCGGCGAGGCGATCAGGGTCGTGAACCTCGACGGCACGGTCTCCTGCCAGGCGGTGACGGGCGGAGCCGGCGGAACCGTCACCTCGGTGGACTCCGGCACCGGTCTTGTCGGCGGGCCCATAACCACCGCGGGGACGCTTTCGCTTGCCAGCCCCTACCGGCTGCCGCAGAGCTGCTCAACCAACCAGATTCCGAAGTCGGACGGCTCCAACGCCTGGAGCTGCGCCGCCGACCAGAACTCGGGCGGAACCGTCACCTCGGTCGACTCCGGCACGGGCCTGAGCGGCGGCCCGATCACCGGCTCGGGTGCGCTCTCGCTCGCGAGCGCCTATCGCCTTCCGCAGAGCTGCGCGAACGGGCAGATTCCTAAGTCGGACGGATCCAACGCCTGGAGCTGCGCCGCCAATGCGGGCTTCGCCCGCCCGACTCCGGCCGGAAACGGGCTGACGACGCTCGACAGCACCGGTTTCGTCGGCCGCTACACGTCGGTCACGATCGGCGCCGACGGGCTCGGCCTCGTCAGCTACTACGACAACACGAACGCCGACCTCAAGGTCGCCCACTGCGCCAACACCACCTGCTCGAGCGCGACGACGGCGACGCTGGACAGCACCGGCAGCGTCGGCCAGTACACCTGGATCACGATCGACGCCGACGGGCTCGGCCTCGTCAGCTACTACGACGACACGAACTTCGACCTCAAGGTCGCCCACTGCTCGAACACGGCCTGCTCGAGCGCGACCACGGCGACGCTGGACAGCACCGGCGACGTCGGGCAGTACACCTCGATCACGATCGGCGCCGACGGGCTCGGGCTGATCAGCTACCACGACGTCACGAGCGGAACCCTCAAGGTTGCCCACTGCGCGAACGCGGCCTGCTCGAGCTCGACCAACACGATGCTCGACAGCACAGGCACCGTCGGCCAGTACACCTCGGTCACTATCGGCGCCGACGGGCTCGGGCTGATCAGCTACCACGACGTCACGAGCGGAACCCTCAAGGTTGCCCACTGCGCGAACGCGTCCTGCTCGAGCTCGACCAACACGATGCTCGACAGCACAGGCACCGTCGGCCAGTACACCTCGGTCACTATCGGTGCCGACGGGTGGGGACTGATCAGTTACTACGACCAAACGAACCTCGACCTCAAGGTCGCCCACTGCTCGAATACCGCCTGCTCGAGCGCGACTACGGCGACGCTGGACAGCAGCGGCAATGTCGGCTTGTACACCTCGGTGACGATCGGCACCGACGGGCTCGGCCTCGTCAGCTACTACGACGACACGAACTTCGACCTCAAGGTCGCGCACTGCACCAACACCACCTGCTCGAGCGCGACTCTGGCGACGCTGGACAGCACCGGTTTCGTCGGCGAGTACACGTCGGTCACGATCGGCGCCGACGGGCTCGGCCTCGTCAGCTACTACGACGACACGAACTTCGACCTCAAGGTCGCGCACTGCGCCAGCTCGTTCTGCACGCCGTACTTCCGGCGCCGCTAGCGTGACGAAGGAAGGGCCGGTCGTCGCGGCCGGCCCTTCCTTAGCCGGCGAAGGTCTCGCGCTAAGCGGAGCCGAGTCGGGGGCACCGGCACCTGCACGCTGACCATGAGCGCCAACCACTCCGCCACGGCCAGCTTCAAGATCCAGTGCGTAGTCCCGAAGGTGAAGGGCAAGAAGGTTGCGGTGGCCAAGAGCGCGATCACGAAGGCGCATTGCTCGGTCGGCCGGATCACGAAGGCCTACTCCGCCAAGGTGAGGAAGGGCCGCGTGAGCTCGCAGAAGCCCGGCCCGGGCACCCGGCTCGCCCGCGGGGCGAAGGTGGCCCTGACCGTGAGCAAGGGCAAGAAGACGTAAGCTCCCGCGCAGCCGACATGGGGAGAGCTCAGGTGAGGACGCGGGTCATGCTCGCGGCGACAGCCGTCGCGCTCTTCGCGGCGCCAGGCGCGGCTGGCGGCGACTCGATCTACTGGGCCAACAACGGCAACAAGCTCTCCTTCGTCACTCTCGACGCGAGTGCCGCCGGCGACCTGACCACCACCGGCGCAACTGTGAACAGGCCATACGGCGTCGCGCTCGACCCTGCAGCCGGCCGGATCTACTGGAGCAACGCCCTCGGCAACAACATCTCGTTCGCCAAGCTGGACGGATCGGGCGGCGGCGGCGATCTCGCCAGTGCTCTGGGCGCCCCGATTGGCATCGCGGTCGATCCCATCGGGGGAAAGATCTACTGGGCCAGCTTCTTCGGGGGCACCATCTCCTACGCGAACCTGGATGGATCAGGCGGGGGCGACCTCAGCATCAGCGGGACGGTCGCGGGCAGTCCGCGCGGCGTCGCGGTCGATCACGCCGCGGACAAGATCTACTGGGCCAACTCCGGCGGTGGCAAGATCTCCTACGCCAACCTGGACGGAAGCGGCGGCCACGATCTCAACACCGCTGGGGCGACGGTGGACCTCCCGTCCGGCGTCGCGGTCGACACGGCTGCGGGCAAGATCTACTGGGCCAACTCCGGCGGCAGCAACAAGATCTCGTGGGCCAAGCTGGACGAGAGCGGCGGCGGTGACCTCACGACCACCGGGGCGACTGTGAACAATCCCGAGGGCGTCGCGATCGACCCCGCTTCGGGCAAGATCTACTGGGCGAATAATGGCGGCAACAAGCTCTCGTTCGCCAACCTGAACGGGAGCGGGGGCGGCGACCTCGCCACCCTGACGGCGACCGTGGCCGGGCCGGTGTTTCCGGCCCTCCTCGAGTCCCCGAATGGGACCGGCGCGCCCGCGGTTACCGGCGGCACGACGATCGGCTCGACGTTGTCCTGCTCTCAGGGCTCCTGGGCCTCCGACCTCCTCCCGGCGTTTCTCTACCGCGCGCCGCAGAGCTTCGCCTACCAGTGGGCGCGAGACGGGACGGACATCGTCGGCGCCACCTCGAATTTGCGGGACGCGAGCCTGCCGGGGAGCTACACGTGCCGCGTGACCGCCACGAACCACGCGGGTTCGGCCCAGCATACGAGCGCCGCGCACAGCGTGCTCGCGACCCTCACCGCTGCGAAGACGGGCTCGGGCTCGGGCACGCTGACGAGCTTTCCGGCCGGGATCGACTGCGGCGCCACCTGCTCCGCCGGATTCGCCGACGGCACGCCGGTCACGCTCGCCGCGACCGCGACCGCGGGCTCGTCGTTCGCGGGCTGGTCCGGCGACTGCTCCGGGGCCGGGACGTGCCAGCTGACGATGAGCGCGAATCACTCCGTCACCGCGACCTTCGAGTCCGACAAGACGCTCACGATCGCCCCGGCGGGAGACGGGACCGGGACGGTCAGCTCCAGCCCGACCGGGATCTCGTGTGGCGCCACCTGCACCCACGCGTTCACGCACGGGACATCGGTCGCGCTGACCGCGGCGGCGTCCGCCGGCTCGAGCTTCTCGGGCTGGTCGGGCGACTGCACCGGCACCGGGACCTGCAACCTGACCATGACCGCCGACCACTCCGTGACGGCGACGTTCAACTCCGACAAGACGCTGACGGTGGCGAAGGCGGGAAGCGGGACGGGGACCGTCACGTCGAGCCCGAGCGGAATCAGCTGCGGCTCGAGCTGCTCCTACGGCTATGCGCCGGGCACCTCGGTCACTCTGACCGCGGCCGCGGCCTCCGGCTCAAGCTTCGCGGGCTGGTCCGGGGACTGCTCCGGAACCGGTACCTGCACGCTGACGATGAGCGCCGACCACTCGGCCGCGGCCACGTTCGAGTCCGACAAGACCCTGACCGTGGCGAAGGGAGGATCGGGCTCCGGCACGGTCTCGTCCAGCCCGGCCGGGATCGACTGCGGCTCCACCTGCACGCACGTCTATACCCACGGCGCCTCGGTCACCCTGACCGCGACCGCGACTGCCAAGTCGAAGTTCGCCGGCTGGTCGGGCGACTGCGCGGGCACCGGCACCTGCACGCTGACGATGAGCGCCGACCACACTGCGACCGCCGGTTTCCAGCCCAAGTGCATCGTTCCGAAGGTGAAGGGCAAGATGCTCGCGGCGGCCAAGAGCGCGATCACCAAGGCGCACTGCTCGGTCGGCCGGATCACGAAGGCCTACTCCGCCAAGGTGAGGAAGGGCCGCGTGAGCTCGCAGAAGCCCGGCCCGGGCACCCGGCTCGCCCGGGGCGCGAAGGTCAAGCTCGTTCTCAGCAAAGGCAAGAAGACGTAACTGCCGCCGGCGCGAAGGCGCCGCCGCCCGCAGCAAAGCCGAAACCGGCGGCCTGGCGGAGATGCCCTCTTACCCGACGAACGATGGAGGGCAACACCGCCTCCTTCTAGCCGACCCCGCTCGATTTGAACGAAGCCAAACCACTGGTTCGAGCCCAGTACCGCCCACCTCGATTTCGGTCCGCGCTCGGTCAGCCGCCGGTCCCAAACAGACGTGCGGAGGGCCGAGCCCTCCTTCGCCTGTTTTTAAGCACTCGAGTGACGCGAAGAGGCTGCGTCGAGGTACGAAGGCCGCCATCACCGCGTCCCCGGCGCCGCTAGTCGCCAGTACCCCTCAAGCAGGCCGCGTAGTACGTCCGCGTCAGCTCTCGGCAGGCCGCTTCGTGCGCGGACGAGCTCGAGTCGAAGTTCCCGAGGATCGTCCCGATCCCGTAAAAGCAGCGCGCCCGCAGGCCCGCCGGGGCTTGCGCGCAGAGCCCCGAAGCCTGCTTCCCGCTCGAGTAGTTCGAGGTCATGTCCCGAGAGGCGCCGTAGAGGCAGTCGCCCTCGTGGGTCCCGGTGAACGCACACAACGAGAGCACCTTCGACGCGTTCTGGCGCGTCGAGCCGTCGGCGTCGCGGCCGTAGGACTGGAAGCAGGTCGCGACCCAGCCCTTCT
>WNGF01006134.1_pt1 | contig 15014 bp, 15 predicted proteins | sample 5400641 | NCBI WGS metagenome assembly WNGF01 (sample SAMN13153371, study PRJNA577476) | soil metagenome | isolation source: 80 cm soil or saprolite under grassland replicate 2 | place: USA:California | collected 2016-06-15
GACGGCGAGCGCCGGGAGGATCGGCAGCCAGAAGTTGAAGACGCGGTAGACGATCACGCCGAGCGCAGCCGGAGCAATCGGCACGCCGACCCAGACCAGCGCGAAGGTCATCAGCACCTCGACCAGCCCGGCGCCGCCGAGCGGCAGCGATCGGCGCGTGATCACGTAGCCGGTGGCGTAGGCGACGATCAGTGCCGGGACTGCCACGTGAGCCGAGAAGAGCTGGAGCGCCGCCCACAGGCAGGCGATGTCCCCGAGCCAGTAGAGAGCGACGCCGGCCAGTCCGGCTCTGTACTCGAGGGGCTTGGTCGCCATCGCGCGCAGCGTGGCCGCCCCCGCCACCAGATGCGCGACGGCCTCTCGTCCGCGGCCGTTCCGCTCGGGATTGCGCAAACGGTCCGCTCTGCTCGGCGACGTCAGCCACGCGGCGGCCAGGAATCCGGGGACGACGAGGAGCCAGGGGAGCGTCATGGCCTCCTGCACGTGGCCGTCGCCGCCGCTGAAGAGCAGGACGAGCGCCGACACCAGCGCCGCCGGGGCGAGCACCGCGTACTCGAGGGCGCCGAGGCCGAGCACACGGGCCATCGCTTCTCTCCGCGCCAGACCCGAGCGCCGCAGCGCCCAGTAGTCGACCGTGAAGCCCCCGGAGGAGTGCGTCGCCGCGTAGACGCCGAAGCCCGCCACCACCGTCCGCGTCGTCAGCGCAAACGAGAGACGGGGGCCGCCGTCGACGCGAGCGACCGCACGAACGGCGAGCACGTACCCGAAATACGCCACCACCTGAGCCGCAAGGCACACCGGCAGCCAGACGCCGTCGAAGCGCGCGACGGCGCCGACCACGTGCCGATAGCCGGCCACATGCGTAACGGCCAGCGTCCCCGCAGCGGCGGCCCCTGAAGCAGCCGCCAAGAAGAGGACGTAGGCGCTGCCGAGTGGAATCGAGGTGCTATCGCTCGGGGTCCGGCGTCTGTTGATCGCGCGCATCCTCCACGGGCTCCACGTGAATCGGCAGCCCCGTGGCCACGAGCCGCCGGCCACCTAGCTCGTAGGCGACATCAACACTATCGTTCTGCCGGTAGGTGCCGGCGATCCCGAGAAAGAGGGAGAGCCAGCGCCAGAAGCCGAGTCGTCCTTCCTGCGCGAGCGGCTTCGTGAAGACCAGAGCTCTTCCGGCGCGGCGGTAGTCGCGTCCCTCCTGCTGCTCGACGCCGTTCAGGAAGACCTGGAAGGTTCCCGGAACGTACGAGGGCAGCTCGACGCGGGATTCCTGATCCATGCAGAAAGAATGCCTTCCTGCTCACCCTCTACAGTCGCCTCGTCCCGCTCCTTCGACAGGAGGACTGCATGAATGCAGATACAGTCAGGCTGCTGAAGATGGGCTCGCTGGCGATCGCGGCCCTGCTCTTCATCATCGGCGGCTTCCTCGATCCAGGCACGGACTACGACACCACGGTGACCATGTGGGGCATCGGGTTCGCGCTCATCACGCTCGTGCTACTGCTCGACTATCTGCCGGCGACCTTGGGCGGCCCTGGCCGCACGGCCGGCGGCGCAGGGCCGTAGCCGCCTGACGCGAGGGCGGCTGGGCGCGCGCCACGCTCGGCCGCCCTCATAGAATCCGCGGTCGTGCGCTCGAAGCCGCGTGCCGTCCTCGCCGCCGCGCTCGCTCTCGCCTTCGCCCTCACCCTCGCCGGGCAGGCCGTGGCCGGAAACGGAGGGTTCGCGCCCGTCTCGCCCGAGTCGCCGAACGCGCAGTCGATCTCGGACGCCTACTGGCTGATCATGGGCTTCACGGGCGCGGTCTTCGTGATCGTCGAGGGCGCGCTGATCGTCTTCATCGTCCGCTTCCGCAGCCGGGGGCGCGGTCGGATGGTCGACGGCCCCCAGGTCCGCGGTAACACGAACCTGGAGATCGCCTGGACGGTCGTCCCGGTGCTGATCCTGGCGGCGATCGCCGCCTTCGTCTTCTACGAGCTGCCCGGCATCAAGAACACGCCTTCGGCGAGAGCGGGCGAGCGCCTCCAGGTGACTGTGGTCGCGCACCAGTTCTACTGGGAGTTCCAGTACCCGGGCGGGCGGCTCTCGATCGACGACCTGGTCGTCCCCGTGGGCAGCGTGGTCTCGCTCGACGTCGTTTCGAAGGACGTCGCTCACAGCTGGTGGATCCCCGCCCTGGGCGGCAAGATCGACGCAATTCCCGGGCGCACGAACCACACCTGGTTCAAACCGCGACACACAGGCGTCTACCGCGGCCAGTGCGCCGAGCTCTGCGGCGTCCAGCACGCCGCCATGCTCGCCCAGGTCCGGGTCGTGCCGGCAAGCGAGTTCAGGCGCTTCCTCGCCGATCATGCTCCGTCGAGCCGGACGGTCGGCACGGAGGAGTGGACCGGCGTCTGCGCCAAATGCCACGGCCTCTCTGGCCAGGGGGACGTCGGGCCGACGATCGTGCTCAATCCGATCCTGACCGACCCGAAGGCCCTCTCGACGCTCGTCCACGAGGGGCTGCCGCCCGACAGGACGCCGACCGGCATGCCGGCCGTCGGGGCAGGCTGGAGCCAGGCGCAGGTCGACGCGCTCGTCAAGTACGTGAAGTCGAACCCGAACCTGAGAGAAGGAACAAGTGGCGATTAGGGTCGAGGCCGAGCCCGTCCAGGTCGACTGGAAGCGCGGCCGCGTCGCCGGCTGGGTCACGACAACGGACCACAAGCGGATCGGAATCCTCTACATCGTCACGAGCCTTCTCTTCTTCGGGGTGGGCGGCCTCCTGGCGCTCCTCATGAGGGCCCAGCTCGCCACTCCCAACGAGCATTTCGTGACCAAGGACAGCTACAACGAGCTGTTTACGATCCACGGCACGACGATGGTCTTCCTCGTCGTCGTGCCGATCCTGGCCGGCTTCGGGAACTACCTCGTTCCGCTCATGATCGGGGCGCGAGACGTCGCCTTCCCACGCGTGAATGCTTGCTCCTACTGGCTCTTTCTGCTCGGCGGCATCGTGCTGCTCTCGAGCTTCGCGGCCACGGGTGGGGCGGCGAAGTGCGGGTGGACGTGCTACGCGCCGCTGTCAGAGGAGAGCTTCAGCCACGGGCACGGCGTCGACCTCTGGATCCTTTCCCTTCACATCCTCACGCTCGCATCGCTCGCCGGCGCCGTCAACTTTGTCGTCACCGTCGTCAACATGCGCGCCCCGGGCATGACGTGGATGCGCATGCCCCTCTTCGTCTGGGCGATCCTGACCTATGCGGCCCTGCTGATCCTCGTCCTGCCAGCACTCGCAGGAGGGCTGACCCTCCTGCTCCTCGACCGCCAGGCCGGTACGCACTTCTTCATCCCCGACCAGGGTGGAAGCGCGCTGCTCTGGCAGCACGTCTTCTGGTTCTTCGGCCATCCAGAGGTCTACATCATGATCCTGCCTGCGATGGGGATCGTCTCGGAAGTGATCCCTGTCTTCTCTCGCAAGCCGATCTTCGGCTACACGGCGATCGCCTTCTCGACGCTCGGCATCGCCTTCGTTTCGATGGTCGTCTGGGCGCACCATATGTTCGCCGTCGGGCTGCCGTGGGGGCTGCAGGCGTTCTTCATGGTCTCGTCGATGGCGGTAGCTGTCCCCACCGGGATCAAGATCCTCAACTGGCTGGCGACGACCTGGCGCGGAAACCTGATCTTCGACACGCCGATGCTGTTCGCGCTCGGCTTCATCGCCGTCTTCACCATGGGGGGACTCTCGGGGATCTTCCTCGCCGCCTTTCCCTTCGACTGGCAGGTGACCGACACGTACTACGTCGTCGCCCACCTGCATTACGTCCTCTTCGGCGGGTCGATCTTCGGGATCTTCGCGGGCCTCTACTACTGGTGGCCGAAGATGTTCGGCCGCCTGCTCGACGAGCAGCTCGGCAAATGGCACTTCTGGCTCATGTTCGTCGGCTTCAACCTGACCTTCCTCCCGCAGCACATGCTCGGGCTGCTGGGAATGCCCCGCCGGGTCTACACCTACGACCACGGCGGAATCTGGGAGGCGTACAACCTCGCCTCCACGATCGGGTCGGGCATCATGACCATCGGGATCCTGGTGTTCATTGCAAACGTCCTGAAGACGAGGCGCGCGGGTCGAAGGGCCGGCAACGATCCCTGGGTCGCCGACACGCTCGAGTGGTACACGTCCTCGCCGCCGCCGCCTCACAACTTCGACCGCGTTCCCTACGTGACGAGCGCGCGTCCGCTCCATGATCTGCGCCGAAAGCTGGCCGAGGGTCGTGCGTAGCGCCCCGGGACCCTGGATTCGCCTGACGGCGTTGGGCGCGGCGGCGGCGGCGCTCCTGGCCGTCATCTCGGGCACCGCGGGCCTCGACACGGCGCACCGGCTGCTCGCCGCACTCGCGCTACCCGCGATCGTCGCGATCGTCGTCACCGCCTGGCTCGTCCATCGCCGTTTGCTCCCCTTGGCCCTCGCGTCGCTCGGCCTTTTCGGCGCGGCGGCCTTGGTCACGCCTCGGATTCCGCACGTGGCCCTGGCCGCCCTCGCCTTCTCCTCGTGTGCAGTGCTCACAGCCGCCTGCCATCGCGAGCAGCCACTCGGATGGAGGTTCGTTGCGCTCGCCACCGGTTTCCTGGGACGTCGCTGGCAAGCTAGGCAAGCGAGCGACGCGAGGAAAGTACGACTAGGTACCGCCGAGTGGCGCGAGCGCAGCATCGCGCCGCCCGCGGCGCCAGGCGACGGCGAAGCGGGGCTCGACCCGGCGAAAGCCAGCGCCGGCCAGGGAAGCGGGGGCTGGAGGGATTACGTGACTCTGACGAAGCCGCGCATCATGAGCCTTCTGCTCCTGACCGGCTTCTGCGGAATGGTCGCCGGCGCCCATGGGCTGCCGCCGGCTGGGCTTGCGCTCGCGGCCATGGCCGGCCTCGCCATGGCCTGTGGCGGCGCCAGCGCGCTCAACCACGTGCTCGACCGGGACATCGACAGGATGATGGGTGAGCGCACGCGGCGGCGGCCGGTCGCGTCCGACCGGATCTCTCCGGTCCACGCCCTCGAGTTCGGGCTCGCGCTCTCGGCCGCGTCCTTCACGCTGCTCGCAAGCGCGGTCAATCCACTGACGGCGGCGCTGGCGCTCGTCGGGAACCTCTTCTACGTCCTGGTGTACACGCGCTGGCTCAAGCGCGTGACGCCGCAGAACATCGTGATCGGCGGAGCCGCGGGCGCCGTGCCGCCGCTGGTGGGCTGGGCCGCGGCCACAGGCAGCCTGGCCCTGCCTGCCGTGCTGCTCTTCCTGATCGTCTTCCTCTGGACGCCGCCCCACTTCTGGGCGCTCGCGCTCCTGATCAAGCGCGACTATGCGGCCGCTCGCGTGCCGATGCTGCCCGTCGTCCGTGGGGATCGCGAGACGGCGCGGCAGATCGTGGTCTACTCGCTGGTGCTACTCGCGATGACGATCGTGCCCTTCGCCGTCGGTAGCTTCGGCGCGCTCTACCTCGCAGCCGCGCTCGCGCTGGGAGGCGTCCTGCTCTGGCTGGCGTGGCGTCTTCGACGGGAGACGACCCGCCAACGCGCGAGCCGACTCTTCCACTACTCGCTGCTCTACCTTGCGCTCCTGTTCGTCGCGGTCGCGCTCGACGCGGTGATCTGATGCTCGACCGCGAGACCGAGCGCAGGAACATCACGCTGGCGCTCTGGCTCTTCGGTCTGTTCCTGGCCCTGCTCGTCGGCACGGTCGCGGTCGCCTTCATCTATCTCGCAGCCGACTGAGGCCCGGGGGGCCTCCCGCTTGCCTCCTCCCATTTCGAGCCTAGCGAGGAAATCCACACGGGTGTGTCACGCCGCCGTTCCGAACGCGTGACCATCGATCGACAGGAGCCACCGCCGGGCATCTTCCTCGCCCGTCCAGAGCCGTTGCCGGAGGAGGGGATCAGTCTCGCGATCAAGGACCTGTTCGACACCGCCGGCCTGACCACGACCTATGGATCGGCGATCTTCGCCGACCACGTTCCGGAGCAGACCGCCGAGGCTGTCCGGCGTCTCGAGGCCGCCGGCTACGCCAACGTCGGCAAGACGAACCTGCACGAGTTCGCGTACGGCACGACCTCTGCGAACCCGCACTTCGGCGCCGTCCCCAACCCGGTCGCTCCCGGACGCGTCGCAGGCGGGTCGAGCGGCGGCAACGCGGCGGGACTGGCCCTGGGGCTCGCCGACGCCGCCCTGGGAAGCGACTCTGGGGGTTCCGTCCGCATCCCGGCCGCCTGCTGCGGAATCGTCGGCTTCAAGCCCACGTACGGGCTCGTGCCCCTGGAGGGCTGCTTTCCGCTCGCGCCGAGCTTCGACCACGCGGGGCCGATGGCCCGGGACGTCGGGACCTGTGTGGCCATCGTGGAGACGCTCGCTCCCGGCTTCACGCCCAGCGCGCTCGAGTCGCTCGAGGAGCTCACGGTCGGGGTCGCCTGGCTCGACGACGCGGACCCGCTCGTCCGCGCCCGGGTCGAGGAGGTCGCCGCCCGGTTCCCGCGTCGCCGGCGCCTGGACGTGCCCTTTCCCGAAGCGATCGGCGCGGTCTTCATGCGCGAGGTCGCCGACATCCACCGGGAGCTCTACGCCGAGCAGGCGGAGCTCTACGGCGAGAACGTGGCAACGAAGATCGAGCGCTGCCTCGCAGTCACCGACGAGGAGTACCGACAAGCCCTGGCGGCCCGCGAGAGCTACCGCGAGCGCCTGCTGGAGCTGCTGGACAGCATCGATCTGCTCCTCACGCCCACACTCCCCTGTGTGGCCCCTCCGGCTGCACAGGACGAGCTGACGATCCGCGAGACCCTGATCCGCTTCACCTACCCCTTCAACGCGATCGGAGCACCAGCGCTTGCGCTTCCGTGCGGCCCGGCGGAGGAGGGGCTCCCCGCCTCGGCTCAGCTCGTGGGCAAGCCGGGCGACGACGCGCTCGTGCTCGCCGCCGGAGCCTTGATCACGAGCGCTGGACGCCCATCGTGATCGTGCCCACGTAGCCTGCGGCGCTCTTCTTGCGCCGCAGGCTCAGGAGCAACCTATTGCCGCCGTTGCGGAAGACGGAGTCGACCGCGTTGCGCGTGTCGCGCCCGGAACGCTTCCGGTAAGGCAGCTTCTTGTAGACAACATCCGTCACGGTCTCGGGAAAGAAGAGCTGCCCGGTGTGGACGACGTTCCCGCCGAGATGCACCTTGACGTGGATGTGGACGGTCCTGCCCCGGTACCAGCCGGGGTAGACCGTCCGGAAGGTCGCGACTCCCTTCGCGTCGGTCTTCTGGAGCCCGCGCAGGAAGGTGCGGTTGCCGGAGCCCTGCCCGAAGCCGGAGTAGACGCCGAACGCGTCGGCGTGCCAGATGTCGACGACGGCGCCCTTGATCGGCCTGCACGTCGAGGCATCGACCACCGCGAGCTCGAGCGTCAGAGGCGTCCCCGGCTTCCCCTCCGTGATGTTCCGGCGCAGCTTCTCGTCGGCGATGTAGTAGGGACCTTCGTTCTGCTCGGGAGCGAGTACGCACGAGACGCCACCGCTCGCCACGCCGGCAGGGCCGACTCTCTCGGAGGCGGCCTCCTGGACGCGCCATCCTCCCGCGCTGAGAGCCGCCGCCAGAAAGCCTCCGAGCCTGGCCAGGGAGGCGCGCCGCGTGAGGCGAAGCTCTTCCACGCCGACGAAGGTAGCGCGCCGCTCTAAGAACGGCCTAAGACTTCGTGCGTCAGTTCTGCTCCAGAAGCCGATCGAGCGACCGGCGCCGCAGAGCCCGGGCCGCCATGAAGGCGGCTGCGGCAACCAGGGCCAGCGGCAGAGCGACGACGACGACGTAGACGAGCACGGCCAGCTCCTTGACAAGGATCGTGCCCGCATGATCGAGCGCCCGCTCGATCCGGCCCGGCCTGCTCGCCGGCACGACCTCGGCCTCCTTCGTGCGCAGTGCGAGTGCGATCGTGGCGAATTCGGCCCGCTTGACGGCCTGCGACTGCTCACGCTGGAGCGCGACGAGCTGCCGTCGCAGCCGGGCGACCTTCGCCTGCGCATCGGGCGAGGTGTCGCTCGCGAGCGCGGCGATTTGCCGGCGGATGGCCTGCATCCGGCGGAAGCGGCGGCCGACGGACGGCTGGAGGTCCTGGACGCGAACGTGCTGGTCGAGGATCGTGCCGAGTGACGAGAAGCGCAGGATCGCCTCCTGCACGCGACGGAGCGGAATCCGCACGACCAGGTCGGCGTGGCCTGCCCGTTCACCCGACCCGTAGTCGACCGAGCGCACGTAGCCGCCGAAGCGATGCGTGAGGCGCAGCCCCCGCTTGGTCGTGGCCGAGAGATCGCGCACGCGCAGCGTCAGGTCGGCCTCGTAGCGCTGCACGCGCGAGCTCGTGACGGGCAGGCCGGCATCGGCCGCCGCGGGCGCGGGCTGAGCCTTCGTCTTCAGTGCCCGCTCGGCGTGCAGTGGCAGAGCACCGCGGGTCTGCCCGCGGGCCTGCCAGTTGGTGGCCACCGGCTCGTCGTGGCCGGACTGCACGAGCCCGACCACCAGCGAAGCAGCAGCCGCGGTCACGGCCGCCCCGGAGGCCAGGACGACGACGGCCCGCCGCGACCACCTCGGCCGGGGGACCGGCCTCGGGGCGGGCTCGCCGAGCGCGAGCACCTGCTCGCGCAGGGACGGAGGAGCACCGGGACGCGCCGCGCGCAGCTCGCGCGCGATCTCGTCGAATCCGCCGACGTCAAGCAAGGACATCGCTTGCCACCTCCTCGAGCTTTCGAAGGGCGCGATGCAGGCGCGTCGAGCACGCCGTTGGACTGATGCCGAGCAGCCGTGCCGCCGCCTCTCCGTCGATCTCGAGCACGACCCGGAGCGCGATCACCTCGCGCTCGGCCGCGGACAGGCGTCCCAGCGCCCGCTCGAGCCAGGGCACGAGCCCCTCTCCGAACGTGGCGTCGTCCGCCACGGGCTCGCGTGAGGCGTAGACCTCCTCCCGCCGACGGCGACGGCGCTCCGAGCGGAAGTGGTCGATAGCGGTCGACCGGGCGATCTGGCAGAGCCACGTCCTCGAGCTCCCGCGACGAGGGTCGAAGCGGCGCCAGCTCCGGCAGGCCTTCTCGAAGGTGTCGGCTGCGAGATCCTCTGCCACGCCACGGTCTCCAGTCAGATAGACGAGGTACGCGAAGACGTCGTCGAGGTGCTCCTCGACGGCCGCCGTGAAGCTCGAAGCAGCGTGCACGTCTCTCCTACGTCGCAGCAACCGCCTGCGTCACAGCCTGCTCGTAGACGGGATCGCGGCTGAAACGGTCAAGCTCGTCGGAGAGGAGATCGCTGGGCGTGCGAGGGTCCTTCCCCGGCGAAGGAACGTCCTCGCCGTCGACGGACACGAGCTCGAGCGACGTGGCGTCCCCGCGCATGAGCTCGATCTCCCTGGCCAGGCGCGAGCCCAGCCAGCCCGCGAGCAGCGCCGCCTCGGCCTCGGGGCCGGCAACGTGCAGCTCGTGGAGGTGGGCGAAGCGCGGCCACTGCGCGGCCAGCGCTCGTCGCCAGGGCAGCGTGCGCGCCCAGGCGATGTCGGACCAGGCGGAGCGCGCGAAGTAGGGCACCAGTCGCCGGTAGGCAGCCGGCAGGTCGGGCCATTCTCCGGAGTCGACGATGACGCGGTCGGCGACCTCGACCAGCTGCTCGAGCTCGGGGCCGCCGAACTCCGGCCGGCCGCGCCAGCGCAGGAAGACGGGTAGATCGGCGACGAGGAGCGGCTCGACGACGCTCGCGGGCACGCGGGCCTTCTCGCCCCGAAGATGGACGAAGAGGACCTCCGAGCAGACGTTCTGCTCGCCGCGGGAGAACCGCTCCAGCTCGACCTCGGCTTCGAGGGTGTCCTCGTCCGCGTCCGGGTCCGGCATCAGCACGATCGTCCGAGACGGGTGACGCTCGGCGAGGCCGGACAACGTCTCGCGGGCAGCGTCGACCCATTCGGGCGGCACCCACGCCGTATGGGTCATCACGCTCGTGCGCAGGAGTGGACCGGCCTCCTCGAGAGCGCGGAGCCGGCAGAGCTCGTGCTCGATCTCGGCCACGCTGGTCAGCTGCGCCGCCATGCCCGTCCGTCCCGCTCGATCAGCTCCTCGGCGCTCGGCGGCCCCCAGGTTCCGGCCTCGTAGTTCGGAAAGTCCGGAGCCTCTCCGGCCCAGCCCTCGACGATCGTGTCCACGATTGCCCACTGCTGGTCGACCTCGTCCGCGCGCGTGAAGAGCGTGGCGTCGCCGAGCAGGCAGTCCAGGATCAGGCGCTCGTAGGCCTCGGGGATGCCGCTCCGGAAGGCGGCGCCGTAGAGGAAGTCCATGTGCACGGTGCGCAGCGTCATCGCCTGGCCCGGCACCTTGGCCGCGATCTCCAGCGCGACGCCCTCGTCGGGCTGGACGTGCACGACCAGGACGTTCGGTCGCAGGCCCTCGACGGCCGCCTCCTCGAAGGGAGGGTGTGGCGCCCGCTTGAACTGGATCGCGATCGAGGTGGTGCGCCGCGGCAGCCGCTTGCCGATGCGTACGTAGAACGGCGTGTCGGCCCAGCGCCAGTTGTCCACGTAGAGCTTGGCGGCCACGAAGGTCTCCGTGATCGAGTCCGGGGCCACCCCTTCCTCCTCGCGGTACCCGGGCACCTCCTCGCCCTCCACGGAGCCGCGGCCGTACTGCCCCCTGACGACGTCTTCGGGGCGGGGAGGCTCGAGCGCGTGCAGCACCTTCACCTTCTCGTTCCGGACCCAGTCGGCCGCGAACTCGATCGGCGCCTCCATCGCCGTCAGCGTCAACAGCTGGAGCAGATGGTTCTGGAAGACGTCGCGAATCGCTCCCGCCTGCTCGTAGAAGGCGGCTCGGTTCTCGATCCCGATCGACTCCGCAACCGTGATCTGGACGTGATCCACGTACTGCCGGTTCCAGATCGGCTCGAAGATGCCGTTGGCGAAACGGAGCGCGAGCAGGTTCTGCACCGTCTCTTTGCCGAGGTAGTGGTCGATGCGGAAGATCTCTTCCTCGCGGAAGTAGCGCGAGATCTCCTCCGTCAGAGCGCGGGCCGACTCGCGGTCATGGCCGAACGGCTTCTCCACGATGACCCGCGTCCACCCTTCGCTCGCCTCGCGCCTGCGCCCGATCTGCTCGATGACGGTCGAGATGGCGAAGGGCGGCACAGCGAGGTAGTAGACGCGGTTGCCGGCCGTCCCGCGCTCCTCGTCCAGCTCCGCGAGCACCTTCGCCACCAGGTCCTCTCCCTGCGCTGCGGCGAAGTCCGTCGCCACGTAGCGGATCCCTCCGGCCAGCCGCTCCCAGACGTCCTCGCGCAGCTCGTCGCGGCCGAACTGCCCCACCGCCTCCTTCATGCGTGCGCAGAAGTCTTCCGTCGACTCCTCCGTGCGCGCGACGCCGACGACGGCGAAGCTCTCGGGCAGCAGATGCCGGAACGCGAGCGAGTAGAGCGCCGGCAGGAGCTTGCGCTTGGTCAGGTCGCCCGAGGCGCCGTAGATGACGAGCGCGCAGGGGTCCGGCTCCCGCCGCAGTGCGAGCCCCTCCAGGAGCGGATTCTCAGTCTGCTCAGCTACCGCCATCGACTGCCTTGACGGCGTGCCCGCCGAACTGGTTGCGCAGCGCCGCGTTCACCTTGGCTGCGAACGACTCGTCCTGGCGCGACGCGAAGCGGGCGAAGAGGGAGAGTGTGATCGCGGGGGCGGGCACGCTCTCGTTGATCGCCTCGAAGACGGTCCAGCGGCCCTCGCCCGAGTCCTCGACGTAGCCCCTGATCTTCTCGAGGCCTGGATCTTCGGCGAGCGCGCGCTCGAGCAGGTCGAGCAGCCAGCTGCGGACCACCGAGCCGTGCTGCCAGAGGGCCGAGAGCTGCCCGAGGTCGAGCTCGAACTCGGAGGCGTTCATGATCTCGAACCCCTCGGCGAAGGACTGCATCATCCCGTACTCGATCCCGTTGTGGACCATCTTCACGAAGTGCCCGGCGCCCGAGGCGCCGACGTGCGCGTAGCCACCCTCCTCAGTGAGGGACTGCAGCGCAGGCTCGATGCACTCGAACGCCTCGTCCTCTCCGCCGACCATCACGCAGTAGCCGCCTTCCAGGCCCCAGACACCGCCCGAGACGCCTGCATCGAGGAAGAAAACTCCCCGCTCCTTCGCGTGGGCGGCCCGGCGCTGGGAGTCCCGGAAGTTGGAGTTCCCGCCGTCCACGAGCACGTCGCCGTCCTCGAGGAGCGGGAGCAGGGTCTCCACCGCATGCTCGGTGGGAGCGCCTGCCGGGATCATCAGCCAGATCACCCGGGGTTGCTCGAGCTTCTCGGCCAGCTCGACGAGCGAGTTGGCCGTACGCTCGGGCGCGGTGCGCGCGTACGTCTCAACGGTGTGGTCGTGGCGGCGTAGCCGCTCGGTCATGTTGCCGCCCATGCGGCCAAGGCCCACCATCCCGAGCTTCATGACGTGTCGTCCTCCAATCTGACGCGCGCGACCGGGCGGCCGCGCTCTCTCAGTGCCTCGTAGTCTCCCGCGGCCTGGGCGCGGATGAGCCGGCCGAACCCGAACTTCCGTCCCGGAATCGAGACGTCGCGGCCCGGATCGTCCACGACCTGAAGGAACAGGCCCGTCGGCGGCCCGCCCTTGTGCAGCTGGCCCGTCGAGTGCAGGTAGCGTGGCCCGAGCCCCTGCGTGACCACGCAGCCGGTGGCGCGCGCTCGCGCGACGATGGGCTCGAGCTCGGCTTCTCTCGCCGGATCGACGAAGGCCTGCACGGCGACGTAGCTCCCCGGGCGCGCCTGCGCGAGCAGCTCCTCGACCGAGCCCTCGGGCTCCAGCGCGATGGCGCCGCTCCGGTCGAGGATCGCCTGCGTGCGGTCTTTCGCCTCCTGCACGTTGGGCTGGGTGAAGGGATTGATCTCGAGCATGGAGCCGACCACGGCGGTGGCGAACTCCCAGCGGAAGAACTCTGCTCCCAGCTCGTACGGATCGTCGAGCGTGACGTCGACCCACTGCCGGTCGGCGCCCTCGAGAGCCTCGCCTGGCGCGGGCACCAGCCCCTTCCCGTCCTTGCCGGTCGATTCCGCGACCAGCTGCTCCAGCCACAGACCGAAGCCGACGGGGTTCGGGACGACGACCTTGTCGCGACCCTCGCGCCAGCCCGCGCCCAGCTGAAGGCCGAGCTCGAGACCCGGATTGTCGTCGGCGCGCTTGCAGGCCGCGAGCGCGCTTTCCGCACGCTCCAGGAGGCTGCCCACGTCGATTCCGGCGAGGGCGGCGGGGACGAGGCCGAAGGCGGTGAGCGCCGAGTAGCGGCCTCCCACGGTCGGCTCCCCCGCGAGGACGCGCACGCCGCGCGTCGTCGCAAGCTTCTCCAACGGCGAGCCCGGGTCGGTGACGACGACGAAGCGCTCGGGCTTGCGGCCGGCACGCTCCCAGAGGTAGTCGAAGTGGCAGCGGGTCTCGAGCGTGCTGCCCGACTTGGAAGAGACGACGAAGAGCGCGCCCTCCGGGTCGAGGCGTCGGATTGCGGCCGGATGCGTCGTGTCGAGTACCTCGAGCGGCGCGTCGAACGCGCGCCCGAGGACGAGGGGGGCGAGGCTCGACCCGCCCATACCCGCGACCACCACCCGCTCGAAGTCGTAGGCAATTCTGAGCGAGTCCAGCTCGCTCACGCGTTCCCGCATCCGCAGAGGCTCGTCGAGCCACCCGAGCCATTGCGCCTCGTCGTGCCCGGTCCAGACGGTCGGGTCGCGCTCCCAGATCCGTTCGACCAGCTCCGCCGGGGCGACGCCGTCCGGCACGGCTACGCGGACACGAGCTCGCCGCGCTTGGAACGGATCCCGTCGAGCAGCTCACGGAACGAGTCGGCGAACTTCTGCACGCCCTCTTCCTCGAGCGTCGCGGTGACGTCGTCGTAGTCGATGCCGGCCGCTGCGAGCTGGTCCAGCAGCTCCCGCGCCTGCTCCACGTCGCGCTCGAGCGTCAGCTCCACCCGGCCGTGGTCCTGGAAGGCCCGGATCGTCTCCTCGGGCATGGTGTTCACGGTCTCGGCTCCGATCAGGCCCTCGACGTAGAGCACGTCGCGGTAGTCCGGATTCTTCGTCGAGGTCGAGGCCCAGAGGCACCACTGCTTCGAGGCCCCGCGGGCCGCGAGCAGATCCCAGCGATCCCCCGAGAAGACCTCCAGCCAGTTCTGGTAGGCGAGCTTGGCGTTCGCCACCGCGAGCTTGCCCTTGAGAGCGTCGTGGCCGCCGATCTCGTCGAGGCGCTTGTCGGCCTCGGTGTCGACGCGCGACACGAAGAAGCTCGCGACCGAGCTCACCCCGGAGGGATCGCCGCCCGCGTCCACCAGCCGCTCGAGCCCGCGGAGGTAGGCCTCCATGACCTCACGGTGGCGCTCCAGGGAGAAGATGAGCGTGACGTTGATCGAGCGGCCCGCCGCGATCATCTCCTCGATCGCTGGTAGCCCGTCCCTGGTCGCGGGGATCTTCACGTAGAGGTTCGGCCGCTCGATCAGCTCGTGCAGCCGCCTCGCCTCCTCGATCGTGGCCTCGGTCTCGTAGGCCAAGGTGGGGTCGACCTCGATCGAGACGTAGCCCTTCAAGCCCTGCCCGCCGTCCCAGACCGAGCGCATCAGATCGCACGCGTCGCCGACGTCCTTGGAGGCGAGGGCGATGAAGATCTCCTTCGCGTCCTCCTCGGAAACGAGCCCGCGCAGCTGCTCGTCGTAGGCGTCACCCTCCGAGAGCGCCTTCTGGAAGATGGTCGGGTTCGAGGTCACGCCGCAGACGGCGTCCTCCTCCATCATCCGCGCAAGCTCGCCGCTCTGCAGGAGATCTCGCGAGAGGAAGTCGATCCAGACGCTCTGGCCGAGCATCGATAGCTGGTGAAGGCGGGACTGATCCATGTGTGTGCTTCCGTCCTTTCCTGCTCGCCTACGACTCAACGTTACCTGGCGAGAGGCCCGTAGAATGGCCTGTTCATGGACGACCTCAGGCTTTGGCAGGAGCTCGGCCAGCAGTTTCGCGTCGACTCAGTTCGCTGTGC
>WNGF01012209.1_pt1 | contig 15012 bp, 12 predicted proteins | sample 5400641 | NCBI WGS metagenome assembly WNGF01 (sample SAMN13153371, study PRJNA577476) | soil metagenome | isolation source: 80 cm soil or saprolite under grassland replicate 2 | place: USA:California | collected 2016-06-15
CACGCTCATCGATCTCAGCCGTGGAAAATCATGTCCATCGCGCGCCGCGATGGCCAACCGGGAAGCGGCAGCGCCGCGAACGCTTCAGTGGGGCCGGGGGGCGGTCGAAAAAATTCACGACCGTCGCTGCCCGTGACGCTGCGGCGCTGCAGTTTTAGAAACAATGAGGGTCAACCAGCTTTTGTCAACTAGCTCAATTGGTTACTAGGTCAATTTCATTGACCTATTTTGCCCTTGCACCGCGCCTCGCGCGCGACCGCGGGAGATGGGGTTCCTCTACCGCCGGGCTCGGCCGAGCCGCGCCGTGGTAGCGTGTACTTCTGAATTCCGCGAGGCTCAATGACCGAGACCCTCGGACTGACATCTCACAAGTCGAGTTGCAACTGCACGGGCTGCGGCATGCTTCGGGCCGCGGTCTGCATCAACTGCGCCGAGAAGGTCGCGGCGCTGATCTTGGAGTCCGGGCCTGAACAGCTCGCCTTCGAGCCGTGCTCGGGCGCCTGCCGCGAGGCGATCGAGCTGTACTTCTCCACCCCGCCAGAGCGTTGGCGAGCGCCGCTCACGCCACGTAGGCCGTGACGCCCTTGGCAGGTCCGCCTAACGCGGCGTGCGGTCTTGGCGGCAAGCAGCTCGCGCATTCCGCCCCCGGGCAGCACGCGCCCAGGCCGAAGCCTGCGACGAGGCGGCCCGGTTGCGCCACCTATTGCGCACTAGCAGCGGGATAAGTCGGAGGTTCGACGTGCGGCAGCTCAGGTCGATCGGACCACTGCACTAGCGCATCATGCAATTCCGAATCGGTCGCCTGCAGGATTTGCAGCTCCAGATATCGCTGCAACCGTTGCAGCCCATAATCGTTCATGGCATCAGCGAGAAACTGGTAGGCGGCGATCTGCGATATTTCCTGCGCCGGCCGGTTCCAGTTCTCTTCGGATAGGATGTCAACGTAAAGCGCCTTCATCCGCAATCGGTGCCGATCATCCGGGGTGCGCTTCCCTTTCACCTGGTCCATTTTTTCGATTTGCTTGTCGGCCTCTTGGCGTTCCTTGCTGCCGAGTGGAGCCTTAAAGCGGGTCTGCAACAGCTTGCCGAGCCCAGACTCATTGTCGGCAAGCAGGGTTAGGCTGGTCATGCCGGCTTCCTGCTTGCGGACGTGGTCGTCGCAGGCGCTCTTGACGTGTTCGACGGTGAGGCTTTCGCCGGCGAGAGCCCGCTTGCGGAGCCTCAGCAGCATTCGCCAGCGCCCTAGGTCTTCGCGGGCGAATGCTCCCACTGCCAGCGCCGTAGCGTAGGAGCCATTCTCGTAAAGCACCTTGGCGTCGCCGAGCAGCTGTCCACAATGCTCGAGGGAATAGACCGCGCCGCGCAGGAGCGATTGTGCAGTAACCGATCCGGACATTTGGCACCGAGGGGAAGCGTTTTGGGTAGCGGAGAGTAGTGATTCCGGTCGATAATGCGAGGGGATGGGAGGGGTTAAACCGATTTTTCGGTCTAACCGCCCGGCGCGTGCAAGGCGACGGGTCGTCGGCGATCATCCTATCGGCCATCTGGCTTACAGCATATCGAGGGTTGGGATTGGCCTCGGGTTGCGGGCGGTGAAGTCGGGGAAATAGCTGTTGTCGATAAACCCAGCATGAAATGCCGCAGCCATATTCAACATCGCGATCCTCGCCTGGCCCTGATCCCAATGTGTTCGTTATGGCCATTTATCCGGTCCGCAAACCGAATTTGTATCTTCACGGCCCTGGCCGACTTAGCGCCGACGACCTCCGCAAAGATCGCACAGAACTGTTCGAATTCTTTGCGTTTTGCCGGTGTTTGCCCGGGCCAGTCCTTGTGCGGGCCAAATCGTTGCACAAGCTGTTTGTAGAGAAGCTCGTAAGCGGCCTTAGTCCAGATCGTTTCGCGCGACATGTCCCATCCTCCCGTTGGCGGGGCGGATATAGTCCTGGGACCGCCCTTTTTAATGTCACCGGCCGCCGTGGGACACCAAAAGAATTTGGTTCTCCGATTTAGCTCGAGCCTTAGATGCGAGGGAAAACAAGCTGCATCCAAACCGAGCCTCGTTGAGGCCGCCAGGAAGACAAGTCGTGGGTAATACGAGGAACGGATTCGGACAGAACAAGGTGGTTATGACTATGTCTGGAAGTAGCCGCGGGCAAACGGCGTGGCTCTCTTAGACTGCCAGCGCGGTAATGGGTGCCCTCTGCGCTTCCCTTAGATCGGGGTAAAAAACCCCTCGTCCACATCGACTTCCTCAACCAATCGTACCTTCAATCCAAGTTTCAAGTCCATGGCTTTGGATGAGAACGATGACCCGCAAGTCATAGAGGTCTCCGCCCGCCTTCGGCCGCGCCCATCTACATGGGCAACGTCGGATAATATCGTCATTCATATCCGACGCTTAACACTATTCAACGGCCCATGATGTTTGCGATCACAACCCCCAACGCGAGAAACGTAATTACGAACAATGCGACGGTTAACAGTACAAGAAGTTTTCGTTTATCAGCGGCCGCAGCGCTCGCCGCGCACTGGCCGCAAATGATTTTCACGGAGTAATAGCTTCTGATGGTGGCAGGTCGTCTGCGTAGAGCGGTATTCAAAATCCAATCCAGAAGAACGCTTGAAAACAAGCTAAATCCACCAATGCCCATTCCTGTGTACAAGGTCTTCCTAACGCCTTGTCCTTTTGGAATTTGCACACCACATAAATAGCAACTTGCCATTACTCCCCTCCAATGAATTACATCTGAAATACCTGGCGACAACTCTGCCATTGTCGGTGCACATCAATTGGTTCGCCCTCAGTATAAACGGGTAATTTGCGTCTCAAGTGATGTTTTCCCGAAGGCAGCGGTTGCTCATTTGACTGGACGCGATCTTTTATCGGAGCAGGAACCCCAATAGCCGAAACCTAAGTCGTCGTTGGTCGGAATCCAACACGAACTCGGCTGATCAGCCATACTCGGATTCGAGGGGAAAGTTTTGGGTACGGCAGGTGAACGCTTAGCCGATTCTGAAAATAGCTGTTGCTGGGTCCGTTCATCCCATGAATTATCATTTCCTATTGCCATTGTAGTGCGAAATTCTTGGAGGGCACGTTGGGACAGAGGACCCCATATCCCATCGGCAACACCGTTGAGATAGCCTAGTTCAATCAATCGTTGCTGCACGCGTCTTGCTTGATCCTTTTTCGTTAGATCAGTCAAAACAACACGAGAATTGTCCTCGGGTGTTGGAGGGGCAGAAGAATCCGGCTTTGCGACCGCAGTTCTCTCCCCCGTTTGAGGAGTAGCGTCGCTTGGCCTAGAGTTTGGTGCGCTCACGTCGCCAGGAACGTTGGTATTCGAAGGCCCATTGTCCAGAGAAGTTGGTGGTGCAGAGCCCTCGCCCATACGGCGCGGTTGCTGTTCTTGCTTCTCCGCATTTGGTGTCGGTTGTGAAGATTGGCTTGGGTGCTTCGGACCTAGTGGGTTCGGAATATCCACCTGTCGTTGATTCTGCCTTGGTGGGACCGGATTTGATGGCGAACCAATTGCATTGAGCAGGATAAGAGAAACGGCCATTACAGCGGCTAGACCAGCCAGCCGCGCCTTAACAGTAAATCTGTTTATGATAACTGTCCCATTTAACTGGGCTTGCTTTTGCGCGTTCCAAATCTGAACAGCAGAAGCTTTCAAGCTGTTCCGGATGCTGCGCGTCCCATTCGATGCATTTTGGAGCCCAGCCAAAGACTGCCGCAGGTCACTTTCGAGTTGAGATTTCTTTTTAAGGACGGCGGCTTTTATGGCCGCAATATCGGCGGGACTGATGGGCTGATTTGGATTAAACACAAACCTCTTTTCGATTGATTTCCTCCATGCAATCAGGGTGCCCTCGACCACCGGCCCAAAACCACTTATTTGCTGAATACGGTTCTGTGCTACATCGGCCGCTGTTTCGATACCATACGATCTCAATACAATTTTGCGATTTCTCCCAATTCCCTTGATTTTTGCCTGAGCGATGTAGAATTGCTGAAGGAATTGCGTCAGCTGTGCCTCTTTTTGTTTTGCTTTGAGACCAGCTAGGAGCCTGCTTTCTTCGCCACCCAAGGTCTGTGTCTGTGTAATGAGGTGGTCTGCCTGTCTTCGAAGTTCTAGAAACTCGCGATTTTCTTTCACCCGGTTCCACTGCGTTTCTACATTTGTCCAAGCGGCGGCAGTTTGGCTAACTGCTTTTTTTGCTGCCTCTGCTGACTTGGATTCGCGAGCCGCAAGAAATGCACTACCCGCCAGCGTAAGAAGTCCAAGAAGTGGGGCGGGCTGCTGCAACCGGAATAGCACAACCGAAACTAATACACCGACCATTGCCACGCCGTATCTGACGATTAAATCTTTCGGAGCAAACGTCGCTACTTGAGGAACGGTACCTTTGAAGAGCGGCATTGTGGCCGCTAAGTCCGGCGCGATGCCTGGGTCCGGAACACCCCTTATGGCTGCAATAAGCTGCCCCAAATTGATTGGAGGAGTGGTCACAACAGAAATGAACGGCGGTGCGAAGGCGAGAAATCCTGGATAAGCACTCTCCATCCGGCACCACGGACAGCATGCAGCTGTGCGAAAATACTGATGTGCCTCGCTCTTCGCACATTGAATAACTTCGCCCTCGGCGCGGTTCAGAATCCCAACCCATTCAGCCGCCTTCGGGCGGCCGCTGCTCATGCCAAGCTGCCCAAAAGAAATTTCGAAGGTTTCGGCTAGCTCTTGTGGAATATCCGCGAGCAGCGGAACGCTTGGTGGAGGCTCTGTGCGCGTTTCATTTTTTCGCGCAGAATAAGCAAAACGGTACTGCGCGATTGCAGTCTCCAACGGCATATCCCCTCGACCAAGAAACCTTCCTGCGAACGGGTGTCTACCCATAAAAAGAAGATTGAACAGCACGACAGCCAAACCAAATGCGTCATGATTTGTCGTCCGTAAAACCTGATCGAACCGTTTTCCTTGCAGCTCGGGAGGCGTAAAGTCTGGAACCCCCACTTTGCATAGAAAGGTTTTACCTGCCACTTGGACTTGAAAAGAATCGCAATCGATCAGTGTCGCCAGAGCATTTTCTGATATCAAAATACCTGAATGGTTGATGTCGCCGATCACACATCCAGTCGCGTGCACGCTAGCAACGGCCCGAGCAATATTCTGGGCAGTTCGTATCAAAAATGGGAAATTTGCTTTTGGAAATGATGTCTTTCGACTTGTCGGGGAATACAACGCATGAATTGGCTTATTGCCGGCAATTCGGTGCATAGTGAAACCGAGAAACTGCCCAGCCGATCCAAATAGCGCATCGATCGGGAACGCAACACATGATGTGTTTTTGTGCCATTGAGCCGCGACTATTGCTTCAATCTTCTGACGACGTTCAGCCGTTTTGTCAGGCCGATAAATTTTCACGGCAATGGCGGCATCATCTTGCACCTCATAAACAGTACCTTCGCCACCCCTTCCCAATTGGTTTGCGAGGATAATGCTGCGTCCGTTCTGTGTGCGTAGCTGTCGGGAGGCCATTTAGAGCGCCTCCAGTTGCCGCGTCGCCAAAAGCAGAGTCTTGTCGTCGTCTGTCCTTTCACAGACAGATGGACTGTCAAGGAAACTCTTGAGGTCACGCGAAAGGCTTCTGTTTTTTCCGACGGTACTCCGTCGCAGCGGCATAAACACCTTGTCGAAAAAGGGAGAAAACGCCGTTTTTGTCGAAAACTGTAGCGCGAGTCGCTCTATGCCATCTGAAAAAACAGCAAGCTCCTCAATTGGCTGACAAAGGCTCACGAATTGCAGCTGGACCTCAGGCTCATCCGTCACAAAAAATGTCGTGGCTGCATACTCGCCTTGCGCCGGCCACGTCGGCAAATTCCAATTCGCCTCCCCTTCTGTCCTAAAGACAAATGCTCCGTCGCCGACATGTATAAAGACGGAGCATTCAATCCCAATCAGGCAACCTACCAGTGTGGCGGCAAAGTCACGCGGCTTAGCATCAATACGTGATGCCGCCGCCCCGATCCGGTCACGGATTTCGTCTAGCCACTCCTGAGCTATTTCGGACGAAAAGAGCTTTAGATCGCAGCCATCTTTTACGTAGCTGGCCGCAGATTGAACAAAGGCACGCGTGGTGATCCACGATCCGATTCTGGAATGGCAAGCTGAGCCTGCACCATCCGACGCTACCGCAACAAGAACAATGTCAGATGAGCCGGTGATTTCCAGGCACGCACCAAAATCTTCGCAGCCCTTGCCAGCCTTAATATGCGAGGTCCCGATTGATCGTGCCGCCGCCCAGCTCCAGCGACGTGGTTTCATCCCGCGACCGCCCAGCCATTCGGAGCAGTTGGATTCTCAAGGGGTACTGCTTCGCCCGGGTTGGACTTCGAAACCGAGGACAACGAGGCTGACAGCCATTGGAATAACTCTCGAAACTGTAGCCCTTTCAATTTGAGAGGCTCGCGAACCGATAGCGTCCTAAGAGTATCGAAGTCTGCACCTTCGACACCAACGGCATACATCATGAATGATTTAGACGCTTCCCCTTCCCGAACAAGTTGAGCAGCCTTCGTGATTGAATCTGTGGGCGCTCCGTCGGTGATCAAGAATACCCACGGGCGATAATAAGGAATTGCGTGAGATCTATACGTGTCCTTGCGCTCGCGAACCATCTCAAGTGCTTTTTCAACGGCAGCGCCCATGGGGGTGTCACCGCTTCGATGCCAATGAGTCAGCGAACAGTTCGTCCCGAAACGTTTGGAGGCCTGCGTTCAGCTCCTGAATCCGCTGCCCTGCCATAGACCCTGAGGTATCTAGGACAAGTACAACCGCGCAACGGTTTTCCGGATTTTCGGCAAATGTGGCATCCCCGAAGGGTTGCTGTTCAAAGTCGACTTGCGACATGTGATATCCCCTCCCAGTCAGGCCTTAGGTGCCCGACATATCGCCTAGCTTTTTCGTTGTGCTACGCGGCGAAAGGCAATCGGAAGTTCCCGCCGGAAATGTGGCGGTAATTTCTTACGGCCATTTCCCCCAGAATACAAGATTCAACAGCCTAAGCGGCCTAATCCTAGGCAACGGCCATATGGGTCCACATCCAGGGCTCGCCTACGGGCGCGGCATTGGCCTTGAAGATGCGGCCGACGACAGCGCCGTCGGCGAGCGCATCGAAGTCGTCGTCATTCCACTCGCTGGACGAGCGCGAGGCGGACGCGCGTTTGAGGATGAGCCCTGTCAAGCCTTGTTCTCACTACTGGCTAAGAGAGATCGCCGGTCGAGCGTAAACAACGATGCTGGTCGGAGAACGCGGCAGCGCCTCATTTCTCTATCGTCGGCGGTGGCGTGCCAAGCATCCCAAGTAGACCGCCCTCAGGTGGTAATGGCGGGGGTCGCAACGTGTGAAGGGCCTCCGATAGGTAATCTGCGAGACGAAAGTACATAAACCCCTTGAGGAGGTCGTTGCGCACTTCGGATGCAGACGGGGACAGCGGGAACTTAATCCCAGTCAAATGCTCCACGATGCGCGCGCTGTTCCGCTGTTCTTCCGTCACAATATCATCCAACGATCGATGCATGTTCTTGACGTTGTGCGCGTATCGGTTCCTGACCCGTGCCACTGCACGGACAAAAGCAATCCGTTCCTCCGTAAGCAGGCCCATTCCCTCAGCCAGCTTGAGCTTGCCAGCGCGTCCCTCCATGTTCAGTGCCGTTACAAACGTTCGAAAGTTTTCGCTTTCGCTTTGCGAAGGCGGCGACAAGGCGAATGGCGGCGACCAGGCGAACGTTCCCTGCGGGGGGCGAGACGCGATTAGGTCATTCAAAATGGGTTCGACCACAGCGTACGTCTTCACCGTGGCGATGAAATCGGGATCGCTCGGGATCGAAGAGATAGTCCCCGCTGGCACTTCCAAATGTTCCTCGGCGGCGACGATGCTTTTGGTGAGCTGAGCTAGATAGTTGTTCCACCAAGCTTCGGCGTCCGGCTGCGCATGCTCGTTTTGGTCGTCAGCCAAGGGATTGCCCTCTGATCATCTGCTCATACTGGGCACTCGCCGCCCGCCTTCCATTATCCCGCACCCGCGCGACCTCGATCCTCTTGCCACCGGCGCCCATGCGCTCGCCGTCGCCGTGGCGAGCCCAGCATTCACCAGCTCGACCATCTGCTCGATCATGACGCCGTGCGCGATCATGATCGCCTCAGTGCAGCCGTCGCGGCATGATGCGAGCAGTTCGAGCGCGCCGTGACAAAAACCCTCCCGGGCTCATCCGCGTTTTTTCAGGTCTGCGAACCGATACTTGAGGGCGTCAGCGGCTTTCAGCTTTGCCTCGAGACGAGCGTGAAAGCGAGCGTCCCGTGCGCGGTCATCTACCATCCCGTACTGCGGGCCGCCGCCCTCCCTGTGCTGCTCGAGGAAACTCCAGAGAATCTGGTTTTCGACAGTTAGTTCGGCCTTGGCGAGCCTCTCCACGATGCGATTGAGCGCTTCCTCATAGGCCGGGCCGATGATCTTCATCGCTTCGTTGAAGGTGCCCCGGGAGAGCGGATGCACGTTGTCCCATATGCCCTGATTCCGCATGTGCCATTCATCGAAGGTCGGCAGCTCCGCGTTCGACAAGCCGACCTCCAAGCGAAGGCGCAGGGCATGCGCGTAGAACAAACGAAATGCGTCATCGTCCTCTTCGCTCATATCCGTCCAGTCGTCGTAACCATCAACATCTTCCAGGAGTTTCCGGTACATGCGATTGAAGGCAGGGATTTCGTGCAGCATTGCGCCGTGCCCACGCGCGGCGAACCATGAATCGAGATAAGCGCGCAACGTGCCAAGGCTAGCCCTCAGCTCGCTCGGTTCTTCGAAGCGAATGCTCAAGGATCGCGCGCCCGGCTTCGGGTGATGCGCGAGCGCAGGCGTCCAGTAGATGGCATTCGTGTTGGTATCGACGCAGAACAGGATTGTCGGCAACGGCGTGTCCCGCCAGAGATTGTAGGTGCTGACCCTCACCTGGACGGAGGTCTCGCCATTCTTGAACGCAAGGCCGGCGCTCGCCTTGACCTGGCACTTCACGAGGCGGCCGGTCACCCGGTTGCGGTCCACGATTTCGATCTCACCGTCGATCCCGAAATCGGAATCGCTGTCCTGGCGCCGGTATACCCAACCCTCACGCTCAAGTCGCTCCTGCAGAATCGTCACACCGTGACGCCCGGTCTGGTTCGTTTCGGAAGACTTCGGTAGTCCGCGGGGCATATCGATCAGCCAGGCGGTGAAGCGTACTGTACCTGCTGATCGAGGTGAAGCTCAGCGACGAGTTGACGAAGAAAGGCCAAGACGGCTTTTTTCAAGCTCATGCAGCGCCCCTACCATCTGGCACGAGACGAGCGACAACTTGAGATAACCGTTCCAAAAAGCGCCCCGGGCCACTGCACCGGGCCACTGCAATCCTCATTCCAAGCGCGCAGCGGCGCTCGGGTTTGGGGCGGCGGAGGGATCGCGGGATTTGGCGGGAGATAGCACGGCACCCCGTCCGGAAGAGCGCCGGCCGCGCCTCGTGCCGCAGATGGGCGCCGGGTGCCCGCCCGGTTGGCGTCGTCACCGACCAGCAGGACCTGCACCCCGACCGCCGGCACGCGGTGCCGCGCGTTCTCGTCGCTGACCGGGTCGTGCCCGACAGGGTGGACTTTCTCGCCGACTTCGAGGATATGCCTCGGAGACGAACTGCGAGCAGTTAACTCAAAGTTAACTCAAACCATCCCCGACTTGAAGAAAGCCGCGCCGCACGCGGGTTTCTTGCTTTCATCCGGTTATGGCGCGATTAACCATCGGTGACGACGGGAATACCAAAAAGTGAGGGGCCCCAGCTTGCGCTGGGACCCCCCGACGGCAAGGGCGGTGCCGGGTCTCCGCCCTAACCGTATCTCGTCAGTGGACAGTCTCGCCGTGCAGTGCGAGATCGAGACCCTCGCGCTCCACCTCATCGCTGACGCGCAGGCCGACGAAGATGTCGACGATTTTGAGGATGATCAGCGACACGATGGCGTCGTAGACGAACACGATGACGACGCCATAGACTTGGTTGAGGAACTGTCCCGGATTGCCCTCGAGCAGGCCGGCGGTGCCGCCGTATTGCTCGACCGCGAACACGCCGGTGAGCAACGCACCGACAATGCCCCCGACGGCATGGACGCCAAAGGCGTCGAGCGCGTCGTCGTAGCCCAGCATGTGTTTCAAGCCGGTGCAGCCCCAGTAGCAGAGAATGCCGGCCGCGATCCCGATGCACAGCGAGCCGACCGGGCCGACGAAACCGGACGCCGGGGTAATGGCGACGAGGCCGGCAATAGCGCCGGTGCAGATGCCGACGACGGTCGGTTTGCCCCGCGTCATCCATTCGACCAGCATCCAGGTGAATGCGGCCGCCGACGTCGCCATGTGCGTCACGGTCATGGCCATGCCGGCCTGCATTCCCGCGGTCACGGCCGAGCCGGCGTTGAAGCCGAACCAGCCGACCCACAACAGGGAGGCGCCAATGAATGTGAGCACCATGTTGTGGTTGGGGCCGGTGTCTTTGCGCTTGCCGAGGAGGAGGCACGCCATCAGCCCTGCCACGCCGGAATTGATGTGCACGACCGTGCCGCCGGCGAAATCGAGAACCTTGATCCAGTTGTCCGAGTTTCCGGCGGCGAGAAATCCGTCCGGCCCCCAGACCCAGTGTGCGACCGGCGAATAGACGAAGATCGCCCATAGGCCGATGAACCACAGCATGGCCGAGAACTTCATGCGCTCGGCGAACGCCCCAGCGATCAGCGCCGGAGTGATGATGGCGAAGGTCAGCTGGAAGCACAGATAGACGGTCTCGGGGATGGTCGGCGCCAGGGGATTGGGATTGCCGATGCCCTTGGAGATGTCGCTCACGATGCCCTGCAGGAACGCTCGGTCGAGGCCTCCGATGAACGGCGTGCCCGATCGAAACGCCAAGCTGTAGGTGCAGATGAGCCAAAGAAGGCTGATGAGGCAGGTGATGGCGAAGCTCGTCATCACGGTATCGCCCACGTTCTTCTTGCGGACCATGCCGCCATAGAACAGGCCGAGCCCCGGAATCGTCATCATCAGGACCAGCGCCACCGAGGTGAGCATCCACGCAGTGTCGCCGGAATTGGGCGTGCAGTTCTCGAGCACGGCCAATTTCGGATCGGGGTTGCCGGCGCAGGCCGGCGGCGATGCCGCCGCCTCGGCGGCGGGTGTCGCAGCCGCCTCCTCGGCGTAGGAGCCGTCGATCGCCGACATGCTCAGGAACAGAGCGAAGAGAGCCCCCAACGCGAGAGCCACGAGCCCCGCACGGGTAGGTTTCTTGAACGTCATGGGTCTAACTCCTGTCGCTAGACGTTTGAGTGCGGGGTTTCAGAGCGCAGCAGTGTCGGTCTCGCCGGTGCGGATGCGCACGGCGGTATCGAGGCTGAGGACGAAGATTTTTCCGTCCCCGATCTGCCCGGTCTTCGCCGCCGCGGTGATCGTGTCGATGGTCTTGTCGACCTGATCGGTTGCGACTGCCACTTCGATCTTGATTTTGGGCAAGAAGCTCACCGCATACTCGGCGCCGCGATAAATTTCCGTGTGGCCCTTCTGGCGCCCATAACCTTTGACCTCGGTCACGGTCATCCCGTGCACGCCGATCCCGGTGAGAGCGTCGCGGACCTCGTCGAGCTTGAAAGGCTTGATGATGGCCATGACGATTTTCATGGGTTTGACCCCCGCTTGGGCCCATCCCTGCGGGTGCAGGTTGTGGGCAATCCTCGTTGTGCTTGGACGCGCGGAAGCCGCGGCTTCGCCCGGCAAAGCTACTGCCGCGAATCAAGTGGCGTGCCAGTTCGCTGCGTGAGCCGTAAGTGCATGGAAACAAAAGGCGTTTGCAGGCTGCGCGAGGGGGTGCTGCGACCTTTTGTCAAGCGCCGCACAAACACCGCCCAGGGCTGCACAATTTTTAATCAGGGGAACACGAGGCCTGGGATGCCCATGCGCCAGGCGCGCCCGAGGCGCTCAAGGCTATGCGCATGGAAGGCTCGGCGGCACCTCGGGTGTCGAATTCGAGACGGCGGAGGTGGTTTGATGCGCGGACGTCTATTGCAGAGCTTCGCCGTGCTGGGTCACATCGAGACCCTCGATCTCGTGTTGCTGGTTCACGCGCAACGGTAAGAGGAACGAGATCGCCTTGAGCAGCACATAGGTGAGCACGCCCGACCAGATGAGGACTGCGATCACGGCATAGAGCTGGATCAAGACTTGTCGGGCATTACCCTCCAGCAGCCCCGGCGACCCCTCCGGCGAGTCCGGGCTCGCGGACAGGGCCGCCACCGCGAATACCCCGGTGAGCAACGTGCCCGTTGCGCCACCGACGCCGTGCACCCCGAATACGTCGAGCGAATCGTCGTACCCGATCCGCAGCTTCAACCACGTGCAGGCCCAGAAACAAATGGCGCCGGCGATGAGGCCGATGACCACGCCGTGCCAGGGCAGCACGAAGCCGGATGCGGGCGTGATGGTGCCGAGACCGGCGATGGCGCCGGTGATCAAGCCCAGCACGGAGGGTTTTCCGCGGGTCCACCACTCCAGAAACATCCAGGTCAGCGCGCCGGTCGAGGCCGCGAGATGCGTGGCGGTGATGGCGAAGGCGGCACGCGAATTGGCGCCCAGCGCCGAGCCGCCGTTGAAGCCCAGCCAGCCGACCCAGAGCAGCCCCGTCCCGATGACCGCGAGCGACAGGTCATAAGGCGCGAAATTGTCCGTGCCATAGCCGTGGCGTTTACCGAGCACGTAAGCCGCGGCCAGGCCGGCAATACCCGCGTTGAGGTGAACGACTGTGCCGCCGGCAAAATCGAGAACGCCTGCAATGGCGAGAAAGCCGCCGCCCCATACCCAATGCGCGATCGGCACGTAGACCAAAATGAGCCAACCCGCGGCAAACCACAAAAACGCGGAAAAACGCATGCGGTCTGCGACCGCGCCGGCGATCAGCGCAACCGTGACGATTGCAAACGTCATCTGGTAGACCACGTACAGGAGTTCCGGGATCGTCGGCGCGAACGCGCTCGTCGACTCCATGGTGGTGCCGAGCAAAAACAGACGCTCGAAGGTTCCGAGCCAGGGCCCAGTCCCGGCGAAGCTCAGGCTGTAGCCGACCGCAAACCACAACAGCGAGCACAGCGCGGTACAAGCGAAGCTCTGCGCCATGGTGGCGAGCACGTTCTTCTTGCGCACCATGCCGCAATAGAACAGGGCTAAGCCCGGGATCGTCATCATCAGCACGAGAGCGGTGGCCGAGATCATCCAGGCGGTGTCGCCGGCGTCGATGTTCGAGCTTGCTTCCTGCGCCAACGCCGGCGCAGCGGCAAAGCCCAAGCTCAGCGCGGCGGCAAGCCCGAATGCCACGCGAGTGCTGTCTCTTGTCATGCTGTTCCCCCCTGGATGTGCTTCAGGCTTTTACAACGCGTCCGCGTCGGTCTCGCCGGTCCTGATGCGCACCGCTTGATCGATGGTGGTGACGAAGATCTTGCCGTCACCGATCTGGCCGGTTTTGGCGGACCCAATGATGGCTTCGACGACGGCCCCCACGCGATCGGTCGGCACCGCCACCTCGATGCGGATCTTCGGCAGGAAGTGCACGGCGTATTCGGCGCCGCGATAAATTTCCGTGTGGCCTTTCTGGCGGCCGTAGCCCTTGACCTCGCTTGCCGTCATTCCGTGTACGCCGACCGCGACCAGCGCATCGCGGACATCTTCGAGCTTGAACGGCTTGATGATGGCGATGACCAGCTTCATGAATTCACTCCCCGCGCCGCTGCACACGATATCGGCGCCATGATGAAAGATTAAGCGATTAGTTCCAGGTTTTCCCCACAGAAGCGCATGCGAGTCCCGATCACGGCAGCATAGCTGACCTTTTTACGGAAGCCGGCGCTCACGCAGGAGCCCCTCCTGGGCCACGGACGCAACCAGGCTTCCGTCCCCGGCGAAGATGAGGCCGCGGGCAAAGCCGCGTGAACCGAAGAGATTAGGGCTGTCATGCGCGTAGAGCAGCCATTCGTCGGCGCGAAATGGGCGGTGAAACCAGAGCGCATGGTCGAGGCTTGCGGCCATGAGGGTTTTTTCGAACACGGTGCGCCCATGGGGGATCAGCGCCGAATCGAGTAGCAGCATGTCGGATGCGTAGGCGAGCACGCACTGATGGATTGCGGGCTCATCCGGAAGCTGCGCAGTGGCCCGGATCCAGACATGGAAGCGGCCGTTCTCGATCTTTTTCCCGAGATAACGGTCGAGCTCCACCGGCCGCCACTCGATCGGCCGCTCGCGTTCGTAATAGCGCCGCACCGGATCGGGCATCAGCGGGAACACGCGCTCTTTGATGTCGGCTTCGTTCGGCAGCTGCTCCGGCTTTGCGACGGCGGGCATCCTGGCCTGATGGCTCATGCCGGGCTCGTCGTGATGAAACGAGACCGCCATGGTGAAAATCGCGCGGCCGTGCTGAATTGCGCTCACGCGGCGGGTGGTAAAGCTCTTGCCGTCACGGATGCGGTCCACTTCGTAGATGATCGGCACCTTGGGGTCGCCGGGCAGCAGGAAATAGGCGTGCAGCGAGTGCGGCGGCCGTCCTGCGACGTCGACCGTGCGGCAGGCGGCGACGAGCGCCTGGCCGATCACCTGTCCGCCGAACACGCGCTGCCAACCCACCTGCGGCGAGCGGCCGCGGAACAGATTGAGCTCGAGTTGCTCGAGATCGAGGATGGCGAGGAGATCTTGAACAGCGGACGACATCGCTGACCTTGTTGGCTTGAGGCCCATCATCATCCGCGGACCTGGGACATGACAATGCTATAGTGAGACAGGAGGACGGTCGTGGAGGCATCGGCTCGCAGTGCGCAGAGGATCGATGTGCTGATCGGTGGCGCGGGCTTTGCCGGTCTGGCGCTGGCGATTGCGCTACGCCAAGGCCTGGGCCCGTCGTTCTCGGTCACGGT
>WNGF01006142.1_pt1 | contig 15008 bp, 11 predicted proteins | sample 5400641 | NCBI WGS metagenome assembly WNGF01 (sample SAMN13153371, study PRJNA577476) | soil metagenome | isolation source: 80 cm soil or saprolite under grassland replicate 2 | place: USA:California | collected 2016-06-15
TTGGCTGGTCTGTCAGCGTTGCTGAGGGAAAAGACTCCTTTAGGAAAAGCTTGGGCACTGGCTTTTTCCGGGATCGCAAGCAGCCCGGCAGAGCAAAGCAGCAGGCCGAGTACAGCCGGCATTCTGAAAGCTCGCGTTCCAGCGTGTTTGCGATGTGCCACGTTCGAAGCGAAATCGAAAAAATTATTCATATTCATGAAAATCTAGAAAGTTATGCGCAGTTATTCACAACCTATGCAAGACTTTTTTCAAAAACCTTTTGCGCGTCCAGAACGAAGTCCCGTTGGTGACCAGGGCCGGCCCCAGAGCACATTGCGCGCGCAGGTGATTACCGTCGGCAGGTTAACCACGTCGGTTTGGTAAATTTCGATAGATTTCTCACCATGAACTTACGGCGGATTGTCCGTATCGGTTTTGCTGTTGTTGGCGAGATTGGGATCGGTCACTCCGTTCGGAGCGGCCACCGTCACTGTGTCGGAAAGTGGGCCGGTTGCCGATGAGCTGACCGTCGCGGCCGCTGTGTAGGTGATGATACTACCGGCGGGCATTGTGACTGTATCATTGATGTTGCCCGTGCCGCTGGCGGTGAATCCTGAAGCCCCACCAGTTTGCGTCGCGGTAAAGGTCACGCTGGTAATGAGGGCAGGGAAATTGTCGGTTACGACCGCGCCGGTGACGTTACTCGGCCCATTGTTGATCACCGTAATTGTGTATGTGTTGCTCTGGCCCGGAACGTACCTGGACCGTCCGTCAGTTATGGTAACCTTAAGGTCGGCCTGGAAGGTGATTGTATCCGTATCGGTCGCGCTGTTGTTGGTGAGATTGGGATCGGTCACTTCGATCGGAGCAGTCACCGTCGCTGTGTTGGAAAGTGTCCCGGTTGCCGATTGGCTGATCGTCCCGGTCGCTCTGTAAGTGATGACGCTGCCAACGGGCATTGTGACTGTATCATTGATGTTGCCCGTGCCGCTGGCGGTGAACCCTGAAGCCCCACCGGTTTGCGTCGCGGTAAAGGTCACGCCGGCAAAGATGGCAGGGAAATTGTCCGTTACAACCGCGCCGGTGACATTAACCGGTCCGTTGTTGCGCACCGTAATTGTGTAGGTGTCGCTCTGGCCCGTAGCGACCGTACTCTTTCCGTCAGTTACGGTAACCGTCAGGTCAGCCTGCACCGTGATTGTATCTGTATCGGTTGCGCTGTTGTTGGTGAGATCGGTATCGGTCACTCCGATCGGAGCGGTCACCGTCACTGTGTCGGAAAGTGTGCCGGTTGCCGATGGGCTGACCGTCCCGGTCGCGCTGTAGGTGATGACGCTGCCAGAGGGCATTGTGACTGTATCATTGATGTTGCCCGTGCCGCTGGCGGTGAACCCTGAAGCCCCACCGGTTTGCGTCGCGGTAAAGGTCACCCCGGTAAAGATGGCAGGGAAATTGTCGGTTACGACCGCGCCCGCGACGTCACTCGGCCCGTTGTTGCGCACCGTAATTGTGTAGGTGTCGCTCTGGCCCGCAGCGACCGTAATCCTTCCGTCAGTTACCGTAACCCTGAGGTCAGCCTGCAAGGTGATTGTATCCGTATCGGTCGCGCTGTTGTTGGTGAGATCGGGATCGGTCACTCCGATTGGAGGGGTCACCGTCGCTGTGTTGGAAAGTGTGCCGGTTGCTGATGAACTGATCCCCCCGGTCGCTCTGTAGGTGATGGCGCTGCCAACGGGCATTGTGACTGTATCATTGATGTTGCCCGTGCCGCTGGCGGTGAACCCTGAGGCCCCGCCGTTCTGCGTCGCGGTGAAGGTCACGCCGGTAAAGATGGCAGGGAAATTGTCGGTTACGACCGCGCCGGTGACGTCACCCGGCCCGAGGTTAACCACCGTAATTGTGTAGGTGTCATTCTGGCCCGCAACGGCCGTACTCTGTCCGTCAGTTACGGAAATCCAGAGGTCGGTTGTCGGTGTCGGAGTGGCTGTTGGGCTTGGTGTTGGGGTCGGAGTGGCTGTTGGGCTTGGTGTCGGAGTCGGAGTGGTTGTTGGGCTTGGGGTTGGAGTCGGAGTGGTTGTTGGGCTTGGGGTTGGGGTCGGTGTGGCTGTTGGGCTTGGGGTTGGAGTCGGCGTGTCGGGTGGAGTTGGGGTCGGAGTCGGCGTGTCGGGTGGAGTTGGGGTTGGAGTTGGCGTGTCGGGTGGCGTTGGGGTCGGAGTTGGCGTGTCGGGTGGGGTTGGGGTCGGAGTTGGCGTGTCGGTTGGGGTTGGGGTTGGAGTCGGTGTGTCTGTTGGAGTTGGAGTCGGCGTTGGCGTTGGCGTTGGAGTCGGCGTCTCTGTTAGCGCATTGTGCGCGTAGGTGATTGCCGTTGGCAGGTTGAGGACGTCGGTCTGGTAAATTTCGATAAATTTCTCACCATAACTTACTGCCGCATCAACGGATCTGGTCAAAGCAACCGCAGGATCGATAGGGACTCCGCAGTTATCCCGGTAGGTGGGGTCGTTTACGGCCGGATAAAGCATTTGCCCACCGACAAGGGGCTGGAAATCCCATATCATCGAGTAGAGAGTGTCCGTTCCCGGTGCAGCAGGAATACACGTCGAAAGATCGTTTTTCTGCACAAACAATCTCCCGGGCCAGGATGCGCGAGCGTTTAGCACGGCGTTACGCGCCACGTAGTCCTCGGTGGGATCAAGATCGGTTCCGTGCCCATGACCGTTGCCTCCCACAGCCAGAGTCACATATTGATTCGGGAAAGCGGCCATGGTGGCGTCGATAATTGTCCTGCCTGCGTCCAGCATTTTCTCAGAGGTGTAGCCGGCGGCCAGCCAGTGAATGATGTCAGGTGGGGTGTGGGGGACACCCCAGTCTTCGCTGCAGCAGTTAGCGAAGCTTGCGACAACGACTGTGACCGCCGGATTATTTGTGAAATGCGCTCCCAAGGCAGTGATCATTGCTGTCTTCTTGGCGAGAAAGGTAGGGTCCCAGAAGACGGGGATGGTGGTGAGCACTCCGTTATCATAGAAGGTAAAGAAGGTGCCACCCGCGTTCTGAACAGCGGTTGTCACCCAGACCGGTTTAGCCGCCTGGGTGCCAATTCGTAGCATGACCTGCTTGCCGGCGGCGGCTGCCCTTGCCACTTCCGAATCGAGAAACGTCCAGTTGAAAACCCCTTCGCTTGGCTCCAGACTAGCCCAGCCATGGCGGATACTGATTGCAGTGACGTCCGGGTTATTCAAGACGATCTGATTGGCTATTCTGTCAGTGTTGCTGAGAGAAAAGACTCCGCGAGGAAAAGCTTGGGCAAAGGCTTTTCCCGGGATCGCAAGCAGCCCGGCACCGCAAAGCAGCAGGCCGAGTAAAGCCGGCATTCTGAAAGGTCGCGTTCCAGCGTGTTTGCGATGTGCCACGTTCCAGGGGGAATTCATAATTATTAAAAAAGCGGAACGCTTATTAATCGTTATTTACTGGAACGCAAGTGTTTTTTTTCAGAAATCTTTTGCGCTCAGGCGATTGCCGCTGCGCGGGATGTGGGTTGGATTACAAACTCCTGCGACTCCAAGGGCAAGCAGGAGGTCCGCGCAGCGATCGGTTTATATCAGGGCAGTTCGCGGGCGAGTTGCAGGAAGAGCCACCGCTTTTCCATTTCCAGCAAAGGCAGCGTACATCGGTTGGCCAGAGAATTGCCAAGTCCCCCCTCCCGTGCGATCGGCATCTTCCGGCGCGCCATCGTGACCTTTCCCTTTTGCATCGTGATTAACACCGCAGTGCGCTGCAGATCGAAAAGCCGCGCCGCTAATGCGAACAAAGCGGGTTCAGGATACAGCTTGTCGAAACCCGTAAGATAACTCCGTTGGAAGGCAGCCAGGGCTTCCGTGATCATCGCACGCCGTCAATCGCACAGTCGCCGCAAGCTGAACCTCCATATAATGGCGTCGCATAGAGCTGCGGAAGCACGAAAAATCCCAGAGCAGCACGCCTTGCCGTAACACATCGGGCGGATCGACCAAGGACAACTGATCGTTCTCGAACAGAAGATTCGCCGGTGTGTAATCGTAGTAAACCTGCCCGATGCTCACTTCCGCTCCAAGGAGAATTTCAAGCGCCGATTGCAGCATCCTTTGTTCGCGGATTACGACAACGATGGCTTTATGGATGTCTTCTTTTCCGGCGATGGCGCTACAGATGCGTTTTACCGCAATCAAGGCGACGGCAGATTCGTCGATGTGAGGGCGGAGGCAGGCTTGACGCCGCTCAGGAATGGCCACGGCATTGCGTGGGGCGATTATTACCACGACGGCCTGCTCGACCTCTGCTCGCTGGCTCAAAGCTGTGCCAGACACGCAGCATCTGAATTTGGTCTCTTCCGGCGGGCTGGTTGATCAAGCTTCTAAGCCCTTGCCGTTGCTCTGATACTACCTATTGTGAGGCAGAAAAATGGAAATTCCCTTACCGATTGAAACAGATTACCCAGAGGAGACCTTTCGCCCGGATCTACCCCCGGAGTGCCGGGTGGGTTGTGCGAAAGCCTACTTTAGGACAAATTTTTTGGCGCGCAGGCTATTTCTGCGACGGGTCGAAATTGCCTTCGGTCTCATGTCAGATCAGCAGTGGGATAGAGGTCTCGATGCCGGGACCGGCGCAGGTTTTCTTCTTCCAGCCCTTGCTGCGCGGTGCCGCGAAGTGGACGCGGTCGATCTGTCGCCCGTGATGAAGTATACCCAAGGGATGCTGGATAAACGAGGTCTGCATAATGTGAAGCTCGCACAAGCCGATCTCGTCCATCTCCCTTATCCTGACCAGACGTTTGATCTAGCCGTCTGCTTAAGTGTGATCGAACATATGCCCGACCCCGACGTGACGCTAAAGGAGATCGCGAGGGTGCTTCAGCCTGACGGTGTGCTTATCCTCGGTTACCCTTTGGAGAACCATCTCTTCACCTCGCTGAAAACTTTAGCAATTTTAGAGTATCGCCTTCGGCGCCTCATCCAACGTCAGCAGGTGATGCCGCGAGGAAAGCCCTTTCACCCCCATGTCACAGATTGCCGAGGCTTGGAGAAGAACGTAGAGAAAGTTTTCAAGATTGAGTCCCGCCACACGATTAGGATAGTCGGCGCCCCGGTCTACCGGATTTTAAAGTTACGGAAAGCGAGCGCCGAGCTTTAATCTTGCCGCACCCAAACATGCCGTGCTGGCATGATCACTGTTGGTCCGTTGGTCCGTGTGATGATTCATCCCTCGATGAGCCCGTTTTTGCCCGGCGGATTTGTGAATCAAGGACCCACCGCCACCACGCTCACGTGATCTAATAGCAGATCAATTGCGCCTGCGTCTGGGACTGTGGATTTATCCGTAAAGGTCACTATCGTCATATCCGTTTGCGCGGTGAAATTGATCGTGCGCGATTTGGAATGCCTGCCGCGCTGCTTCTGTCCATGCGTTACTTCGCGCGAAGCCTCATCTTCCTCCTCCGGACAGATCGTGCTCGCAAACTGGCATGCCGAATTAGTCAGCCCGGAGATGGCGTGCCGTCGGACTCGGAGATGGCGTTTCTTTGCGACTAAAGAACCGACATATACGACTCTTGTCCTCCTGTAGCGCATAGGAACGCGACGGCACTACCCCCAGAAAGATCCTCCCATCACGTGCAGCAGCACGTCCAGGCCCCGGCGTCGCTCAGGCGATTGCCGCTGCGCGAGATGTGGGTTGGATTAGAAACTCCTGCAACTCCAAGAGCAAGCCGGAGGTACGCGCACCGATCGATTATCAGGGCAGTTCGCGGGCGAGTTGCAGGAAGAGCCACCGCTTTTCCAAGAAGAGCCACCGCTTTTCCATTTCCTGCAAAGGCAGCATAATTCGGTTGGCTAGAGAATTGCCAAGCGAGCGGTCGCGGGCGATCGGCAGCCTCTGGCGCGCCAGATTGACCTTCCCCTTCTGCATCGTCAGCAACACCGCAGTGCGCTGTAGTTCGAAAAGCAGCGTCGCCGCTGTGAACAAAACCGGTTCGGGATACGGCTTGTCGAAACTCGTGAGATAGCTGCGCTGGAAGAGAGCAATGGCTTCCTTGATCATTGCACGCCGTCGGTCGAACGGTCGCCGCAAGCTGAACCTCCATAAATGGCGTCGCATCGAGCCGCGGAAGCACGAAAAATCCCAGAGCAGCACACCATGCCGCGACACATCGGGTGGATCGACCAGGGACAACTGATCGTTCTCAAACAAAAGATTGTCTGGTGTGTAATCGTAGTAAAGGTGCCCGATGCTTACTTTCGCCCCGGCGAGACTCTCAAGCGCGGATGCGAGAATCGTCTGTTCGCGGGAGGAGAGATGCCACGGAGCCCCAGCTAGATCGCGCGCGAGCGCCTCGACGGGGATTGGGCAGATCTGCTCGGTCCGGGCGATTTGCATTTGCGCCAGGATTTTTCCGGCAAGTTTGCATGCAGAAATCAGGTCGTCTCCGCTCGTACGATCCCGGACCAGGGCTTGGATAGTCTTGCCTCTCGCGAACTCCATCACGCACACCCGCTTCTCGCGGAGCAACGCCAGCGCTTTTGGGACGCGCAACCCGGGAATCTGCAATGTCGCCAGTGCCCCTAACTGATCGTATTGGCATTGGAGCATCTCGTCCGTCCCCATAACTACCTGTTTCGCCAGCGCAGCATCGCCGTTCGCGAGTTGGACTCGATAGACCGAGTTTCGCCAATTTCTTCCCAAAAGTTCGCATGTCTGCACCCGCTTGCCCAGCGCCTCCTCCAACTCGAACACCGTCGGCGGTTGCACGGGGTTGCCCAGGCTAGCGCTCATCGCTTCAACGCGCCGACAAGCAGCCCGAATGTGGCCGCAATCGGTCGCGCCGGGAACGATCGCGGACTGGATCGAATCTTTCATGTGAATCGGTGTGCCGATTTTTGCTCAGCAATCGTGGAAACTGTCGCCACGACTGACCATATCAACAAAGCAATTTTCACGCTTGCATTAATCCTCTTCCTCCAGATACGGATTGAATCCCGCATGCACATGAAGAGAATGCCAAAGCCAACAACATTATGCGACCGCCCCGTCCGTCTCCTGCGTTTTTATCCTATCCAAATACCGAACTCATATGATCTTGACTTTCCTATGATTTCCTGCGCAGGATAGCGGGATGAGTCTCAATCCTGATATGAAGTCACTCACGTTGCCGTCGTCGCGGACATCTCTACCATCTCCGCCGAAGGACAGGGGCGCCGGGTGCTCAAATGGAACGTCTGAACGCCTGGTGAAGTCACTATCAGTCATCCTTCCCGCATTTAACGAAGAGGCAAATATCCGGGCTGTCATTAAGGACGCGCATCGGACTGTACCGAAACTTGCTCCAATTTTTGAGATCATTGTAGTGAATGACGGCAGCAAAGATCGTACGGGCGAGATCTGCGACCGGCTGGCCGAGGAGTTGCCCAACGTGCGTGTCGTTCACCATGCCCGGAACCGCGGCTACGGCGCCGCGCTCAAGAGCGGCATCAAGCTGGCGCGATATGATCTCATTTTCTTCACTGACGCTGATGGGCAGTTCGACTTAAAGGAGGTGGCCGCGCTCCTCGAACAGACGGATGCCTGCGACATCGTTGCTGGTTACCGAGCCCGGCGACAGGATCCGCCGCACAGGCTGTTGTTTGCCTGGGGTTGGAATATCCTCGTGCGGCTCGTGCTCGGGATCAGGATCCGTGACATTGACTGCGCTTTCAAAGTCTTCCACCGCCATGTCTTCGACAGGGTCCAGATCCACTGCGTGGGCGCGATGGTTAACACGGAAATCTTCGCTCAGGCAGCCAGATTTGGCATGACGGTCAAGCAGGTGCGGGTGAACCATTTCCCACGACGGCACGGCAAGTCAACCGGCGGTAACGTTGCGGTTATCCGCAAAGCATTTCGGGAGTTGATTAGAATCCGACGCAAGTCGCACGCGATCACTGCGGTAATTCGTCGAGTTCGTCGACTTCAAGCGGGACAGGAGAGCTGCGACAAATCAATCCCCCGTAGAAAAAGAGCTCGCTCGAAACACCAGCGGCGGTTTGGTGGTTTAGTAAAATCATGAAAACTGATGTGCTAATAATCGGCGGCGGACCGGGTCGTGCTCGATGTGACGATCAAAGCAGATCGAAACGTGTCCCTAACGAAATAACGTCACGCGACTCTGGCGAGGGCAGTGCGCTTCACAGAGGCCGTTTCCCTCTCCGCCTGGAGAGCAGCCTCTTTTGACGCCATTAACTTGCGAATCGCAATCCGAGCCGGATTCGTCGCGGCGCGCTCGCCGTAGATTCGCCCGGACAGAATATCAAGCGACGTGATGCGGTCCCGCCACGTGACGATCCTTTGGAAAGCGAGCGGAAATTCCCAGAGGACACCGATCACGTCCTCAACAACATCGTTGCCCTCGTCGCAGAGCTTTTCAAAGTCGGCAAAGGGATTTCCGTTGGTGCGGATTTCACCGGAGAGAAGCTTCGCAATGACGTCGGTGGCGAATTCGCCTTCCTGCATGCCGAAAAAAATGCCGTAGGCGAAAATCGGATCGATGAAGCGATGGGCGTCGCCGATGCAGACAAAGCCCTTGCCGGAGTAGTTCATCACGCGATAGGAGAAGTTCGCGGCGGCGTAAATAGGTTCCTGAGGCGTGAGGTCGGGCAGCCGGACGGAGAGCGCTGGAGTCATCTGCCGGCATTCGCGCAGCATCATGTCTTCCTTCGAAAGACCCGCCTGCTTGAAATAGTCGGTGCGAAACACGACTCCGACGCTGGTCAGTTCGTCGGTCACCGGGATGAACCAAGCCCAGTGATGCTTCTTTTGATAGAAGAGCAGCGTGTTGCCGGGTTGTTTGGATAATTCCGGGCCATTGTCGCGAATCCCTCCGGCAAACAGGGTGAACAACGCAATCTGTTTGTCGGAGCTGCCGGGAATCTTGGGGCCGGTGACGCGATGGTTGGCGAGAAAAGTCGCACAGCCCGAGGCGTCAATGAGCACGTCTGAGTAGAGGTTTTCCGTGGCTCCTCCCGGCGTGCGAATGGTCAGGCCGATAACCGCGTCATCTTTGGAGATGGGCGCGACCGCGGTGGCTTTGATCCATTCAGCGCCCCGCTCAAGAGCGGCGTCGAACAAGACCTTGTCGAACGTGCTGCGCAAAACGTTCCAGGTATAGTTGGGGACTTGGTTCTCGTTCTCGTCCCGCCGGACGAGCGGAACCCAGAAGTCGTTTTTCCCATCCGGGCCATAGAAATTAGCACCGTGTTTCACCGGATAATTCTGCGCTTCGATCGCCGGCCCCAGCCCGAGTTCTTTCAGTGCGAGGGCCGTCGCGCCAGTTAGAGATTCACCGACATGATAGCGGGGGAACGCGTCTCGCTCGACGATCACCGGCTTGATGCCACGTCGCAGCAGATACATTGCCGTACAGGCGCCCGCGGGGCCCCCGCCGAGGATAATCACCGGGTGTTTTTTATGGGGCATTCGTTGAAGAGAGTTTACCGACCTTCTTGAGAATTGGCGAAGACGAGGATGGCTTCTCCGGTCATTTTCGTCAAGGGCGTTCCCCATTAAACATCGCAACATCGGGGCCACGCGGTCGCGTTCCGAGGCCGAAGAGCGCGGGGCAACCGCCAATCGCCAATTCTCGTGGCTGCCTCGCAAGGATTCGCGCCCCGGCAACGAATCGAGGATGTCGTCGAACGTTTGGGTTCCCTTCGCGGCTCCCGCTTTGGCTTCGCAAGGGTGCAGAAATTATGAAAACTGATGTGCTAATAATCGGCGGCGGACCTGGTGGCGCCGCGATGGCAATGTTCCTCGTTCGGGAAGGAATTAAGCCAGTCATCCTCGAACAGGAAGTGTTCCCGCGCGCTTTCACATTGGGCGAATCGCCCACCGGCTAATCTGGCCAGGTGCTCCGGCGATTCGGCCTTGAGGATGTGATGTTAAACAAAAGCGCGTCACGCCTATTTCCATGTTTGAGTGTTTCCAGATTGACCTTACACCTTGCCCTGTGAAAAGCGAACTTCTGTAATGGTCAGCGAAAAGGTGCTGGTTCTGCGATGAGTTCCGCTGCAAAAAACTACGCTGACTGGTGTGTAATTTTTAAGCCTCTCCGGAGACTGCGGAAAGCCAGAGAGTGGCATTAATCACCAACTTCAATATATTACTCGGAGAAATAGCGAGTTTCAAAAGACCGGGCGAATGCGGGTTCTGTAAAGAATAACAGAAATGCGAAGAATTCTACGCTGGAGCGAGTTTGATGGGGTCACAGCCAACCGGCGCCGTTTTCCCCCTTTCACACTTTCCGGTAAGGGGTTGGTGGTTGTCTGCCTTTTGCTCTTAGGGATTGTAGGATACATCGATTATTTGACTGGATACGAGCACTCGCTGCTTCTATTTTATCTTTTGCCGATTTTCCTGGCAACGTGGTTTGGGAGCTTCGTGCTTGGTTTCGCCATTGTCATTATCAGCGTGATCATATGGGTGTTGTCGGACCTTGCATCTGGAATCCCAGCTCTCAGGTTCTGGAATATCGGGGTGACTTCTGCATCCTATGTGCTTTTTGCGGGCGTGTTGTGGAAGTTGCGAGCGCTTATGCTTGAGCTGGATCGACGCGTCCACGAACGGACGGAGGCCTTACAACGCGAGGTCGCTGAGCGGCAGCGACTCGACCAAGAGATGGGGCAAGTGGCGGATCGTGAACGACGACGCCTGGGACAGGATCTGCACGACAGTCTTGGCCAGCATCTGACTGGCACGGCGCTCGCGGCTCAGGTATTGAGGGAAAAGCTGGCCGTAAGGGCGGCGCCAGAAGTGCCTGAAGCAGAAAAAGTCGTCGATTATATTGAACAAGGGATCGAGCTTACCCGCAATTTGGCCCGCGGCTTCTTTTCGCCAGAACTGGAGGCCGAAGGTCTAATCGCAGGGCTGCAGGGTCTTGCTGAGGACATCAGCGAACGGTTTCAAATTAACTGCGTTTTTGATGAACAGGAGTCAGTCCTTGTCCCCGATTCCGCAGTTGCAACCCAACTTTATCGAATCGCTCAGGAGGCGGCCACAAACTCAGCCAAACACTCGTCTGCAGGGCAGATCGCCATTCGACTCGCGACGAATGGCCCCGAACTTATGCTTTCCATCGTCGATGATGGAATTGGATTCCCGGAGAAGCTGCCGAATCCGCAGGGCCTCGGTCTTCGCTTAATGCGTCATGGTGCAGCGTTGATCGGCGCGAACTTCGAAATCCGGCGAAATGGCGAGAGGGGAACAATTGCAACATGCAAGTTAAGCATTCCGAGCGACAGTGATCTAAACTGCTCGCGATGAACTCAAAGCCAGTCGCCGCCAAGCATCGCATTTTTCTCATTGATGATCATCCGCTGGTTCTTGAGGGGCTCACTAATCTCATCAATGGACAGGATGATCTAATGGTCTGCGGCGAGGCGGAAGACTCGGCGGGAGCCATGGCCGGGATCGCAAGAACCTGCCCGGAAGTCGCGCTGATCGACATTTCTCTCAGGAATGAATCGGGCTTGGAATTGGTTAAAAACCTGGACAGCCAGTTTCCGCTGGTTGCATTAATCGTTCTCTCGATGCATGACGAAGCTTTGTATGCCGAACGGGCTCTGCGCGCTGGCGCGCGCGGTTATGTCATGAAGCGCGAAACAACGAAAAGCGTCTTTACCGCCATTCGCCGCGTGCTTGAGGGCAACGTCTACGTAAGCGAAAGAGTTGTGAATAGCATGGCCCGCAGACTCAGTTTATCAGACCAGGCGTCAACCAGTTCGCCAGTAGAGCGCTTGAGCGATCGCGAGTTGGAAATCTTTCGGCTTCTTGGCCGGGGCCGCACCACCTCACAAATCGCAGAGGACTTGCATCTGAGTTTGAAAACGGTGCAAGCCTATTGCGCTCGTGCGAAAGAGAAATTCGGCGTGAATTCTCAGGGTGAACTGCTTCGCGCAGCCATTCGGTGGGAAGAGGCCGTCCACGTAAAGTGATCTCGCCGGCGTGGGTTTGATGAGGAAAAGGTAACAAAACAGTTACTAATCCTTAATTGCCAGTAGATGGCCCCAATTTATCTTCTCGCGCAGACACTGCTAGGCACCTGTAGGACTTCGTATGACAGAAGCATTAGGTGGCATCCTTGTCGCCGATCGTTATCTGTTCTAAGTTCAGCATCCCATTGTGCCGGTGGACGCGTAATAAATTATGAAAACAGATGTGCTAATAATCGGTGGTGGACCGGGCGGCGCGGCGACGGCGATGTTCCTGATTCGGCAAGGAATCAAGCCGATGATCCTCGAACAGGAAGCGTTCCCGCGCTATCACATTGGCGAATCGCTGACCGGCGAGGGGGGCCAGGTTCTTCGGCGGCTCTGCTTTGAGGATGAGATGGTAAAAAGGGAACATCCCGTCAAACATGGCGTCAGGGTTTTCGGAACGAGCGGCGCCAGTAGCTGGTACGTCCCGGTCTCGAAGCGCGACGCGGACTGGAATCTGGCGCTTTCGACCACCTGGCAGGTCCGCCGCAGCGACTTCGATACGATGATGCTCAAGGAAGCCGAGGCGCGCGGTGCAACCGTGATGCAGGGCACGGCAACAAAACCACTGTTGGACGACGGGGCCGTGCGCGGTGTGACGGTTCGGTGGCCGGACGGTAAAAGCGAGGATATCGAAACGGAGATAGTGCTCGATTGTTCTGGTCAGGCGACCTTTCTCGCCAACCAGCGCGTGACAGGTCCAAAATACGTCGGTAGCTACGATAAGCAGGTCGCCTTTTTTTCGCAGGTCACCGGGGCCATTCGCGGCTCCGGCCCCTCGGGCGAAACTGCGAAAGACAACACACTGATTTTTTATTCGAAGAAGTTCCACTGGGGCTGGTTCATCCCGCTCGATAAGGACGTCGTCAGCGTGGGAATGGTCACGCCGAGGGCTGACTTTTTGGAGAAAAAGCAAACCGCTGAGGAATTCTTCCGCGATGAGCTTTTCAACATCAACCCGGAAATCCGGCGCCGTATTCCGGAGATGAAGTTAGTCGAGAAGGTGCATGTAATCCCTAACTACTCCTACCAGGTCCGCCGCTTTTGCGGAAAAGGTTTCATGTGTATTGGGGATTCGCATCGTTTCATCGACCCAATCTTTTCTTTCGGCCTAACGGTCACGATGCGTGAAGCGGAACTCGCCGCGCCACTTGTCCGCGAGTATCTCGAAGGCAAGAGGCGCGACAAAGCCAACCCGTTTGCCGAGCACCAGCTCTTCTGCGAAAAAGGGATCGATAATCTGGAAGACATGATCGACCTGTTCTGGGAACAGCCGTTCGCTTTCGCGACTTTTGTGTATCACCGCTACCCTGCGGAGCTCACGGACGCCTTCGCCGGCCGAATTTACGATACTGAGCACCAGCCCTCGCCAGCCATCCTCGCCTTCCGCAAATTGCTCAAACGGACGCGGGATTATGGGCAGAAAGATGATTACTCTATCCCAATTGGGTCTCGCTTTCATCCGGAGCGCGCCGCGCTCTGGGAACCTAATTCCCCCGTCGCAACAACCGAGGAATGGATGGGAGCGCGGTAATTCGTCAAGTTCGGGCAAGACATAACTGGCCACCATCCCGTCCAGCAAGAGAGTTGCTAAAATCTGCGAAGTTGCCAAACTACCACACTAAAATCATGGAGATACCACAGAAAATTAAAGACTACATCGATAGCAACCGTCTTCCCTTGCCTCCGATAAAAGATGAGGACGAGCCGCTACAGATTGACTCTCTCGCTATTGTTCGTTTGGTTGCATTTTTGGAAACCGATTGCGGTATTCGGATCGAGGACGAGGAACTCATCGCGGAAAACTTCGCGAACCTGCGCAAACTTGGCGAGTTGATTGCCTCCAAGTCCGAGGCTGTCGAAGCCCCAGCCCAACCGACGGCTCATCCCGCTTTTCCCTCCGCTACGTCGGTTCAAGCAGACACTTCGCCTAAAAAGGATTAATACTGCCGCCGGACGACGCATGGCCCGTGAAATCCCGCACTCGTCGCGAGCGGTCGTGTGCAGGATCCGTCGATACAGCTTTGATAGTTTCGGGGACGTAGGTTTCTACTGCCATTGTCTTATTGCGCTAGGGCGCACCCAGGAAGCGGTATAGTCTTAGGATCAACCGGCGGGAGCAGCGCTAGGCGAATCTTTGTGCTCTCCGCGGCTAGCGCTCATAAAATCGCCCGGTTGATCAAGTCCAGCTTCAACCTTTTCGCCGCTAGTCAGACGTGGGCGACTTGGATCTGCGGACCATCCAGAAAGCCACAGCAGGCATTGCTTCCTGGCCCTCGCGGGCGTTGATTAAGGCGGGTTCGGCGCGCTCGATGATGAAGTGGTCGCCGAAAATTTCCCCGACGTGTTCGCGGAGTTGTTGCTCGGAGCGGACGCCGCTGTAGTTCACAACTCGCGCATCCTGGAACGTCCCGGCAAGCAGGAGGAAGTGGCCACCCTCAACAGTGGCGTGAGCGATATTCTGAGCAAAGACGGGGCGAAGGTCCCCGACGATGCGGTGGAAGCAACCGCGGTCGATCACGCTAAAGGCCGGTTCCAATCGCAGATCCTCGTCGCAAAGGTCGGCGACTTCAAAGACGGGTGCGTTGGGTTGTCCGGCGGAGAGGCGGCGGCAGTTCTCAATCGCCGCAGGGCTGTAGTCGAGCCCTAGAACGGCGAAACCCTGGGCAGCCAGCCACCGGCTAACCTCACCCTTCCCGCAACCCACGTCGATGGTGCGTTGATTTTTCGGGAACCAGCCGGAGTCGGTCGCTTCAACGAGTTCCTTTTGCGGCTGATCGGTTTTCCAGAAGGGGCTAAATTCCGGATTGATCCACTGGCGCTCCCATCTATTCCGGTGTCGCCGGTGCGTCCAATTGGGAAACAGCTGCTCGATGCAACCTTGCAGCCAACTTGCCAATTTCCGCCGGTTATTCATGGCCACTAGCCTGCAGCCCGGTGTCCGAGAGTCAAGCGACTTCGACTCAAGACTCGCGGCTTTTCGCCGAAGAGAAAGAA
>WNGF01015799.1_pt1 | contig 15006 bp, 16 predicted proteins | sample 5400641 | NCBI WGS metagenome assembly WNGF01 (sample SAMN13153371, study PRJNA577476) | soil metagenome | isolation source: 80 cm soil or saprolite under grassland replicate 2 | place: USA:California | collected 2016-06-15
TCGAAGAACTCCGGGCTCGTCCCGGTCACCGAGGTCGTCCAGTTCTGGTCGTCGGAGAGGACCTGCGCCGTCGTGCGGAGCTGCACCGCCGCGGCGCGCACCGACGGCACCTCCGCCCGGATCGCGCGCAGGTCGTCCCAGGTCAGGGTCGGCATCGAGCCGAACCCGCCGAACGCGCCGCCCCGGGTGGTCGTGCCGGGGAGGACGATGAGGAGGTCGGCGCCCATCGAGGCGAAGGCGTCCTCGACCCGCTTCTTCGCGCCCTCGCCGATCGCCACCATCGCGATCACGGCGGAGACGCCGATCACGATGCCGAGCGTGGTGAGGAAGGAGCGCATCTTGTTGCGGAGGAGGGCGCGCGCGGCGACCCGGAGCGTCTCGAGCAGGTTCACGGGAGCGCCTCCTCGGCGGCCGGGGCGGCGGGGTGGGCGACGCGCTGGGTCCGCCGCTCGTCGCTCTTCACGATGCCGTCCCGCAGGACGACGAGGCGCGAGGCGTACTCGGCGACGTCGGCCTCGTGCGTGACGAGGACGACGGTGATCCCGGCGCGCCCGAGCTGCTGCAGGATCGCCATCACCTCGACGGACGTGCGGGTGTCGAGGTTGCCGGTCGGCTCGTCGGCGAGGAGGAGCCGCGGCTGCGTGACGATGGCGCGGGCGATCGCGACGCGCTGCTGCTGGCCGCCGGAGAGCTGGTTCGGGTGGTGGTGGACGCGGTCCCCGAGCCCCACGCGCTCGAGCGCCGCCCGCGCCCGCGCGTGGCGCTCGCGCTTCTGGAGGCCGGCGTAGACGAGCGGCAGCTCGACGTTCTCGAGGGCGCTCGTGCGCGAGAGCAGGTTGAAGCTCTGGAAGACGAACCCGAGCGTCCGGTTGCGCACCGCGGCGAGCGCGTCGCGGTCGAGGCGCGACACCTCGTCGCCCGCGAGCCGGTACGCGCCGCCGGTCGGACGATCGAGGCAGCCGATCACGTTCATGAGCGTGGACTTGCCCGACCCGGAGGCGCCCATGATCGCGACGAACTCCCCCTCCTCGATGGTGAGCGTGACGCCGCGCAGCGCGCGGACGTCGACCTCGCCCATCCGGTAGGTCTTCGCGACCGAGTCGAGCTCGACGAGAGGGCGCCCCATGGGGTTCCTCACCTAGAACATCCGGCCGGGAGGGCCGCCCGGGCGCCCACCGCCTGCCGGCCGATCGCCGCCGGCGCCGCCCGCCGCGTCGGTGACGACGGCTTCGCCCTCGCGCAGGTCGCCCTCGACCACCTCGGTCGTCGAGCCGTCGGAGACCCCCGTCTTGATGCGGACCGGCGCCGGCTGCTCGGCGCGGAGCACCCACACCGTCCGGCGGTCGGGCTCGCGCGCGCCGCCCGCCTCGGCGCCGGCCGCGTCGCGGCGGGTCGGGCCCTGCCCCGGCGGCTGGCCGGCGCGCGGCGCCGCGCCGCCGCCTTCGTTCGCGGCGCCGTTCGCCGCCCCCCCGGCGGCCGGGGCGTTCCCGGCCCCGCTCCGCTTCTGGGCCGCGAGCAGCTCGGGAGACGGCCGGAAGCGCAGGCCGGCGTTCGGGACGCGCAGCACGTCGCTCCGGTCGGCGAACACGAAGCTCACGTTCGCGGTCATCCCGGGGCGCAGCTCGAGGTCCTTGTTCGCGACGTCCACGACCGCGTCGTAGGTGACGACGTTCTGGACCGTCTGCGGCGCGTTCCGGATCTGACGCACGGTGCCGCGGAACCTCCGGCCCGGGAAGGCGTCCACCGTGAACGACGCCTCCATGCCGTCCCGGAGCTTCCCGATGTCCGCCTCGGCGACGGAGGTGTCCACCTGCATCTTCGCGAGGTCCTCCGCGATGACGAAGAGCGTAGGGGCCTGGAGCGACGCGGCGACGGTCTGGCCCACGTCCACGCTCCGCGAGATGACCGTGCCGTCGATGGGGGAGATGATGTTCGTGTAGGCGAGGTTCACCTCCGCCTGGTGCAGCGCGGCCTTCGCCTGCTCGACCTTGCCTGCCGCGGCGTCGACCCCGGCCGCCGCCCCGTCGGCGTTCGCCTGGGACGTGTCGAGGTCCGCCTGGGCGACGAGCTTCCGTTCGGCGAGGCTGCGCGTCCGCTCGAGCTGGCGCGCCGCGTCCGCCGCCTGGACCTTCGCGCGGCTGAGATCGCCGCGCGCCGCGACGTGGTTCGCGCGCGCCTGGTCGAGGGCCGCCTGGAAGAGCTCGGGGTCGATCTTCGCGATGAGCTGACCCTTCTTGACGGGAGAGTTGTAGTCGACGAGCAGCCGCTGGATGCGCCCGGAGACCTGGCTGCCCACCTGGACGGTGACGAGCGCGGAGAGGGTGCCGGTCGCGGTCACCTGGGCGACGATCCGGCCGCGATCGACGCGCGCCGTCTCGTACTTCGGTGCGGGCGCGGTCCGGGTCGCGCGCCAGGCGACGGCGGCGATCACGATCGCGACGAGGGCGGCCGCGGCGACGATGAGGCGACGCGTGCGCGCAGGGCGGGCGGGGAGGCGGGTGGGCTCCGTGGGGATACGCTCTGCGGGCTTCATCGGCGCTCCTCCCGCGCTGCGGCGGGGCGGACCGGGCGGCGCGACCTGCGCGCCTCGAACCGGTCGAGGTTGGAGAGGATCTTGTTGAGCGCGCCGCGCAGCGCGGCGAGCTCCGCCGCGCTGAACCCGGCGACGAGCGCCTCGCGCACATCGCGCGCGATCGGGCGGAGGACCCCGGCGAGGTCGGCCCCCTCGCCGGTCGTCTCGATGACGAGGCGGCGCCGGTCGAGCGGATCCTCGGCCATGCGGACGAGCTGCCGGCGGGTGAGCGATGCGACGACGCGCGAGGCCGTCGGCTGGTCGATCCGGAGGCGCTCCGCGAGGGCGCCGAGCGAGAGGGGGCCCGCCTCGTGGATCCCGAGCAGGGACCAGAACTGCTGGGGCGAGAGGCGATACCCCCCCGCCTCGGCGTGGACCACCTGGCGGATCCGCCGGCGGACCGCGGCGAGGAGGACGCCGACGTGCTCTTCTTGCACTCGCAACATTTGCCGTAACATGTAATCCGCCGGCCGCCCCGCGTCAACGCCATGCCCTGCCGCTTCGGCCCGGGCGCCCATGCCGTGAGAACCCCCGGCGGACGTGGAAGTTAGCGGGACCGTGTCGTCCCGCTCTTGCCGGCGCGTGAAGAAGTGTTGCGGCTGCGGTCGAGGCGGAGGGCGGGCCGGCTTGCGTCCGCCTCCGCGCCTGCGCATAACACCCCGGATCATGGCCGAATCTCAGGGCGAGCTCCTGCTCCTCGTTCCGACCACGAGCTACCGGCTCGACGACTTTCGCGCCGCGGCCCTGCGCCTCGGGGTCCCGCTCGTCGTCGGGAGCGACCGCTGCCACCAGATCGAGGACTTCTTCGGGGAGGAGAAGGACCTCCTCTCGCTCGACTACCGGCGGCCGGCGCACGCCGCCGAGCAGATCGCCGACGCCGCGCGGAAGCGGCCGATCCGCGGCATCGTCCCTGCGAGCGACCCCACCGCGGTCATCGCCGCGCTCGCCGCCGAGCGGCTCGGGCTGCCGCACAACCCGCCTGCCGCCGCGCACCGCGCCGCGAACAAGCTCGCGATGCGAGAGGCGCTCCGCGACGCGGGGCTGGCCGTCCCCGCGTTCCGGCCGTTCCCGCTGCGCTCGGATCCCGAGCTCGCCGCGCGCGAGGTCACGTTCCCGTGCGTCCTCAAGCCCCTCATCCTGTCGGCGAGCCGCGGCGTCATCCGCGCCGACGACCCCACCGGCTTCGTCGCCGCGTGGCGCCGGATCGGGAAGCTCCTCCACGACACGGCGGCGGAGCGGCGCGCCCGGGAGGAGGGCGGCGCCGGGTCGATCCTCGTCGAGTCGTTCGTCGCGGGCGCGGAGATCGCGGTCGAGGGGCTGCTCCGGGGCGGCCGGCTCGAGGTGCTCGCCGTGTTCGACAAGCCCGATCCGCTCGACGGGCCGTACTTCGAGGAGACGATCTACGTGACGCCCTCGCGCCACCCGCCACCGCTCCTCGCGCGCGTCGAGGAGGTCACCGCGGCGGGGACGCGCGCGCTCGGGCTCGTCGAGGGGCCCGTCCACGCCGAGCTGCGCCTCGCTGCGCACGGGCCGGTGCTGCTCGAGATCGCCGCGCGCTCGATCGGCGGACTCTGCTCGCGCACGCTCCGCTTCGGGGCCGGGCTCTCGCTCGAGGAGGTGCTCGTCGCGCACGCGATGCGGCTGCCGCTCGAGGTGCTCCGGCGCGAGGCGCGTGCGTCGGGCGTCATGATGCTCCCCATCCCGCGGCGCGGGGTCCTGCACGGCATCCGCGGCGTCGAGGCGGCGCGGGCGGTCCCGGGCATCGAGGACGTCGTCGTCACGGTCCCCGAGGGGCGCGAGGTCGTGCCGCTGCCGGAGGGCGACAGCTACCTCGGCTTCCTCTTCGCGCGTGGCGAGGCTCCGGCGGACGTCGAGGCGGCGCTCCGCGAGGCACACGAAAGGCTCGTCTTCGAGATCCGGGCGGCGCTGCCGGTCACGTGAGTGGGCGGGTCGAGGTCGAGGTCGAGGTCGAAGTCGAGGTCGATGTCGAAGTTGAAGTTGAGGACCACGACCACGTCCATCACGACCAGGTCGTTCAGCTCTTCCTGGAATCGCTCACCGCGCCAACCTGGGCGGTCGTGGGCTCCGCTCAGCAGAACCACGACTCGGTGAGCCGCGGGACGCGCCGCTGGTCCGGCGCGAGGGTCCGGACGTGGCCGTGCGGCAAGCCGGCTTCGGCGAGCGCGAGCACCTTCACCCGCGCGATCGTCGCGAGCGGCTCCTCGGCGCGCGCCGCGGCCGCCTCGACCTCCGCGGCGACGCGCGCCTGGAGCGCGTCCATGCGAGGATCGGGGTGGCGCCAGCGCCAGGTGAGCGCGGACGGCTCGAGCCCCTCGAACGCGATCTCCGGGTCGTCTTCGAGGAGCGAGCCCGGCGGCACGAGCAGCCGGATCGAGAGCTGCACCGGGTCGAGCGCGGGCAGCAGGCCGCGCGCCTCGAACGTCTCGAGCAGGTCGAGGAGGTCCTCGAGCGTGGACCAGGGGGTGAACGGGACGAGGGAGGGGCGGAGCGGCAGGCCGGCCTCCCGACCGAGGTCGAAGGCGCGGAGTGCGTCCTCGCGCGTGTGACCCTTCGCGAGCTTCGCGAGGACCCGGTCGGAGAGCGACTCGACCGCCGTCGTCGCGAACGCCGCGCCGAGCTGCGCAAGCTCCGCGACGGTCGCGGGCTCGCGCACGAGGTGCTCGACCTTCGCGGTGAAGTCGAACGAGAGCGCGGGGAAGCGCGCGTGGAGCGCGCGGGCGATCCGCAGCGCGTGCGTCGGGCCATTCAGGAAGTCCGGGTCGCCGAACGTCACGTGCTCCGCGCCCGCCGCGACCTGCGCGGCGACGTCGGCGAGCACGATCTCCTCCGGGACCGCGAAGAAGCGTCCCTGGTAGAGCGGCACGACCGGGCAGTGGCGGCAGCGGTGCTTGCAGCCGCGCGTCGCCTCGACGTACCCCGCGACGCGGCGCGTGCCGTCTCCCGGATCGAGCCCCGCGTACCGGTCGAGGGGCGGAAGGAGGGCGCGATCCGGCAAGACGGCGGGGACGGCGCGCGGGGGCGCGCTCCCCGGGCCGCGCTGGACGAAGCGCGCGAGGGCGTCTTCGCCGCGCTCCACCGCGCCCGCGAGCGCCACGAGCTGCTCCTCGCACTCCGCCCCGAGGACCGCGCGTGCGCCGGCGCCGACGAGGAGGTCGGCGTGGAGCGGCGCGTAGAGGCCGTGGAAGCAGAGCACCGCGTCCGGGCGCTCGGCGCGGATCCGGGCCGCCGCGGCGAGGCCGAGCCGCAGGGCCGTGTGCATCGGGACGGAGATCGCGACGAGCCGCGCGCGCCGGATCCGCTCTTCGTCGAGCGGCTCGACCGAGAGGTCGAGCGCCGCCGGCCGGAAGCCGGCGCGCTCGAGGTGCGCAGCGGGCACGGCGACGCCGTTCGGCGAGTGGCCGAGCTCGTAGGTCGAGACGAGGAGGATGTCGCCCGGGCCGCGCATGGTGCGATCCCGTCCGCGGCGCCGGAGGCGCCGCGGTCAGCCCTTCGCGGGCGGCGGCCGGAAGTCGGGGGGGAGCTGCGCCCCCTCGCCGAAGAAGAACTGCTCCGCCTGCTGGTACAGGATCTCGTTCGTCCGCGGGTCGGCGGGCGCGAGCCGGTACTCGTTCAGGATCATCTTGAAGTGCTCGAGCCACATCTTCCAGGCGTCCTGGGAGATGGAGTCGTAGACGCGCTGCCCGAGCTCGTTCGGGAACGGCTTGAAGGTGAGGCCCGGCAGCTCTTTGCCGAGCTTCTTGCACATCACCATGCGCGCCATTCCTACGTCCTTTCCGGGTCCGGGGTCGAGACGCCGGGAACATAAGCGATCTCGACTCCGGATGCACGGGGCTGCGTGGCCCCGCGCGCGGTCAGGAGAGGAGCGACGTCGGCGACACCGCGAGCGCCTTGGCGAGCGACTCGAGCGTGTCGAGCGGCGGGGTCCGCTGCCCGCGCTCGAGCATCGAGATGTAAGACACGGAGAGGCCTGCCTTGGCGGCGAGGGCTTCCTGGGAGAGCTTGCGGCGGAGACGCTCGCTCTTGAGGTTCACGGCGAACTTGTCGGCGAGACCGGCCATCGGGCGACTCCTGGTTGGGACTCCGGGTGCAATTGCGGTTTCCGCAAACTAGATGTGCGGTATCCGCAGATAAGAGGAATAGCACCTCTCGTGCTGGTCGGCCAGACAGTACGTGTCCCCTGAGCGTGCGATGGCACGGGGGGTGCGTCCCGAAGCTCAGGGACCCGGAGTGATGCTGCGAGTACGCGTCGCGTCGTCAGCGGCGCGGGCGCGCGGCCGGGAAGGGCACGTCGTAGCGCGTGAGGAGTCGCCGCAGCGCGAAGTACGACACCCCGAGCGCCCGCGCGAGGCCGCGCGGGTCGCCGGTGAAGAGCTGCGTCGCGGCGAGCAGGTAGCGCCGCGCCGCCTCCCGGAACGGGAGGACGTCCTCGCGCGCATGGAGCGGCCGAAACCCAGGCACCGCCCGGACGAGCTCGCCGGACAGCTGCGCCAGCTTGCCGCGCGCCTCCTCCATCTGCAGCTCGGTGCGCTCGAGATGGTACGTGAGCCGGCGGCGGTCGAGGGCGAGCTCGAGCGCACGGTCGATCCCGCTCGCCGAGTCCTCGGCCGTCGCGTGGAAGAAGTCCGCGCCGGACATGACCGAGGCGATCGCGTCGGAGGTATCGGTCGAGGCGCCGAACGCGAGGATCGCGAGCGCGGGCCGCGTCTCTCGCAGCTGCCGGATGGTCTCGAGGCCGGGGCCGCCGGGCAGGGCGAGATCGATCGCCGCGACCCCGACGGACGCCGCCGCGCGCCGCCGCGCCTCGGCGCTCGTCCCCGCGAGGACGATCCGGTAGCGCGGGTAGCGCCCGATCGCCCGCGCGCGCTCACGCCCCGGCACGCGCGCGATCCGATCGAGCAGCGCGCGGCGCTTCGGCCCGTCCTCGGTGGCGAGGAGGACGACCTCGTCGAACTCGTCGGGCTGGTCCCAGCGGATCCGGGCCATGGACGGTGATTTCGTACCACGACTGAGCGTGATCCTCACGTGACGCTTGTCGCGCCGGAGGGGGGGCGGAGGACGACCACCTCGACGCGCGCGCCGCGGGCGATCCGGGAGCGACCCGCCGGGAGCACCGCGAGCGCGTCAACCCCGGCGGCCGAAGAGAGGTCGCCGGAGCTCTGCGACCGGAGGGGCACCGCCACGAGCACGCCGCGCGTCGGGCGGAGGCGGCAACGAAGGAAGATCTCGAGCTCCGGTGGCTTCACCTGCGCCGCCCCGAGCCGCGCCGCGACCCGGAGTCGCCCCGACCCGGGGCCCGGCGAGCGCCCGGAGCGCCGGGCGCACGAAAAGCTCGAACGTGACGAGGGCGCTCACCGGATTGCCCGGCAGACCGAACACGGCCGTGCGGCCCCAGCGGCCGAAGGTGAACGGCTTGCCCGGGCGCATGGCCACCCGCCAGAAGTCGAGGCGGGCGCCCGCGTTGGCGAGCGCCGCGCGGACGAGGTCTCGCGCGCCCACCGACACCCCGCCCGTCGTGACGAGCGCGTCTGCGCCACGAGCGGCGACGAGGGCGCGCCGGAGCGCCGAGGCGTCGTCGGCCGCGGCCGGCAGGAGGACCGGCTCGGCGCCGGCCTCGCGGGCCGCCGCGGCGAGGGCGTGGCCGTTCGTCTCGACGATCTGGCCGGGCGCCGGGATCCGCCCGACGGGCACCACCTCGTCGCCGGTCGGGAGGATCGCCACCCGCGGGCGGCGGTGGACGAGGAGCTCGGGCCGGCCGAGCCCCGCCGCGAGCGCGATGGTGCCGGGATCGAGCAGCGCACCGGCGCCGACGGCGACGCGCCCCGCCGCGACGTCGGACCCGCGCGGCCGGACGAAGCGGCCGCGAACGGCGGGGCGGAGGAACGAGGCGGACCGCGCGGTGCGCCGGACCTGCTCCTGCTGTTCGACGGCGTCGGCGCCGTCCGGGAGCGGCGCGCCGGTGAAGATCCGACAGCAGGCACCGCCGGGGAGCGGCCCGGGCGCGGGGCGGCCGGCGAAGACCTCGAACGCGACCGGGAGGCGCGTTCCGGCGTGGCGTGCGTCGGCGGCCCGAAGCGCGTACCCGTCCATGGTCGCGGCGTCGAAGGCGGGGAGGTCTCCGGCGGCGACGAGGTCCTCGGCGAGCGCGCGGCCGGCGCCGCCGTCGAGCGGCACGCGCTCCGCGGGGAGGGGCGCGACGTCGGAGAGGGCCGCGAGGATCCGGGTGAGGGCCGCCGCGGGCGTGAGCACCGACCGTTTATAGCGCAGATCGCGCGAGGCCTGCGCCCCGCGCGGAGCGCGCGGTCGGCCATCCTCTAATCCGGGTAGACTCGCGCGCAACTTGGTGGCGTTCGACGCGGCGTTGCCGTACGAGTGCCCAAGGATCGTGGTGGGCTGCGACAGCGGGTGGGCGACCAGGGGGTGGACGTGGGAGAGGGCAGGCAGGACCGACGCCGTGAGGCGCTCCTCGAGGAGCTGAAGCGCGCTGCGGGGCGGCCGCTGTCCGTGGGCGAGCTCATGGAGAAGGCGCGGCTCCACCCCGGCGAGCGGACCGAGGTGAAGCGGACGCTGCGCGATCTCGCGCGCGAGGGCCGGCTCGCCCGCGACGGCAAGCGCTTCTCGCTCCCCGGCACGAAGGAGCCGGCTCCGGCTGCCGGGACGCTCGCCCCGGCGCGGCGCATCGGCCGCGCGGGGAAGCCGGGCATTCTCGGCACGCTCAAGAAGCACCGCGACGGCTTCGGCTTCGTCGCCCGGGTCGACCGCAAGGGGGACGACATCTTCGTGCCGCCCGACGAGGCGGCGAAGGCGATCGACGGCGACCTCGTGCGCGTCGAGGTGGTGCCCGCGCGCGGCGGCCGGACCGCTGGGCGGATCCTGGAGGTGGTGGAGCGCCGGCGGCGGCTCCTCGTAGGCACCTATCACGCCCGCGGCCGGCAGAGCTTCGTCGTCCCCTCGGACGCCGAGCTCGAGGCGTACGTCCCGGTCCCGGAGACCTCGGTCGCCGAGGACGGCGACGTCGTGAAGGTGGCGCTCGACCCCGGCGCGGGGAAGCTCTCCGGCGCGATCGTCGAGAAGATCGGCCGCCCCGGCGAGCCGCGCGTCGAGGTGCTGAAGGTCGCGTACGCGAAGGGGTTCGCGGACGTCTTCCCCGAGCCGGTGCTCGCGGAGGCGGCGGAAGTTCCCGACCACGTGCGGAGCGAGGACCGGAGCGGCCGCCGCGACGTCACGAAGCTCCCGCTCGTCACCATCGACGGCGAGGACGCGCGCGACTTCGACGACGCGGTCTACGTCGAGCGGCTGGAGCCCCGCGGCAAGGGGAAGGGGCTCTACCGGCTCGTCGTCGCGATCGCCGACGTCGCCCACTACGTGCGCCCCGGGACCGCGCTCGACGACGAGGCGGGCAAGCGCGCGACGAGCGTCTACTTCCCGATGCAGGTGCTCCCGATGCTCCCGGAGCGGCTGTCGAACGGGATCTGCTCGCTGAACCCGCACGTCGACCGCCTCTGCATGGTCGCGGACCTCGTGCTCGACTCGAAGGGAGAGACGAAGTCGGCGGAGGTGTACGAGGGCGTGATGCGGAGCGCGGCGCGCTGCACCTACACCGAGGTCGCGGGCGTGCTCGACGGCGAGAAGCTCCCCGACCGCGAGCGGCTCCGCCCGGAGTTCGAGCTCATGGCCGAGCTGCAGGAGCACCTCAGCGCGATGCGGAGGCGTCGCGGCGCGATCGACTTCGACTTGCCCGAGGCGAAGATCGTCCTCGGCCCGGACGGCGAGGTCGCGGCGATCGAGAAGCGCCCGCGCAATCGCGCGCACCGGATCGTCGAGGAGTTCATGCTCGCGGCGAACGAGGCGGTGGCGCGCTGGTTCGGCGCGCGCGACCTGCCGACCGTCTACCGCGTGCACGGCGTGCCGGACGAGGAGAAGCTCGCGGCGTTCCTCGAGCTCGCGGGGACGCACGGCTTCGAGGTGCCCGAGCTGCCGGCCGACCCGCGCGCGCTCAACGCCCTGCTCGAGCGGTTCAAGGGGCACGCGCAGCAGCGCGCGCTGAACCAGCTCCTCCTGCGCGCGATGATGCAGGCGATCTACGCGACCGAGAACATCGGCCACTACGGGCTCGCGGCCGAGCACTACCTCCACTTCACCTCGCCCATCCGGCGCTATCCGGACCTGCTCGTCCACCGGCTCCTCAAGGAGGAGTGGGCGCAGCGCCGGGGCGAGCCGGTGCGGGCCACCACGCTGCCGCGGCTCGGAGAGCTCGCGGTCCGCTCGTCGGAGCGCGAGCGCGCCTCGATGGAGGCGGAGCGCGAGATCGCCGCGTTCTACGCGGCCCTCTTCATGAAGGACAAGGTCGGCGAGACCTTCGACGGCGTCGTGTCGTCGGTCGTCGACTTCGGGCTCTTCGTCGAGCTCGAGCGGTTCTTCGTCGAGGGGCTCGTGCGTGTCGAGGACCTCGGCGGGAGCTTCGATCTCGACCCGGTGCTGCACGCCCTCGTGGACCCCGTCACCGGCCGCGCCTTCCGTGTCGGCGACAAGGTGCGGGTCGAGGTCGTGTCGTCGAACCCAGCGCGCCGCCGCATCGAGCTCGCGCTCGTGGAGGCGGGTCGGACCCGCCGGGCGGAGCCCGGCGTCGAGCGGCCCGGGCGGGCCGGCGCGCCGCGGCGCGCTGCGGCCTGGGCCGAGCGCCCGGAGCGGACGCGGCGCGTGGAGCGGGCGCGGCACGGCGAGGCGCGGACCGGCACGCCACGGCACGGCGAGGCGAGGCACGGCACGGCACGGCACGGCGAGGCGCAAACCGGCGGGCGCCCGGAACGGCAGGGCGAGCGCCAGGAGCGGAGCGGGGAAGGCCACCGCGAGCGCGGGGCCCACGGCGCCGCGGCGCCGAAGGGCCGCGGCGGCGGCGGCAAGCACGTCGCTGGCAAGCACGCCGGCGGCGCCAAGCACGGCGGCGGCAAGCACGGCGGCGGCAAGCACGGCGGCGGCAAGCACGGCGGCGGCTCGAAGGGCGGCGGCCGCCGGGGCGGCGGTGGCGGGCGGGGTCGGAGCCGGTAGGCCCCGCCTCAGCGCGCCGGCGGACGCCCGCGGAGCGCGGCGAGGAACCGGCGCGCCCCGGCGAGCGCCCCCGCGAGGCCGCCGCCGCGGCGCCGCGGCACGTCGGCGGCAGGCACGAGCCGGGCCGACGCGGGATCGGCGGGGTCGATCGACACCGCGAGCCGTCGCGCCTCGAGCGCGGCGAAGAAGGCGGCCCACCCGCAGCGGCCCGCAGTCTCGCCAGCTGGGACGAGCGCCGGCGCGCCCTCGCGGAGCGCCGGCGAGAGCCGGGCGCGCCCGGCGAGGTGCATGATCTCTGCGCGATCGGTCGCTGCGGGCATGGCGCTCCCGAGTCTAGTGCGATAATCACGGCACGTGACCATCGCCGATGGGGCCGTCCTCGCCGCCTTCGCCTTCGCGGCGGGCATCGTCAACGCGGTGGCCGGCGGGGGCACGCTCCTCACGTTCCCCGCCCTCCTCGCGACCGGCGTCCCACCGGTCGCGGCGAACGCGACGAACACCGTCGCGCTCTTCCCCGGCCAGCTCGCCTCGTCCCTCGCCTACCGGAGCCACATCGCGGACGAGCGGCGCCGCGCGATCGCGCTCTCCGTCCCGTCGCTCATCGGCGGGATCGTGGGCGCGTGGCTCCTGCTCGAGCTGCCCGAGCGGTCGTTCGAAATGGCGGTGCCGTGGCTCATCGTCTTCGCGTGCGTGGTGCTCGCGTTCCAGGGGCAGCTCAAGCGCATCGTCGCGAACGCGCGCCACGCGAACCACCCCGCCGCGCTCTGGATCGCGCAGCTGCTCATCTCGGTCTACGGCGGCTACTTCGGCGCGGGGATCGGGATCCTGATGCTCGCCGCGATGGGCATCCTCCTGCCCTCGTCGATCCAGCACGCGAACGCGCTCAAGGTGCTCTTCTCGCTCCTCATCAACGCGGTCGCGGCGGTGCTCTTCGTCGCGAAGGGCGCGGTCCACGCGCCCGAGGCCTTTCTCATGGCGGCCGCGTCGATCGCGGGCGGCTTCGCCGGCGCGCGGCTCGCGCAGCGGCTCCCGCCGGCGGGCATGCGCGGCTTCGCCATCGCCGTCGGCCTGTTCGCCGCCGGGAAGATGTTCCTGCGCTGAGCCGCTCCCGGGGCGGCTACTCGAGCTTCGCGGCGAGCTGCGTGAACCAGATGAGCGCCTCGAGCGCGTTCGTCGTCGTGACGAGCCCGACGAGATCGTGCTTGTCGTTCACGACGATGATGCCGTTCAGCTTGCGGTCGTGGATGAGCTTCGCCGCCTCGGCGATGGGCGTGTCCGGCGTGACGGTGTGCGGCTTCGGGTTCATCGCGGAGCGCACCGGCGTCTTCGAGAGCAGGTAGTGCAGCTCCCATTGGTCGAGGCTCGACGCCTTCGCCGGCATGTACCCGTAGAGCATCTTCTCCGTCACGAGCCCGACGAGCTTCCCCTTCTTCATCACGGGGAGGCGCCGGATGTTCTTCTCCTTGAGGAGGTGGATCGCCTCGATCACCGAGGCGTCCTCCTCGATCGTGATCGGCTTCTTCGTCATCCAATCCGCGACGGTCAGGCGGTTTGCCATGGTCAGATCCCCAGGAAAGCCTTCCTCACGTGGTCGTTGCCGAGGAGCTCCGCTCCCGTTCCGGAGAGTACCACCCGCCCGGTCTCGAGCACGTACGCTCGATGCGCGATCCGGAGCGACTGGTACACGTTCTGCTCGACGAGCAGGATGGTCGTGCCCTGCTCGTTGATGGCCCGGATGATCTGGAAGATGCTCTTCACGAGCAGCGGCGACAGGCCGAGCGAGGGCTCGTCGAGCAGCAGGAGCTTCGGGTTGCCCATAAGGCCTCGGCCAATGGCGAGCATCTGCTGCTCGCCGCCCGACATCGTGCCTCCGAGCTGGTCCTTGCGCTCGGCGAGCCGCGGGAAGAGCGAGAAGACCCGGTCCATGTTCCGCTCGCGGTCCTTGCGCGTGGACTTCACGAACGAGCCCATGCGCAGGTTCTCGACGACCGTCATCTCCGAGAAGATGCGGCGACCCTCGGGCACCTGGATGACCCCGTGCTCGACGACCTCGTGCGGCTGGAGCTGCCCGAGGTCCACCTCGCCGAGGCGGACGGACCCGCGCGTCGGCCGGACGAGGCGCGAGACGTTCTTCAGGATCGTGGACTTCCCGGCGCCGTTCGCCCCGACCACCGTCACGATCTCCCCCTGCTTCACCTCGAGATCCACGTTCCAGAGGACCTGGAGGTCGCCGTAGGAGAACTCGAGCTTACGGATCTGCAGCATGGCGCTCCCTGGACCGGTGGTCATCGCTCACTCGACCCGCTCGCCGAGGTAGGCGGCGATGACGTCGGGGTGGTTGGCGACCTCCTGCGGGCTGCCCTCGGTCAGCTTCTCGCCGGAGTTGAGGACCACGATGCGGTCGGAGATCCGCATGATCGCCTTCATGTCGTGCTCGATGACCATCTGGGTGAGGCCGCGGCGCTTGAGGTCGAGGATGAGCTGGATGATCTCCTCGGACTCGGCAGGGTTGAGGCCGCCCATCACCTCGTCGAGGAGGAGCAGCTCGGGCTTCGTCGCGAGGACGCGCGCCACCTCGAGCTTCTTGCGCTCGCCGATGGGGAGGCCGCCCGCGAGCTGGTCGTCCTTGTGGTCGAGGCGCACGACCTTGAGCTGCTCGTGCGCGGCGTCGCGTGCGACCGCGAGCGAATTCGTCCGCGCGAGCGCGCCGACCATCACGTTGTCGAGCACGGTCATCTTCGCGAGCGGCCGCACCTTCTGCCAGGTCCGGACCATGCCGAGCCGGCAGACCTGGTCCGGTTGCAGGCCGTTCAGGCGCACGCCCTTGAACAGCACCTCGCCCTTCGACGGCGGGTAGTAGCCGGTGATGCAGTTGAAGAGCGTGGTCTTGCCCGCGCCGTTCGGGCCGATGAGGCCCATGATCATCCCCTCCTCCATCGAGAAGGAGACGTCGGAGTTGGCCGCGAGGCCGCCGAAGAACTTCGAGACCTTCTGGATGTCGAGCATCGCCATGGTGCGCCTCCCTACGCGGGGCTCGCCGCGGCGGGGCTCGGCGCGCGGCGGCGCGAGCGCGCGAGGAGCCGCCGGATGACACCGAGCACGCCCTCGGGCGCGAACAGGATCACGACGACGACGAGGATGCCGTAGACGAGCAGGTGCGCGTTCGAGAGGTAGGTCTCGATGAAGCGCACGACGCCCGAGTCCGGCGAGAGGACGCCGACCTGCACGAGCCCGCGCGGGTTCCGCAGGATCTCGGAGAGCGGGACGAGCACCATCGCGCCGAGGACCGGCCCGAGGATCGTGCCGATGCCCCCGACGATGCAGATGAGGACGATCTGCACCGAGACGTCGAGGCCGAAGGCGATGTT
>WNGF01006145.1_pt1 | contig 15005 bp, 13 predicted proteins | sample 5400641 | NCBI WGS metagenome assembly WNGF01 (sample SAMN13153371, study PRJNA577476) | soil metagenome | isolation source: 80 cm soil or saprolite under grassland replicate 2 | place: USA:California | collected 2016-06-15
GAGTGGGAGCTGCGCGCACGGCAGCCAGAAGCGGCTGCGGGCTTGCAAAGGGCCTTGGAAACCGATGAGGCGGACAACGCCTCTCTGCTTATCGGGCAGGACGCCGGCTTGATCCACGACATCCCGCCCGCAGGCGAGATCGTAGAACGCATCGTGGCCGAAGCGGAAGCGCTGCTGAAGGACCGCCTCCCCAAGCTGGTGCGGGTGCGCTGAGCATCATCGCCAGGGTGGTATCGCACGATCTACGACCCTTCCCTCGGTAACCGAAGTTTTGATGTGATGCGGGTCCTTGATTCTTCCCGATCGCCCCGCTAAGCTGTCGTCTCGTCGGGCTCGGCGGCGCGCAGGACCGGAGGCCCCGGGATGCAGCGTCCGCAGCGCATGCTCGAAGAGCCTCGGGGAGCGCAGGATGGAAAAGGGAGCACCGGAGCGATGACCACCCAGGGGGCCATCGCCGACGTTGGACTCATCGGACTGGCCGTGATGGGCCAGAACCTCGCGCTGAACATGGCCGACCACGGTTACCGGGTCGCCGTGTACAACCGCACCACCGCCACCATGGAGCGGTTCGTGGCCCACAACCCGGGCACGCCGGGCGGCCTCGTGGGCTGCTCGACGCTCCAACGCCTGGTCACCACGCTCAAGAAGCCGAGGAAGATCGTCATCCTGGTGAAGGCCGGACCGGCGGTCGACTCGATGGTCGAGCAGCTCATCCAGGCCGGCGTCGAGCCCACGGACCTGCTGGTGGATTGCGGCAATAGTCTCTTCACCGACACCATCCGCCGCGAGACTCAATACGCGGACCGCTGCCGCTTCTTCGGCTCGGGCGTCAGCGGGGGCGAGGTGGGCGCCCGCTTCGGCCCGTCACTCATGCCGGGAGGCCATCCAGACTCCTGGAAGGACCTCGAACCCATCTGGCAAGCCATCGCCGCCAAGGTGGACCCGAAGACGGGCGAGCCGCTCGAGGACTACGCGCCCGGCAAGCCTGTGGTCGGCGGCGAGCCCTGCACCGCCTATCTGGGGCCCAACGGCGCCGGGCACTACGTCAAGATGGTCCACAACGGGATCGAGTACATCGACATGCAGCTCATCTCCGAGGCCTACCACCTGCTCCGGGCGCTGGGCGGATTGGGGCACGATGAGCTATCCCGGGTCTTCGCCGAGTGGAACCGCGGCGAGCTCCAGAGCTACCTGATCCAGATCACGGCCGACATTGTCCAGCAGCGCGACCCTGCCAGTCCGCGGAAGTTCTTGCTGGACGTCGTCCTCGACACCGCCGGCCAGAAGGGCACCGGCAAGTGGACATCAGTCAACGCGCTCGACCTGGGGATCCCGGCCAATGCCATCGCCGAGGCCGTCTTCGCACGCTGCCTCTCCGCGCTCAAGGACGAGCGCGTCGCGGCCTCGCGGAAGCTCAAGGGACCCACGAGCCGCTATCGGGGCGCCAGGAGGGCGCTCGTCGAGGCGGTCCGCCACGCGCTCTACTGCTCGAAGATCTGTGCCTACGCCCAGGGCTTCCAGCTTATGGCCCAGGCGCAGAGGGAGTACGGCTGGACGCTCGACTTTGCCGCCATCGCGTCGATCTGGCGGGGCGGCTGCATCATCCGCGCCCGCTTTCTCCAGAAGATATCCCTTGCCTACCGGCGCGACGGCGCGCTCGTCAACCTGATGCTCGATGCCTATTTCCGCAGGGCGCTACAGACCGGCCAGGAGAGCTGGCGGTCGGTCGTCGCGCTGGCGGCGCGTCACGGCATCCCCGCGCCGGCCTTCAGCAGCGCGCTCGCCTATTTCGACGGCTACCGCTCGGCGCGGCTGCCCGCCAATCTCCTGCAGGCGCAGCGCGACTACTTCGGGGCCCACACCTTCGAGCGCGTCGACGCGCGCCGCGGCAAGTTCTTCCACGTCGACTGGCCGCACCCGGACCGCCCCCAGCTCGAGATGTGAGCTGCGTCCCTCACCCCACTCTCGCGCCGACCGGGCGTGAGGGAGAGGCGAAGAGAACGGGCAGCGAGAAGCTGAACGTCGGTCGCCGGCCGGGCGCGCTCGAGACCGCCACCCGGACGAACCCGTCATCTGGCCGCCGCCTACGTCGTCATGTCGACCCAGTACCGTCATTCGGTCAGCCCTGGCCCCCGGCCTCTGGCTGCCCCAGCCCGCGCCCCCGGAGCTGGGATACAATGGGGCCCTTCGGGGGGAGCAAGCCTATGGTCAACCTCTCGTCGCCCTGAGGAGGGAGTCATATGAACATCGCGAGCCTCCTGGCCAGCAAGGGAAGCAAGGTGATCACGATCCAGCCGGAGCAGCCGGTCAGGCAGGCCGTCGGGCTCCTGGCCCAGCACAACATCGGCGCCCTCGTGGTCGTGGACCGAACCTCGAGGCCGGTGGGCATCGTTTCCGAGCGCGACATCGTGCGCGCGGCGGCCAGCAACGAGCGGGTGTTCTCGGAGCCCGTCGGCTCGATCATGACGAGGGACGTCATCATCGGGCTGCCGCACGACGATCTGGCCTCGGTGGGCCATACCATGACCGAGCGGCGCATCCGCCACCTGCCGGTGATGGAGAGCAGCCAGCTCCTCGGAATCGTTTCCATCGGCGACGTCGTCAAGGCACAGCGCGATCAGTACCAGGGGGAGGTCGAAACCCTGCAGACCCAGATCCTGAGCGAGGAGCGCTAGGCTCAGTCAACGCGAGAGACCACAGGGGCTCCCATGACCAAGCCCGGAACCGAGGCTCATCCTCTGCGAGTCGCGATCGTCGGCGCCGGACCGGCCGGCTATTACGCGGCCGACCACCTGTTGAGACGGGACGGCGTCGTCGTCGAGGTCGACATGATCGACCGCCTGCCCACGCCCTACGGGCTCGTCCGCGCCGGCGTCGCGCCCGACCATCAGAAGATCAAGTCCGTTACCGCCGCCTTCGACAAGGTCGCGGCCCACCCGCGGTTCCGGTTCTACGGCGGCGTCGACTTCGGCAAGGACATCACGGTGGCCGACCTGCGGCGGCATTACCACCAGATCCTCTACTCCACCGGCGCCCAGACCGACCGGCGCATGGGGATCCCCGGCGAGGACCTCAAGGGCAGCCATCCCGCCACGGAGTTCGTGGCCTGGTACAACGGGCACCCCGACTACCGCGACTGCCAGTTCGATCTCTCCCAGGAGCGGGCGGCCGTGGTGGGTGTCGGCAATGTGGCCATCGACGTCGCGCGCATTCTCTGCCGGTCGGCCCAGGAGCTGGCCACCACCGATATCGCCGACTACGCGCTCGAGGCCCTGCGGAGGAGCCGGATCAAGGAGGTGTACCTCCTGGGGCGGCGCGGCCCGGCTCAGGCGGCGTTCACCAACCCCGAGGTGAAGGAGGTAGGCGAGCTAGCCGACGCCGACGTCATCGCGCAGCCGGAGGAGGTGGAGCTGGACGAGGCGAGCCGGGCCGCCGTCGAGCGGAGCCAGGACCGCGCCACCATGAAGAAGGTGCAGATCCTGCGCGAATACGCGGCCCGGAAGCCCGCCGGGAAGTCGAAGAGGCTGATCATCAGGTTCCTGGTCTCACCCGTCGAGCTCTGCGGCAACGAGGCGGGTGAGGTGGTGGCGATGCGCCTGGTGCGAAACAGGCTCGACGCCACGCCGGCCGGCACGCTCCAGGCCAAGCCCACCGGCCAGTTCGAGACCTTGCCCGTCGGTCTGGTCTTCCGGTCGGTGGGCTACCGCGGCGTCCCCCTGCCCGGCGTGCCGTTCCACGAGGGCTGGGGCGTGATCCTCAACGAGCACGGGCGCATCCTCGACCCCGACACCAAGCAGCCCGTTGCCGGCGAGTACGCCGCCGGCTGGATCAAGCGGGGGCCCACCGGGGTCATCGGCACCAACAAGCCCGACGCGGCCCAGACCGTGGAGTGCATGATGGAGGACCTGGCCGCCGGCTGGATCCTGGAGCCTGAGGAGCCTGACGCGTCCGCCGCCGAACGGATGATCCGGGGGCGCCAGCCGAAATGCTTCTCCTACGAGGACTGGCTGAGGCTCAATGAGCTGGAGGTCGCGAGAGGGCGCGCCGCCGGACGGCCGCGCGCCAAGTTCACCCGCGTGGAGGACATGCTCGCCGCGCTCGGGCGGTGAGGGCACAGCTTCTTTGCCAAGCCCAGGTCATCGAGCGTCAGCTGGTGACCATACAGAAGACGCCTCCGGCCGCTCAACGCAAGACGGTCGGGTACGGGGCGGGAGCGCCGGTGCGTCCGCTTCAAGACTGGACGTCAGGGCCCCATTTGGGTCATCATGGGCTCATGCGAGCCGGCGCCGCGGCGGTTCTCGGGGTCGTGCTGCTCGTCCCCGCGCTCGGCCTGGCCGAGGTCTACCGGTGGGAAGATCAAGACGGCACCGTCTATTACACCAATAGCCCCGAGCGGATCCCCGAGTCCCATCGCTCCCGGCTAGGTCCGTTTCCGCCTGTACCCGTCTCTCCCGCCGAGGCCGACGAAATCGATCCGGCGCCCGGCGAGCCGTCCGTGCCGATCACGCGGATTCCCTATACGCCAGGCGAGCCCATCCTCGTCAGCGCCAGCATCGGCGGCACGGGATCCCTCACCTTGATCCTGGATACCGGCGCCGATCGCACCGTGGTAACTCCCCAGGCGCTCTGGAAGCTCGGCATCGCCACCGCCGACGCTCCACGGGCCGAGATCCGGGGCGTGACCGGAGTCGGTCAGGGGAGCGTGGTGCAGGTGACCTCGCTCGAGGTCGGCGAGGCCAAGGTGGGCCCGCTCTGGATCATCGGCCACGACGCGGATCTCAAGAAAGCCGACGGCCTCCTGGGGCGTGACTTCCTCGAGCACTTCACGGTGACGATCGACTCCGGGGAGCGGCTGGTGACCCTCGTCCCGAAGTAGTCCCCGGCGCGACAGCCTCCCGCGACAGGTTCCCGTTGACATAGGCCGAGCCCCTCGGAGCTGCTCTTTGAAGGGGCCGCTCTTCCCGGACCACGGGGGGCGCCGCTTGACTACCCCGGACTCCGAGCGCACCATCGCTCCCGGTGGAGCCGGCTTGTCAGCGTGTCGGGCTCCGGGAAACCGCTGCACGCGGACCGCGGAGCGCGTGCTCGGGATCGTCGGGCGATGACGGGAGGGGACAAGAACCCATGCACTTCGGGATCTTCCTCGAGGAGCGGCGGCGCGGGGTCACCGAGATGGCGACGTTCCGGGAGACGCTTGAGCTGGTGGACGGGGCGGAGGCCTGGGGCCTCGACGGCGTATGGCTCGGCGAGATCCACTTCAACGGGGAGCGGTCGGTGCAGTCGGCCCCGCTGGCTCTGGCGAGCTACATCGCCGCCCGCACGCGGCGCCTGCGCGTCGGGACCGCCGTCCAGGTCCTTCCTCTGAGCAACCCGGTGCGCATCGCCGAAGACGTGGCGACCGTGGACCAGCTCAGCCTAGGTCGCTTCGACTTCGGGATCGGTCGTAGCGGCTCGCCCCGCGCCTATGACGCGTTGGGAATTCCCTACGGCGAGAGTCAGGCCCGCTTCCTCGAAGCCCTGGAGATCATTCGCGAGGCGTGGAAGGGGCGGCCATTCACCTACAAGGGCGAGTTCTACCGGTTCCGGAACGCGACGGTGTCACCGATGCCGTACCAGGTCCCTCATCCGCCGATGCGCATGGCCGCGAACTCGGCGGAGACGTTTCCGCACGTCGGCCGACTGGGGCTCCCGATCTTCGTGGGCCTTCGCGACCTCGACATCCCGGGGCTCCGGGTCCATCTGCGCGCCTACCAGGAGGCCTGGCAGGAAGCCGGTCAGCCGGGGCGCCCGGAGACGTACCTGCGCATTCCGATCTATGCGGCGCGCACGGAGGAGGAGGCCATCGAGGAGCCCTACGAGAACATCACGTACTTCTTTCAGCGCCATGCTGAGCTCCTCCGGTCGGGCCTGGGCCGCGCGGACACGGGCTCCGCGGCCCGGCGACAGGCCCTGGCCGAGCAGGTAGCGGGGATGACGTACGGCGAGATCCTGAAGACCCGGGTGGCGTTCGGCACGGCCGCCGGCTTGATCGATCGCCTCGCCGAGCTGCGCGACGAGCTCGGCCTGGACGGTATCGTGGCTGAGCTGAATCCCGGCGGACTGCTGTCGCTGGAGCAGATGCAGCGGACTCTGCGCATCCTGACTCACGACGTGATGCCGGCCTTCCGGTAAATGCCGCCGGCCGGTCCCGAGCTGCCCGCGGAACTGGCAGGCAGGGCGTCGCGCAGGTACGAGGTCCCCGTACACGCTCGAGCCGGCGATCACTCGTCCGGGTAGGAAGGCGCGCGGCGCTCCCGGAAGGCGGCAATCCCCTCCTCAAAGTAGCCGGCTGAGGCGCAGAGGATCTGACCGCGATCCTCGAGCGCAATCGCCGACTCGAGGCTGCCGGCGCCGAGTGCCAGCGTGAACCCCTCCTTCGTGAGTCGCAATCCGAGCGGTGAGGTCCGAAGCATCTCTTCGGCCAGGGCGCGCGCCGTCGGCTCGAGCGCGTCCTCCGCGACGACGTCCGACACGAGTCCCACCCGCAACGCCCGCTCCGCGTCGATGAAGCGCCCGCTCATCATGAGCTCAGCTGCCACCGAGGTCCCGACGGCGCGAGGCAGGAAATAGCTGATGCCGACGTCGCACCCGGTCAGGCCGACGCGCGCCATCGCGACGTTCATGCGAGCGCTCGGAGCAGCGAAACGCACGTCCGCGGCGAGCGCCAGCGCGAAGCCGCCACCCGTGGCCGGCCCGTGCACGAGACAGATGGTCGGCTGGGGGCAGCGCCGCATCCGCAGGATGACCTCGCTCACGCGCCGCTGGGCCCGCATCCCGGGGACAGGACCGGCTGACAACTCCTGGGCCGCCGTGAGGTCGAATCCCGCGCAGAACCCGCGGCCCGCGCCACGCAGGATGACGACCCGTGTCGAGTGCCGGGTGTAGAGCTGGCCGAAGTAATCCTGAAGCTCGTCGCACATGCGGCCGTCCATCGCGTTGAGTCGCTCGGGCCGATTGAGCGTGAGCCAGTCGATCGGCCCCTCTCGCTCGAGGTGAAGCGTCTGGTACCCAGTTTCAATTCTCTGCCGGGTGTCGGACATCGTCGCCACCTCCTGGTGAGGGTTCGCGGATAGCCCACGCTAGGGCGCTGGGCCCAGGGGTGTCAAGCGGACCAGGGGACGCGGCACGGGCTCCGCAGACCAGAGATCCCTCCCGGGGGCGAACGGCTGGTTGCGCGTGGGTTGCGTGCCGTGCTACGTTCTGCAGCGATCTCCAACGTGGCTCACTCGGACGTCTCGGGACTTGGATGCGGCACCGGTTCCAGTAGAAATGGCTCACCCGGACGCTGGCAGCTACACGAACGAGCCCCATCTCTCGGTCGCCCGCCGCTACGCCCGGTTCGTCCTCGGCTCGGCGCCACGCGATCTCGCCGCGCCGGTGGTGGACAAGGCGACCTGGCTCGCCCTCGACACCCTCGGAAGCTGCCTCGCCTCGTCCCGCCAGGACTTCGGCCGGGCAGTCCTGCAGGCAGCCGAGCGCCTGGGCGGCCCGCCCGAGAGCACGCTGATCGGGAGCAAGTCCAAGGTGGGAGCGGCAAGCGCGGTCCTGGCCAATGCCACCCTGGCCCACGGGCTCGATTTCGATGACACGCGAGAGGATGCCATCGTCCACACGGGCTCGGTAGCCGTCAGCACCGCGCTCGCCGTCGGGGAGGCGCTCGGCGCCTCCGGCCGCGCCGTGCTGGAGGCGATGGTCGCGGGCGTGGAGGTGATGTGCCGCGTCGGCCTCGCCGTCCCGGGCCGTTTCCACGCGCGTCACTACCATCCCACCGCTCTCGCCGGCAGCTTCGCCGCGGCGGCCGTCGCCGGCCGGCTCCACGACCTCACCGAGGACGAGCTCGTCCACGCCTTCGGCATCTGCGGGAGCCAGGCCGCAGGCCTCATCGAGTACCTCGCCGACGGCTCGTGGACCAAGCGCCTGCACCCCGGCTGGGCGGCTCATGCGGGCGTCACCGCCGCGCTTCTCGCCCAGTCGGGCTTCACGGGACCGGAGACGGTGTTCGAGGGCGCTCACGGCTTCTACCAGGCATTCGCGGGCGGCTACGACGAGACCCGCCTGAACGATCTGCTCGGCACCCTCGGCCGGACGTGGGAGATCGAGCAGCTCACGTTCAAGCCGTACCCCTGCGGGTCCATCGCTCACCCGTACATGGATTGCGCGCTCCGGCTGCGCGAGCGCCATCGGATCCGGCCCGAGGAGATCGTCCTCGTCCGCTGCCGCACGGCCGAGGGGCCCGTCCCGCGGCTCTGGGAGCCGCTCCCGGCCAAGCAGAGCCCGCCCAACGGCTATGCGAGCAAGTTCAGCTTGCCGTACCTGCTCGCAGTCATCCTCGTCAAGGGCCGGGCCACGCTAGCCGAGTTCACCGATGAGGCCGTCCGCGACCCTGCCGTGCTCCAAGTAGCAGCCAAGGTGACCTACGAGCACGATCCGAGTATCGACTATCCGCGCCAATTCATCGGCCATGTCGCCATCCACCTCCACGACGGCCGGGTTGTCGAGGAGCGGCAGGATCACCCGCGCGGCGGACCCGACTTCCCCATGACGCGCGAGGAGCTGGAGGCGAAGTTCCGCGGCAATGCCGTCCTCGCCGTCTCCGGCGAGCAGGCGTCGCGCGTGATCCAGATCTTGGGACAGTTCGCGGCGCAGGCGCAGATCACAGGCTTGACGGAATCTCTCACCGCGTAGACATCACGGAGGAACCTTGCGCGATATCGTCGACAGTCGAGTGCCGGCTTTGCCGATGAAACCGGTTCCAGGGGAAGGCGTCGGAAGGGGGGCCGAAGCCCCCGCCGAGTTCAGGACACAGGTCCGCCGCGTCACGAGTCTCATCGCGCTCGGCCTGATGCTCTCCTCCGTCTCCGCGTCCGCCCAGGACGCCCGCGTGGAGGCCGCGAAGAAGGAGGGCAAGGTACTCTGGTACACCTCCCTCGCGCTGTCCAGCTCCGAGAAGGTTGCCAAGCTCTTCGAGGCCGCGTATCCCGGGATCAAGGTCGAGGTGCATCGGACGGGATCGCAGCGGATCCTCCAGCGCGTGATGCAGGAGCTCCAGGCCAATATCAAGAACGTGGACGTGATCCACACCTCCGACGCCGGCCACTTCGTCCTGCTGAAGGAGAAGAAGCTCCTGATGAAGCACACGCCGGCCGGCGTCGAGGGCTTCCCGGCGGGCTTCAAGGACAAGGACGGCTACCACTACGGGCTCCGGGCCACCGTGAACGTGATCGCCTACAACTCGAGGATCATCCCGGCCGCCGAGGCGCCCCGGACCTGGAAGGACCTGCTCGATCCCAAGTGGAAGGGCAAGCTGGTCACGGCGCACCCGGGGTACAGCGGCGTCATCGCGACCCATGTGCTGGCCCTCGTGCAGCTCTACGGCTGGGACTATTTCAAGCAGCTCGGGCAGAACAAGCTCATGCTGGTCCAGTCCGCAGTGGATCCCTCCGGCGTGGTCGCCTCCGGCGAGCGGCCCATCGCGGTCGACGGCGGCGACTACACCTTCTACCAGGCCAAGAAAAAGGGCAACCCGGTCGAGACTGTGTTCCCGAAGGAAGGAGTCCCGCTCGTCGTCTCGCCCAGCGCCATCGCCAGCTTCGCCCCGCATCCGAACGCGGCCAAGCTCTTCACCGATTTCATCTTCGGCCGCGAGGTCCAGCAGGTTCTCGCCGACACGGAGGGGCTCTACACGGGGCATCCCGGAGTCAGGTACCCGGCCGACCGGCCCAAGCTGAGCGAGCTGCATCTCCTCCAGGTCGACCCGGAGGAGCTGGAGAAGCGTAACGAGGAGATCAAGACGCGCTTTGTGGAGTTCTTCGGTGCGTAGACAACCGGGAGGGGGCCTCGACGGCGCGTCTCGGGTTTTTCCCTCGCGGCTCGAGGGCATGGATCGCTCCGCTCCCGTGTGGGCGCTGACGGCGGCCGCGCTCGGGCTCCTGATCCTCCTCCCGCTCGGCTGGCTGGGCTACATGAGCGTGAGCGGCGAGCGTGGCCTCACGCTCGTCCACTATGCCCGCGTCTTCACCGATCCCCAGCTGCAGAAGGCGCTGTGGAACACCCTCGTGCTCGCGTTCTCGTCGGGGCTCGCGGCGCTCGGGCTCGGCGCGCCGATGGCGTGGCTCTCCGCCCGTACCGACCTGCCCGGCCGGCGCGTGATCAAGAGCCTCATCATGGCTTCCTTCGTGACGCCGCCCTTCCTCGGCGCCTTCGCCTGGGTCATGCTCGCCGGTCCCAACGCAGGCTACCTCAACAAGCTCTACCGGAGCCTCACGGGCGCCGAGGAGCCGCTCGTCAACATCTTCACCATGACGGGGCTGATCTTCGTCGTGGCGCTGTACACCTTCCCCTACGTCTACATCATGATCGCCAACACGCTCGAGCTGATCGCCTCCGACCTCGAGGAGGCCGCCGCTCTCCTGGGCGCCAGCCGCCTGTGGGTGGCGCTCACCGTCACGCTGCCCTTGGTCCTCCCCGCCATCTTGAGCGGCTTCATCCTCGCGGTGCTCCAGGCGCTGGCGCTGTTCGGCTCGCCCGCCATTCTCGCGCTGCCGGCCGGCTTTCATACGATCACGACGCAGATCTGGGCGCTCTTCCAGTACCCGCCCAAGGTCGAGATGGCGGCCGCCTTGTCCGTCCCTCTCCTGCTGGCCACGGCCCTGCTCCTGGTCATGCAGAAGAAGCTCCTCGGACGGCGCGGGTACGCGGCCGTAGGCGGCAAGGGCGCGGAGCGGAGATCGATCCCGCTCGGACCCTGGCGCTATCCGGCTCTCCTCGGCTGTCTCGCGGTGCTCGCCTGTGCCGTCTTCCTCCCCTACGGGATCCTGGCCAAGGCCGCCTTCTCGCGCGCCTGGGCCCAGCCGCTCACATGGGAGAACTTCACGCTGGCCAACTGGTCGTTCACCTTCCTCCATAGCTCCACCCAGGCCGCCATCCTCAACACGCTCGAGTTAGGCATCCTCACGGCGTGCGTGGGCGCTGGGCTGGCCGCGCTGCTGGCCTACATCAGCAACCGCAAGATCATCGCGGGCCACCAGCTCCTGGCCTTCCTCGCTCTCGCGCCCGTCGTCATCCCGGGCGTGGTCCTGGCCGTCGCGCTCTTCATCGCCTACACGCGGCCCCCCTTTCTCCTCTACGGCTCGCTCTGGATCCTCTTCGTCGCCTATCTCACCAAGGAGATGCCAGTGGGCTACTCCCAGTCCGACGCCACGTTTCGCGGCATCCATCCCGAGCTGGAAGAGGCGGGACGGATCTTGGGCGCGGGCCGTCTCCGCGTCCTCAGAGGGATCACCGCGCCTCTCGCCCGGAGCGGGATCATCGCGGCGTGGTGCTTCGTCTTCATCGGGGTGATTCGCGAGCTGTCGGCCTCGATCATCCTGTTCACGCCCAATACCAAGGTCATATCGGTGGTGATCTTCGATCTGAAGGAGGAGGGGCAGTTCGGCGCCATCGCGGTCCTCGGGCTGTTCATGCTCGCCATGACCTTCGCTACGGTCGCCCTGATGCAGGCGCTGCTCGGCCGTGACGTCCTGGGGGCGCGGCAATCCGGAAGCGTGGCGGGGTGAGTGCCTGTCGGAGAAAAGCTTGCGCGACGAAATCGACATTCGAGCGCCGGCTTTGCCGGCGCAAGCTTCTGGGTGCTCGCCTCGGAACGTTGCCTGGCCCCAGCCCTTGCCGCGTCCTGCGGCTCGGGCTTCCGGGTCGCTCGCCTCGGACGGCGGGGCCCCAGCCCCGCGACGTCCTGCGGCTCGCAATGCGTCCTGGGGGACCGCCCGAGAAAATCCCGTGCGATGTGCCGGCATTGTTCGAGCGCCGGCTTTGCCGGCGCAACCTTTTCCTGGGGGAGGCCTCGGAGGGGGCCGTCGAGGCCCCCTCCGATTCTCTTGGGGGGAGGCTTCGGAAGGGGGGCGAAGCCCCCCTCCGAGCTTCGTAAGGCGCCATGCCAGGCGTGACGATCCGAGGCCTGACCAAGCGCTACGGCGATGTCGCCGCCGTCAGGGGCCTCGACCTGCAGGTGAAGCCCGGCGAGCTGGTGGCCCTCCTCGGGCCTTCGGGGTGCGGCAAGACCACGACGCTCAGGCTCGTGGCGGGGTTCCTCAAGCCTGAGGCCGGAGAGATCTGGGTCGGCGAGCGGCGCCTGTCCTCGGCGACGACCGTGATTCCACCGGAGCGGCGCCGAATGGCGATGATCTTCCAGAGCTATGCCTTGTGGCCGCACATGACCGTTGCCCAGAACATCGCCTACGGACTTCGGTTCAATGGCGTCCCCAGGGGCGAGAGGGAGCGACGAGTGAGGGATATGCTGAGAGTGGTCCAGCTCGAGGGCTACGGCTCCCGCTATCCCGGCGAGCTGTCGGGCGGCCAGCAGCAGCGGGTCGCAGTGGCGCGGGCCTTGGTAGTGGAACCAGAGATTCTCCTGCTGGATGAGCCGCTCAGCAATCTCGATGCGAACCTTCGCGAGGAGATGCGATTCGAGATCCGACGGCTCCACGAGACGTTCGGGATCACCACTCTCTACGTGACCCACGACCAGGCGGAGGCCATGGTGATCTCCGACCGCGTGGCAGTGCTCCAGGCCGGGCGCGTCGTCCAGATCGGCACCGCTGAGGAGCTCTTCGAGCAGCCGCGGACCCGCTTCGTCGCCGAGTTCATCGGGAAGACCAACTTGGTCGACGGGATCGCGGAGGGCCCGAACACCGCCGCGCGAGGCAACCTGCGCCTCCGGGTCGCCTCGGGCGATCTCGAGCCCGGCGCTCCGGTAGTCATCTCCATCCGGCCCCATCAGATCGAGATGGCTCCCAGCGAGCCGACCATGCCCACCGTTCCCGATGCGAACGCTCTCACGGGGACGGTGCGGCGCGCGAGCTATCTCGGCGATGCGGTGGACTATCAGGTCCAGCTCGAGGAGAGCGACGTCGTCCTGCGAGTGACCGGCCCGGCTCCGCCACACGCCCGCGTGGGCGAGCGGGTCAGTCTCACAATCGCGCCCGCGGCGTGCGTTCCCTTGACGGAAACCGGTAACGGTTAGCCTCGACCGCACGCCACCTCGGTCGGCGGGCGCATGGGCCAGCTGGGGCGTATCGCTCGCGCCACCCGCAAGCCTGCTTGGGCCAGACTGAAGCAGGTCGCGTGGTGGCCAGCACCCTGGCTCCGTCGCCCTCGAAGGCGAGGATGTCGAGCTGACTCACGTTCTGACGGATGGCCAGGATCTGCCGGACCTGGTCCTGGAGCAGGGCCCCCGACTCGAACTCGTGCTGATCGCCGATCGTGGCGGCGATCTCCTGGGCGAACGCGATGGCCCGGTCCTTCAGGTCTTCCTCGACCCATCCCCGGCTGAGGCTGAGGCTCAAGGCGGTGAAGCCGAAGGAGATGACGATCAGAACCGCGATGCTGAGGAGGACAAGCTTCTGGCGCACGCCGAGGCGCATGGCAGCTCAGATATACCAGAGGTCAGCGTGACGGTGAAACCCCGGGTCCCGCGGCCTTGGCGCGGTCGCTCAGATAAACCCGGGCGATTGAAACTCGCAGAATCCTCCCATCAGCTGGTCGGCGTGCCACCAGCCGCCCCGCCGCTCACATTCTTGCTTCAGCTCCTCCTGCGTGTAGAGCGGTGGAATGCTGGCACCTCCACAGCCCACCAGGAACACGATCAGCACCCCCAGGACGAGCCGCGGCATTCAGTCGAGGAGACCGATCTCCCGGTAGTGGGGCTCGACCCGCGAGGACATGAGCCCCAGGCGCTGGAGCCGCGGGATCAGCACCTCGGTGAAGAGGAACCGGTTGAAGGTCTTGACCGTCAGCGAGTTGACGATCGAGTCGCGCCACATCGCGTCCCCGTCCAGGCCCATCTCCGCCCACACCGTCTTGACGGACTGAAAGCCCGTCCGCTCGTCGCGGGCGTACATCGCGTCGCAGGCCTTGAGCGCGAAGTCCTCGAGCAGCTCCCGTTTGCCCGGCTCCATCTCGGGGATGGCGCGCCTGAGGGCGAAGTAACCGAAGTTCACGTGCCGCCCCTCGTCCTGGAGCACGTAGTCCAGCACGTCCCGGAGGGTGGGGTCGCCGGTCTGCTTGTGCATGACGTTGAAGGCTGCGATGGCCAGGCCCTCGATGAGCATCTGCATGCCGAGGAGCTTGAGCTCCCATGCCTCCGAGGCCAGGATCTCGTCGATGAGACCCTTCAGGAGCGGGTCCACCGGGTAGATTTTGTGGAGCTTCTTCACGTAGCGCTCGAAGACCTCGACGTGGCGGCCTTCGTCCATCACCTGGGTTGACGCGTACTTCTTGTAGTCGAGCTCGGGCATCGGATTGACGAGCTGGCTCGCCACCAGGAGGGCGCCCTGCTCGCCGTGGAGGAACTGGGAGAGCCGCCACGAGGAGACCCGGACCTCTGCCTCCCTCTTCTGCTCCTCGGTGAAGCGCTCGAAGAAGGCGGTGCCGCCGAAGGCCATGGCGATGTTCAGCACCGGCCCCTCCTTGCCGACGGGCCGGCGCCAGTCGATCGCCGTCGAGGCGTTCCACTGGTTCTTCTTGGCCGTCTCGTAGAGCGACTCGAGCTCGTGGTGGGTAGGCTCGTAGTCGAAGTCCCAGAGCGTGTCGAGCTGGTAGGACACGCGCCGGGCGGCGGCTGACTGCGCTGTCGTCATGGCGTCACCTCCCCCTGCCCGGTATGGAGTCGGCCCAGCTTAGCGGCGAAAGTCGAGGCCGTCAACCGAGGGTTCCCAAGGGGTTCGCGGAGGAACTCGCGCACCTCCGACCGGAGCGCCTCGGCGGCGGCAGATCCAGGAGCTCGAAGTGAAAGGCCGCCATGGCTCTAGATCCTCGCTCCACGATATCGCCCAGCATGGCGCTCCTCCTCTGCCCCGGCACACCGCGTGGTGAGCCCCGCCGGACACGCAGGCCGGCCCCGGGCGGGAGCATATCACGGGTGGGAGTCGAGCGGTCTGGACGATGACGATCACCGCCGGGGCGCGCGCCAT